>Ga0187810_10000578_pt1 | contig 13802 bp, 14 predicted proteins | sample NC_wetland_sal_i_9_FD_132963 | JGI IMG/M metagenome (GOLD analysis project Ga0187810, IMG submission 132963) | Wetland sediment microbial communities from Neuse River Estuary, North Carolina, USA - ASW_5 | ecosystem: Environmental > Aquatic > Freshwater > Wetlands > Sediment | place: USA: North...
GGCTGAGGCGTAACGCCAATTCGAGGTAAGGGCGATTGACTGGTTTAGCGATAAATTCCAACAGGTCAGGTGGTAGGTCCAGAACCGGGTTGGCCGATTCTGCCGCCGATTGGCAGGGATCGTGGCTGAAGGGACCAGTGGCAGAGAAGAAGCCGTCCAAGGGCAAAGCCAGTTTTTCAGACAGTTCTTCGAGGTCGATAAATGGAACGGCAACAGAACCGTCTTCGTAACTTTGCAAATAGTCCAGCGAAATATTTGTTTCCGCGGCCAGTTGTTCCAGGGTCAAGCCCTTTTCGCTGCGGTGTTCTTTCAAAAGTGTTGAGATAATGTGATCGCGCAGTACCAGCAAGTGCAAATTCAACTCGCGGTCGAAGGCCGGTTCACTTTGGCTCAGTTCGGCGGGTCCATAAATAAGACCATTAAAAGAAGTCCGCAGAAAGAAGGCAAGAGATTCCATTTGTGGTAGTGAAAGAACAGCCTCACCATTTTCGACCGCGCCAAAGTCCTCTGGGCTGATATTAAGCCAGTAAGCGCAATTTTCGATGGATTGGGCAATATTTTCTCTGGCCTGGCGAATCAACAGACCCAATTTTTTTGCTCTTAAAATTGCCAGTTTTTCGTCCATTTTTCTACCTCAAAAGTTACCGAATGGGTAAGACGGGCACCTGTATTATAGCATTTCAAGGCGAACCTTCTCTGATTAACGAGAGTTGTGAAGCAAATTCAACAGGCTGGCTCCGAACTCGCCCTCGCTGAATTTGAAGCCATTGGCTTCCAGCCGGGAAGTAAATAGGGGACGAATTCCGGTCGGCCTCAGCTCTCCTAGAATCTTTCCGTTAGAATCGATACCAGTCTGTTCGAAATGGAAGATATCGGTGAGCACCACATCATCCGCTTCCATGCCTGAGATCTCGGTCACAGTAATGATGCGCGAGCTGCCGTTTTTAAGGCGGGCCAGATGGATGATGAGGTCCACCGCAGAAGCAATCTGTTCGTGGATCACATTTTCCGGCAGGTTGAGGCCGGTCAACAGGCATAGGGTTTCAAGCCGGGCGATGGCATCGGTAGCCGAACTGGCATGCAGGGTGGCCAGAGTGCCCTGCGAGCCTGAATTCATGGCTTGCAGCAGGGCTAAACACTCACTGCCGCGCAAGTTGCCCATGATCAGTCGATCTGGACGCATGCGCAACGCCAGCCGTATCAAATCACCCGGGTTGGTTGTAGAAGAGTTAACCTCCAATTGAGAAAGCCTGGTCTCCATGCGCAGGACGTTCTTTTGCGGCAGATTGAGTTCCGGCACCTCTTCAATGGTGACGATCCTTTCGTCTGCAGGAATAAGGCTGGCAGCGGCATTCAGCAGAGCCGTTTTACCGGTTCCTTCGAGCCCGGTGATCAGAATGTTGAGGTGCGAGACTACACAGGCGTGAATGAAAGCGGCCAATTTTTCATTCAAAACTTCCGCATCGATCAGGTCCTGCATCGAGGAATGGCAGCGCGTAAATTTTTGAATGGTCAGAATGGGTGCTTCCACGGCGATGGGCGGCAAGATCAAATTAAGCCGGGCATCATTTTGGATGCGCGCATCCAGGGTGGGGTTGTTTGGGTCGAGGTGCAGGCCCAGACGGTCGAGGTTGCGGTAAATGAGACGGGTCAGTTCTTCATTACTTTGAAAATGGATATCAGTCTGGCTTAACTGACCATTCTTTTCCACGAAGATGGCATCCTTGCCATTTACCATGATGGTCGTTACTGCCGGGTCATCGAGCAAAGGTTGTAAGATGCCAAATCCCAGAACTTCATTGATGACGTCGTGAAAAAAGGAATTGCGCGTTTCTTGGGGTAATGAAGCGCGTAAACCACGAAATTTTTCGAACATTAAGTCGATCATTGCCTGGCTGCGATCTTCTGCCGCGAGGGTAGAGAGGTCGAGGTCATGCAAGATTTGCGAGACAAGGACGTCTTTCAAACGGTTGATATCATCGGTGCGGGTAAATTCTGTTTCCGATGCTTCCATCATTATTCCGATTTGACTTGTTCTGAATCCGGTATGATCCAGATCACCTGATTTTTATTGACCGCAATGAAATTTGTTTTGAGCAGGTGAGTGGTTCCGTCCATCGAAAAGATCTCCGCCTGAGTCAGCGCTAAAAAAGGTTCAGCGTTGTCAAGCACCTCTTTAATGCGCTCGTTGCTGCGGATGTGAAGAATACCGTGAATGCGTGACTGGGGCAACTGCAAAGTGACCCAAACCGCCTGCTTTTGGATGATATCGGTATAGATCTTGCCTTTTTCGTCAAAATGCGTGACCATCTTTTCCCCGGGTGGAACTAAATTTAAAGAGCCGGCATCTGGTAGCCCAAACCTGTGCGCGTGACAATATGTTCGGGTGAGTGAGGGTTCTCTTCGAGCTTTTGGCGCAAGCGAGCAATACTTACCCAGAGAATTTCTTTTTCATCTTTGTAAGTAGGGCCCCAGGTAGCCTCGAGCAATTCTTCGGCGGTGAGTACCTGTCCGAGGTGGTGTGCAAAGAAGATGAGCAATTTATATTCGGTGGCTGAAAGGTAAATTTGTTTGTCACCCTTCCAAACTTCGGCCTTGGCGATATCGATACGCAGGTCGCCGTGGACGAACAGGCGCGCTTCGACGCTTTCGGGCTGGTTGTTGACGCGGCGCAGCACGGCGCGCACCCGGGCCACCAGTTCGGTGGCCGAAAAAGGCTTGACCACGTAATCATCCGCACCGATGTTCAAGCCGTTGACCCGGTCTTGTTCTTCGCCCAGGGCGGTAAGCAAAATGATCGGCACGTTCGAAAACTGGCGGATGCGAATGCAGGTGGATACCCCATCCAGCTTGGGCATCATCACATCCAGCAAGATCAAATCCGGCATAGATTGTGAAAGCGACTCCAGAGCTTCTTCGCCATTGGTAGCCGTATCCACCTCATACCCTTCTGCTTCCAGGTTTACTTTGAGCAAACGAATGTACAGAGGTTCATCGTCCACGACGAGTATGCGAGTGGTCATACGTTTTCCTCTTTTGATACCCCCGAGAAATCTTCTTCGAGCGGCAGTTCAATTGTAATGGCAAAGCCGCCCTCAGCAGGTAAGCTGGCAGCAATCTTGCCGGAATGGTATTCGATGATCTCTTTGCAAATCGAAAGGCCTAATCCAGAACCGTGGACTTTCAAAGATTGCTCGGGGTCCCTGAAGAAACGGTTAAACACCTGGGGCAAGTATTTTTCCTGTATCCCGGGCCCGGTATCCCGAAACAGGACCGAGACAGTTTGATCAGATTGACGCGCCTGAATAAAGATTTCTGCACCGGGAGCATACTTTAATGCATTATTGATCAGGTTGTCAAATACCTGAGCCAGGCGGTCAGGGTCGCCATTGATGGCTGGTAGGGCAGGGTCGAAATCGAGGTACACCGCCAACTCAGGGTTGTTGACCTGAGCCCGGCTCACTTCATCACGGATCAAGGCGTCGAGGCGCACCAACTGGCGGTCGAATTTCATCTGCCCACTCTGCAATCTGGATGAATCGAGCAAGTCATCGATCAATTCTTGCAGGTGATTGGTCTCACGATCGATAATATGCAAAAAATCGGTCTGGGTGGTAGTATCCCACTGGGTATCTTCGCGCAAAAGAGTGGTGGTATACCCCTTGATGAACCCCAGCGGGTTACGCAGTTCATGCGAGATGGTGTTGATAAAGTTTTGCTGCAGGCCGCTTAAATTGGTCTGTTTTTTGAGTTTTTCAGAATAATCGGCAAGAATTTTCTTTTGTAGAATCGCTTCAACCTGATGGGTGAGAAACGTGGCATACTTCCGTTCCTCGGGGGTATACCGCGGGCCGCCAAAACGAATGAAAATAATGGCGCCAAATAGAGAATGGTAGGGCTGTAGCGGGATGCCCAGCGAGAAAGGGGACCTCAAGCGATCTTTACTGTCCACGTGGTCGGGCTCATCGACGACAATCTGCATTTCCTGCGTGACCTGGTTTGCCAGTGATTCCCCCCAGGACACATCGGCTTCACCGGATTTGCCCCGCCCGAAGGCTTTGGCATAAACCACTTCCAGCCGGTTGGTGTCGGCGTCAGTAAGGTAAATGGCAAGATTATCGACGAGAAAATGCTTGTGAGAGAAGGCCAGTGATTCATTGATGAGCAATTTCCAGCTTTTATCCTGAGAAGCGATATCAGTCAGGCTGTATAACGTTTCATCCGAAAAAGTCATAGAATCACTGAACTTTTGCATAATTCTCATTATACATTAATCAGACGATTAATGTCGGCTTAGAAAGAATGAGAAGGAACTACCTTTGCCGGGTACACTGGAGACGATTATTTTCTCTCCATGAGCCTCGACGATCTTTTTGGCCAGGGTCAGGCCAATGCCTGTGCCACCTTGCGAGCGAGTAGATGAGCCGTCCAGTTGGTGAAACTGTTCGAAGATTTCAGAGAACTTGGATGGATCGATGCCGATGCCTGTATCGATGACCTCGAAGCATACCTTTTCGGGATTACCCGTCAGGCTCAGTATCACTTTTCCGCCGGACTTGGTAAATTTGAGGGCATTATCCGTCAACTGGTTGAGCACCCAGGTGATTTTATTCTGATCGGCCTGGATCATGCCAAAATCCGCGGCGATTTGTGACGAAAGGCCAATTCCCCTTTTTTCGGCAATCTCTTTGTAGCGGTCATAAACGTTCTTCACGATTTCTGCGGGATCGGTGGCTTCTTTTACGATCACAAGTTTATTCGCCTCGCTGGTCGAGAATAAGATCAGATCATCGATCAAATGTTCCAGACGTTGCGAAGCGCGCTTGATTACGTCGATTGCACTTTTTTGTTCTGGCGTCAGGGCGCCCATGCCGTTCGAAAGTAACAGATCGATGTAGCCGCTGATATGGGTGAGTGGAGTGCGCAGTTCGTGGGAGATGTTCGATACGAAATTTACCTTCAATTGGGAGAGCTCCGAGAGCTTCGTGTAAGCCACTTCCAGTTCGGCCGTGCGCTCTTGCACGCGTTTTTCCAGGGTCTGGTTGGCTTCGCGCAGGTTTGTTTGCAAAATGAGAATTTGTTGGGTGATAGATTGGTTGAGGGTATCTTGATCCAGCAAGCCCAATTCAACGAGTACCTGGCCAATCAGCAATGATTTACCCTTGACTCGGTTCTCTCTTTGATACTCCAGCGCCTGGCGAAGCTGGTCAGAAGTGATCTTGCCCTGTTCGACCAGAATATCACCCAGGCGGGGAATTAAGATTTCAGGGGTAATGGCCATTTTTGCTCCTAATCCGGGTAGACCCACTCACCACCAATCATGACGCGATCGGGTTTTAATGAAAATAGAAGTTGCGAAGCGACCTGAGAAGGATCGTCCGTCAAAACAATTAAATCGGCATTGCTGCCGATGGTCAATTGACCGGTTTGATGAGCAATATTTGTTAATTGGGCCGGAGTACTTGAGTAAGAAGCCAGTGCCTGGGCCAGGGTAAGACGTTCTTGCCCATACCAGCCTTCGTCGCCAGGTTGGCCATCCTGACGGCGGCGGGTTACGGCAGCATGGATGCCCCAGAACGGGTTTGGTGATTCGACGGGGGCGTCGGAACCACTGATCAGGCGGGTGCCGCACTTGATCAAAGAGCGATAGGCATAGGCGAACGCACAACGGCTGCCCCAATAGTGTTCTGCCATAAACATATCTGAAGTGGCATGCATGGGTTGAACTGAGGCGGTAATGCCCAAAGCGGCCAATTGTTCCAGGTCAGCGGGCTGTAAGAGTTGCACATGCTCGATGCGGTGAGCCAATGCAGGCAAGTGATTGTGTTTTTCGTAGTTACGCAGTTGGGCGTAGCCGCCCAACACCTCGTGAGTAGCTCCGTCGCCGATGGCATGGATGGCCAGACTGATGCCTTGATGCCCGGCACGCGCGCCGAAGTCAAAGATTTCGCCGGCACTCAGTTGCAATTCGCCGCGGTTGGCAGGGTCGTTTTCGTAGGGTCGTAACATAGCCGCTGTTTGCGGGCCCAGGGCACCATCGGCAAAGAGCTTGAGTGGGCCCCAATGCAGGCACCCATCGCCTGCGCCGGTGTGGATTCCCTGCGCAATAGCCCAATCCAGATCGGCAAGGGGAATGCCTTTAGTGACGCGTAGCTTGAGGGCTTGATTTTGCTGCATTTCAACTAAGGTCGTGTAGCTGGTGAGGGCGTCAAAATCAGTCACGGCAGTCAGACCGTAGGCAATCAATTGAGCCTGTGCTGCCTGCATGAGCAGGAAACGTTGTTCTTTGAAATCAGGTGGAATAACAGATTGCACCAGTCGGACGGCGTTCTCGAAGAGAATGCCTGTGGGTGCTCCAGTTGGGTCACGTTGCAGCTTACCGCCGGCCGGGTCAGGGGTATAACGGTCGATGCCGGCAAGCCGCAGGGCCGCTGAATTTACCCAGGCGGTGTGTAGAGATTTGTCGTTCAGAAAGGCCGGATGGCCTTCGCTCACCCCATCCAGTTCGCCGGCATTACCAAAGCCACCTGACCACAGGTTCTGGTTCCAGCCGCGGCCGAGCAGCCAGGCTCCAACTGGAAGGGTTTGCGCTTTGGCGGCAACCCGCTCCAGGCAGGCAGCCCGGGTGTCGGTTTCACAGTCGATCAGGTTGAGACTTTGTGAGAATAATTCGAGATGGAGGTGTGAATCGATGAGCCCTGGCCAGAGGGTTTTGCCATTCAGGTTGATCGTCTCGGTTTCGGCAGTGGCCAGGTTGAGCACATCGGTATCACTGCCTACGGCCACAATGAGTCCATCTTCGATGGCGATGGCCGTCTGAAGGGAGGAGAGACCCACCTTGCCGTTGTACAGAATCTGCACTTTATTCCCCCAATAGTTGCGCGATTAATGCATCCAATTCTTCGTTTGAGTAATAGTGAATCGTGAGGGTGCCGCCTTTGGTGCCGTGATGGAGCGCTACACGTGTGCCCAGCTTGTTTTGCAGGCGTTCTTCGAGTTCTTTGATCTCAGGTTCGACAGGTTTTTCGGCCGGTGCTTCAGGTTTGTGTCCGGTCATCTTGCGTACCAGCTCTTCGGTCTGGCGTACGTTGAGGTCATGCCCCACGATGGACTGTAGGGCAGCATTTTGGGCCTGGTTCGTAGGCAATCCCAGCAATGCGCGGGCGTGCCCCTCGCTGATGACATTATCCGAGAGGGCTTTTAACACGGCATCCGAAAGCTTGAGCAGGCGCAGGGTATTGGTGACTGAAACACGGCTCTTGCCTACCCGAGCACTGATTTCTTCATGCGACAGCTTGAAATCTTCGGCCAGCTCGCGATAAGCCTCGGCCGTTTCGAGCGGGGACAGGTCGGCACGCTGTACATTTTCGATGAGGGCCAGTTCGAGCCGTTCCTGGTCGCTCACTTCGCGGATGATGACCGGAACCCGTTCCAGACCCGCGATGGCCGAGGCGCGCAGGCGCCGTTCGCCGGCGATGAGGGTATACATGCCGCTCAACGGGTCAAAGGAAACTACCAGAGGCTGCAAGATGCCGTGCTCACGGATGGAGTCGGCCAGGTCTTGCAACTCTTCACTATCCATGTGATCGCGGGGTTGATGCGGGTTGGGGACGATGAGGTCCCGCTGGATAAAGACCTCGCTCGACGAAGCCGATTGTTCGCTCACTTCGCCGGGAATGAGGGCATCCAAACCTTTACCGAGTCCACCTTTACGCGCCATGTATACCTGCCTGAACCTGATTTGTATCCCATTTTACGCCATCTTGTGTCAAAACTTCGCGTGCCAGGGCTCCGTACATTTTGGCCGCATTCGATTCGGGCGCATAGTTCAAGATCGGCAGCCCGTAAGACGGTGCTTCGGCTAATCGAATGCTGCGCGGGATGATCGAGGTCATTACCTGGGTTGGAAAATGTTTCTTTACCTCGTCCACCACGTCCATAGCCAGGTTGGTACGACCATCATACATGGTAAGGACGACACCGCGTACTTTGAGGCCGGGGAAGAGCGAGGTACGGATGCGGTTGAGAGTCTGGGTTAATTGACCGATGCCCTCAAGGGCCAGATATTCGCACTGTACCGGGATGATCACGCCGTCGCGGGCGGCCATCAATCCATTGACCGTGAGCAGGCTGAGCGAGGGCGGACAATCGATTAGAATGTAGTCGTAGCGGTCGATGATGGGCTGGATGGCTTCACGCAGGCAGTACTCACGCTTTTCCACCTCGATCAGCTCCACTTCGGCGCCTGCCAGTGCTGGCGAAGCGGGCAATAAGCTGATCTTGAGCTTGGGGTTGAACAGGATCTGCGGGGCGATCGGTTCCTGGCCCAGCAGCACGTCGTAGGTTCCCTTTTTGACGCCGTATTTATCGATGCCCAATGAAGAGGTAGCATTTGCCTGTGAATCCAGGTCTATGAGCAGCACGCGCTGGCTGTAGAAAGCCAGGTAGGCTCCCAGGTTGATGGCAGTGGTGGTTTTGCCGACCCCGCCTTTTTGATTTACGAGCGTATAGATGTGTGTCATAGGCCTGTCAATGAATGATTTCAGTTAATGAAGATTGTACATCCGCCGGCGTGGGAACGCCTGCAAGTGATCGAAGGGTCACAGAATGTGCCGCCAGCAAGGTGGCCACACGGGCGGATTCCCAGGGGTCACGGGTGGCGGCAAACCGGATGAAAAATGCGGCGGCAAAGATATCCCCGGCGCCCACCGGGTCGATTTCTTCTTCTTGGGGCGGACGGATGTGGCGCACATCACCGTTCCAATAGATTCTGGCCCCGCGGGCTCCTTCGGTGACGATCAGATTAGGCACCTCGACGGCATACTCTTGAATGATCTCTTCGTCCCCGCGCACATCCTCGATGCTCAACACGGCTGCGCGAGCGTGAGGCAACACCCTCAGTGCCTCTGGCCAGTCCGTATAGCTAACCAGCCCTTCTGCATTCCAGGCACGCAGCCATCCTTGCGGGGTGATGCCCAATAGCGCGTGAGGAAAAGCCTCTGCCAGGCCAGGATCGAGTTCCGCGGCCACGGGGCCAAGATGGACGATGGGAGCCGTACGCCAGGTAGTCGGCACGTCTGCGAGTGTCAATTGCGCAGCCGTAGATCGCAAATACTGGATTCTGCCATCAGGGGTACTGATGTTTTCGAAAGTGGTCGTGGCGGCAGCAGACTTGCGTATCACTGGAATTCCTGCCAACTCATTTAATGCCAGAGTATCGGCACAACTGGTGACAATACCCACTTTTATCCCGAACGCTCGTGCTGTCAGGGCTGCATACGAAACCGTACCCCCCAATTTTAACCCGGAAGGGGTAATATCTTGGGTGACGTGACCAATCAAAAGATAATCGACGGGCTCGATTGTGGCGAGAGAATTCATCAACGACAATATCCGTCTTGGAAGATTAGCCTTCCCCGTTGTCGGAGGAGAAAGTTTGCAATGGGTCATCCGCTGGAATATTTTCAGCGCGTGCACCGGGCACGGGCGTGCCGCAGTAGGGGCACAGATTCCAGGGGAGTTCGATGCTTTTACCGCAATGACTGCAAGTTTTCTTGAGGCGGGTATGACAGTTGGGGCAGGCGACCCAATCCTTCTGCACGCGGCGGTTACAACCGGGGCAGACAGCCGCATCTTCGATCGTTTGTAAAAGAGCTTCTTCTTCCAATGAATGCTGATACTCATCGGCCAGTGTTTGCGGCGGTCGCAAAACCAGGTAGACTAAAATTCCGGGCAAAAAAAGGATGGCCACGATGACGACTGCCAGAATGCGCATAAACGGGTCACGGCTGCGTCCGCGAATATCGCGAAACGTCCAGAAAATCAAACTCAGCCACAAGGCTGCCAGAAAGGCGGCTGCGAAACCGGTGCCGATCATCGAGATTTGTTTGAGCAACGCTGGATCAAAGGTCATGGCATTCTCCCACCCCGAAATTATAGCATGGATGGATAATTTCCAAGGTTTCCCCAATTATCTTGCAGTTGCAACTTCCCCATTCATTCAATGATATTACGAAAATTAGCCTTGTCAGTCGGGGGTTATTGATATATAAGAAGCACAGTATATGTGAGGAGGAATGGCGATGGTAAGAGAATCTCCCGGTTCATACCGGATTACCGATCTGACTGTCGATGAGAGGCCGCGGGAACGTTTGGCCGCGGCTGGTGCCGGCGCCCTGAGTAAAGCTGAATTGTTGGCCATTCTGCTGCGGGTGGGAGTGCCGGGAGAGAACTCTGTGCAACTGGCACAACGGATTTTGGACCAACTGGGCGGTTTGGCCGGTATTCAGCGGGCCAGCCTGAGTGAAATGTGCCAGATTCATGGGCTGGGGCCTGCCAAGGCAGCCCAGATCAAAGCAGCCATCGAACTGGGTTCACGCCTGGTGCGCGAGCAGACGGATGAACGCGGTACCATCAGTTCTCCGGCTGATGCTGCGGCTCTATTGCAATTGGAAATGCAGGGCCTGTCGCAGGAAAACCTGGTGGTGTTGATCCTCGACACGCGCAACCGCCTGCTCAGCAAAGAGACGGTGTATAAGGGTTCGTTGAACCTCTCGTTGGTGCGGGTGGGGGAACTCTTTCGTTCGGCTATCCAGAGAAACGCAGCCTCGCTGATCCTGGCGCACAACCATCCCAGCGGCGACCCTACGCCCAGCCCTGAAGATGTAGCCCTGACGCGTTCCGTGATCCAGGCCGGCAAGCTGCTCGACATTGAAGTGCTCGATCATCTGGTAATCGGCAATGCCCGCTTTGTCTCGATGAAGGAGAAGGGCCTGGGCTTCGGGTAAACAAAAAAATTGGTTTGTTATTATTTAATGGTACAATTAAAGGAAATGGGTGATTAAAAAAGGCGGTAAAATGGACGCAATGGTCCGTATCGATAAAGCTGGCAGATTGGTAGTTCCAGCTAATTTGCGCAAGGCGCTGAAAATTAAAACAGGTGACAAATTCATTGCACAGGTTAAAAATGGTTCTATTCGCCTGATACCTATCTATCAGGCAGTTTCTCTGGCGCAAAAGGTTGTTAAACAATATGCGCCTGCGGGCACTTCGCAGGCGGACGAGCTCATCCAGGCGCGGCGTGAAGAGGCGCGAGGTGAGTAAATATGTTTTGGATGCCTCCGCCATTTTGGCACTACTCAACGCCGAAGAAGGCTCTCAACTCGTTGAAAACTTTCTGCCTGAGTCGATCATTTCTGCAATAAATTTGGCTGAAGTAGTTACTCGTTTATCTGTGTTGAGAATGCCGGAGGGAGAAATTCGAACCGTCTTGAATTTACTTGGTCTCGAAATTATTCCATTTGATGAGGGGCAGGCATTTGCGGCAGGGCTTCTCTCATCATATACCCGGCCCTTCGGCCTCTCGTTGGGAGATCGTGCCTGCCTTGCACTGGCGCGTATTAATCAAGCTACCGCGATAACGGCTGATCGAGTTTGGAAGAATCTGGAACTTGGCATCGAAATAACCTTGATTCGCTGATATTGGCCACCTTGAACGGATAATTTGTTGACAAATGAGGGGGCTTCTAGTAGAATTTCACTTCGTTGGCGAGGTAGCTCAATGGTGGAGCAGTGGACTCATAAGCCATTGGTTGTGGGTTCAAATCCCACCCTCGCCACACTTTTTATTTAAATAATCATTGGTTGTGGGTTTCCCGGAGGAACTGGGACGTGCAAATCCCACCCTCGCCACTATTTATTTAATAAAGAAATAACAAAGAGATCATCTTTGCGGGAATTGTCTCGGATTTTCTATTTATCCTTCGTTCAAAGAGGCAGCAGCCTTGGAAACAGACGAATTACTTGAATATCCGGCGGCGGGCAAAACGCCACTACAAACGCTCTGGCTCTTTTTCAAAGGTGACCGCGGACATCTATTAGGTGCAGCTGGTTTCTTCCTCATAAAACACAGTCCTATTTGGCTGATGCCTTTATTGACCGCCAACCTGATCGACGTTCTGGTGGAACAGCAGCCTATTTCGAAAGTTTGGCTGAATTCGATCGTTCTGGTGGTACTGCTCCTACAAAATATTCCCGTGCACATCCTTTATATGCGTCAGTTGAGCATTGCCTTGCGCCGCATGGAAACGCGCCTGCGTTTTGCCCTGTCGCATCAGTTCCAGCGGCTCTCGATCGGTTTTTACACCCGCGCCAGCGCCGGCGTGCTGCAGACCAAGGTGGTGCGCGACGTTGAAGCCATCGTGGATATGGTACGCATGCTTTTCGACAGCGGTCTGGCCGCGCTGTGCAATATGGTCGGGGCAATTGTCATTACGGCCATCCGTGTGCCGGAATTTTTACCCATCTTTTTGGTGATGGTACCGATCTCGGCAGCGCTGATCTTGACCATGCGCCGGCGCCTTTCGGCCCGCAACAACCAGTTCCGTTCCGAGGTGGAGCGCATGTCGGCCAGGGTCATCGAAATGACCCACCTCATCCCCATCACGCGTGCGCACGGGCTCGAACGCGACGAGCTGCAGCACATGCAGAGCACGCTGACCCATGTGCGCGAGGCCGGCCTGGAGTTGGACTGGACCAATGCGGTTTTCGGCTCGATCTCCTGGGTGGCCTACAACGTCTTCAATGTCATCTGTCTGGTGGCAGCCATCCTGATCGCCTATTACAAAGTCTTTCCCATGACGGCCGGGGATGTAGTGATGCTGACTGGTTATTTTAGCAGCATGACCAATGCGGTGATGAGCCTGGTCAGTCTGGTGCCCACCATCAGCAAGGGCTTCGAATCCATCAATTCGATCGATGAAGTGCTCGATTCGCCTGATCTTGAACAAAATGAGGGGAAACCGGCCGTCGAGTCGATTCGCGGCAACTTCCACTTTGAGAATATGAGCTTCAACTATCCTGATACCAAAGTAGCCGCGGTAAGGAATTTCACCCTGGATGTCAACGCTGGCGAGAGCATTGCGCTGGTAGGGCATTCAGGTGCCGGCAAGTCTACCATCATCAACCTGGTCATTGGCTTCATTCGTCCTACCTCCGGGCGCATTTTGGTGGATGGCATGGATATGAACGAGGTCGATCTGCGCACCTATCGCCGTTTTATTTCGGTGGTTCCGCAGGAGTCGATCCTGTTCGAGGGGGATATCCGCGAGAATATTACTTACGGCATCAAGGGCGTGACCGATGCGGCCGTTGAAGCTGCTTTACGTGATGCCAATGCCTGGGAATTCGTACAGGAACTGCCGGAGGGCATCCAGACCCTCATCGGAGAACACGGTGCCAAGCTTTCGGGCGGGCAAAAGCAGCGGCTGGCCATCGCCCGCGCTCTCATTCGCAATCCGCGCGTCTTGATTCTGGACGAGGCTACTTCGGCGCTTGATACCGAATCGGAAAAGCTGATCCAGGACTCGCTGGCCCGTCTGATGAAGGGCCGCACCACCTTCATTGTGGCTCACCGCCTTTCCACCATCCAGAACGCGGATCGCATTGTGGTGCTCGAGCGGGGCAAGATCGCCGAGATCGGCAAACACGCTGCCCTGATGGAAAAAGGCGGCGTCTACTTCCGTCTGCAAACTGGGCGGGTTGCGGTGTAGGTAGCTAAATCACTCAAATTGGATTTACAGATATAGACTGACGAGGACGGACAGCAGAAGCAGCAGGCTGAAAACCAGTGCCAACTGTCCCGTCCTGGCCAGTGCCAGATTGAGCGGCTTACCCACTTTGGTAAACACGATCCTGGCGGTGGCGTAGGCCAGCGGTAAGCTGAGCCAGGTGAGCATAGCGGCCCAGGGAATTAGCGAAAGGATGCAGAAGAGCGGAACGCATAGGTAGGCCACGATCAAACA
>Ga0187810_10000579_pt1 | contig 13799 bp, 12 predicted proteins | sample NC_wetland_sal_i_9_FD_132963 | JGI IMG/M metagenome (GOLD analysis project Ga0187810, IMG submission 132963) | Wetland sediment microbial communities from Neuse River Estuary, North Carolina, USA - ASW_5 | ecosystem: Environmental > Aquatic > Freshwater > Wetlands > Sediment | place: USA: North...
TGCAGCACGCCGCCCATGCGGCCCTTCAGGGCGTCGTAGACCATCTGGTGCTGCTGCACGCGGCTTTTGCCTTTGAAGGCGCTCGACGTAACCATGGCGGCATAGTGGTCTTCGTCGTCGGCCATGGGCGTGACCTTGACCTCGGCGTCGGGGAAGGCGGTGCGGATCAACTTCTCGATTTCGCCGGCGGGCATGGGCATGGGGATCATATTAGCCCAATGAAACGCTTTGCACCAAGGGGCGGGCCCCGGCGATCCTGTACCGCAGGGTCATCCCTAGAACTTCTGCATCTTCACCCGGACGACTTCAGGCTCCTGATGGAAGCTGAAGCCGCCACCGGCTTCATCGCCGTTCCAAAGTCGAAGCGGCTTCCACGCACCATTTTCAAAATGGCCTTGCTCGACTGTTACGAACTGACTGCGCTCCCCGGGCTTCTTGTCCTTCAGGTGGAAGACCACGCTGGCGTCGGTGCCGGTAACGAAGAACTCATCGGCGCCGAGCTCGGCCACCAAAGCGGCGCCGCCGGGCGCAGCAGCACCGCTGCTCTTCGGGAAGGTCACCGTCGCCTGCCATTCGCCGAAGTCGATCTCCTGCGAGGCGTGTCCCGCTTCTTCGACCGCGGTTTTGACCTTGCCGTCGAATTCCAGCTGGGCGATTTCGCGGCTCATCGGATGAAAGAGCTCGAAATTGCGCGCGTGCGCCGTCCATTTCTCGTCGCCCAGGTAATTCCAGCCGGTGCGGTCGATGCCGAAGGGAGCGAAGCCGACGGCCCCAAGGCCGAGCGCCTTGTAGAAATCCTTCGCGAAATTGTCGTTCCGGCCGATTTCCGGAATCAGAAGTGGATAGCCGGCGCGCAAATAGGGTTGCGTCAGGCTTTCGACCACCCAGGGATCTTTGTCGTAGATGTCCGGACCGATGGCATCGATCGCCGGCGCCAGCGCCTTCCAAAGATCGACCCGCTTGTGGACCGCGCCGCCGCTGGGATAGTCGACGCCTGGAAGCTGTGTCGTTCGCTTCGCAAGGGGATTGGTGACCCAGACATTGATCGTAACGGGGATGTCGAACGCGGCTTTGCCGGCAGCCGCAATCTCGTTGATGTATTTTGCCTGGTGGTAGACCTGGAAAATCTCGTCCGCGTCGTCGCCGAAAACCTCTTTCCAGGTTCCGGCCGTCTTATGCGCGGCGGCCAGCATCTCGGCGGGCACGGCGGCCTCGAAGAGCTTGTTGGCTTCCGGGGAATTATCGCGCGCGCTGCCAAGGATGCCAGCCTCGTTTTCGACCTGAACCATAAGCACGGTGTGCTTGTCGCCGTCGATCTTCTTCAAGTAGTCCATCAGGGCCACGAAAGCCGCCTTGTCGGCCTGAAGCGTGTTGCGCCCCAGTGGCGAAAGCACGTCGATCGGTTCGCCGTCGGGGCGGATGACGCGCGCAAAGCGCTGTGTGTCGGCCTTCACCCACGAAGGAACGTAATACATTTTGCCGTTCTTCCAGGTGCCGAACCAGAGAAGCACCAAACGCAGGTCGCGGGCGCGGGCGCCCTGGACCAGTGCGTCGATATTGGTTGTGTCGAAGTGGCCGGGTTGGGGTTCGAACTGCTCCCAATAGATCGGCGCCTCGAGTGTGTTGACATGGAGGGCCGCCGCCGATTCCCAGACCTGAGCCAATTCGCTGGGCCATGCGCTGGAGTTATGAATTTGTCCGCCGAGCATCAGGAAGGGTTTGCCGTCGACCAGAAGCGCGTGACGGCCGTCCTTTTGCACGAACCGCGGTGCTGGCGCTGCGCAGGCGACCTGTGCGGTCAGAACCGTAATGAGGAGCCAGCTCAAGAAAACCAGAGGCCGCGGCCATTGGGTTTTGCGTGCCTGTGAACTGTCGGCGTAATCCATCGCTGCCCCCATAATTATATGATAATCAGGGAGCAGACTACGCGATGCCCGAGGGGCTGTTCAATGTTCTCTGCGCACGTCGTCCGTGCGGCACAATCATTCAGAACGCCTCGTTCTCAGGCCTTCATATAGGTCGGGAGCCAGTCTTCGTGCGCCGCGCGGAGTTTTGCGAGGCTGACGGGGGGAAGCCCCACGCCCTGCAGGACCGGCTCGCCGCCGTCCGACTTGGCGCCCGTGTAGCCTAAAGGGCGGGCGTAGATGCCCGCGGCTCGCGCCTCGGCGACGATGCGTGCGACTTCTTCCTCGGGGGCAGCCAAGACGTAACGGGCCTGGTCTTCCCCGAAGAACACCGGGATGAAACGCTCGGCCTCGTAATTCGTGCGCAGACCCGCACCGATGTTGCCGGCCAGCGCCATTTCGGCAATCGCCACGATGAGGCCGCCGTCGGAGATGTCGTGCACCGTGTCGATGCGGCCGGCTTCGATCAGCCCGCGGACGAAATCGCCGTTCTTCTTTTCGAGCGCCAGATCGACCGGCGGGCAGGCGCCTTCTTCCTTGCCTTCCACCTCGCGGATGTAGACCGACTGGCCGAGGTGGCCCTGGGTCTCGCCGATGACGACGACGGTATCGCCTTCGCGCTTGAAGGCGAGCGTCGCCATGCGGTGAACGTCCTTCAACAGGCCGACGCCGCCGATGCAGGGGGTGGGCAGGATGCCTTCGCCCTGAGTCTCGTTGTAGAGCGAGCAGTTGCCCGACACGATCGGGAACGACAGCGCGCGGCAGGCTTCGCCCATGCCTTCGATTCCCGCCACGATCTCACCCATGGCTTCGGGCTTTTCGGGATTGGAGAAGTTGAGGCAATCGGTGACCGCCAGCGGCAACCCGCCCACCGCGGTGATGTTGCGCCAGGCTTCTGCCACGGCCTGCTTGGCGCCTTCATAGGGGTCGGCTTTGGCATAGCGCGGCGTCACGTCGGTGGTGCAGGCGAGGCCCTTGTCGGTGCCGTGCACCCGCACCACGGCGGCATCGCCGCCAGGGCGCTGAACGGAATCGGCCATCACGGTGTAGTCGTATTGCTCCCACACCCAGCGCTTTGAGCACATGTCCGGCGTGCCCATGATCTTGAGGAGCGACTCCATCACCGGACGCGAGGCGTCATAGGCCGGCGTTCCCGTCGCGGGCGCACGCTTGACATACGGGCGCTCATAGATCGGCGCGGCGTCGGACAGCGAACCCACCGGCATGTCGGCGACCACTTCGCCCTTGTGGCGGACGATCAGGCGGTGCGTGTCGGTGGTGTAGCCGATCACCGAGAAATCGAGTTCCCACTTCTTGAAGATGCGTTCGGCCTCGGCTTCGCGCCCGGGCTTCAAGACGGCCAGCATGCGTTCCTGGCTTTCCGACAGCATCATCTCGTAGGCGGTGAGGTTGGTTTCGCGCTGAGGCACCTTGTCGAGGTCGATCTCGACGCCCGCGCCGCCCTTGTCGGCCATCTCGGACGACGACGAGGTGAGCCCCGCCGCGCCCATGTCCTGGATTGCGATGATGGCGTCGGTTTCCATCAGTTCGAGGCAGGCTTCGAGCAGCAGCTTTTCTGTGAAGGGGTCGCCGACCTGTACGGTGGGGCGCTTTTCCTCGGAATCTTCGTTGAACTCGGCCGAGGCCATGGTGGCGCCGTGGATGCCGTCGCGGCCCGTCTTGGAGCCGACATAGACCACCGGGTTGCCCGCGCCCTTGGCGGCCGAATAGAAAATCCTGTCGGCTTTGGCGAGCCCGACGCACATCGCGTTGACCAGGATGTTGCCGTTGTAGGAGCGGTGGAACGCCACTTCGCCGCCCACGGTGGGCACGCCCATGCAATTGCCATAGGAGCCGATGCCCGCCACGACGCCGGACACCAGATGCCGGGTCTTGGCATTCTCCGGCTCGCCGAAGCGCAGCGAGTTGAGCGAAGCCACCGGCCGCGCACCCATGGTGAAGACGTCGCGCATGATGCCGCCCACGCCCGTCGCCGCGCCCTGGAAGGGCTCGATGAAGCTGGGATGGTTGTGGCTCTCCATCTTGAAGACGCAGACGTCGCCGTCGCCGATGTCGATGATGCCCGCGTTCTCGCCGGGACCTTGGATCACCCAAGGCGCGGTGGTCGGCAGCTTCTTCAGATGGACGCGGGTGGATTTGTAGGAGCAATGCTCGCTCCACATCACGCTGAAGACGCCAAGCTCGACATAGTTGGGTTCGCGGCCGAGCAGACCTTTGATTTTGGCGTATTCCTCATCGTTGAGGCCGTGTTCGCGAACGAGTTGGGGTGTTATTTCGGTCATGGATTGGCTCTGTTTTTCGGTATCGTCATGGCCGCCATCGAGGCGGCCATCCCGTCGGCGAATGTCGGCGAGACGGAGGAATTCTGGATGGCCGGGTCAAGCCCAGCCATGACGGATGAAATGAATGGCGCGGTCACGAAAGCGCCTCGACCAGGCCTTCGAACATCGCCCGGCCGTCGGAGCCGCCCAAGAGCGGGTCGCAGACGCGCTCGGGATGCGGCATCAGGCCGAGGACATTGCGCCGTTTGTTCAGGATGCCGGCGATATCCCGCGCGGAGCCGTTGGGGTTTTCGCCTGGGGCATACTTGAACACCACGCGGCCTTCGCCTTCGAGACGGTCGAGCGTTTCTTCGTCGGCGACATAGTTGCCTTCGCCGTGCGCCACCGGGAACACCACGCGCTGCCCGGCTTCGTATTTGCGGGTGAAGACGTTTTGCGTTTCGACGACAGTCAGCCCGACCGGCTTGCAGACGAATTTCAGATTTGCATTGCGCATCAAGACGCCGGGCAGCATGTGCGTTTCGGTGAGGACTTGGAAGCCGTTGCAGATGCCGAGTACGGCCACGCCTTGCTCGGATCTCTCCTTCACGGCGCGCATGATCTTGGATTGCCCGGCCATGGCGCCGCAGCGCAGATAGTCGCCGTAGGAGAACCCTCCCGGCAGCACGATAAGATCGACATCCGTGGGGATTTCAGCTTCGCCGTGCCAGACCATGGTGGGCTTCTTGCCGGTGATCTGCTCGAGCGCGACGGCGGCATCACGGTCGCAATTGGAGGCGGGGAAGACGACGACGGCGGATTTCACAATGTCACCTCGTCATGGCCGGACAGCGAGCGAAGCGAAGCGCGAGCCGGCCATCCGGCTCTTTGCGCGACCGCACTGGATGGCCGGGTCAAGCCCGGCCATGACGGTTTGGGATTGGTCATTGTTTCAACTCGATTTCGTATTTTTCGATCACGACGTTGGCGAGGAGCTTGTCGCACATGTCCTTCAGATCGGCGCGGGCCTTGGCTTCGTCGTGCTCGGAAAGTTCAAGCTCGATCAGTTTGCCCTGGCGGACATCGCCCACCGAGGAAAAGCCCAATCCGTTCAGGGCGTGGCCGATGGCTTTGCCTTGCGGGTCGAGGACGCCGTTCTTCAAGGTCACGAAAATGCGCGCTTTCATCGAGGTTCACTCTCCATTCCCAACGCTCTCTTTACAGAAAGCGGCGCAGCCGAAGATAGAGGACACAATACCCCCGCGGCGGCTTTGCGAAATTTGTTGTGCCTCAACCCGGAAAGGGAGGCGAAACTCGCGGACCTGGTTCCCGCTCGGCCGGCCTTCGCTGCTCCGCAGCTTCGGCCCGGTAAACCGGAAACGACACGCGCGGCGCGTGTCATTTCACCAGCATCGGTCCTTTGGCTTCTCCTTGCCCTGATTCGGGCAGGATTCCCAGGCGGCGCGCGACCTCGGAATAGGCTTCCATCAGGCCGCCCATGTCGCGGCGAAAGCGGTCTTTGTCCATTTTTTCGCCAGTCGCGACATCCCACAGCCGGCAGGAATCCGGACTGATTTCGTCGGCGAGAACGATGCGCATGTAATCGTTCTCCCACAGCCGGCCGAATTCCGCCTTGAAATCCACCAGCTTGATGCCGACGCCCAAAAAAAGACCAGACAGGAAGTCGTTGATGCGGATCGTCAGGTTCACGATGTCGTCGAGGTCCTGGGGGCTGGCCCAGCCGAAGGCGGTGATGTGCTCCTCGCTCACCCACGGATCGTGCAGCGCATCGTTTTTGTAATAATATTCGATGATGGAGCGGGGGAGCGCCGTTCCTTCCTCGATTCCCAGCCGTTTCGCCAGGGACCCCGCGGCGACATTGCGCACCTTCACTTCGAGGGGAACGATCTCCACCTCTTTGACAAGCTGCTCGCGCATGTTGAGCCGGCGCACGAAATGGGTCGGCACCCCGATCGCGTTGAGCTGGCTCATCAAATATTCGCTGATGCGGTTGTTGAGGACGCCCTTGCCCTCGATCACGGCGTTTTTGGTGGAATCGAGCGCCGAGGTGTCGTCTTTGAAATATTGGATCACCGTACCGGGCTCCGGTCCCTCGTAGATGATCTTGGCCTTGCCCTCGTAAATCATGCGCCGGCGCTTCATTTGGTCCGTCCTGTCCGCGCCTTTTGTGCTCGGACTTTGTAGGGGGCGCACTATGGCGGCGAAAAGTCTCGCCGGATCGACGCTCCAAAACGCGAAACGGGGCCTCGACGGACCCCGCCCGGGGTCAAAATAGCATGTGCCCGCCCTGGGGCAACGTGCGCGGAGCATGCGGCGGTCGCGCGGGGGGGAGCACTGCGCTAAACTGGCGCGATTTAAAATCCGTCGTGGAGAATTTCTTATGGCAGATCAAGTGGTTGAGTCCGACAAAGGGTTCAAGGAGCGCCGCAAGAAATACGAAGAGAAGTGGGCCCTCGACGAGGAATTGCAGTTCAAGCTCCTATCGCGCCGCAACAAGCTTCTGGGTCGCTGGGCGGCGGAGCAATTGGGCCTCGCAGGCCAGCGGGCGGACGACTACGCCAAAGCGGTTGTGGCGGCCGGTCTCCATGCCGGCGGTGTGGAAAAGCTGATCGAGAAAGTGGTGGGCGATTTCGCGGCGGCGGGGCGCAAGCTGACCGCCGACGCCATCCACGCCAAACTCGACGAATTGACCCTTCAGGCCAAGCAGGCGCTGCAGCGGTAATGCCGCTCAGGCCTCGAACACGCGCTTGAAGATCGCGTCCACATATTTGAAGTGGAAGCCGAGGTCGAACAGCGAGGCCAGTTCGTCCTGCGACAGCACGGCCGTCACATCCGGGTCCGCCTTCAAAAGGTCGAGCAGGACGCCTTCGCCGGCAAAGGCGCGCATGGCGTTTTTCTGCACCAGCCGGTAGGCGTCTTCGCGGCTGACGCCCTTTTGCGTCAGCGCCAGCAGCACGCGCTGGCTGTGCACCAGACCGCGGGTGCGGTCGAGATTCTCCTGCATGCGCCCCGGATAGATCAGGAGCTTGTCGATAATGCCGGCCATGCGCGCCAGCGCGAAATCCAGTGTGATGGTGGCGTCGGGCCCGATGAAGCGCTCCACCGAGGAATGCGAAATGTCCCGCTCGTGCCACAGCGCCACGTCCTCCAGCGCGGGCGTCACATAGGACCGCACCATGCGGGTCAGCCCCGTGACGTTCTCGGACAAGATGGGATTGCGCTTGTGCGGCATGGAGGAGGAACCCTTCTGGCCGGGCGAGAAATACTCCTCGGCTTCCAGAACCTCCGTACGCTGAAGATGACGGATCTCGATGGCGAGCCGTTCGAGCGAGGCGGCGACCACGCCCAGAGCGGCGAAGAATGCGGCGTGGCGGTCGCGCGGGATCACCTGGGTGGAGACGGGTTCGATCTTCAGCCCCAGCTTGGCCGCGACGTATTCCTCCACCTCCGGGCCGATGGTGGCGAAGGTGCCGACGGGCCCCGAAATGGCGCAGGTGGAAATCTCCTCGCGCGCCGCGATAAGCCGGGCGCGGGCGCGGCTGAACTCGGCATAATAGCCCGCGAGCTTGAGCCCGAAGGTGGTGGGCTCGGCGTGGATGCCGTGGCTGCGCCCGATGGTCGGCGTCATCTTGTGCTCGAGCGCGCGTTTCTTCAGGGCGGCGAGCAGGGCGTCCACATCCGCGATCAGGATGTCCGCGGCGCGGCGAAGCTGCACGGCGAGGCATGTGTCGAGCACGTCGGAAGAGGTCATGCCTTGATGCACGAAGCGCGCCTCGGGACCCACGATCTCGCCCAGATGGGTGAGAAAGGCGATGACGTCGTGCTTGACCACGCGCTCGATCTCGTCGATACGCGCCACATTGAAGGCGGCGGCGTTGCCGCGTTCCCAGATGCGGGCGGCGGCGTCCGCGGGGATTACGCCTTGGCGCGCCAGCGCGTCGGCGGCATGGGCCTCGATCTCGAACCAGATGCGGAATTTCGTCTCGGACGACCAAACGGCCGTCATCGCGTCGCGGGCGTAGCGGGGAATCAAGGCAGCCTCTCACCCGTCATGGCCGCCCTTGAGGCGGCTATCCAGTCGGCACGCATCCGTGCGCGGGAAAGTACTGGATGGCCGGGTCGAGCCCGGCCATGACGATTTAAAATGTCATATTCAGTCGGCACGAACCTAACCCGGCGCCGCGTCTTGCGAAAGGTCGGGCAGGCTGACGGCCTGAATCAAGGCCTTGGTCGCCTCCTCCCGCGGCTCCTTGAGGATTTCCACGATGGGCCCGCGCTCGATCAGCTTGCCCTCGTGGAACACCATGGCATCCTCGGCCAGCGCCTGGGCGACGGTGAAATCCGCGGTGATGACGAGGAAGGCCGGGCCCTGGGTGGCGCGGAAATCCGTCAGCACTTCGCGCACGATGGTCTGGGCAAAGGCGTCCAGCCCGCGCAGCGGTTCGTCGATCACGACCAGCAGCGGCGCGCCGACGATGGCGCGGGCCACCTGCAAGCGGCGCTTGTCGAAGGCGGTCAGTCCTCCCACCAGGCGCTTGCCCTCGTGCGAGGCGAGACCGACGCGCTTCAGGGCCGCCTCGCGATAGCCGGCCACCAGCTCCCCCGACAGATTGAGATGCGCCCGCAGCGGCTCCTCCACCGTGCCCCACAACGTCATGCGCGGATCGAGCGATTCGTCCGTGCCGGTGACGAAAGCGACGCGGCGGCGGATGCGCGAGGCCATCGTCTGCGACAGGATGTTGAGATCCACCGCATCGAACACGACGCGTCCCGCCGGGGCGCGGTCGAAGGCCAGAACGGCGCGCAACAGAGCCCGGCGGCCGGAGCCTTCCTCTCCCACCAGCGCCAGCGCGGCGCCGCGCCGCAATTCGAAGGTGATGCCGTCGCGCGGGTGGGCCTTGGGGTCGTAGCTCAGGCCATGAACCTGCAGCAGCGGCTGGCCGCGGGCCGAGCTGCGCGATCTCGTTTCCGTCAGCGAAAGCCGCGGCAATGCCTTGAACAGCGTGCGCGTATAGGCGTGCGCATGGCCGCTCATCAGGCGAAGCGCGTCGCCTTCCTCCACCACGCGCCCCGCCCGCATCACGATTACGCGTCCGCCCAGCCGGGCAGGCGGCTGCAGGCCGCCCGTGGCATAGATCAGCGCGAAGCCGAGGCGCTTGCGCTCGGCGGCCAGCATCTCGAGCAGCATGCGGATGGCGCTGGGCCCCAGATCGGCCACGGCGTGGTCGGCCAGCACCAGATCCGGCGTCTGGGCGCTCACCGAAGCCAACAAGCCGATGGCGATCGTAACGGGATCGAGCCGGCCCGGCTTGGCATCCAGCAACTGCGGCGTCACCGAGCCGGGGAAGCGTTCGAGCGCCAGCCGCAATTCCTCGTGCGCACTGCCGAGGGGCGATCCCTGCTTGCGCGCGATCACGCGCGTGAGTTGCGCCAGCACGCTGGCATGCGGCGCGAACGGTTGCGACAGCGGATTGGGCAGGTAGGCGATGCGGATCGGCGTCTTGGCCCGGCGGGCCGGCAGGCGGGTTTCGCTGCCGCGAACGCGCAGCGCGCCCGTGACGGTATCGGCTTTGTCGGCGAACCCGCCGAGCACGCTCAAGAGGGCCTCGCCGCCGGAGCCCGACTCGCCCAGAAGGATGGCGCTCTCGCCCGCGTCGAGCCGCAGCGAGAAACGGTCGAGCACCGGCACGCCGCCGCGCAACACGGTTAATTCCGAGAGTGCGAGAAGCGCCCCGCTTTCCATCATGGCCGTTCGCCCTCGCCCAACCCGGCCGCCAGCCGCGCGAACAAGATCAGGATCACGAGCGCGGCCGCCGGAAAAACCGCCGTCCACCACGCGGCCAAATAGGTCGCCTTGCCGGCTGCGATCATCAGCCCGAGATCGCGCGCGGGCGGCTCGGCGCCGAAACCCAGGAAACTCGCGGTCGAGACGATGATCGTCACGGCGGCCAGCGCGCGGGCCGCCACCGAGCCCAGCATCTCGTGGAATTCGTAGCTGAGGTCGCGGCGCAGCAGCGTCATGGTCGGAATGCCGGTGGCCCGCGCATATTCCGAATGCGTCGAATCCACTTCGACGCGATCGAAGGCACGCACGAAGGCGAGCGGCGCCGCGGCAAGGCCTGCGACCAGCGGCGCATAGAAGCGGGCCGTGAGGCCGATCAAAAGGATGGCGAGAAGCAGCGCCGGCACCGTCGCCAGAACGCCCAGCGTGCCGCGCAACGAAAACGCCAGCGGCCGCGGCAGCCGCGCTGCGACGGCGCCGAACAGCCCGCCGCAAAGGATCGCCACCAGCGCGCCAAGCAGCGCATGGCCGCCGGTCTGCGCCAGTCCGTGCAGCGTTTCGCTCAGCATGTCGCGGCCCAACAGGTCCGTGCCGAAGGGGTGTGCCGGCGAGGGCGGGCTCAGCATCACGGTCGCGTCGGTCCAGCCCGCCGGCGCACGGGCGAGGAAGTCGCTCAAGAACACCGTCACCATGATGAGGCCGAGGCCGCACCAGCCGACGCCGCGCAGAATGGCGCGCAGCAATGGCGCAGGGGCTTCGGGCGCGCTGGTCATGGCCGGCCCTCGCTGGCCAGCATGCGGCTGGCGATCCTGCCGGCGAACTCGGCAACGAAGGTGAGGCAGGCGAAGATGAAGACGACGATCGCGGCCATGTTCCAGTCGGCCAGAGCCACGGATTTGACGAACAGATCGGCCACACCGGACTGGTGGAACACCCATTCGGTAACTACCGCGGCCGAGAGCAACGCCATCATGATCTCGCCGGCGCTGGCCACCAGACCGGCCAGCACTTGCGGCAGGACGAACCGGCGCTCGATCTCGAAGGCGCTGAGACCGAGGCGCTTGAGGCCGGAGCGGAAGGCTCCGCCGCTGGCCTCGGAGGCCGCCCGGCGCAACGCGAGCTGGACCGCCGCCGCCCCCGCCAGACCGACGGCCACGACCGGCAGAGCCGCGATCTGAAGGGCTTGATCGGGCGATACCGACGCCCCTACCGGCATGTTCACGCTGACCGGCCAGTGCAACAGGTGGACGGCACCATAGGCCAGCGCCAGACCGGCGCAGAACACCGGGGTCGCGGTGACGATCTGCACCAGCGGCGCGGTCGCGCGCCGGGTCGGTCCCACGGTCGCCAGCAAGCCGAGCGGCAGACCTGCGACCAGCGCCAGGCAGGCGCCCTCGAGCACCATCAGGAGCGTCTGCGGCACGCTTCCGGCGAGCACTTGCAGCACGGGAAGACCGCTGATGGCGCTCTGGCCGAGGTCGCCGCGCGCGAAATGGACAAGCCGGCCGACGGCGGCAAAGAAGAACGGCGCCAATCCGTGCGCATGCGGCGCGCCGATCGCGGAAATCGCCGCCGCGATCAGTGCCGCTCCAAAAACTCCCACCACCAGACGTACCGCCTGGCGAGCGAGAAAGCTGCGCATGAACCCCCACCTCTTGGCGCCGGTAATATCAGCCGTGGCGTCCGCACGGACAAGCCCAATTGCCGGGTTTGCTAAAGCAATCCCAGCGCCTTGAGACTGGCATGGCCGCTGCGGCCGACGATCACATGGTCGTGCACCACGATCCGCAGCGCCTTGGCGGCATCGACCACCTCGCGGGTCATGGCAATGTCGGCCCGGCTCGGCGCCGGATCGCCGGACGGGTGGTTGTGGACCAGAATGACGGCCGTGGCCGAAAGCTCGAGCGCCCTTTTGACGATTTCGCGCGGGTAGACGGGCGTGTGGTCGACGGTGCCGGTGGACTGCACCTCGTCGGCGATCAAGACGTTTTTCCGGTCGAGGAACAGCACCCGGAACTCTTCCCGCTGCGAGCGCGCCATGGCCGCCGCGCAATAATCGATAAGGGCGTTCCAGGAGGAAAGGGCCGGCCTTCCGATCAGTTTGGTCCGCGACAGGCGCAGTGCGGCGGCCTCCACGATCTTGAGCTGCGTCGCCACGGCGTCGCTGACCCCCTCCAGCTCGATGAGCCGTTCGCGCGGGGCGGCGATCACTTCGGCAAAACTGCCGAATTTTTCGATCAGGTCCTTGGCCAGCGGTTTCGTGTCGCGCCGGGGCACCGCCGCGAACAACACCAGCTCGAGCAGCTCGTAATCGGGCATGGCGTCCAAGCCGCCGGCGAGGAAGCGCTCGCGCAGGCGTTCGCGATGACCGAGATAGTGCGGGGTTTCGTCCAGCGCGACGTCAGAGATAAGGCGGCTTGTGGTAGCCCTTCGGCGAGAGCGTAAAGATTTCGACGCCATCCTCCGTCACCCCCACGGCGTGCTCGAATTGCGCCGACAGCGAGCGATCGCGCGTCACCGCCGTCCAGCCGTCCCCCAGCACCTTCACACCATAGCCGCCCAGATTGATCATCGGCTCGATGGTGAAGAACATACCCGGTTTCAGGCCGATGCCGTAGCCCGGTTTGCCGTAATGCACGATATTCGGGAGGGCGTGGAACGCTTGGCCGAGGCCGTGGCCGCAGAAATCCCGCACCACGCTGCAATGCTCTTCGCCTTCGACATAGGATTGGATGGCGTGGCCGATGTCGCCCGTGGTGGCTCCCGGCTTCACCGCGGCAATGCCGCGCAGCATGGATTCGTAGGTGATGTCGACCAGGCGCACGGCTTTGCGCTTGACCTCGCCCACCAGATACATCCGGCTGGTATCGCCATGCCAGCCGTCGAGGATCACGGTGACGTCGACATTGACGATATCGCCGTCGCGGAGCGGCCGCTCCGACGGCATGCCGTGGCAGACCACGTGGTTGATCGAAGTACACAGCGTGTAGCGATAGCCGCGATAGCCCAGGCAGGCCGGCACCGCGCCGTGACCGACGATGTAATCGTAGGCGAGCTTGTCCAAATAGGCGGTCGTAACGCCCGGCTGCACCTCCGGAACCAGAAGGTCGAGCACCTCGGCGGCGAGACGGCCCGCCCGGCGCATGCCCTCGAATTCCGCAGGCGTGTGGAGCGCAATCGAAAAATGGGCGCGGCGCGCGGCTTCGAAAACTTCGGTAGGGGGTTCCAGCGAGAACATGGGTGTCCTTCAATTCTGGTCCTAATCTAAGGCGTAGGATGCCGCAATTCCACTATTTCGGCCCATCATAGTTCACCTTACGCTGCCCCGGGACAGGGTCCGGCCGGTTTGTGACGGCCGCCCCGCTCCCGGCAGGCCCCAGTTGAATTTTCGCGTCCGCCGGGGCCACATGCGGCCATGAGCTCCAACCCGACAGCCGCAGTCCTGGTGATCGGCGACGAAATTCTCTCCGGCCGCACCCAGGATACCAATTCCAACACCATTGCCCGCTTTCTGGCGCCGTTCGGCGTGGAGGTGAAGGAAATCCGCGTCGTGGCCGACCGCCAAGAGGAGATCGTGGCGGCGTTGAACGCCCTGCGTGCCCGCTACACCTATGTGTTCACGACGGGCGGAATCGGCCCTACGCATGACGACATCACCGCCGATGCGATCGCCAAGGCCTTCGGCGTCGGCATCGATTTCCATCCCGAAGCCCTGGCGCTGCTGCGCGCAAGATTAAAGAGCGGCGACCTCAACGAGGCCCGCAAGCGCATGGCGCGCATTCCGCTGGGCGCCTCGCTCATCAAGAACCA
>Ga0187810_10000580_pt1 | contig 13798 bp, 10 predicted proteins | sample NC_wetland_sal_i_9_FD_132963 | JGI IMG/M metagenome (GOLD analysis project Ga0187810, IMG submission 132963) | Wetland sediment microbial communities from Neuse River Estuary, North Carolina, USA - ASW_5 | ecosystem: Environmental > Aquatic > Freshwater > Wetlands > Sediment | place: USA: North...
GCGGATCTTCCCGCCGTTGACGCCGTCCGATTCGCGCATCAGGTCGTGCTGGTGTATCCGCCCGCCTGCGCGGACCACGATGAGCGTATCTTCTATTTCCGTCCGGTTTTCCTGTCCGTAGGCGACCGTGTAGCTGTTGTCCGTCTTGTCGACGCTGATCTTTTTCGATATCCACTTCACGACTGGCCTCCTTGGTGTTTGAGCTGCGGGCTCGCGCGAGGCTGACCAGGCCTCGACAGGGCCTTCACCGTTCAAAGATATCCCCTTTTGTGCCCCGACACAGGCAGCCCGGGTCCGACAGGGGCAGCGCAAAACGGAGAATGAGTGGGGGCAGCGGAGAAGACCGGAGCGCGCGGAGGCCGGGTGCCGAGCCGCGCGCGAGGACTTCGGAGCGCGGGGGAGCCGCGTCATGATGAGTGCGTGGTCGCCGGCCCGGGCCCCATGCGACGCCGGCGGCTTCTCGCGACCGCGCGCGCGTTGGGCGATGCGCTCCCCCTCCAGCCTGCCCGAGAAATCGGTCATTTCCCGGACGGCCTCTTATGCGAACAGCTCCTCGGGAGCCTCCACGAGCATGTGGCGGTATTCGGCGTAGATGCTCATGAGTTCGTACAACCTGTCGAAGGGCAGGATCTCGCGGTCGAAGGCCACGAAGGGAAGCTGCTCGGCGAGCCTGTCCGCGTTGAAGCCGCCCTTGCCGCCGAGGACGAGCATCGTCTCGAGGTCGGACGCCTCCTCCATGGCCCTGTAGGCCAGGGAGGGATTGCGCGTGGCGAAGAAGAGGCGGGCCTGGTAGCTGGGCTGGGGGTCGAGCGAGAAGAATCGCGAGAGCTCGTAGTAGTGCTCCGGGTTCGCGAAGGCGTCGCGGATCCTGGCGGCCAGGCGCTCGGAGGGGAAGCGCGTGTCGGAGCGCAGGACGATCTGGTAGAGCGCGAAGGGGTTGTCGCGCCTGAGATCCCGCGCGGCGCGCACGAGACGCGACAGGCCCTCCGGGTCGTCGGCGTCCGCGAGGAGGGTGATCGAGTTTGCGAGCCTGCCGGGATTGAGCCGCATCCAGTCGAGGTTCTCGCCGGAGCGCGCGTCCACGAAGGCCCGAAAGCCGCCCTCCTCCTCGCGGAAGTGCGGGGCCGGCGGAAAGGCCCACTCCACGTCGAAGCCGTCCTCGAAGGCCGCGACTGCGTCTGCCATGTCGTCCTGCGATATCCAATCCGTCGAGGTGACCCAATAGGGCGGCTTGGCCATCCGCGACATACCCCAGTCGTCCGCGCGCTCGCGGACCGAGGTGCCGGGCAGGAGGGAGAGGGGATAGAGCTCGGCCTCCTGGCCGAGGCCGTGCATGCCGAGGAAGTCGAAGGTCTCTATCACCTGCTCGTAGCCGTCGAAGGGAAGGCCGAGGATGACGCCGGTCTCCACCGTGATGTGGTTCTTCTCCATGATTTCGGCGCCGCGCTCGAAGCCCGGCCTGTCCCAGGCGCGGCCCACTGCCTCGAGGGCCTTCGCGTTGACGCTCTGCAGTCCCACCTCCGCCGAGGCGAGGCCTGCGGCGGCGTAAAGCCGCCCGGCTTCCTCGGTGACCGACTCGAGCCTCAGCTCCGCGTGGATGGACAGGCCCGCTGTGTTGGCCCGTGCCAGGGCGATAAGGCGTTCGGGCAGATCCTCCGTGGCCTGGAACGAGGGGTCCATGAGGTAGAGTTCCCTCACTCCGGCCGCTCCTGCGCGCTCGATGACGCGGTAGGCTTCCTCGCGGGAGAAGCGCCGGATCGTCGGGAAGTTTTTGCCGTAATAGCAGTAGCCGCAGTGGGCGGGACAGCCCCGCATGGTCTCGAGGTGGACGGGCCTGTCCTCCTCGAAGGGGATGATTCCGTTCAAATAGGGGTTGGGCAGGCTTTCGAGGTCGAGGGCGGAGTTCGCGGCGTAGTGCTTCTCCAGCGGGCGGCCCCGCCTGAGGTCGTCGAGGAGGCTGCAGAAGGCCAGCTCGCCTTCGCCCTCGACGAGGGCGTGAAAGGGCGAGCGGCCGTAGACGGGCATGCCCTGGACGACCTCAGGTCCCCCCGCCACGAAGCGAGTGCGGCTCAGGGCGGCCGCCGCGCGTTCGGCTATGGCGACGGAGCGCTCGAGGTTCCACATGTACAAGGAAAAGCAGGCGAGGTCTGGCGCGGCGGCCGTGATCGCGTCGACCACCGCAGTGTCCGAGCCCTTGTCCTGGACGTTTCGATCCAGGAAACTCCAGTCCCCTCTCGCGAGTAGGCCGCGGGACTCCGCGTATGAGGCGAGATAACCGGCGGCGAGAGGGATGTTGGCGCGCGCGCTCTCCCAATTGGGATCCTGCACCGGTAGCTGGATGAACAGTACTCTCATGCTCGTTCGGACTCTTTCAGCACTATGCGGCGATATCTGGTCGATAGGGGAAAGTCGGGGAAGAGGGCGCCCCAGTCGCCCCTGCGCGTGGACTGAGCCAGGCCCGCGGCGAGGAGATCCAGGTATTCGCACCTCGCGATCTGCCGCGCGCCCAGACCGGCCAGATGATCAGTATATACTTGCGAGTCGACGAGGGTGAAGCCCTCCTCTTCCAGACGCCATACGAGGGGGATGAAGGCGGCCTTGGACGCGTCGGGCTCGAGGCTGAACATGGACTCTCCGAAAAAGATCGAGCCGAGCGAGACGCCGTAGAGCCCGCCGACGAGCCGACCCCCGATCCGCGCCTCGATCGAGTGCGCGTAGCCGAGTTTGTGGAGTTCGCAGTAGGCGGCGATCATGTCGGGGGTGATCCAGGTGCCCTTCTGTCCGCGCCGCGGGACCCGGGAGCAGGCGCCTATCACCGCGGAGAAGTCTTGGTCGAGCGAGAGCTCGAAGGCACCCTCGCCCGTGGCTGCGCCCCCGACGTTGTCCCCAGCGGCGGCGCTCGGCCGTGCCAGGCGGCGCAGGACCTTGCGCATGGTCTCGCTCACGTGAAGCTCCGGGGGGCGGAGCACGAAGCGCGGGTCGGGGCTCCACCAGAGGATGGGCTCGCCCTCCGAATACCAGGGGAAGATGCCGCGGCGGTAGGCCGAGAGCAGGAGCCCGGGGGAGAGGTTTCCTCCCATGCAGAGCAAGCCCTGGGCGTCGGCGGTGCTGGTGTCGGGAAAGGCGTAGTCCATCGTTTCGTCGAGGTAGGGAAAGGGCGGCGGGCGGCGCGGACTCACGGATGTCGTTCCTCGGCTTTCCGCAGCGCGCGGTTCACCGCCGGATAGAGACGCCACAGGATGGGCTCGAGGATGGCGGTAGCTACGATGCCGCCCAGGACGTCGGCGAAGTAGTGCGCGTAGAGGTAGACCGTGGAGCAACCTACGAGAATCGCGCCGGGGATGTAGATCCAGAGGAGCCGGCGGTCGCTCCTCGCCGCAAATATCGTCATGAGGAGGGTGAAGGCGACGTGGGTGGAGGGGAAGGCGGCGCCGTACAGGGGCGTCGTCCGGAAAACGCGCTGGAAGAAACGCACGAAGATGCCGCCCGTGAACTCGCCGTAGGCGGCGGCCCGCAGATCGGGGAACCAGTATTTGGGACCCTCGACCCTGAAAAAAAGGTACCACACGAAGACGACCGCCATCATCCCGACGATGACGAAGACCCCGCGCTCGGCCTCCTCCCTGTGGCCGGCCAGCCAGGGTATCCACGGCGTGACCGCGAAGAGGACGTAATAAAGGAAGTAGGACGCGAACATGAGATCGTTGACCGAGGGAATCGAGTCGAGGGCGTTGTGAAACCAGCGCGAGGGCTGGAAACCGAAGATCGCCTTGTCCACGGCCGCGATCAGGTCGTCGAAGGCTCGTCCCCTGAAGAGCTCGACCGAGAGGAGAATGCTCTCCTGGAAGAAGAGGATGAGGAGGGCCTGGGGAAAAAACGTGCGGACAAAGCGAAGAGCCTTCGGCGCGCCCTCGCCCACGAGAGGCGCAAGGGCGGCTACGGCGGCTACGACGAGGAAAGCGAGGCCCATGACCTCCCCCCGGGCGATGCCGGGGAGGGGGGACCTTCCGGTTTGGGGAAAGGCGAAGGAGAGGAGGGCGAACACCAGGGCCAGAGCGCCGACCACGAGGTCTTGGGGAAGGAGCCTGTAGCGAGGCAGACCTATGACCGCTATCTCTCGAGATTTCATGTTTTTCGGATTGAGGGGCCGGGCTCGGATCAAGAGACCACTATGCGAACTTCGCCGTCCACGACATCGGCGACCGCAGTCCCTCCCTCGGCCAGGCGGCCGAAGAGAACCTCGTCCACGAAGAAGGTCTTGATCTTGTCCTCGACGAGGCGGCCGATGTTCCGCGCCCCGAACTCCCTCGAGTAGCCCTTCTCTGCCAGGTGCTTGATGAGGGCGTCCGTGGTCTTGAGCTCGACCTTCTTCTCCGCGAGCTGGACTCTGAAGTCGTCGATAGCCTTGACCACGATCCGCTCGATCACCGGAGGCGGCAGGTTTTCGAACTTGACGACCGCGTCGAGGCGGTTGCGGAACTCGGGCGTGAAGGCCCGCTCCACCGCCTCGTTCAACGCCGATTCCGTGACCGCGCGGTCTCCGAAGCCGATCATGCTCTTGCCGAGCTCTCTCGCGCCGGCGTTGCTGGTCATGATGAGGATGACGTTGCGGAAGTCCGCCTTGCGGCCCTGGTTGTCGGTCAGGGTGGCGTAGTCCATTATCTGGAGAAGGATGTTGTAGACGTCCGGATGGGCCTTCTCGATCTCGTCGAGGAGGACCACGGCGTGAGGGGTCTTGCGGATGGCGTCGGTGAGGAGCCCTCCCTCCTCGTAGCCCACGTAGCCGGGCGGCGAGCCTATGAGACGGCTGACCGTGTGCTTTTCCTGGTATTCCGACATGTCGAAGCGGTGCAGCGATATGCCCATGTGCTTGGCGAGCTGCCGAGCGAGCTCCGTCTTGCCCACGCCGGTGGGGCCGACGAAGAGGAAATTGGCGACAGGCTTGTCCGGCGAGCGGAAGCCGGCCCTGCTGCGCTTGACTGCCTTGACCACCGCCTCGAGCGCCGCGTCCTGGCCGAATACCTCGCCCTTGAGCGAGGCCTCGAGCGAGCCGAGTTTGTCCTTCTCGGACATGGTGACCGAGCGCTCGGGAATGCGCGCGATCTTCGCCACCACGGTCTCGATCTCCTTCGTGGTGATATCGAGGATTTCGGACTCCACATCTTGGATGGAGGCCTTTCCCGCCGTCACCTGAGCCGCGAGGGCGACGGCTACGCCTCCGTCGGCCTCGTCTGCGTCGACGCTCTCCTCGGGTTCAGCCTCGGCTTCCTTCTTCTTGCCGGCCGAATGGAGCTTGTAGTCGTTCATGCGGGCCCAGGCTCCGGCCTCGTCGATCACATCGATCGCCTTGTCTGGCAGGTGCCGCTCGGTTATGTATTGGGCGGAGAGTTTGACCGCGAGCTCGAGGCCCTCGTCCGAGTAGCGCACCTTGTGGTACTCCTCGTACTTGGACCTGAGGCCCTTGAGGATCTCCACCGCCTCGCTCTGGCTGGGCTCCACAATGTCGATCTTCTGGAATCGCCGCGAGAGGGCGCGGTCCTTCTCGAAGTACTTGTTGTACTCGTCGTAGGTGGTCGAGCCGATGCAGCGGAGCTTGCCCGAGGTGAGAGCGGGCTTCAGGAGGTTGGAGGCGTCGAGGGAGCCGCCGGAGACTGCGCCCGCGCCCACGATCGTGTGGATCTCGTCTATGAAGAGGATGCACTTGTCCTTCTTGAGAAGCTCGTCCACGACGCGCTTGACCCGCTCCTCGAAGTCGCCGCGGAACTTGGTGCCGGCGAGGAGGGCGCCCATGTCGAGGGCGTAGATCGTGTAGTCGCGCAGACGGGGCGGCACGTCGCCGGAGACTATGCGCTGGGCGAGGCCCTCGGTGATGGCCGTCTTGCCCACGCCGGCGTCGCCGACGTGGATGGGGTTGTTTTTGAGGCGGCGGCAGAGGACCTGGACCGTGCGCTCGATTTCGGCCTCGCGGCCGATGACCGGCTCGAGCTTGCCCTCGCGCGCGGCCTTGGTCAAATCCGAGGCGAAGCGCTCGAGGGGGCTGACCCTGCTGGCCGGGCGGGCCTTCCGGGGATCGTGCTCCTCGTGGCCGTCCTCCTCGTCCTCCTCGTCCTCCTCCTCTTCGAAGGCCTCGGCCTCGCCGCCCTCGCCGTGCGAGATGACTTCGAGGAGTTGCAGTCGCTTGACGCCGGACTTGCGAAGGTAGTAGGCGGAGTAGTTGCGCTCCTCGTCGTAGAGCGACACAAGAACGTCGGCCACTTCGACCTCTTCCTTGCCCGCAGCCTGGGACTGGAGCACTGCCCGCTCGATGACGCTCTGGAAACCCGCGGTCTGCACCGGCTCGGCGTTCTTGACCTGGGGGATCTTCTGCTCGAAGTAGGCCTCCATGCCCCTTCGAAGCTGCTCCACGTCCGCTTCGCAGGCCGCGAGGATGGAACCCACCTGCTCGAAGGAGAGGGCCGCATAGAGAATGTGCTCCGGAGTGAGGTACTCGTGGTTGCGGAGCTTTGCCTCGTTGTATGCGGCATTGAATATGGCCTGGACTTCCTGGCTGACCTTCATATGTCCTACGCCTTCTCCATGGTGCACTTGAGGGGGAAGCCGTTCTGCTTCGCCAACTGATGCACCTGATTGATCTTCGTCACGGCGATGTCATAACTGTAGATTCCAACAGTGCCCTTTCCTTTCCTGTGCACGTCGAGCATGATCCTCGTCGCCTCCGGAATGGGCTTGTGGAACACCGTCATCAACACCGAGACGACAAACTCCATGGTGGTGAAATCGTCATTGATGAGCACGACCCTGTATTCATCGGGTTCCTTGAGCTCCTCTTCTGTACGGGTGCGAACCGCACCCTCCAATTCCGAGTTGTCCGCCATGGTTGTTTCTATCGTTAAAATAGCGACTAGGCTGGGCAAAAACAAGTAGCGTGGCCGGGCGGCCCCGCGTCCAAGCGACTTTGGCCTGCTTTTTGCCCGGCTTTCCTCCACATCTTGACAGTCCGCGGGCCTCTCCGGATAATTCTCCTTGAAGACGCGGAGTCTGGCCCGAAGGGCGCAGGCCGCGTCGCGCGAACGGCTGTGATGGAGACGAGTAGCCGTGTCACCGCGTCATAGAGAGGGGGGCCCGTGGCTGGAAGACCCCCCGGCGCGGCATGGCGAAAACCACTCCGGAGCCGCCGCGGTGAAGGCTCGAGCCCAGGCTCGGGCGACTAATCGCGGCCGTATGTCGGCGTAAACGGCGTCGAGCGCGGCCCCCGTCGCGGGGTGCCGAAGTAGGGTGGTACCGCGGATTCCCAAAGCGGTCGGGCCAGCAGCAGGAGCGGGGTCCCCGTGGAGTTCGTCCTTACGCGAAGGCGCGTCCGCACCGCAAGTCGGGCGGACCGAAGGCCCTCCGTGCGGACGCATTCCCCGGAGGCCCCGTCGCTTTTTGGGGGCCATCGACGCCCCCGTCGTGGTCGGCCGTCACGGAGCGGCCGATCAGGAAAGGAGCTGTCATGTCCGCGAATGTCCAGACCATCCGGCACTCGGCCGCCCACGTCATGGCCGAGGCGGTCCTCAGACTTTATCCCGGAACGAAGCTCGGGATAGGGCCGGCCATCGACGACGGGTTCTATTACGACTTTCAGTTCCCGACGCCCATTCAAAACGAGGACCTTCCGGCCATCGAGAAGGAGATGCGCCGCATCATCGCGGGCGGCGCCCGGTTCGCGCGCAGCGAAATCTCCAAGGCCGATGCCCTCAAGCTTTTCGCAGATCAACCTTTCAAGGTGGAGCTTATCGAGGCCCTTCAGGACGGCACCATTTCCACCTACGAGCAGGACGGCTTCGTCGATCTCTGCCGCGGCCCCCACGTTGAGAACACCCGTGAGATTCGCCCCGACGCCTTCAAGCTCCGCGCAGTCGCGGGCGCCTATTGGAGGGGCGACGAGAAGCGGCCCATGCTCACCCGCATCTACGGCCTCGCCTTCGCGAGCAAGGCGGAGCTCGACGCGCATCTCAAGATGCTCGAGGAGGCCGAGAAGCGCGACCACCGCAGGCTCGGCAGGGAGCTCGACCTCTTCTCGACCCACGAGGAAGCGGGCGCGGGCCTCATCTATTGGCATCCGAAGGGCGGCCGCTTCCGCGTTGCGCTCGAGAATTGGTGGCGCGAGGAGCACTACAAGAACGGCTACGAAATCCTCTTTACGCCGCACATCGGAAAGAGCTGGCTCTGGGAGACCTCGGGCCACCTTGGCTTCTACAAGGAAAACATGTACTCGCCGATGAAGATCGACGAGGACGACTACTATATCAAGCCGATGAACTGCCCCTTCCACATCATGGTTTACAAGAGTCAGACCCGCTCCTACCGGGACCTGCCCCTGCGCTGGGCCGAGCTCGGCACCGTGTACCGCTACGAACGCGCGGGCGCCCTCCACGGCCTCATGCGCGTCCGGGGCTTCACCCAGGACGACGCCCACGTCTTCTGCACCCCCGACCAGATCGAGGACGAGATCGTCGAGGTCCTCCGTTTCAGCCTCCACATGCACCATACGCTCGGCTTCAAGGACATAAAGGCCTACCTCGCGACCAAGCCCAAGGGCGACGGCGCGGTCGGCGATCCCACACGCTGGGAGCAGGCCACCGAGTCGCTCCGCACGGCCATCGAGAAAGAGGGCCTCGCCTACGAGCTCGACGAGGGCGGCGGCGCCTTCTATGGGCCCAAAATCGACCTCAAGGTGAAGGATGCAATCGGCCGTGAGTGGCAGCTGACCACCATCCAGTTCGACTTCAACATGTCTGAGCGCTTCCAGATCGAGTACATCGACACCGACGGCCAGCGCAAGAGGCCCTACATGGTCCACCGCGCGCTGCTCGGCTCGATCGAGCGCTTCTTCGGCGTCTACCTCGAGCACACCGCCGGCGCCTTCCCGGTCTGGCTCTGCCCCGATCAGGTCGCAGTCATACCCGTTGGCGCCGACTTCGCGAGCTACGCGAAGTCGGTCGTCGCCGAGCTCCGCAGGGCCGGAATCCGCGCCATGGCGATGCTCTCGGACGAGCGCATGAACGCGAAGATTCGGGACGCCCAGAATCAAAAGATACCCTACATGCTCGTTGTCGGACAGAAGGAGTCGGAAGGGAACGTCGTATCGATCCGCTACCGCGATGGTCGGCAAGAGAGCGGGGTGCCACTCGCGGACTTCACCACCAGGATACTCGAGAAGATAGCGACGAAGGCGATCGAAGCGTAGGAGTCGATGGGCGCGCAGAAGAGAGGATCAGACCTTCTTACCCTGACGGCCGTTCTCGGCTTGGCCGCAGCCGGCTGTGTCCTCCTCTACGCGCTCAGAGTCGCCATCTCCGGGCGCATCTGGTACCTCTACCTCGTCCTCAACCTTGCCCTCGCAGCCGTGCCCTATCTCGTCGCCGTAGTGGGGGGCAGCATCCTCCAGCGCCTCACGCGGCGGCGCGCGCGCGCGCTCATCGCCCTCCCCATCGCGGCCATCTGGTTTCTCTTCTATCCCAACGCGCCCTACATTTTTACCGATTTCATCCACGTGGTCGAGCGCACCTATCTCCGGGCCGTGCCGGACGACAGCCTTCGCGTAAATGCCCTGCTCTGGTACGACCTCCTCATGACCGCAGCCTTCGCGTTCATAGGGCACTTCATGGGCCTCGTCTCCATGTGGCTCATCCAGGATTCGATGCGTCGCGTCTGGGGCAGGGCCGCGGCCAACTGCCTCCTCCTGGCGGCCTGTCTTCTCGCGGGCTTCGGCATCTACCTGGGACGCTTTTCGCGGCTCAACTCCTGGGACGCCCTCCTCCACCCGCTGCGCGTCCTGAGCGAAGCGGGCGAGGCCGCCACAGACTTGAAGGCGCTGCTCTTCTCGCTCGCGTTCATGTTCTTCATCCTGCTCAGCTACGCGGCCCTCGTCGTATTCAAGCGCGTGGGCGGACCGGATGGCGGGCGGGGAAAGAGCGGCTCCGAAGCCTGAGAAAGCCGCGAGGCTTTCGAGCCACGTTGCGAGACGGCGGGTCCTGCCCGGCGCCGTAATGTGAAAGTGCCGCACGTGGAAGCGGGGAGGAGCATTTAGCGCAACGGCGCCGATGATTCGCGCACCACGAGCTCGTGGCCGAATACGGCCGCGCCATCGACATCATTCTCATCGGCAATCGATCTCGACATCAGCTCCGCGGTTTTCCTTCCCATTTCGAGGATGGGCTGCCGAATCGTCGTGAGCGCGGGGGCCAAGTAGGCGCTGATATCTATATCGTCGAAGCCGACGACCGACACATCGCCTGGCACCGCGAGCCCCGCTTCGTAGAGGGCGCGCACCGCGCCGATGGCCAACTCGTCGGTCGCCGCAAAGACGGCGCTGAGTCCCGTATTCTGCCGGAGCAGGGTCCGCATCCCGGCTCGGCCATCTTCGGGCGTATAGGAGGGCACGAACACTATGCGCCCTTCGTCGGGAGCTATGCCCGCCTCGGCGAGCGCGGCGCGGTAGCCCCGGGCCCTCTGTGCGCCGAAGGAGAAGTGACTGCCGGAGATGAGGCCGATGTTCCGGTGACCGAGGCCGATCAAATAGCCGGTCGCCGCGCGGGCGGCGGCCTCTTCATCGACGTGGACCGCGGGGAAGCCTGATCCTTCGCGCGAGAAGGTGCAGAGGACGACCGGAACGGAGCCTTCGGCGAGGTAGGCGTAAAAACTCGGATGCGTGACCTCGTGCAGCATGATGATGCCGTCGAGCTTCTCCGCCTTGAGGCGCCTGAGGCACGCGAGCTCGCTCTCCGGCTCCCATTTGACGAAAAGGAAAAGCGTCCGATAGCCGAAGCCCTCGAGGCTGCGCTCGATGGTGGAGAAGAGCTGCCGCTGGAACATGTTGAAGGTGTCCGGAATGACGATCCCCACGGTGAAGGTTCGCTTGAGAACCATGGAGCGGGCAGCGTTGTTGGGCACATAGCCGGTTTCCTTCACGAGCTCGAGAATGCGCTCCCGGATCTCCGGCTTGACGTACTTCTTGCCGTTGACGGCACGTGAGATCGTCGAAGGCGAGACGCCCGCGATGCGGGCAAGGTCTTTGATGCTTATCATGGCTCGGTCTTCAAAGACTCTACCCGGCGGTGGAGAGTGGGACAAGGGCCCGACGCCGGCTCTGGTCGCGGCGAAGGTTGCTGAATCTTATGCCGCCTCATCTTAAGTAAACTCCCCCTGCGGGCACGAGGTCGTAGGAGGTGGGCAAGAAAATATCGCGCTCCGCCGAGGGAGAAAGGATACGGAAAAAAAAATTGACAAGACCGAAAAGTGGGATGATAATCATTTTATATATGAAAACGTTTGCAGAAAATTTCTGAAGGCGAGCTGTTCATGGTGCATCGAGGGCCAATTTCGTCCGTATTTGGGTGCGCAGACGTTTCGGGCCGGAGGAGCTCAACAGGGAACTGAGGGGCGGTCTTCCGTGCATTTACACCGAGAGAGTTACGCGATTTCCGATGGGAGTGGACATCGATGACTAAAGATGTGGCGCTGCTCAAGCTGTCTGGGGTTACAAAACGATTCCCCGGAGTGCTCGCTCTCGACTCCGTAGATATGGAAGTGATGTCCGGAGAAGTCCATGGCTTGACCGGAGAGAATGGAGCCGGGAAATCGACACTCATCAAGATTCTTACTGGCGCATATACGCCCGACCAGGGTGAAATAGTCTTTGCCGGAGCGAGGCTGACGCAGCTGACGCCTCTGAAGGCCATGGGTCTGGGGATCGCATGCATTTACCAAGAGTTGAACCTTATTCCCCATCTGACCGTTGTGGAGAACATTTTTCTGGGACGCGAGATCTATAAAGTCAAGCGCCTGAAAATTCTCGACCGTACAAAGATGCTCGAAGAAGCGGGGGCCTTGCTTCGCGATCTGGGTTTGAGCCTCGATCCCAAAAAACGCACCGGCGATCTCGGTATCGGGCACCAACAGATGGTCGAGATCTGCAAGGCCGTCCATTCCAACGCGAAGCTGATCATCATGGATGAGCCGACGTCCAGCTTGAGCGAGCACGAGGCCGAGGACCTTTTCCGGATCATCGCGCAGGTCAAAGCCAGAGGTGTGACCGTCGTGTTCATTTCTCATCGCCTGGACGAAGTCAAACGTATATGCGATCGCGTCACTGTCCTGCGCGACGGCAAGAAGGTCGCGGATCTGAACACCAATGAAGCGACAGTCGATAGCATAATCAGGTTGATGGTCGGTCGCGATATCGTGAATAAATATCCCAAGGCGAAGGGGCGGCGCGATAAAGAGGCCCTCTCGGTCGAAGGACTCGAGCGGAAGGGAGTTCTGCATGATATTTCCTTCAAGGCTTACACCGGCGAGATCCTGGGAATCGCCGGCTTGGTGGGGGCCGGCAGAACGGAGACCGCGCGTGCCATAACGGGGGCCGATAGCATCGACGCGGGCGTGATAAAGGTCTTCGGCAAGGAAATTCGGATTCGCTCGCCCAGAGATTCCATCGATGCCGGGATCGCCTTTTTGACGGAGGACCGCAAAAGCCAGGGGCTGATCCTGATCAAGAGCATCGCGTTCAACGCCTCCTTGGTTCGTCTTGAGCGCTATTCGCGCCTAGGCTTTCTTAAACTGAAATTGATCAAGCAGATGACCGAGAACATGGCCTCGGAATTGAAGCTCCATGCGACCACCGTCGATGCCGTTGTCGGTGACCTGAGTGGCGGCAACCAGCAGAAGGTCGTCATCGCAAAATGGCTGCTCACGAAAGCGAATATTTTCATATTCGATGAACCGACGCGCGGCATCGATGTCGGAGCGAAAGTGGAAGTCTATGGCCTCATGAATGAGCTCGTGGCAAATGGCGCCGCGGTCATAATCATCTGTTCCGAGATGGATGAGGTGATGGGCATGGCCGACAGAATCATCGTCATGCACGAAGGCAGAATCACCGCCGAATTCAGCCAAGGGGAAGCTACCCAGGAGAAGATACTATACGCGGCCTCGGGTATCGCTGCTTCTGGCGAGGGGAAGCCGGCATAAGGGTGGACAAAGGAGAATTGGCGATGGCGGACAAAAAAAAGAGTCTTGGCGCCGCGACGGCGGAGGCTGCTCCCGTGAGCAGGAAAAAAAGAGGGAAAAGCCTCTACAACCTGGGCGTGCTCATCAGCTTAATCATTTTGTTCCTGGTCATGACGATTCTCTCGCCCCGCTTTCTCACGATCGGAAACCTGACCAATGTCGCTTCCCAGGCGGCCATAAGCGCCATCGTCTCGGTGGGTATGTTCTTGGCGATACTCACTGCCGGCATCGATCTTTCCGTGGGCTCGGTCCTGGCCCTGTCGACGATGGTGATGGGCATAGTCAGCGTCAATCTCGGCGTCAATCCATATCTCTCAATACTGATATGCCTCGCGACTGGAACTCTTCTGGGCCTGGTGAATGGTTTGCTGCTCACCAAGCTGCATCTTCCCCATCCCTTCATATCCACACTCGGCATGCAGAAAATGGCACGGGGCATAGCGCTCGTCGTCACCGCAGCCGCTCCCATAAGTCTCTTCCCGGCTCCCGTTCAGTTTCTGGGCAACAATTATATCGGAAGGCTTCCAGTCAGCTTCGTCTTGGTCGCCGTTCTCTACATTTGTGTCTATCTCTTTTTGACCAGAACCGCGACGGGGCGCTACATCTACGCGGTGGGCGGCAACAAAGAGGCGAGCCGCCTGAGCGGCATCAAAGTCAACTCGATTCTCAATATGGTCTACATGATGAGCGGATTTACCGCCGCGTTGGCCGGCATTGTGTTGGTCGGGCGCGTCAATGCCGCGTACCC
>Ga0187810_10000581_pt1 | contig 13791 bp, 13 predicted proteins | sample NC_wetland_sal_i_9_FD_132963 | JGI IMG/M metagenome (GOLD analysis project Ga0187810, IMG submission 132963) | Wetland sediment microbial communities from Neuse River Estuary, North Carolina, USA - ASW_5 | ecosystem: Environmental > Aquatic > Freshwater > Wetlands > Sediment | place: USA: North...
ATTGCACTCATCCCCTCGAGCTTCAGGCTGGAAACCAATGTTTGCTTGCCTTCGTCGATTACGAAGCGGACCAGCAGTTCTCCGCTCTTCTGCTTCTGGTCCGTCGGCGTGGTTCCGGCAACCGTTGCGGAGAGAAACCCGTTTGCCCCGTAAAGGTTTTTCATGGAGAGCACATCCGCATCCAGCAGGCGCCGGCTGAAACGGGGTTTGACAAGCAGGGAGCTAGGAATGATGGAAAGCCGGCTGAGCAGTAGATCGGTGCCGAAGTAGTGGTTTCCCGTGATCTCGATGCGCAGACCCTTATAGCGAATTCCGCGATCCACTTTGTAGGTGATGGTCTCCTCTTGCATTTTCAAATCGGTGTTCCCGCTCTTCGCTGTATTGTCCGCTACGGTGTAATCCACGTTGGCATCGAAATACCCTTCGCGCTCCAATCGTTCCCGCAAATTCCGCTTTCCTTCTTCCAGCAGGTCACTATCCACGGAGCCTTCCTGATAAACAGGGATGAGCTTTCTCAAATCGCGCTTTGAAAACTTCGCGCCCTGGACAACCAGGCGGATGGTCGGTCCTGCGCTCACCTCGAGCGTCAACGGCAGAGAATTGGCCGCTGCGTTGTACTCGCCGCGCCGAAGCGACACGCGCTCGCTCAAGTGTCCGTTCTTCTCCAGGAATTTCCGGATACGATCCGTGGCGGACTGGCCTCGCGCGATTGTAAGTTCGCTGCCCGGCTTGATTTTGAACAGCTTGAGCAATTCCCCATCCCGGTATTCGGTCTTGTTCAGCAATTCCACGTTGGCAAGACGAACGCGCGGGCCCGGGTCCACGTGCACAATCACATCCAGTTGATGAGTCTCCGGATGAGGTTGCTGTTCCACAGTGACTTTGGCCTGGTAAAGTCCTTCGTCTCGTAGCGTATCCTTCAACCGCCCTAAGGCGTCCTCAACATCTCCCGCACGGTAGGTTTGTCCCAAGGACAACTGCATCGCTCCCACTGCCGAGGCTTCGGACGGAGGCGGCTGCAACCCCTCGATCACTACCCGATTAATGAAAAGGTTCTCACGCGCGACAAAGTCTAGACGGACACCATCTCCCTCCGGGGTCACCACCGCTTGCAGGTCTGCATAATCACCCGTTTGGTAGAGGGACCGGATGCTAGCCGCAACCTCATCGCGATTCAGCGGTTCGCCTACCTGCACAGCAATCCCGCGCGGATTCGTTGTCAGCACGTTGCCATCTTCTTTGACCACACGGACTTCTCGGATGACCTGTACGGGCGTGGCCGCGGCGGTTTCGCCGGGCGTCGCTTGGGCGCACGTGTGCCTTCCTCCCAACAGCGGCATCAGGAGGGCAAAAACTCGCAAGCTATTGGCCCAGTGGAGTTTCATTCGCCCCATTATTCAGACGAAGGGTAGCATACGGGCGTTGCTTCCCCGGATGCCTTTAGCGCTATCATGAGAGAGATTCGAGTGCTGGGACTCTATTTTACGTGAATCACCCTCTAGACCAGAAATACTCGCGACAGATGCTCTTTAAGCCAATGGGCCGGGAGGGCCAGGAGCGCCTGGTGGGCTCCCGCGCTGTCTTGGTCGGGTGTGGTGCCATTGGTGCGGCCGTTGCCAACCTCTTGGTGCGCGGGGGTATCGGGCGGCTGCGTATTTTGGACCGGGATTTTGTAGAGACCTCCAACCTGCAAAGGCAAACCCTGTTCGACGAATCCGATGCCCGAGAGGCTTTGCCGAAGGCCGTCGCCGCGGAGAGAAAGCTTCGCGGTATCAATTCAGAAGTTCAGGTGGAGGGGATAGTCGCGGACTTGAGCCCGCAGAATGTCGCGGAGCTGCTCTCTGGCTTTCCCCTAATTCTCGATGGTACAGACAATTTCGAAACCAGGTTCCTGATCAACGATTTCGCCGTCAAAACAGGCACGCCTTGGATTTACGCCGCGGCGATAGCAAGTTACGGCATCACCATGGCCATTCTCCCTGGCAAGACCGCCTGCCTTGCGTGCTTACTGGATTCGTCCGGAGACGCAGGCCTCGAGGACACCTGCGACACGGTCGGCGTTCTTGGCCCCATTGTGAATTTGGTCGCCTCTCTGGAAGTCGCCGAAGCGATGAAGTTTCTCTCCGGCCGTATGTCTGCGCTTCATGGACGTCTACTCTCCTGTGATGTTTGGAGCGGGCGATTCCAATCCGTCCAACCGGAACGCAACCCCCAATGCCCAGTCTGTATACACCGTGAGTTCTCGCACTTGACGGGTGAAGCACAGCCGCACATCACCATGTGCGGGCGGGATTCTGTGCAAATTCACGAGCGCAGCCGTTCGCTGGATCTCAAGGCTCTGCAAGACCGTCTGGCCCCCACGGTTTCGGATGTACGCCAGAACGGATTCCTGCTGCGGTTCCGCATACCGCCTTACGAAATGACCGTATTCAGCGATGGCCGCGCCATCCTCAAAGGCACGAAAGACCCTGCAGTGGCGCGATCGTTGTACGCAAAATATATCGGCGCGTGAGTTCGGGCTCTAGCGGAAGATGCCGCTTCGGCCAAAGGGTGAGCGCATGGCAGCGCGGTCCAGGTTCTCGCGCAGATTCATTAAAGTGAGAAACGTGCTTAGCACGCGGGCCTTCAGATCATCCGTCAAGTGCAAGCCGCTGGTCGCCACGCGCGCCAGGCGCTCGCCATTCTCCGTGATGAATTTCATGATTTCCCGCTGCCTCTCGTGCGGCGTGTTCCCCAGTGCGGTCTCTCGGCGCATTTCGGCGCAGCTCGCTTCCAGCGACAGGGTGAAATGGAGGATACACAACTTCTGGTCGGCCAAGGCGGCTGGCACGTCGTGCTTGCATCCGGAGATGTGGCACAGTTCGTCCATGGGCGAAATCTGGTGATTGTTGATAGGTAACATCCCCGGAGCCGAAAAGCCAGCAATCATGTGGATTATGCCACCTATCGTGCAGCGCCCCCTCCCCTGTCCTTTCGGTCAGACGACCTGCAGAGCGTCTTCCAGGTCGGCAATGATGTCGTGCCAGTCTTCTAAACCAAGAGACAACCGGATGCCGCCGGGCTTCAATCCACAGCGTAGTTTCTCTTCCTCGGGAACGACCGCATGTGTCATCGAGAAGGGATTCTCAATGAGGGTTTTGATCTGCCCCAGGCTCACAGCCAGTGTGATGGTGTACGATTTTTCCGCGACGTAGTCGACCAGTCGCTCCGCCGCTTCCACTGCGCCCTTCGCACTGTCCTCCTTGCCCTTCAATTCGAAGTACAGCATGCTGCCGGGCGCAAAGGAACCATCCGGGGTGGTCATCTGCCGGTGTGCCAGTTCCCGCTGCGGATAGTTCATGAGGCCCGGATAGACAACTCGCGCCACCTTCGGCTGGCGCAACAAAAAATCCGCCACCTGCATGGCGCTCTTCTGTTGGTTCACCATCCGCGTCGCTAAAGTGGGCAGGCCGTATACCAGAATCGGCCAGGCATTTTTGGGCGAGAGCACGCCGCCGAAATCTTTGCGATAGAGCATCAGGTAGTTGAAATAAGAGCTTGGGCCGATCACCACGCCGCCCATCTCCGTCCCAAAGCCGCCAATGTCCTTGGTCAGGCTATGCACCACCAGGTCCACGCCATGCTCCAGAGGCCGCTGGCAGTAGGGCGTCGCGAAGGTATTGTCCACGACAATGCGAATCTTCTCTGCCTCCGGCCTGCCGTGATTCAACCCGTCGACCACTTCCCGCACTGCGCGCATGTCAATCAATTCCATCGTAGGATTCACCGGCGTCTCGAAATAGACCACCCGGCAATTCTTCGTTGCCACTTTGACAAGCGACTCTGGTTCGGTCAGGTCACAGAAGTCGGTATGGATCTTGTAGCGTGGCAGCCAGCTGGTCATCAGGCTGTGCGTACAGCCATACAGGACTCGATGCGCCACGATCTGGTCGCCGGTGGCGGTCAGTATTCCGAGCACCGCGCTGACCGCAGCCATTCCGGTGGCAAACGCTACGGCAATTTCGCCGCCTTCGGCCACGGCCAGGTTTTCTTCGAGCATCCCGCGGCTCGGTTCATCCAGGCGGTCGTAAATATAAATGGGCGCACGCCGCGATTCCGGCGTCGCGAATTCAACGAAGCCTTGTGCGCCGCGATGAACCGACGACAATCGGTAGGTGGCGGAGCTGGATTGCGGCGGCACAACGTGGTGATCGTAATCCCAGCGCCCGGTGGCGAAGCTTCCGTGAATTAAGCGAGTGCGCAAGCGGTATTGTTCGCGTGGTTTTTTTGGCGTTCGTTCCTTGGACATAGCTGGCTCCTTCGGAGTACTGGAAACCCGCGAGAGGTGGGAGGACCCCGGCAAACGGGTGAGCGAGTCCGTGCAGTATCCCCATCATAGCCTAACCGCACGGGTGCAGCAGTGTTGCAAGGTTCGCTGCCTGCGGCACCAGTCGCACCGAAAAATATTTGACATATCCTCGTCTGTGTCTGTATAAATATACAGTTGGATGTATAATTGAATTCGATGAGCGCAACGAAAACATTTCGCCACGGCCAAATCCTCCGGTTGGTTTCCTCCGAACGGATCTCCAATCAGGCGGACCTCCGTCGCCGGCTCGCCCAGCAGCGTATGCGCGTCACTCAAGCCACGCTTTCCCGCGATCTTCAGGAACTGAAGTTGGTCAAGACCAGGGAAGGCTATCGAGCGGCTTCGGCGCTGCCTGACGAAGCAAGCGCTGTGCCTCCCCTCACGCGCGCTCTCCGCGAATTCCTGCTGGATATCCGTCCGGCGGAAAATCTTCTCGTCCTCAAGACGCCACCCAGCGGTGCGCAACCCCTTGCCGCCGCCCTCGACGGCGCAAAGTTCCCCGAAATTGCCGGCACCGTTGCCGGCGATGATACCGTGCTCATCGTCACGCCCAATCGTAAGAGCCGTGAATCCCTCCAAAAGGAAATCGAATCGCACGTGAAATAATGAGGGATCCCCGGCACATTGCTGTGATTGGCGTTACCGGCTACACGGGTTTTGAGCTGGCCACGCTGCTGCTGCGCCATCCCGCGATCGCGCAGCCTACTTTCTACGTGCGTGAGACCAACGGCTTTCACTGCCTTTCGCAGCTCTTTCCTCAGCTTCGTGCCCGGGGCGAAGCGCCTTTGCGCCCGCTTTCCCTCGATGCCATCACATCAAGCCCGGCAGGCATGGCGTTTCTTGCTACTCCGCATGAAGTGTCTGCGGAATTCGCCCCAAAACTTCTCGACGCCGGTCTGCGCGTGATCGATCTTAGTGGCGCATTTCGCTTTGCTTCGGCGGAGACCTTCACTTCGTGGTACAAGATCCCGGCCCCGCACGCGGCGCACCTTGGCGAAGCCGTGTATGGCTTGCCGGAGCTCTACGCCGATCGCATCCGCACCGCGAAACTGGTTGCCAATCCCGGCTGCTACGCCACGAGCGTCATCTTGGCGCTGCGCCCAGTGTCTCAGGCGGGCCTGCTTTCGCCCTCTCAGAATGTGATTTGTGATTGCAAGTCCGGCGCCAGCGGTGCCGGCAAGGACCCCCGCCGCGATCTTCACTTTGTGGAGGTGGACGAAAACCTCCGCGCGTACAATCTTTTCTCGCATCGCCACACGCCAGAAATCCTAGACCATACTGGCCTCGCGGAATCACAGGTGTTTTTCACCACGCACCTGCTTCCCGTCGCGCGCGGCATTCTTTCCACAATTTACGTCACACTCAAGGCGAAACAGACTCCGGAAAGCATTGAGAAGCTGTACCGGGAATACTTCGCGGGGAAGACCCTTGTGCGCATCTGGCCTGCGGGCAAATTGCCGGAATTGCAACACGTGGCGAACAGCAACTTCTGCGACATCGGTTTCGCTCTGGACACGGCGGGAGAGCGCCTGATCGTGGTTTCGTGCCTGGATAACCTGGGAAAAGGCGCCGCGGGACAAGCGGTTCAAAATCTCAACCTGATGCTGGGCATCGAGGAACAAACGGGTTTGCTATGAGAATTGTCATAAAATTTGCCGGCGCTTTGCTTGAAGACATGGAGACGATTCGTTCGCTCTCGGAACACGTCGCAGGACTCGCTCGCCAAGGCCACCAAATCCTGGTTATTCATGGCGGAGGGCGTTTGTTCACCGCAACCCTGAAACGCCTGGGCATCGAGAGCAAGTTTGTTTCCGGCCTGCGCGTCACAGACCTGGAAACGCGCGATGCCGCGGTTATGGTTTTTGGTGGACTGCTGAATAAACGTCTTGCGGCTGCCATTTCCGCTGCCGGCCAGCCTGCCATCGGAATCTCCGCCGCGGATGCGGCCTGCTTTTCCGCGGCACCCCTGGTGCACAACGATGTAGAAGGCGGTCTCGGCTTTGTCGGCTATCTCACCGGCGTGAAGGTCGCTTTTCTGGAATCGCTTTGGCGGGAAAACCTATTGCCGGTGGCTGCATGTCTGGGACAGGGTCCCGACAGCGAACTGTACAACATCAATGCCGATCATATGGCTGCCGCTTGTGCGGAATTCATTGGTGCGGACCATCTCATCTATCTCACTGACGTTGCCGGTGTTCTGCACGGCGAGAAAGTGATCTCCGCAATTTCCTGCGAACAAATCGAAAGCCTTGTTCAGGCGCGGGTGGTCTCCGGAGGCATGATTTTGAAGCTGGAAGCCGCGAAGCGCGCCCTGGAGGGCGGTGTGCGCGAAGTGCACATCGTGGGCGGCGATTCCGCCGCTGCCGTTCTGGATCCACAGCTTTTCGCGGTTGCTTCCGCCAAGAGTTCGTTTTCAAGTTTGCCTGGCACGCGTGTCCTTCGGGAATTACCTTCTGCCGGATTTGCGTCCCTCGCGGTTGTCTAGGTTTTTATTCTATGGAGAAGAAACAATGAACGCATCGCTCACCATTCCAGTCTCAATCGCCAAGGACCTCCTCACCGGCGCCGAATGGGGTCCCGCGGACACGCGCGACCTCCTGGAGCGCACCGCGGAGATCAAGGCGCGGCCTTCACGCTACGCCTCCGTCCTGCGCAACAAGCACATCGCGCTGATCTTTGAGAAACCCTCCTTGCGCACGCGTGTCACCTTTGAAGTTGGCATTCAGAGCATGGGCGGCTTCGTGGTTTTTCTGGATCACACGCAAGCCCGCCTGGGTGAGCGCGAGTCCATTCCGGACGTCGCGCGAAACCTGGAGCGCTGGGTGCAGGGCATCGTCGCGCGCGTTTACGAGCAGCGCGTGTTGGAGGAGATGGCCGCCAACGTCACGATCCCTGTGGTCAACGCGCTTTCGGACAAGTTTCATCCCTGCCAAGCCCTGGCCGATTTCTTCACGCTCGAGGAGAAGTTTGGATCGGTGAAGGGTTTCAAGCTTGCTTACGTCGGCGATGGCAACAATGTTTGCCATTCGCTCGTGTACCTCGCTGCGCGTCTCGGCGTACACATCCGCATTGCCACCCCTGCCAACTACGCACCCGACGCCGATGTCCTCGCCGATGCCAAGCGCGTTGCGAAGGAAACCCGCGCGCGTGTCGAGCTCTTCACGGATCCGCACGAAGCCGTGAGTGGTGTGCAAGCCGTTTACACGGACTCCTGGACCAGCATGGGTTTTGAGGCGGAAGAAAAAGTCCGCCGCCAAGTCTTCAAGCCTTACCAGGTCAACCGCAAACTCATGGAACAGGCTGCTCCGGGCGCGGTCTTCATGCACTGCCTTCCGGCGCACCGTGGCGCGGAGGTTACCGACGAGGTGCTCGACGCCCCCTATTCCGTCGTTCTGCAGCAATCCGAAAATCGCATGTACGTGCAGAAGGCTATTCTGCACGCGCTTTTTACCTAAAATCTTGTTGTCTTACCGAGGAGAGAGAATCGAGTGAATCAAACTGTAGCTAAACCGAAGAAAGTCGTGCTCGCCTATTCTGGCGGGCTTGATACGTCCATCATCATCCCCTGGCTGCGCGAAAATTACGGCTGTGAAGTGATCGCCATGATTGGCGATGTTGGTCAGCAGGAAGATCTCGAAGCCGCCCGGAAAAAGGCCCTTGCCACGGGAGCTGCCTCCGCGCACGTGGAAGATCTGCGCGAAGAATTTATTCGCGACTACATCTGGCCAACCCTGCGCGCGGGTGCGGTCTATGAGCATACCTATTTACTCGGCACCTCCATGGCGCGCCCGGTCATTGCGAAGCGCCAGGCGGAACTTGCGTTGCAACTCGGCGCTGATGGGCTTTCTCACGGTTGCACCGGGAAGGGCAACGACCAAGTGCGCTTCGAATTGGCGTATAAAGCCGTCGCTCCACATGTGCAAATCATTGCGCCTTGGCGCGAGTGGGCGATCGATTCGCGCGAAGACGCCATCGCCTACGCCGAAAAACACAAGGTCCCGGTCGAACAAAGCAAGAAAAACATCTACAGCCGCGACCGGAATATTTGGCACCTCAGCCACGAGGGCGGCGAACTCGAAGATCCGGCCAATGCTCCCAACGAAGCCATGTGGCAGTGGGTCGTTTCTCCGGACAAGGCGCCGGACAAAGCCGAAGAGGTCGAGATTGGTTTCGAAGAAGGGAACCCGGTTTCCGTCAACGGCAAGAAGCTCGGCCCCATCGACTAGCTCAACACGCTCAACGACGTCGCCGCCAGTCACGGTGTGGGCCGCACCGACCTGGTCGAAAATCGCTTGGTGGGCATGAAGTCCCGCGGCGCGTACGAAACTCCCGGCGGCACCCTGCTCATCACTGCGCATCGCGAACTGGAACGCCTTACCATCGACCGCGAAACCGCCCATTTTGCGCAGGCGCTTTCCGTGCGCTACGCGGAGCTTGTCTACAACGGTCTATGGTTCTCGCCGCTTCGCGAAGCCCTGGATGGCTTCTTCAATGTCGCGCAACAGCGCGTCACCGGCTCCGTCGGCCTTAAACTCTGGAAGGGCACGCTCAATGTCACCAAGAGGCTCTCGCCCTACTCCCTATATCACGCCGACCTCGCCAGCTTCTCGATGGGCCGTTACAATCCTAAGGATGCCGAAGGCTTCATCAATCTGTTTGCTTTGCCGGTGACTGTGCGACCGAAAGCCAAATCCGAAGGCTACAACGCGTAATCGTCTTCGTAGGGGCGCAGCATGCTGCGCCCCATCACGGCAAGATTTCTAGAACTAGCAGTCTTTTTCGTAGAGCCGGCTTCTAGCCGTCACTCGTTTCTAATAGGACTTCGATGACCGTACGCAAAGACGATCGTCTCTGGGGTGGACGCTTCGATAAGGCGCCGGATGCGCTCTTCGACGCGTTCCAACGTTCCTTTGCGTTTGACCGTCGACTCCTTCCCTATGAGATTGCCGTCGATCGTGCCTGGGCAAAGGCTTTGCAAGGTGTTGGGGTTTTCACAGAAACGGAAGTGCGCCAGACCCTTGCCGCACTCGACAAAATTGCGGAACGCACGAAAAACGACTCCGATTGGATAGACAAATTCGGAGCGGAAGCCGAAGACGTCCATCACTTTGTCGAAAAGGCCCTCGTCGAGGAACTCGGCCCGCTCGGATGGAAGCTCCACACCGGCCGCAGCCGCAACGAACTCGTCGCCACGGACTTTCGCCTGTTTGTCATCGATGCCGCCGCAGAAATCCAACATTGCCTGCAAGCGCTGATCCGCGCGTTTCTCTCGCAGGCAAGAACGAACATGAAAACACCCATGGCGGGCATGACGCACATGCAGCATGCCCAACCCATCCTTCTTTCCCACTTTTTGATGGCTCACGCTCAAGCTTTCACGCGCGACATTGCGCGCTTGCAACATGCTACCGCCTCCGCCGATGCCTGCCCTATGGGCTCGGGGGCGCTCGCTGGATGTTCGTTTGCCGTTGATCGCGACGCCATCGCGCGCGAACTCGGTTTTTCACGCATCACCGCTAACAGCCTCGACGCCGTCAGCGACCGCGATTTCGCTCTCGACTATCTTTTTGCTCTTGCCGGGATCGCCACGCATCTTTCCCGGCTCGCGGAAGATTTCGTCCTTTTCGCCTCGCAGGAGTTTTCCTACGTCGTTCTTCCCGACGAATATTCCACAGGCAGCAGCCTGATGCCGCAAAAGAAAAACCCCGATTCCTGGGAGCTTCTGCGCGGTAAGACGGGCCGGATCACCGCCGCGCTCTTTAGCCTGCTGACTACGCTGAAAGGACTGCCGACTAGTTACCAACGCGATCTTCAGGAGGACAAAGAAGCCCTTTTCGCCGCGCACGATCAGATCGAAGACATGATTTGGGTTGCCCTGGGCGCACTGACCACTACCACGTTCCGCGAAGACCGCTTGCGAGCGGCCGCCTCCAATCCCGCGCTTTTCGCCACCGACGCGGCCGATTACCTCGTACACCGCGGCGTACCATTCCGCCAGGCGCACGATCTTGTTGGTCAGGTATTGCGCGAAGCCGAGAAGCAAGGCAAACCCTGGACGGAGCTATCCCTCGAAGATGTGCGAAAAATCTCTCCCCTCTTCGAACTGGATTTTTTGCAAGGCCCTTCGGTCGAAAGTGCCATCGCTTCCAAAGTTGTCCTTGGGGGCACGGCGGAAGGATCGGTCCGCCTTGCCATCACGCAGTTGGAACTAAAACTTAAACAACTGGAGAAACAACCATGAGCGTCGGCTCCGTCGTCTACATTGTCGAAACTGCTTCCTACCATGCGGAGGATCGGAGGTCCCTTCCGTGAGTACCGCGTTCGCCCTGCGGACCCCCCGCCCATGAAACAAGCTCCTTCCGAAGCGGCGCTTCCTCGCGGATTCCGTTTCTCCGCGACTGCCTGCGGTTTGAAGAAAACTGGCGCGCTCGATCTGGCCCTGCTCTCCAGTGATGTACCGGCGTCCGTGGCTGCGGTTTTCACGCAAAATCTTGTCGTTGCCGCGCCGGTTGTCGTCTCCAAAGCTCACCTGAAGGCCTCAAAAGGACGCATGCGGGCGGTCATCGTCAATGCCGGTAACGCCAACTGCGCCACGGGTACGGCGGGTTATGCGGCTTCTGTGAAAACCGTGGAAGAAACTGCCCGCCACCTCCGCTGCCGCCCCGACGAAATTTCTGTCTGCTCCACCGGTGTCATTGGTGTGCTTCTACCGGTTGAAAAAATTCTTCGCGCACTCCCCGGCATAACCCGGAATCGCCGCCCCTCAGCCCGTTCGTTTGCCGAGTTCTCGCTGGCCATCTGCACCACGGACACTCGCCCAAAAACCGCGGCTAGCTCCTTTAGAATGGCGGGCAAGCGCATTCATCTGGTGGGCTGCGCCAAGGGCGCGGGCATGATCCATCCCAATATGGCCACGACACTTGCGTTTGTGGCCACGGATGCCAATATTTCCGCTTCGCTCCTTCAGAGAACGTTGCGCGATGTAACCACGCGCACCTTCAACGCCATCAGCATCGACGGCGACACCTCCACAAACGATACGCTTCTCGTAATGGCCAATGGCGCAGCCGGGACGCCTCCAATCAAGAGCGGTTCGGCCGCCCACCGCGCATTTTCAAAGGCTCTCGAGGAAGTCTGCCGTTCGCTCGCCCTGCAGATCGTTGCTGATGGTGAAGGAGCGCAACGCGTGATCGAAATCGAAGTGCGTGGCGCAAAGACGGCAAGTGCTGCGCGCCGCATCGGGGAGACCATTGCGACTTCTCCTCTGGTCAAAACGGCCTTCGCCGGCGGCGATCCGAACTGGGGGCGCATTTTCGCCGCAGCCGGGCGCGCAGGAGTAAAATTCGATCCCGAGCGCGTGGAAATTCACATGGCGGGCATACCGGTCCTACGTCGCGGCCAGCCGCTCGATTTCAATGAGCGCGCGGCCAGCAACCGCCTGCTCGAAAAAAACGTTCACATCGTGGTGAACTTGCACGCGGGCCGTTCTTCTGCTTGCTATTGGACCTGCGATTTCACTGCCGAATACGTGCGCATAAACGCCAGCTATCGCACGTAGTTACAGCGTTGCCCGGCGAACCATTTTGGCCCACGAAGTGCGACGCTGGGACTGGTACTGGCCGAGCCCCTTTCCCGAGAATAATTGGTTGCAAAACCGGGCAATTTTCGAGACCATTCACGGGACCACTGAACGACCCCACCCTCGCGGCACGCTTTCAGGTTGACGTCCCGCCGGGTAAGGCATCTTCAGTGCGCTCCGCAACTCGTTGTTTTAGGTTCCGGACAGAAGGAGTTCGCAGGTGAAGAAGCTTTACGTGGGTAATCTTCCATTCAACGCATCGGAAGAGCAGTTACAGGAGTGGTTTGGTCAGTTAGGAATCAGCCCCTCGGCAATCAGTTTGATTCGCGACCGGTTTACGGGGCAATCGCGCGGCTTCGCCTTCATTGAGATCGCCAACGATGAAGAGGCGGATCGCGCGGTCACCAGCCTCAATGGTCAAAACTTCGGTGGCCGGAACCTTGTTGTCAACGAAGCCCGCCCGCAGACAGAACGTTCGGGTGGCGGCGGGGGTCGTGGTGGTGGCGGTGGTGGGTATGGCGGCGGTCGCGGCGGTGATCGCGGCGGTCGTGGTGGTGGCCGCGGCGGTGATCGCGGAGACCGTGGAGATCGCGGCAACCGCTGGTAACGCGTTCTCCTTCTTTCTTAGCTCACCGGCGTTCCGTGCTTCGGGCTAACCGCCCATGTGCCCGAAGCGCAAGTTCCGCTCTGGAAATTCCGTATTGATTGTGGGTGTGTTTGGTCCACACTCCCCAGGTCTTCATCCTCTCGCATCGAAATTCACAGCCTGCTGAAATTTCGCTGGCTATAACTACGCCTTGCGTATACTATCCCGCCGAAAAGAAAAGATGGGGGCCTCTCGACAGAGCGGTCCTTCCCGCCAGGGCCTCCAGGTTTTGGCACTTCGCTCCGAACCGCAAACCGTGTCCGAAACATTACGCAAGTTTACGGGTTTGAAACACCAGGCGAAGAAAATCCTTCGCTCGCTCCGGCCTGGAGTATATGAGTAGGACAGTTCGCACCGATGATCGGGTGCAACTGGAGGAGAGGATGCAGTCCTCAGGCAGACGGAACCCTGCCGCCCTTGGCCGCATCTAATGAAGGACGCGTAAATAGAACGATGCACACTTGGCACAAACGCGATTGGAAGCAGTTCTACGAGATGGCGCGACGCCCCTGGCAGCGTCACCGCCCGCCGCGCCCCGTCTATCCTTCCGGGATGAACCGCGTGCAGCCCGCTGCGGGCTTCAGTCTTTCGGAGTTGGACGATGCCGGCGTGGATCTCGATCTCGCCGAAAGCCTGGGCCTCCCCGTCGACGCCGGCCGCATCGGCGCCTACGGCCCAAACGTCACCACCCTGCGCGACTTCGTTCGCTCCTCCCGCCAGCCGCTCTGATCTCGCAGCCGCTTACTCGCTTTGGGTGGAACTGAGCACGTCTACCGATTGCTCGCCTGGACAGCCGTCTGCGCTAAGTCTCGATCCAATAGGTCCAACTCATCTTCTAATCGCTCCAGTTTTGCTTGTTCGGCTCTAAAATCGGCTTCCTGCTCCGATTCTTTTGCTCTCAATTGCTGCTCCTGCGTTGCCCAGGTATCCATTTGCTCCTTAAGTTGGGATGCCGAATCGTCCCATTGTTTTCTCTGTTGCTCGTTTTCGGCGCGGTCCCTATATTCTTCAAACCTCTTGATCTGCGCCGCCTGATATTCTTCTTGCATGTGCATCTGGGCAAGTGTGTTCTTGGTGTCTTCCAATCTCCCTGAGGCGCGCTCGGCGGCAACTGTTTCTTCATGGAGCCGGTAAATCAAGATCTGCGCGCGTCGCGCTGCAATTGCCGCGATTTGCAGGTCATGTCGTAGCTGCCGAATCTCGCAGAGTACGGCTTGC
>Ga0187810_10000582_pt1 | contig 13767 bp, 11 predicted proteins | sample NC_wetland_sal_i_9_FD_132963 | JGI IMG/M metagenome (GOLD analysis project Ga0187810, IMG submission 132963) | Wetland sediment microbial communities from Neuse River Estuary, North Carolina, USA - ASW_5 | ecosystem: Environmental > Aquatic > Freshwater > Wetlands > Sediment | place: USA: North...
AGAGGAATGCTGAGCGGGATGGCGAGCGCCATGCCCAGTTTGTGATCGCCCACGGCGGCACCGATGCCCCAGCCGATGACGAAGCCGATGCCCATCGCGCCGACCACTTTGACAAGCGAACGCACCGGGCGCGTGTCGGCCACGGCGATCGTCGCCAAGACCCCGACGGCCGCGCCGACCGCCATCGCCACCATTAGCGTATCGGCCAGAGCGGCGACCAGCCAGCCGGCCAACGACCCGATCGCCATCGCGCCGGCCACCTTCAAGACGGAACGCACCGGACGCGTGCCGAACAACGCAATGGTGGCCAAAACGCCGATGGCCGCGCCGGAGGCCATGGCGATGGCCACCTCGTCGGTGACCGTCGCGATCAGCCAGCCGGATACTGCACCTGTCAACGCCGCGATGAGCCACTTCATGCCGCCGTCCTCGGGGTTTGGCGCATGTTAAATGTATAACAAGGAAAATTCCGTCGCATCGAAAAAAACCATGACCCTGGAATTAACCCTGAGAAGACCGGGGGACAGGAGCATGTGCCCCCCTCTCCCACAAAATCTAGCACTTGGCCTCGCTCGAGGCGTGCCTCCGCGATGCTCATGCTCAGCTAAGCGCGAGATTTTGCGCCGCCGATAAGCTGGCGCTATCGGCCTCCCAGAAAGGAGAGGGGGACGCGATCAATTGCAGGGATTGGGCAATAGCGCTCCTGTTAACTCATTTCCCGAAAGGCCTTGCTTTGGAAACGGCGTGCCAATAAGAAGCGTTCTGCCGCCTCAAACGCGACCGTAAGCGTTCACGTCAACCAACGCGCACATGCGATGCCGGTTGTCGGCATCCGTTGATTGCGCAGGGGTTTTGACGTGGCGGCAACCAAACCGACCTCAGTGCCTCCATGGCTTGCGCCTCACTTCGGCCGGCACGTCCGGCTGAGCGCTTCAACCCACCCATAGGAACTTGAGGAACGCAAATGACAACATTGATTCACCCGCCATTGGCACCGCTTCTGGATCGGCTTTTTGCAGAAGCCGAAGCGAGCGAAAAGGCGCTTGAAGTCGAAAGGAGAAGCCGGTCGCCGGAGCAACGCGCTCTGGATCGCGCCGATTATCGCCAGTTCTACGCACGCTTGAAGGACCAGCCCCTTCCAGTCTCCCGTGCAACCGGCGTCTTGCTCTACACGCTTGTGCGCTCCACCGGCGCGCGCAACATCATCGAGTTCGGGACGTCTTTCGGGATTTCGACGCTCCATCTCGCGGCCGCACTCAGAGACAACGGCGGTGGACGGCTGATCGGCAGCGAATTCGAGCCGTCAAAGGTCGTTCGCGCCCGCGAAAATCTCGCGGCTGCGAAATTCTCCGATCTTGTCGAAATTCGCGAAGGCGATGCGCTCGAGACACTCGCGCGCGACTTGCCAGACGAGATCGATTTCGTTCTCTTGGACGGAGCCAAGAGCCTCTACCCGTCCGTTCTGGGCCTGTTGGAGAGCCGATTGCGGGTTGGGGCCCTCATCGTCGCCGACAACGCGGACATGAACCCGCAATACGTGGCTCGGGTTCGATCTGCCCAGCACGGCTATCTCTCGATCCCCTTCGCAGACGACGTGGAGCTATCGCTGCGGATCGGGACGGCCTGATTGTCCGGCGCCGCTTAAAGCAAAACCGCCCGCGAGAGGATTCCCGCGGGCGGTGTTGCGTATTACGCGAAGCAAATGTCAGGCGGGCTTGTGGTCCTCGCCCGCTTTGGCTTCCTCGGCCTGCTTCTTGGTGAGGTCTTCGCCGGTGGTCTGGTCGACGGCCTTCATGGAAAGCCGCACCTTGCCGCGATCGTCGAAGCCCAAAAGCTTCACCTTCACGCTGTCGCCTTCCTTGACCACATCGGAGGTCTTGGCGACGCGCTTGGGCGCCAGCTCGGAGATGTGAACCAGGCCGTCCTTGGGACCGAAGAAGTTCACGAAGGCGCCGAAATCCATCACCTTGACGACCTTGCCGTCGTAGATTTCGCCGACTTCCGGCTCGGCCACGATCGACTTGATCCACTTCAAGGCCGCCTTGATGTTGTCGGCCTCGGCCGAGGCGATCATCACGGTGCCGTCGTCTTCGATGTTGATCTTGGCGCCCGTCTTCTCGACGATTTCGCGGATCACCTTGCCGCCGGAACCGATCACTTCGCGGATCTTGTCGGTGGGGATATGGATCGTCTCGATGCGCGGGGCATGCTCGCCCAGTTCCGCGCGGCTCGTGGTGATCGCCTTGGCCATCTCGCCCAGGATGTGCAGACGGCCCGACTTCGCCTGATCGAGCGCCACGCGCATGATCTCTTCGGTGATGCCGCTGATCTTGATGTCCATCTGCAGCGAGGTGACGCCCTGGTCGGTGCCGGCCACCTTGAAGTCCATGTCGCCGAGATGATCTTCGTCGCCCAGGATGTCGGTCAAGACGGCGAAGCGCTCGCCTTCCTTGATAAGGCCCATGGCGATGCCGGCGATCGGACGGGTGATCGGAACGCCCGCATCCATCAGCGCCAGCGACGTGCCGCACACCGTCGCCATCGACGACGAGCCGTTCGACTCGGTGATCTCGGAAACGATACGCACCGTGTAGGGAAAGTCTTCCTTCTTCGGCAGCATGGGGTGAATGGCGCGCCACGCGAGCTTGCCGTGGCCGATTTCGCGACGGCCCGGGCCCGACATGCGGCCCGTCTCGCCCACCGAATAGGGAGGGAAGTTGTAATGCAGCATGAAGTGCTGCTTGTAGGTCCCTTCCAGGCTGTCGATGAACTGTTCGTCTTCGCCGGTGCCCAACGTGGCGACGACAAGGGCCTGCGTTTCGCCGCGGGTGAACAGCGCCGAACCGTGAGTGCGCGGCAAGACGCCGACCTGCGCCACGATCGGACGCACGGTGACGAGATCGCGCCCGTCGATGCGCTTCTTGGTGTCGAGCACCGAATTGCGCATGATGTCGGCTTCGACGTCGTGCATCAGCGCGCCGAACTTGATTTCGTCGAGCTTGCCTTCGCCCACGAAGTCCGGGGCCAGCTTGGCGCGGATTTCCTTGATGCGGTCGCCGCGAACGTGCTTTTCGGGAATGTGGAAGGCTTGGGCCAGATCGGCCCCGGCCGCTTGCTTCAGCTTGCCGACGATTTCCTGCGTGTCGTCGACCGGAATGTCGCGCGGCTCCTTGGCCGCCTTCTCCGCCAGACGGATAATCATGTCGATCACCGCCTGCATCTCGCGATGGCCGAACATCACGGCGCCGAGCATCTCGGCTTCGCTGAGTTCCTGGGCTTCGGATTCGACCATCAGAACGGCGTCTTGCGTTCCCGCGACGATCAATTCGAGCTTGGAGTTCGGCATCGCATCGATGGGCGTGTTGAGGACGTATTCGCCTTCGATGAAACCGACGCGTGCGGCGGCGATGGGGCCCATGAAGGGGATGCCCGAAATCGTCAACGCAGCGGACGCCGCCACCAGGCCAACCACGTCCGGATCGCTCTCCAGATCATGGCTCAACACGGTGACGACCACCTGCGTTTCGTTCTTGTAGCCGTCGGCAAACAAGGGACGGATCGGCCGGTCGATCAGGCGCGAGATCAACGTCTCGCGTTCGGTGGGACGGCCTTCCCGCTTGAAATAGCCGCCCGGGATCTTGCCCGCGGCGAAGAATTTTTCCTGGTAGTTGACGGTGAGGGGGAAAAAATCGACTCCAGGCTTCGGCTGACGCGCGCCGACGACGGTCGCCAGCACCACGGTTTCCCCATAGGTCGCCAAAATGGCGCCATCGGCCTGGCGGGCGATCCTGCCCGTCTCAAGCGTGAGCTTGCGGCCGCCCCATTCGATTTCCTCTCGGTGGATCTTGAACATTTTTCGTACTTTCCTTCGTTCCCGCGCAGCCGGATTGCCGCGCGGCTTTTCCTTGAGCATTCCTCAAGAATTCTATAGGCACACACCCCCGCGGGGGACGCATGCGGAGCTTCAACGCATATACCGGGGGAAGCGCGATCAGCGCCTCAATCCCAGGCGGGCTATCAGCGCGTCATAGCGCTTCACGTCCGAAGCCTTGATGTAGTCGAGCAGACGCCGGCGCTGCGACACCATCCTGATGAGGCCGCGGCGCGAATGGTTGTCCTTCACATGCGTCTTGAAGTGCTCGGTCAGATAGCTGATGCGATCAGAAAGCACCGCCACCTGGACTTCCGGCGAGCCGGTATCGCCCGGCTTCGTCGCGTATTGATCGATTACACCTTGCTTGCGTTCGTTCTTGACAGTCATACCGTCGTCCTCGGTCATCCAAAGTTGAAAACACGGAACGGTTTCAATTCGCCGGCTTCGAAGGTGGTGAGTGCCACCGGTTCGCCTTCGCCCGACGAGCAGAAGACCGTGAGCCCCTGAAGATCGTCGCCGGAAGTGCATTCCGCGATCCGCGCGAACTGTGTCGGGCGAACCAGAATCGGATTGCCGCTTCTCAGGCGAACCGTATCCGGGCCTGTGACGGCCAACGCCGGGATGCCGTCCAGCGCGGTCGAAATAGGCCTCAAGTGCTCAAAAGCCGCGGGACTATGCATAAAACCCTGTAGCGTTTCCAGTGGGGTAGCGTCTTCGACGCGGAAAGCCCCCACGGCGGTGCGCCGCAGCGCCGAAACGTAGCCCAAAGTGCCCAGCGCCAGGGCCAGATCGCGCACCCAGGCCCGGACGTAAGTGCCTTTGCCACAATGGATTTCGAACTCGGCATGGTCGGAATCGGGCAGCGCGGTGAGGCGCGCCGTGCGCACCAGCACGGTGCGGGGTTCCAGCTCCACCACCTCCCCATCCCGGGCAAGGTCGTAGGCGCGCTCCCCCTCCACCTTGACCGCGGAGTAGGCCGGCGGGGTCTGGGTGATGAGGCCGGTGAAGGCCGGCAGGGCCGCCTCGATCTCGTCGCGGGAGGGCCTTTTGGCCGAGCTGCCGGTCATCCGGCCTTCGGAATCGTCGGAATCGCGGCCTTCGCCCCACGCGGCGGTGAAGACATAGGTTTTCTCGGCGTCCATCGCGAACGGGACGGTCTTGGTGGCTTCGCCCAGCGCGATCGCCAGGACGCCGGTCGCCATCGGATCGAGGGTGCCCGCATGGCCGGCCTTCTGGGCCTCGAAGACGTGCCGCACGATGGCGACGGCCTGCGTGGAGGTGACGCCTTTCGGCTTGTCGACCACCACCCAGCCGTGGACGCGGTTGCCCTTTTTTCTACGCGACATGCGCATCACTCATCGTCGTCATCCGATGCGCTGTCCTCTTTGTCTTTGGCCAGGTCCTGCTGCACGCGCGGCGATTTCAGGATGGTCTCGATCCTCTCGGCCTCGGCGAAGGACTTGTCCTCTACGAAGCGCAGCTCGGGCGTGAATTTGAGCGCGATGGTGTGCCCCATTTCGCCGCGCAGATACCCTTTGTTGCGATTGAGGGCGGCGATGATCTTGTCGGCGTTCTTGCCGCCCAAGGGTTCGCAATAGACCGTGGCGTAGCGCATGTCGCCCGACGGGATCACCTGGGTAATCGTCACCGACACGCCCATGAGGTCGGGATCGCGGATGTCGCCGCGCACGAGAATCTCGGACAGCGAATGGCGCAACACCTCGCCGACGCGCAATTGGCGCTGCGAGGGGCCGGCCTTGGTGCGGGAACGGGAACGGGGCATGCCTTTAAACCTTGTCATCCCCGGCGAGCGCGAGCTCGCTCGCGCGAGGGAAGAGGACCCAAGTGTCAAAATCGGCGAGGGTTGCGGGACCTGGGTTCCCTTCCCCTCGCCTTGCGGACGCAAGGCTCGGCCGGGAATGACACCTTGGCTACAGCGCGCGCTGGATGGTTTCGACTTCGAAGGCCTCGATGATGTCGCCCTTCTGCATGTCCTGGTAGTTCGTGAAGGCCATGCCGCATTCCTGGCCGTTCTGCACCTCGCGCACTTCGTCCTTGAAGCGCTTCAAGGTGGAGAGCTCGCCTTCGTGGATCACCACGTGATCGCGGATGAGGCGTACCTTGGCGCCGCGCCGCACCACGCCTTCGACCACGCGGCAGCCCGCGACCTTGCCCACCTTGGAGATGGTGAAGACCTCGAGGATCTCGGCATTGCCCAGGAACTTCTCGCGCGTTTCCGGCGCCAGCATGCCCGACAGCACCGCCTTCACGTCATCCACCACGTTGTAGATGATGTTGTAGTAGCGGATGTCCACGCCGTCGCGCTTGGCGCGTTCGCGGGACTGTTTGTCGGCGCGGACGTTGAAGCCGATGATGGCGGCGCCCGAAGCATGGGCCAGGATGACGTCGGATTCGGTGATGCCGCCGACGCCCGACTGCAGTACCTGCGCGCCCACTTCGTCGGTGCCGAGCTTCATCAGCGCGCCCTGGATGGCTTCGGCCGAACCCTGTACGTCGGCCTTGATGACGAGCGGCAAGAGCTTCTTCTCGCCCGCCGCCCGCGTCTTGAGCAGCTGGTCGAGGGTGACGCGCGAACTCGTGGCCTGGCGCGCTTCGCGGCGCTTGCGGGCGCGGTATTCGGTGATCTCGCGGGCGCGGGCCTCGGATTCCACCACGGCGAACTCGTCGCCGGCTTCCGGCGCGCCGGAAAGACCCAGCACTTCCACCGGCACCGCGGGACCGGCGCTGGGCACGGTCTCCCCGCGCTCGTTCTGCAACAGGCGCACGCGGCCCCATTCGGAACCGGCCACCATGATGTCGCCGACCTTGAGCGTGCCGCGCTGGACCAGCGCGGTGGCGACCGGACCGCGGCCGCGATCGAGCTTGGCTTCGATGACGGCGCCTTCCGCGGAACGGTCGGGGTTGGCCTTGAGGTCGAGCACTTCGGCCTGCAGCAGGATCAACTCCGCCAGCTTGTCGAGACCGATGTTCTTCTTGGCGGAGACTTCCACCGAGATGGTCTCGCCGCCCAGGTCTTCCACCTGAATCTCCTGCTGGAGCAATTCGGTCTTGACCCGCATCGGATCGGCATCGCCTTTGTCGATCTTGTTGATCGCCACGATGATCGGCACCTGCGCGGCCTTGGCGTGCGCAATGGCTTCCACCGTCTGGGGCATGACGCCATCGTCGGCGGCCACCACCAGGACGACGATATCGGTGACCTTGGCGCCGCGGGCGCGCATGGCCGTGAAGGCCGCATGGCCCGGCGTGTCGATGAAGGTGATCTTGGCGCCGTTCTGCATCGTCACCTGATAGGCACCGATGTGCTGGGTGATGCCGCCGGCTTCCCCGGCCACGACGTCGGTTTTGCGCAAGGCGTCGAGCAGGCTGGTCTTGCCGTGGTCGACGTGACCCATCACGGTGACGACCGGCGGACGGGGCTTGAGGTTTTCGGTTTCGTCGGCGGCGCCCTTGAGGCCTTCCAGCACGTCGGATTCGGCGACACGTTTGACGGTATGGCCGTATTCGGTGGCGACAAGCTCGGCCGTGTCGGCATCGATCACGTCGTTCGCCGTTGCCATGATGGCGTTCTTCATCAAGACCTTGATGACGTCCACCGAGCGCCGCGCCATGCGGTTGGCAAGCTCTGCGACGGTGATCGTTTCCGGGATCGTCACCTCGCGCGGACCGACGGGGCCGGCGACTTCCTTGATCCCCTTGTTCACGCGCTGCAGGTGGCGCCGGTAGGAGGCGACGGAGCGCATGCGCTCGTCATCGTCCGAAAGCGCCTTGGTGACGGTGAGCTTGCCGCGGCGGCGGTCGGCCTCGCCCTTCTTGGCGGCGGGCGCCTTGACCGGCGTTTTGACGCCTTTCTTGGCGGGAGCGGCCTCTTCCTCTTCTTCGACCACCAGACGGCGGCGCGGCGTTTCGGCGGCAACCGGCGTCTTGGCGGCGGGCGGCGCGGCGGGCTCGTCCTTTTTCTCGAGACGGCGCTGGGCCTCCACTTCGGCCCGCTTCTTGACCAATTCCTCGGCCGCCTTGCGGGCATCTTCTTCGGCCTTGCGCCGTTCGGCGGAGGCGCGTTCCTTCTTGAGGCGCTCGTCCTCTTCGGCGCGGCGCTTGGCTTCCTCTTCGGCCAGCCGGCGGGCTTCTTCCTCGTGGACGCGGGCGTCGGCCAGCGCGGCACCGCGGCGGGCTTTTTCCTCTTCGGTAAGCTGGCGCAGCACGACGCCGGGACGGCCCGGGACGGCGGCCGCTTGAACCGGCGCGGCAGCGGAGGCGGCAGGCGCTGTCTTGGCTTGCGCCTCTTTCGCCGCAGGCACGGGCTTGCCCGGCTCGATGCGGGCGCGCTTCTTTTCCACCACGACGGCCTTGGTGCGGCCGTGGCTGAAGCTCTGCTTGACCGTGGACGTTTCCGTCTTCTTCAGCGACAGCGTTTTGTGCGCGGCGGCCGGGCGGTTGGAGGTGTCGTTCGTATCGCTCATACTCTGCTTTCGTTCTGGGCCGAGCCCGGTGTCTCGGCGGTGCGCAAGCCCGCCAATCGTGAAGAATTCAACTTGAGGCGTTCCGCCAGGGTGCCAGGCCTGACCGCCGCGTGTACCACATTCTCGCGCCCCAAAGCCAAGCTGAGCTCGGCGCGCGTCAGCGCGGTGATCGTATCCAGCCGCAGATCCCGTACTTTCTGGGCCGAATCCAGCTTCCGCCTGCCGTCCGCGGCGGCATCGGCGGCTTCGAACAGCACGGCCGGCGCGACTTTTCCATCCATCGCCCGCAACACGTTGTCGAAGCCCAACGCCAAATGGCCAGCCCGCCGGGCCAGCCCCAGATCCGACTGCAGCCGGGCGACCAGCAGCCGCTCGACATGGGCGGGCAGATCGTCGGGCACCGAAACCTTGGCTTTCGCCGCTTTGGCGAAGTCGTTTTTTGCCACCGCCTTGGCGATCGCCGCGCGGGTCGCGGACAGCCACAGGCCGCGGCCGGGCAGTTTGGCATCGAGATCGGGTACGATGGCGCCGTCCGGTCCTACGACGAAACGGACGAGCTTATCCTCCGGCAGAATCGCACCGGTGGCGATGCAGCGCCGTTCGCGCAAGGCGCTCTCATTGTCTGAGACGGCCGCCAGCATGTGACGCCCTCCCAGAATGAGATGTGAAAACGGCAGTCAGCGTCGCGTACTCCCAATGGTCGGTCCGAAAGGCCGGTCTATATATCCGGTCCTTGACGGCTTGCCTATCCGCAAGATTCCCTGTTTCGACAGATACTTAGGAAGTCCCTTCCTCGGGCTTGGCGGTTTCTTCGCCGCCTTCTTCCGCAGTTTCCTCGATTTCAGGCTCCGGTTCCTCTTCGATCCAGCCGATTTTGACCCGCGCCTTCATGATGATGGCATTGGCATCGTCGGCGGTCAGATCGAAACCTTCCAGGGCGCCCGCAACCCGCACGCGCTCTTTTTCCTTGTTGGTCTCGTAATAGCCGATGAGATCGTCGGTGGCGCAGCCGGCCAGGTCGTCCAGCGTCTTGACCTCGTGTTCGCCGAGCGCCACCGCGATGGCCGGCGTCACGCCGTCCACTTCGAGCACGGCGTCTTCGACGCCCAGCGCCCGGCGCTTGTCGTCCAGTTCCTTGTTGCGGGCCTCGATGAACTCGATCGCGCGCTGCTGCAACTCCTGTGCGGTTTCCTCGTCGAAGCCTTCCACCGAAGCCAGTTCGTTGAGCTGCACGTAAGCCACGTCCTCGATCTCGGCGAAGCCTTCGGAGGCAAGCAACTGCGCCACGGTTTCGTCGACGTCGAGCGACTCCATGAACAGCGCGGTGCGGGTCGCGAATTCCTTTTGGCGGCGCTCCGATTCCTCGGCTTCCGTCAGGATGTCGATCTGCCAGCCGGTAAGCTGGGACGCCAGCCGCACGTTTTGGCCGCGGCGGCCGATGGCGAGCGAGAGCTGCTCGTCGGGCACCACGACTTCGACGCGGTGGGCATCTTCGTCCAGCACCACCTTGGAGACTTCCGCCGGCGCCAGCGCATTGACGATGAAGGTGGCCGGATCGGAATTCCACGGGATGATGTCGATGCGCTCGCCCTGAAGCTCCTGCACCACGGCCTGCACGCGCACGCCGCGCATACCGACGCAGGCGCCCACCGGATCGATGGAGGAATCCTTCGAGATCACCGCGATCTTGGCGCGGCTGCCCGGATCGCGCGCCACGGCGCGAATCTCGATGATGCCGTCGTAGATCTCGGGCACTTCCTGGGCGAACAGGCGCACCATGAACTGGGGATGCGAGCGCGACAGGAAAATCTGGGGCCCGCGGCTTTCCTTGCGCACGTCGTAGATGTAGGCGCGGATGCGGTCGCCGGTGCGGAAATTCTCGCGCGGGATCATCTCGTCGCGGCGCACCACGCCTTCGGCGCGGCCGAGATCCACCACCACCGAGCCGAATTCCGAGCGCTTGACGATGCCGTGGATGATCTCGCCGATGCGATCCTTGTATTCCTCGTATTGGCGGGCGCGTTCGGCCTCGCGCACGTTCTGCACGATGACCTGTTTGGCGGCCTGCGCGGCGATGCGGGTGAATTCCACCGGCGGCAGCGTCTCGGCGATGATGTCGCCCACCATGGCGGCGGGATTGCGATGGCGCGCGTCCTCGATGCTGATCTCGGTCTTGTCGTTTTCGACCAGTTCGACGACGTTGAGGTAGCGCGACACATGGGTCTCGCCCGTCTTGGGATCGATCTCGACGCGGATGTCGTTCTCGCCGCCGTAGCGGGCCTTGGCGGCGCGTTGCATGGCCTCTTCCATGGCGCGGATGACGATCTCTTTTTCGATCGACTTGTCGCGCGCGACCGCATCGGCGATCTGCAACAGTTCCGTGCGGTTTGCGGCAATGGCTGCCATCTTGCTTGCTCCGTTTGACCCTCATGCTTCGACAGGCTCAGCATGAGGGATTGGATTACCCCCTCACCCCGAGCTTGTCGAAGGGTGAGGGACGTTCTTCATGATTTCGCGCCTTCGCGCGCCTTCAAATCTTCTTCGATCAGTCTGTCGGTGAGGACGAGCTTGGCCTCCGCGATGGCGCGGAAGGGCAATGTGAGACGGGTGCCGCCGGCATCGATCGCGACGTCGCTGCCGTCGAGGCCGAGCAGCATCCCGCGAAAGCGTTTGCGTCCGTCGATCGGCACATTGAGTTCCAGCTTGGCTTCATGCCCGGACCAGCGGGCGTAATCGGCAAGCCGCGTCAGCGGCCGGTCGATCCCCGGCGAAGACACTTCCAGATCGTAATCGCCTTCGACGACATCTTCCTGTTCGAGGAATTCCGACAAGGCGCGAGAGAGTTCGGCGCAGTCTTCCACGTTCATGCTGCCGTCGGCGCGCTCGGCCATGATCTGCAAGGTCTTTTGTTTGCCGCCCAGGATGCGAAGGCGCACCAGCCGGAAGCCGGCGGCTTCCACCACCGGTTCCAGGATCGGTTCCAAATGCGACATCGCCGTGAGAATGTCCGTAATCCTCGTCATGGTCGGGCAGCGTCAGCGCGACCCGGCCATCTGTCGAAAAGCATGCCTTTTTCCCGCGGCGGTCTCCTTAGACCACCACACAACAGAATTCTGTTGTCCGGGATGGGCGCTATGTACCCTTGGGCAAGGCGAAATTCAAGCTCAGTGCTTTTGCGGCAGGGTTACCGTGACTTCCGGAGCGGCGGCGGGCCGCGCGGCAGGCCGGTTCTTGAACAGATCGTCGAAGGGCGAAGGCCCGAACATCAGAAATAAAAAACCGAGCAGAAACACGGCCGCGAGCAGAATGGTGCCAAGGTCCCCGGCCGGGATCATCGGTTGTTTCAGGTCGTCGTCGTCGTCGTCTGGGTTCATGGCACAATTCTAGACCTGCTTGCGGGGCGGAAAAAGGGCGGCCCTCAGAGCCTAGCAAACGAGAGGTACACCGGCGGGCCGTGCAAGGCCTTGGCTTCGTAGCGGGTTTGCGGCCAGCCGCGCGGCCGGGTGGTGAAATCGGAGGGGCCGGCCGCGGTCCAGGCGAAGGCGGGATGCGCCGTCGCCCGCTCCAGCGTCCAGGCGGTGTAGCCGGCATCGTCGCTGGCGAAGCGCAGTTCCGCGCCGGACCGCATCACGCGGGCGAGCCGGTCCAACATCTCGGTCTGGATGAAGCGGCGCTTGTGGTGGCGGGTCTTGGGCCAGGGATCGGGAAACATGATGAACACGCCGCCGAGGCAGGCATCCGGCAGCGCCGCGATGATGTCGCGCGCATCGCCTTCGTGGAGGCGGATATTGGGCGGCGGGTCGCCCGCCATATGCGACAAAAGCTTGGCGACCCCGGCCTCGTAAGGCTCCGCCCCGATCAGCCCGACGCGCGGATGGGCCCGCGCCAGCGCCAAAAGGTGCTCGCCCGCCCCGAAGCCGATTTCGAGCCAGACGTCATCGACAAAAAATTCACCTCCCCCTTGCGGTGAGGTCGATCCGGCGAAGCGCAGCGAAGACGGATCGGGTGGGGGACCGGCATCCGCATCCAGCACCGCCCCCCACCCGGATCGCTTCGCTTCGCTCGGCTCTCCGGCCTCCCCGCAAGGGGGAGGCAAAAAATAGAATCTGGGATCGGCGCCGGTTTGGAGATTCAGCGCGACGCGCGGCAACAGCGTGCGGCGCAGGTCTTCCTTGTGGGCCGAGAGTTTCGGTCCCTTGCGGCGGCCGTAGAGCTTGCGTGGAAATGGCTCGCTCACACCGATATCCATTCAAGCTAAAGGCGAGCCGGTTGCCCGGCCCGCCTTCGCGAATCTACCACAAATCCTAGAACGCACGCTTGAGAGTGTCGACCAGATCGGTTTTCTCCCACGAGAAGGCGCCGTCGGCCTCGGGCTCGCGCCCGAAATGTCCGTAAGCGGACGTTTTGGCGTAGATCGGCCGGTTGAGGCCCAGATGCTCGCGGATGCCGCGCGGCTTCAGGCTCATCACCTGCGGCAGGACCTTTTCGAGCTTGGCCTCGTCCACCTTACCCGTGCCGTGCAGGTCCACATAGACGGACAGGGGATCGGAAATGCCGATGGCATAGGCGATCTGGATGGTGCAGCGATCGGCGAGGCCGGCCGCCACCACGTTCTTCGCCAGATAGCGCGCCGCATAGGCCGCCGAGCGGTCGACCTTGGTCGAATCCTTGCCCGAGAAGGCGCCGCCGCCGTGCGGGGCCGCGCCGCCGTAGGTGTCGACGATGATCTTGCGCCCCGTCAGGCCGCAGTCGCCGTCCGGACCGCCGACCACGAAGGCGCCGGTAGGATTGATGTGCCAGACCGTACCGCCGTTGATCCAAGCTTTCGGCAGGGCCAGGCGGACATACGGTTCGACCACCGCCCGCACGTCGTTCGAGGTCATCTCGGCGTCGAGGTGCTGCGTGGAAACCACGATCTGCACCGCTTCCACCGGCATGCCGTTTTCGTAGCGCAGGGTGACCTGGCTTTTGGCATCCGGGCCGAGCTTGGGCTCCTTGCCAGCGTGGCGCGCGTCGGCCAAGAGCTTCAGGATCTTGTGGCTGTAGAGGATCGGGGCCGGCATCAGTTCCGGCGTCTCGCGGCAGGCGTAACCGAACATGATGCCCTGGTCGCCCGCGCCCTCGTCCTTGTTGCCCGCGGCGTCGACGCCCTGGGCGATGTCCGGCGACTGGGAGTGCAACAGCACTTCCACGACCGCGCCGGTGTGATGGAAGCCTTCCTGCTCGTAGCCGATGTCCTTGATGGCAGCGCGCGCCACGGCTTCGACCCTTTCGGAGTTGATCTGCTTGGGACCACGCGTTTCGCCGGCGATCACCACGCGATTCGTGGTGGCCAGGGTCTCGCACGCCACCCGCAGGTCCCACGGCGAAAAGCCGAGCTTGGGCCCTTCGCGGAAGAACAGGTCCACA
>Ga0187810_10000583_pt1 | contig 13764 bp, 14 predicted proteins | sample NC_wetland_sal_i_9_FD_132963 | JGI IMG/M metagenome (GOLD analysis project Ga0187810, IMG submission 132963) | Wetland sediment microbial communities from Neuse River Estuary, North Carolina, USA - ASW_5 | ecosystem: Environmental > Aquatic > Freshwater > Wetlands > Sediment | place: USA: North...
CTGCGCGTCGCCGGCCTCGAACTCGACGAGGACGCGCACGAGGTCAAGCGGGACGGCGCTCTCGTCGCGCTGACGCCCACCGAGTACCGGATGCTGCGATTCCTGATGGTGAACGCCGGCCGGGTCGTCAGCAAGGGCGAGATCCTGGACCACGTCTGGGAACACGACCCGGACCGGGAGGGCAATGTGGTGGAGCCGGTCCTCAGCTACCTGCGCCGTAAGGTCGACCAGGGCGAGCCGAGGCTGATCCATACCGTCCGCGGTTTCGGCTACGTGCTGCGGATCCCGCCCCCGTGAGGTGGTCGCTCCGCACCCGGGTCATGGCGGCCGCCGCGCTGCTGGTCGTCCTGACCTGCCTGGTGACCGCGGTGCTGGGCACCACGCTGCTGCGCAGCTACCTGCTGTCCAGGTCAGACGCGCAGCTTCGGGACTTCGCGACCGTCGCGAGCCGCATCGTGCAGCGCCAGCAGCTTCAGCCTGCCGGAAGTGGCCGCGCGGCGACGCTGCCCACTCAATTCCTGGTCGAGGTGGTGAGCGCCGACGGGAAGGTCAGCATGGCGGGCGGGCCGCTGGGCGCGGCGGACGGACCGCGGCTGTCGACCGCGGAGCTCAGCAGGATGGGAACGCCGTTCACCGCACCGGCTACCGGTACCTCAGGGGGCTCCTGGCGCGTCCTGGTGCAGCCGCTGACCGGCGGAGGCCATCTGGTCATCGCGTACAGCCTCGGCGATCTCGACAGCACGGTCACCCGCCTGGAGGTAGCCGACGCGCTGGCCGGGGGCGTCGCCATCGTGCTGCTGGCTTGTGTCGGCCTGCCGCTGGTGCGGGCCAGCCTGGCGCCGCTCAAGGGAATCGAGTCGACGGCAGCCGCGATCGCCGGCGGTGACCTGTCCAGGCGCATCGACCATCCGACCGGGAATACCGAGGTCGGGCGGCTGGCCAGCGCGCTGGACGGGATGCTGGCCAGCATCGAGGCCGCGTACCTGGCGCGAGCGGACGGCGAGGCCCGCGCCCGGGGATCGCAGGAGCGGATGCAGCGTTTCATCGCCGACGCGAGCCACGAACTGCGCACGCCGCTGACCTCGGTGCGCGGGCTCGCCGAGCACGGCCTCCAGCAGGGCCAGACGGCTAGCGGAGCGGAACTGCTGCGGCTGATGAGCCTGATCGCCCGCGAGGCCGGCCGGATGGGCCATCTGGTGGACGATCTCGTGCTGCTGGCCAAGTTCGACGCGGGGCGCCCCCTGGACCTCCGGCCCGTCGACCTGGCCAGCATCGCGGCCGAGGCCGTCCAGCAGGCCCGCATCGTCGCTGCCGGGCGGCCGATCACGCTCGACGCGGCCGAACCGGTGATCGTGGACGCCGACGCGGAACGGCTGCGCCAGATCATCGACAACCTGATCGGCAACGCCATCCAGCACACTCCGCCCGGATCGCCGGTCACGGTCACCGTGATGAGCGAACCCGGCCGCGTCCGGCTCACCGTCGCCGACCGCGGGCCGGGCCTGACGCCGGAACAGGCGTCGCGCGCGTTCGAGCGGTTCTACCGGACCGACGGTGCCAGGAATCGAGCGAGCGGCGGGGCCGGGCTCGGCCTGGCGATCGCGGCGTCGCTGGCCGCCGCCCACGGCGGCGAACTCACCATTGACACCCGGGCCGGCTACGGAACGGCGTTCCACCTCCGCCTCCCGCGGCCAGAGACCTTTCAGGTAACCGCAACGGAATCGCAAGGCCTGCCGCTATGACGGCCCGGTACTACAGTCCGGGTTTGTTACTTATCGGGTTGGCGGTCAACCCCGTAACGCGCAGACGGGCCAGCAGGACGCCATATGGCCGACGCTATCTGCGGGCTGCTCGTCAGCGGAGGCAGCTGGAAAGTACTTGCCTCATGAGAAAGCTCATGATACTTTCTAATCAGGAAAGTAGTTTCTCGCCCTGGGAGACGACCATGAGTGACACGCAGCAACCCCGGCCAGCCGGAACCGGGACGACCCGCGCCGAGGCGGCAGCCGAGCTGGCCGAGATCCAGCGGCGGCGCGAACAGGTCATCAAGGCCGTGCTCGTCCCGGTCTGGTACTGGTGGGTGATCGCGGCCGCGATCGTCGCCATCGGGGTCGCCCGGGACAGCGGGGACCTGGCCGTGCAGGCCACCGTGATCCCGCTCGCCGCGCTCGTCATAGCCGTGCTGACCGGCGCGATGATCCCTGAGCTGCGCCGCCGCGTCAAGGCGTACACCCCGCCGACCAGCGCCCGCGCCCCGCAGACCAGCGCCCGCGTCGCCGCCGCGATAATCGGCATGATCGTGCTGGTCGACGGGGTGATCCTGGGCACCGCGGCCAGCCTGCACGCGGCCCACCTCCGTTATCCCGGCACCATCGGCTGCGCTGCCGGAGCCGCCGCGATCGTGATCGCCGGGCCGCTGGTCAACCGGTACCTGCGCAAGCTCATGCTCAGCCAGGCCCGGCAGCAGACCAGCGGCGCGCCGCAGGCCGCAGGCACCCCATGAGCACAGCCCGGTTCGATGAGCTGATCCACGCGCCGACCCGGCTGGCGATCGTCTCGCTGCTCGCGGCGGCGCAATGGGCCGACTTCAAGTACATCCGCGACGAGCTCGGCCTGTCCGACTCGGCGCTCTCCAAACAGCTGTCCACCCTGGAGTCGGCCGGCTACGTCGAGATCCGCAAGCGATTCGTAGGCAAGTTCCCGCGCACCTCAGCCAGCCTCAGCCCAGCCGGCCGCCAGGCATTCGAGCAGCACGTGGCGGCCCTCCAGCAAATCATCGCCCGGTCACAGCAGGATGGCGACGCCCAGCCGGCCGCCGAGGCCGCCCACGGAATCCTGCGCCGCTAAGCCGCCAGACCCTCGCCGACCCCGCCCGGGCCCTGCTCCGAGCCCGCATCAGCGCGCAGATCCGCCACCGGCAAACGGCAAACCACCAGGCCGGCGACCCGCACACGCTCCAGACCGCCGAGGGTGTCACAAGGCAGGAGGCCCGCGTCCGCTGGCACCACAACCACCCACGGCTCAGGCCGCCGCCCGAGCCCCGTAACCCGCAGACGGCCAAGAAGACGCTAAATAACAAACCGGGACTGTAGTACCGGTTCGCCCGGTGGCCTTGGCGTGCCCTTGCGGAACGTTTGCTCAAAGCTTGGGCATTAACTCGCGACGCACAATCTTTCGGTACCTTTCCCGTTTTCCTCCACCGAAGTTCCAGTTGCGTTTTGCATAACTCGGATTAACAGCTTCGGCGACAGGAGATAACGAAATGTTTTCCAGCAATCGAGCCAGGGTCATGGCGGCGGGAATCGCGGCCCTCGTGATCGGGGGCGGTTCCAACGGGATCGTCACCGCCGCGTCCAGCAGCGCCACGACCACGACCGCGGCCAGCAGCAACGGCCACCCCGTGGCGGGCGGTTCCGGAACCGGCGCTGGGGGATCCAACGCGCGTTCCGGCCCGGCCGCGGGCGGCACGGTCGGGACGGTCAGCGGCATATCCGCGTCCGGTTTCGCGCTGACGACCTCGGCAGGCCAGAAGGTGACCGTGCAGGAGGCGGCCTCCACCAGCTACGAGAAGGGCAGCAGCCCGGCCTCGGCCAGCGCCATCAGCACCGGTGAAGCCGTCCTCGTGCTCGGGACGACCAGTAGCACGACCATCACGGCGACCCAGGTGATCGTGCCGCCGCCCGCCAGCAGCGGAACCTCGCCCGGGGGGCAGGTGATCCCCTACGCCAAGGGCAGCAAGGGCTCCACCCAGCAGGTCGGCCAGATCCCCTCGGACTACAGCCAGGGGTCGGGGACGATCGTGGGCGGCACGACCGCGGACCAGGCGACGGAAGCCGCGCTGGCCGCCTACCCGGGCGGGATAGTCGACCGGGTCGTAGCGCTGGGCAACGGTGATTACGAGGTCCATTACATCGGCGTCAACTGGCCCCATCACATCTTCGTGAACCAGGACTTCCAGGTCATCGGCGCCAACTCATAGCTGAATCGGCGGCGTGGGTGACAGGAAAGGCCGTTACCCACGCTCCGGCGTACTACAGCGGTGCGTGACGATCAAGGGATCGGAGAGGTAACACCACCGCCGTTCGGTAAATAAGGAATTTAAGATCTCAGCGCTGGCCGGCTACCAGGCTTGCGGTGCGATGAAGGTGTCTGTCGCGGTGCCCGAGGGCAGGATCGTGGGCCTGATCGGTCCGAACGGCGCGGGCAAGACCACGCTGTTCAACGTCGCGGGCGGCCTGCTCCGCGGGCTGGCTCAACTTCCAGCCGCTGTATGAGAAGATCCTCCGCCTGGGGCCTGACCTGCTCGCCTGATCAGCTCTACGTTGCCGCCGTACCGCCGGGCACCGAGTCCGGTCAGCAACGAGACAGACGCGACGTTCGCGTCGTCAGCCTCGCCGACCGCGCTCGTGTCCCCCCGGGCCGCCAGCACGGCGAACGCCTGGCCGAGCAGCGCCCGGGCGACCCCGCGCCGCCGGTACCGGGCGAGCACCGCGACCAGGCCCAGGCGGGGGCCGGCGCGGTTACGCCAGATCCGCACCAGCCCGGCGTACTCTCCGCTGTGCGGGTCGACCGCGACGAGGTAGGTGGCGGGATCGAAGAACGTGCTGAACGTCTCGGCGCGGAACTCTTCGGCATCCCATCGCCAGCCCTCAGAGCCGGGCACGTCCTGCCGTAGTGCGTCATCCAGCAGCCGCAGCCGGGTGATATCGGCAGCGGCGGCGGACAGGACCTCGAGCCCGGCCGGGAGCACGGCACCAGCCAGCCCGGTCACCGCGGGATCGGTCGGGATCCGGTAGTAGCTCTCCCGCCGGTGCGCGGCGAATCCGGCCTGCGCGCAGGCATCGAGCGCCTCATACTCCGCATCTTCCAGGGTGGCGTACAGGTCACGGCCGAGATCGTGAGCAACGGCATCGGCCAGCGGCGGGTAGGCGTCGGCCCGCCAGGTATCGAAGTACACGAACCAGCGGTTATCGGGCCGCAGCCGGGCGCTCACCTCGCCCGCGACCAGGTCGCCGTCCAGAGCGCGCCACGTCAGCGCCGGTCCCATCCGGGATACCGCCAATGCCGCAGCAGCCATGCCCCGTGAAGCTAGCAGAGGAGTTCGAGGATCGTGGCGTTGGCCCGCCCGCCGCTGAGGTGGATCCAGTGAGTGCGCCGCCGGGCTAGCGCAGAACCACCGCGGGCAGGCCGACCCGCCTAGTCTAACCGCTAACGTCATACAGATATGCACTGCTTTCCGAATACCTGTACATAACTAGCCTCGTGCTCGAATCGAATGACAGGCCATATCCGTAATACGGGTAGTAGCGAGGAACCACGGTGATCACTTTCGGAGCCGCGGTGCTCTGAAGATAGATCTTGCCGGTCTCCGAATCGCCTATGGCAACGAGATTTCCGCTCGGACTGTACGCCACCGCGTCAGGGGAATGCCCCGGATATGAGATTGTGCCTATGATGCTTTTGCCGGCGACGCTCCAGATCCGCACGACGCGGCTGCCGACCTCAACTACGGCAATAGTGTGGCCGTCGGGGTTGAATGCGAGCGCCGCGATCTTCGCGCTGCCAGAGTTATCATCTATCCTGGTCACTATCCGGCCGGTCGCCGTATTCCACAGATACGCGACCCCGGTGCTGTCGAGTACCGCGAGGAGTTTCCCGTCCGGACTGAACGCCAGGCTGGCAACGCCTACTGTATTGCCGCCGAGCGTGCCGCCGAGTGGGTCGGCCAAGTGAAGAGGCGCATCCTGCGGGTTCAGGTCCCACAGGTATACGGATGCGAAAAATCCATCCCCGACAGCGAGAGTGCCGCCATCGGGACTGAACGCTTCAGACACAATCGGCGCGTTATCCCCCGGAATCTTAAACGTCGTGGAAATGTTGCTACGCCAGTCCCACAGGAATATCTTTGCTCCGGAATCATTGCCGACCGCCACGGTGCTCCCTTTTGGCGAGAAAGCGATAGCATCGGGACGAGACCCGTCTGGATCGCTGAATTCCCCCTTGATCGCGCGGCTGGCGGCGTCCCAGACGAGAACGTTTCCCGCTGTGGCTGCTGCGTTTTCCTCCCAGGCGGCTAGCTGCTTTCCGTCTGAACTTATCGCGGCCCCCTGTAGCTGGTATCCCTTCAAGGCCGCGAACTCGGCCACCGGCGACACGGCTAGGCTGGCCACCGACCTTCCTGGTGCGGTCGAGGATCCGCTGTGTGATGGATTCGGCGAGGCGTGGCTTGGAAGGAAAATGCTGAGCGTGATCGCGACGCCCAATGCGCCGATCAGCGCGACGCCCCCCGCGGCCACACCCGGCCGAACCTGGCGCGTTCGCCTGTGAGGAACCCTCGGTGCGATGCCCGTCGCAGGCGTGACGTTCTCCGCGGTCGGCGGGCTGACCGATCCGCTGGAAACCGTCGGGCTGTCAGCTGGCTGGCGAGCGACGCTGCCGGCGGCCGGCTGGGCCGGGCCAGGGTCGGCTGTTGCCCGGCCGGCGGCCGGCGAGCTACCCGCGGTCGGCCCGGATCGCTGGCCAGCCAGCGCCCGCGCGACGGTCTCCGCGTTGGGGCGCTGAGCGGGCTCCTTCGCCAGCAGCGCGACGAGTAGATCCCGCAGCGGCCCGGCATGCTCGGGCGCGACAGGGATCCGGGTGAGAATGGCCGCGATCACCGCAGCCAGGGAGGGGCCGTCGAACGGCGGGATTCCCTCAGCGGCGGTATACAAGGTGGCGCCGAGAGCCCACATATCCGCGGCCGCCTCGGCGCTGCTGCCTTCCAGCTGTTCCGGAGCCATGTACTGCGGCGTGCCGATAATCCTGCCGGGGCCAGTCAGATTGGTCGTGGCGTCGATGATCCGGGCGATGCCGAAGTCGGTCACTATAGCGCGGCGCCCGGACAGGAGGACGTTGTCCGGTTTGAGGTCGCGGTGCACGATCCCGGCCGCGTGCGCGTGCGCTAGCGCGTCAGCGATCTGCTCGCCGATCTCAGCTACCCGCTGCCATGGCAGGCGCCCAGTCGCGCCGATTTCGGCGCCCAGCGACCGGCCCGAGATGAACTGCATCACGATCCACGGCGTCCCGTCATGCTCCACCACATCGTGGATCGTGATTACCCCGGGATGGCTCAGCCGCGCTGCGGCACGCGCCTCACGCATCGTACGGGCCACCAGCTCGCGGTGCTCCGCCGCAGGCAGCTGTCGCGGCAGCAGCACCTCCTTGACCGCTACCTCACGATCCAGCACCTGGTCGTGACCACGCCACACCCGCCCCATGCCGCCCTCGCCGACCGGCTCGGCCAGCAGGTACCGCCCGCCAACCAGAATCCCCACCCTACCTGGCATAACAGGATGGTATTAGAAAAACCCTCCCATCGGGGTCGGCAAGCGATCTGCGCTCCTGAGCTGTCCGATCTCAGATGACCGATAGCTGAAATCGCCGATATCTAATACAGGTAACGCGAATCCCATAAACGGCATGGTGGATGCAATTTGAGAAATTATCGGGCGAAGACGATCATGCGCTGGCAGGCGGATCAGGGGCCGTGGCTATGCGCAGGATTTCCTCGAATGCTTCCACGTTCCCCATCGCGTCGTGGACGGGATTGTGGTCGTGGGCGGTCTTTCTGAACCGCTTCCAGCCCTGTGTCTCGCTCCAGTCCCGGTTGAGGCCGGCCCAGAAGTCGCTGATCCGCCGGCCGGAGTGCCCGAAGGGGTTGTCCATTCCGGCCCGGTCGAACATGCCAGCTATCCACTGCCAGTCGTAGGCCGGGTTATCGCTCACGAAGACGGGCCGCATGGTACCGAGGTGTTCTCGGAGCCACGCCGCGAAACTCTCGGCAACTTCCTCATCGGTCGCTACCCGGTCACCGACGATGCTGATCGCCGGGTTCTCCGGGTCGGGCGTCGCGCTGAACAGCCGCCCGTGGAACGTGTCACGCGTGTCGTAGTGAATGGCCCCGAACTCGGTAAGCACGCCGCGCACCGGACTGGTGCCGCGCGCCTCGCAATCGACGAAGACCCATGGTGTTCTCTTGCTCATCCTTCCCGCATTATCTCCGAGGTCGTGACGGCACAAGGTAGCGCGGCACCCGGTGCTTGTGTGCTCGCGCGTTCGGGTTGGCGTAGTACTCCAGGTGGACGGTCACCGTGAGCGCGTGCTCGCGGCCGGTCCACCGGCGCAGGTTGAACTGGCGTCTCGGCACGTCGGGTCAGGAGGTCTGGGTGAGCACCTGGTCCAGCACACGGCCGGATTGTTCCGGCAGGAACAGGAACCCGCCGTGGTCACCGGGGAACTCGGTCACCGGCGTGCCGAGCCGGTCCGCGAGTGCCATCGCCGTGCGGTTGGCCAGCTGACCAGTGGAGGTGGCCCCGGCCGCCACCACGATGCGCGTTGATGCCGCCCGCAGCGCCTCGATGTCGGGCCGGTAACGGGTGGTCGGGCGGATCAGGTGCGCGAGGAACACGTCGTTGGCGGCGCGCATCCGGGCCATCTGCTCCGGAGAGGGTTCCCACCGTGGCGCGCCTGCCTGCTCGCTGGGTTCCCCGAAGAGCCCAGCGTGAGCCATGAACTTGACCATCGCCTTGTCGGACCCCTCGGCACGGTAGGTGTCGTAGATGTCCTGGATCTGGGCCCGCACCTGCGCCGCATCGGGCAGCAGCTCGACCACGGGGGGTTCGTGGGCGACCAGGGTCCGAACCTGGTCCGGGTGGGCCGTGACCAGCGCGAGCCCGACGACGGCTCCGCCGCTGCTGCCGAACACGTCCGCGGGCTCGCCGCCCAGCGCCGACAGCAGGTGGTGTACGTCGTCGGCCTGCTGCTCGGGCGTCACATCCTCGGCGGTGTCCTCACGGCTGCTGTGGCCGATGCCGCGCGGGTCATACGTGACCACCGTGTAGCGGTCGGCCAGAGCTTCGGCGAACCCGGCGAAACCGGTGCTGTCCATCGGCGAGCCGATCAGCAGCAGCAGCGGGCCGGTGCCCCGCTGCTCGTAATACAGCCGTGCGCCGGGCACGTCCAGGGTATGAGCCGCCCAGTCGGCCTCGGACATGATGGGCCCCGTCCTTCCGTTGCATCTTGCGTTTAGCGCTAACGGTAAGACCGGAGCCGACGCGCAGACTCATCGGATGCCCGGGTCACCGCAGGTTCAGGCGCCGAGATGATCGCTGACGCGGCGATCGAGGTCTGCTGAGCCAGGGAGCCCACGCTAGGCCCGGATCGTCCCGGCAACGTTACGGTACGCTTCGGCGCTCAGGATGGGTCGGCGCAAAATGCTGAGGGAAGGCCAGGTTGCGGCACCGCTGGTGGCGCAGCGCGCCGCACACGGGGCAATCGGACTGGCTCACCGCCGGTTCCAGCCGGGCGCGGGTGCCGGCATCCAGCTTGCGGGGCTCCGGCTCAGCGGGGAGCCTGATCGGCCCGCGCCAGGCCAGTTCGAACAGGAAGCGCTGGTGCCCGCGTTCGCATTCTTCACACCGGCAGCCTCGCGCCCAGGCCAGCACTGTGCCATGCGGCGGCAGGGCGGGCGGAAGGTTGCCCCACGCGGTCATACATCCACAGTAAGACAGCGGTCTGTTCGGTAGGGCCCGCCGGTGGCAGGTCAGCCGATCAGCGGCAACCTGTTGTCGCTAGATTCGGCCCGGCCCGACGCCGCCAGGATCCAGTCCAGGTCGTCCGACAGCTCGGCCGGCCTGCGGCCGGTGGTCCGCCGGGCCAGCAGGTCATCGAGGATCGCGGCGGTCGCGGCGATGCCGTCGGCGGTGGCGAAGTACGGCGAGCCTAGCGCCTGGGCCAGGTCGATGCCGTGCACCACCGCCTCGACGATGCGGCTGGCGACGAACTCGTCGGCCCGCATGGGCGCGAAGTAGCCGGGACCGACCAGGCTCGCCGGGACGGCGCGCGCTTCGGAGATGGTCTTGGTGAACGTCTCGGCCAGCACGCCGGGCATGTCGGCGGGGGTCTTGCCCTCCACCATGGTGTAGGCGTACGAGTACACGACCGGGCCAGTTTCCGAGCGCGGGTTGATGAAGAAGCTGGTCCGGTCCCGGGCCGGCTGGGCCTCTTCCCGCCCGGCGATCAGCATGCGGGTCAGCCCGATGGCAATGTCGAAGTGGCCCGCCAGCTCGAACACGGTCCACCTGGGCAGCTCGAGATCCACCGGCACCAGCAGCGTCGGCCGCCGCCATTGCTCCGGCGCCAGGCTGCCGAACACATCCGCCACCGCGGTCAGCTCGGCTTCCAGGGTGCCGATCACGGACTCATACGACGCCATCGCTGACCTCCTGCAGTCTCGGTTGCTCTTGAGCAATTCTGGCGTGGTCACGGCAGGCGCGACACGATGGTCTTCAACGCTGATCGATGGTCGAGCCGCGACGCGCCCAGTTTGCGGAACCACGACCGCTGCCGCCGGGAGTACGCCCAGATGTGGCCGAGGGCTTCGGCGCGGGCGGCGGCCACGTCGGCATCGTCGAGCTCTGGGATGGCCTTCCCGGTCGATGCGGCCACGCGGACGAACTCGCGATACCCGTGCGTCTGCAGCACTACGTTGCGCGGGCGCCCCGGCCGGCGAGCCTGCTCGACGAGCCGGTACCGGCGGTCGAGGTCGGCAAGTTCCGCCAGTAGCCCGTCGCGGATCTGGGCGTCCAGCGTCGTCTCGATCCGCCGGTCGGTCTCCGCTTCCCCCCGGTCAACGCCGTACACCGCGAACGCGAACGGCACGGACACCTCGTGGCCCGCCTGGCCCGCCATACGGTGCACCAGGGCGTCGAGGATCGCCTCGTAATTGTTCGGGTGCACGCGCCGGGCCGCCTCGGGCGCGAGCCGCGCGAGCACGTGGTAGGCGCCCTCGGCGTCGCTGCGCGGGAAATCTCGCTCGAGCGACCGCCGGAGCGCTCCCGTCCCGGTCAGGTCCCAGCCAGCCAGCACCGACTGGACGTACACGCCCGTGCCGCCGACCAGGACCGGCAGGGCATCATCGGCCGCGACCAGTGACGCGAGTTCGTCCCGCGCCAGCTGCGCGTACGCCTCCAGCGACAGCTTGGACGACGGGTCGGCCACGTCGAGCAGGCGGTGCTCGAACCCTCGCATCTGCCACGGCTTGATCTTGCTCGTGCCGATGTCCAGGCCGGCGTAGACCTGCCTGGAGTCGGCGTTCAGCACCACCGGGCGCAGGCCACGCTCGGAGGCGGCCTCGCAGACGTCGAGCGACAGTGCGGTCTTGCCGGACGACGTCGGCCCGTAGATGGCGACTGCACGCCGGCCCGCCGGGCGTGGACGAGACATCGCTCCGGACCTGACCTGCGAAACTGCGGCAGCAAAACGGCGGACCGGCCAGCCTCAGGCAGCCCACATCACGTGTCGATGCCGTCGATGCGGACGATGGCGCGCTTAACGCAAGATGCGCTGGAGGGTACCCCCGGCGGCGCTTGCTAGTCCGGTCAAAGGACGCCTAGGCGCGGTACACGATCGTCCTCCATGGCTCGACAAGCAGGAGGATCGTAGACACGATGACGCAATCGCCGCCACTCATTTTTCTGCCGGGAGGGCCCCATGACCGGGTTTGGCTGGGCAGGCGCCGATAAGATCGCCTCGGCGATCCGACGGCGCGAGGTCTCGGCGGCTGAGGTCCTGGAAGATCAGCTCGACCGGATCCAGCGGCACGACACCCGGCTCGGTTCGGTGGTCACCCTGGACGCGGACGGGGCGCGGCGCCTTGCCGCCGAGGCCGACCAGGCGCTGGCCCGCGGCCAGGTCTGGGGCCCGCTGCACGGGGTCGGGGTCACGGTGGAAGACGTGCACGCCACGGCGGGGATGCGGTCGACCTTCGGCGGCTACCGTCCGTTCGCCGAACACGTCCCCGCCGCCGACGCCACGGTGGTGGCCAGGCTGAAGGCAGCCGGGGCGATCATCGTGGGCAAGACGAACGGGCCGTGCCTGTGGGGGCCGGACAGCATCTTCCCCCCGACGCTGAATCCCTGGAACGCCGACCGGACCGCGGGCGGCTCGTCCACCGGGCCAGCGGTGGCCGTCGCGGCCGGCCTGACCCCGCTTGACATTGCCGGCGACACCAGCGGGTCGATCCAGTGCCCGGCCGCCTTCTGCGGGGTGTTCGGGATGCGCCCGACGGAGCACCGGGTGCCGCTGACCGGCACGCTGTTCATCGACCTGATCCGCCAGCTCCGCGTGCTGGTCACGGCCGGGCCGATGGCCCGTTCGGTGGCCGACCTGCGACTCGCCCTCGAGGTGATCAGCGGGCCCGACGGCCACGACCCGGAGGTCCCGCCGGTGCCCTGGCGGCCGGCCGGGCCGGCGGGACTGAACGGGCTGCGGGTCGCCTACTCCCCCGGCTACCCGCCGCTGGTGGCCGCGGAGATCCGTGCCGGGGCCGACCGCCTAGCCGCCGAGCTGGCCGAGCAGGGCTCGGTCGTCGAGGACGCTCTGCCGGATCCCGCGCTGGCCGGAAGCGGGCAACTCGTCGAGGACCTCCTCGCCGTGCTTGACGGCGGTTCGGTGCAGGAGTACCTGGCCATCCTGGACCGCCGGGACAAGCTCATCGCCAACTGGGACCGGTTCTTCGCCAGCCATGACGTGTTCATGGCGCCGGCCATGCCGATGCGCGCCTGGCGCGCAGACGACGAGCCGACCGACGACAGCCCGGAGAACCAGGCCTTCCTCGCCCTTGAGCTGTCCCAGGCCAGCGGGTGCCCGATGGTCGTCATCCCGGCCGGAACCGACGGCAACGGGGTCCCGTTCGGCCTGCAGGTGATCGGCCCGCGCTGGGGCGACGAGCCGCTCCTGGCCATCGCCGAGGCGATCGCTCCGCTTACCGGCGGATTCCGGCCGCCGCCAGGCTTGTAGATACGGGAGGTAGCGTGCAGCAGATCCTCGCCCTGTCGCGGTGCGCCGTCATCGCACGGCATTGGTTCGAGATTGACCTGGGAGACGCGTCCATGGAGCACGGCGCCCGGGTCGAACTGCGTGAGCTGGTTCCGCAGGAGCACCGCGGCAGCGAGTCAGCCGCGCAGATCGTCACGGCGGACCGCCCGCTGTGGCGGGCCGACCTGTTCGACCGCGTCGGCGACCCGCCCGGAAGCTACGGCGTGGCCCACTTCCACCCCCGGTTCTCGGGGAACGAGCCGTGCCCGCGGGCCTGGGACGCGGTATTGACCGCCAGCCCCTGGGACTGGCTGCACGACCAGGTGGCCAGCACCGGCGCCGCGTCCGGCCGCGGGGCGTGGCCGCTGGACCCGGAAGACGCCGCCGAACTGGGCGGCCTGGCCGACGTGGTGGTCGCGATGGCCAGGCCGTTCGCGCCGGAACGCTGCGGCTCGGCGGCCGCGTGCTTCCGGCTGACGCGCGACGTGGCCGAGTCGGTCCGGCTGATGATGTCCTACCTGCGCCGACCGGACCTGCTAGACGAAGCCTGGGTCGCCCCCTGGCGTTAATGGGTTGCCGGTAAGGGAGTACGCCGGATAGAACTGGTGGCCGGAGCTATCCGGACTACAAGGAAGGAGGGCAGAGCGATGTACGCCATCCACACCGCGCTCGTGTCCTCCCGGGTAACCAGCTGAGCTGATCCCGGAGCGGGGCAGGGCGCCCTCCAACGGAGAATGCCTTGAACCTCAATCTGACGATGCGCCCGATCGCCGGGCCTGATGAGCTGGACCTGTTCAACACGTTGCCCTACGTCCTCAACGAAGAGGTCGCTGGCGACCTGGCGACCGGCCGGCGGCGGCCGGAATGGCTGTGGCTCGCGCTGCGCGGTGACCGCGTGGTGGCCCGGGC
>Ga0187810_10000584_pt1 | contig 13718 bp, 13 predicted proteins | sample NC_wetland_sal_i_9_FD_132963 | JGI IMG/M metagenome (GOLD analysis project Ga0187810, IMG submission 132963) | Wetland sediment microbial communities from Neuse River Estuary, North Carolina, USA - ASW_5 | ecosystem: Environmental > Aquatic > Freshwater > Wetlands > Sediment | place: USA: North...
ACCGCCTCCGAGGCGCGCCTTCCTCGGCCTCCGGCTCCGCCTGCGTCCAGGCCGGCGGAAAAGTCGGCCGCGCTGTAGTCGCGCGCGGCCTGAGCGAGTCGGGCCAGGGGGAGGGAGAGCCTCCTGCTGAAGGCCGCCGCCGCTCCGGCCGTCGCGGAGATGAAGATCAGGGTGAGGATAAGGAGGCGGCCGATCTCGGGAGAGAGACGGGCGCGGAGCGACGGGACCTCTATCGCGACCCTGAGGACTGCGAGGGGGGGGCCGCCGCGCGAGACTGGGAGGGCTGCGTACACGAGCTCGCGCCCGATTGTCGCGGAGCGCCGCCTGGCGCTGCCCAGAGCGCCCGCGAGCGCGGCTCGGACCTCGGGGCGCGAGCCGTGGTTCTCCATGGTCGAGGGGTCGGCGCGCGTATCCGCGATCACGACCCCGTCTGGTCGTATTAGGGTGAGCCTGAGCTCGCTCCCGTCGACGGCCCCAGCGGCCCAGGCGGCGGCCGCCAGGCGCCCCTCCTCGTCCGGCGCAAGGATGGATTCCGGAAGGCCGGAGGCCAGGGCGCGGACCGTCTCCCCGAGGACCCGCGTGTTCGCCTCCGCGTAGATGCGGTCCATGATGAGGAGGGCGAGAGCGGCGAAGGCCAGGGTGGCCGCCACAGCCGCAGTCGCCAGGAGGGCGAAGCTCCGCTTAAACAGGCTCATCGCCATTTCTTCAGTCCTTTAGCCGGTAGCCCACGCCCCTGACCGTCTCTATGAGCTCCCCGCCATCGCCGAGCTTTCGCCTGAGCGAGAGGATCTGCACATCGACCGCCCGGTCTGTGACGGGATAGTCCCTGCCCTTGACCGCGTCGATGATCTGGCTCCTCGAGAATACCCAGCCCGGATTGCGCAGGAGGAACTCCAGAATCGCGAACTCGGTGGCCGAGAGGTCGACCTTGCGCTCGCCCACGAAGACCTCGTGCCTCGCGGAGTCGAGTCGAAGGCTGCCCTTGAGCACCTGGGTCTCGGCGCGGAAGGGATGGGTCGGCAAATCGACCGTCCTTCTAAGAGCGGCGCGTATCCGCGCGACGAGGACCTTGGGGCTGTAGGGCTTCACCACGTAGTCCTCGGCGCCAAGCTCGAGGCCTGCCACGACATCCGAATCCTCGCCCTTCGCCGTGGTCATGATCACCGGAAGACGCTTGCGCCCCGGCTCCGCCTTTATGCGCCGCAGGAGCTCGAGCCCGTCCATGCCCGGCAGCATGATGTCGAGGACGACGAGATCGGGGTTCGCGGCCGGCAGCTTGGCCAAGCCCTCTTCTCCGTCGGCCGCGGCAACGACCGTCCAGCCCTCCTTGCCGAGCGCGAAGGAAAGCAGTTCGCGGATGTCAGGATCATCTTCGACGACAAGGATGGTTGCCTTGGCCACGGGCGAGCCTCCGCCTACTCGTTCAGATCGATGTGGCGACTTTCGACGACGAACACGGCGGCCTCGCAGATGGTCGTCATGTGGTCGCCGAGCCGTTCAAGAAAGCCCGAGGTCGTGAGGAGCTTCGCGGCGCGCTCCGCCTGGTCGGGCCGCTCCCGCATGAGCTCGAGGACCTCCATCTGCAGCGCCTTGTGCTCGTGATCGATCTCGTCGTCGATCGCGGCCACTCGACGCGCCTCGACGGTGTCGCGCTGGAGGTAGGCGTTGACCGCGCCGCGGACCATGGAGGCGCCGAGCTCCGCCATGCGCTCGAGCCGCTCGATCTGGCGGAATGGCGGCTCGGAGGCGAACTTCTTCACCGCCTTGGCGAGGTGGACTGCGTAGTCCGCGGCGCGTTCGAGATTATCCGTGACCTTGAAAACGGTCACGAGCTCGCGCAGGTCCTTCGCGACCGGCTGCTGGGTCGCTATGATGACCGCGACGTGGTCGTCGATCTCGTTCTGGATTTCGTCGATCGCCTCGTCGTCGGTCTTGACGGCTTTGGCCAATTCGATGTCGCGCGCGCGCAGAGCCTGGAGGGCCTTGCCAATGGCCTCCTCGACTCGGGTGCCCATGACGAGAATATCGTGATCGAGTCGGGTCAGTTCCTCTGTGAATTGCGGTCGCTCGGGCATGATGATGATCCTCCTATCTCTAGTCTAAACGGCAATGTCCCGAAATACGCCACTTTCCGCGGTCCGGCGCAGGGCAGGCTCGCCGCTCGTCGCGCGCGACGATGGAGGCCGCCGGGCCGAGGCGGATCGTTGAAACATCGGCGCGTCCGCATCCTGGGGACATTATCCGAGACGACCTGAAATGTAGTCTTCCGTTCTCGAGTCTGCGGGTGTCATGAATATCTGCCGCGTCGGGCCATATTCGATCAGGTGGCCGACGTGACGCTCGTCCGCGAGGAAGAAGGCCGTCACCTCCGAGGCGCGCGCCGCCTGCTGCATGTTGTGCGTCACGAGAACGATAGTATACCTGGTCTTCAGCTCGAACAGTAGGTCCTCGATCTTCATCGTCGCCGTAGGGTCCAGAGCCGACGCCGGCTCATCGAGCAGAAGCACCTCAGGCTCTATCGCGATGGCGCGGGCGATGCAGAGGCGCTGCTGCTGCCCTCCGGAGAGCGCCACGCCCGACACGCTCAGCTTGTCCTTGACCTCGTCCCAGAGGGCCACGGCGCGCAGGGACTTCTCGACGACCTCGTCGTATTCATATTTGGGTTTCTTCGGCATGTTGAGCCTGAGACCCGTTATCACGTTCTCGTAGATGGAGCGCGTCGGGAAGGGATTGGGCTTCTGGAAAACCATGCCGATGTTCCGGCGTATCCTCGTCGGGTTCGCGTCGGGCCCGTAGATGTCCTCGCCGTCCACCAGCACCGAACCCGTCGCGGTGGCGCCCTTGACGACTTCGTGCATCCGGTTGATGCAACGTATCATGGTCGACTTCCCGCAGCCCGAGGGGCCGATGATCGAGGTCACCACGCCGGGATGTATGTCTATGTTTATGTCCTCGAGAGCCTGGTGGGTCCCGTAGTACGCGTTGAGCGACCGTATCGAAAGTCCCTTTTGGGGGCTGGCATCCGTCGGCGCCGTTGTTTCGCGGTCCCGTACCAAGTCCGCAAGCGGCCTAATGAGACTCATGTTTCCACCTTCGGGTATAGAACTTGACCGCACCGCTAAGGATTCCGACTATGGCGATGAGGACGAGGGTCGATGCCCATGCTTTGTTGTGCCAGTCATCGTAGGGCGACACGGCGTATGTGTAGATTTGCAGCGGCATCGCGGCCATCGGCTTGCGGAGGTCGAAGTTGAAGAATGAATTGCCGAGGGCCGTGAGGAGGAGGGGCGCAGTCTCGCCGGCGGCGCGCGCGACCGCGAGCATTATGCCGGTGAAGATGCTCGGAAGCACCGTGGGAATGACGATGAAGATCACGACCTTCCACTTGGGCGTGCCCAGGGCGAGCGCGGCCTCGCGCAGACTGTCCGGCACGAGCCTGAGAATCTCCTCGACGCTGCGCGCGATTATGGGGATCATGATGACCGAGAGGGCGAGAGAGCCCGCGATGCCCGAGTAGCCCCCGAAGTTGCGCACGACGAGGGCCCAGATGAAGACGCCGACCACTATCGACGGCAGCTCGGCGAGGAGCTCGACCGCGAAGCGGACTGCGCTCGCGAAGCGGCCTCTTCCGAATTCGATTATGTAGATCGCCGTCCCGACGCCGAAGGGAATCGCGATGACCGCGGCCAGGAGGGTCATGATGACGGTTCCCATGATCGCGTTGGCGATGCCGCCTCCGGCCTCGCCGTAGGGCTTGGGGATCTTCGTGAAGAAGTCGGCGTTCAGCGAGGCGACGCCGTTCACGATGACGTGTCCGACAATCAAGAACAGTATTCCCACGGAGAGGAAGGCGAGCGTCGCCGCGAGGGCCACGCTGGCCCCTCCGACCAACCGCCTGCGGAGGAATTTCCCCGATTCGCCGGCCCTATACATCGGCGCCTTCCTTTCGTGCCACCAAGCGGCTGACAAGGAGCCTCGACGTGACATTGAAGACGGACGCGACGAGGAGGAGCACGAGCCCCAGCTCGACTATCGCGCTGAAATACATGGCGCTGTCGGCCTCGGTGAACTGGTTCGCTATCGCGCTGGCTATCGTGTATCCCGGCGTAAACAGCGAGGCGCTGATCTTCCTCGAGCTGTTGCCGATGACCATAGTGACGGCCATGGTCTCGCCGATGGCCCTGGCCAGACCGAGCATCGCCGCGCCTATGATGCCGCCCCGGGCGTAGGGCAGGATGGCCTGCGACAGCACCTCCCACTTCGTGGCGCCGAGGGCCAACATCCCTTCCTTCTGCAGCCTCGGCACCTGCGCGATTATCTCGCGGGAGAGGGAGAGGATCGTGGGAAGTATCATGATGGAAAGGATCACTCCTCCGGTGAGGAGGTCCTGTCCCATGGGCGGTCCGGCGACGAGGGAGCCGAGGATCGGCACGTGGCGGAGCACCGTTTGGAGAAAGGGCTCGACGCTCCCGCGCATGAAGGGGACGAGTACGAAGAGCCCCCATATGCCGTAGGCCACGCTCGGAATGGCGACGAGCAGCTCTATGATGAAGGACACCGGTCCGCCGAGCCACGACGGCGCGTACTCGGACACGAAGATCGCGGACCCGAGGGCGAGCGGCGTCGCGATGACGAGGGCGATGATCGATGTCACGATGGTGCCGAAAATAAAGGGCAGGGTGCCGAAATTGACATGATTCAGCTCGGTCTCGACCGGGTTCCAGACAGAGCCGGTGAGGAAGCCGAATCCGAACTTGCGGATGGAGGGCATTGAATCGATCGTCAGAAGGACGACGAAGCCGATTACGAGCAGGATGACGACTGCAGACATGGCAGCTACGAAGGCAGCGAACCGCCGATCGCTCGGGTCCGCCGCCTTCGAGGCTCCCTGCCACAGCTTTGTTATGCGCGACATGAAACCTCTTTGCTCAGAGAGGTTTTTTCACAAGCCGGGAGGCTTGTGAAAAAACCATCTCTAACTGTGTATTCTAGTAATTCGCGAGCTCGGGGGGCAGAGCCGGAGCTCCGTTCACCGTGATCGTCTTGAGGAGTACCACGGCCTTCTTGATCGCGTCCGCAGGAAGCGGCACGTAGAGGAGGGACTCGGCGTAGGCCTGGCCGTCGTGGAGGTTCCACCAGAGAAGACGAGTCAGGGCGAGGGCCTTGGCGGGATCGGTCTGCTGCTGGTAGACGAGGAGCCAGGTGAAGCCGGAGATGGGCCAGGCCTGAGGATTGGCGCTGTTAACCATCATGACGCGGAGGTCATCGGGAAGGGTGACGCCCGCGGCGGCGGCTGAGACGGCCTTGGCGGTCGGGTCCACCCAAGCGCCGGAGGCGTTCTTCACCTGGGCGACGGGAAGCTTGTTCTGCACGGCGTAGGCTTCCTCGACGTAGCCGATGGAGTACTGGGTCTGCTTGACGTTGCCTGCGACGCCCTCGTTGCCCTTGCCGCCCAGGCCCACCGGCCACTGGACCGAGGTGCCGTGGCCGACGGACTTGGCCCACTTGTCGCTGACTGCGGAGAGGTAGCTCGTCCAGATGTTCGAGGTGCCCGAGCCGTCCGAGCGGTGCACGACGACGATGTACCGGTCAATCTTCGCGAGCTCGGGATTGTCGGCGACGAGCTTGGGATCATTCCACATCGTGATGTCGCCGAGGTAGATGCCCGAGAGAGTGTCGGCCGTGAACCTGAGGACCCTCTTCGCCTTGGAGAGCTCCGGGATGTTGTAGGTCGGGACGACAGCGCCCATCGTCATGGGGAGGTGTAGGAGATGCCCGCCCTTGGCTGCGGCGAGCTGATCGTCCGCCATGGGGGCGTCGGAGGCGCCGAAGTCGACGGTCATGTCGTTGATGCTCTTGATGCCGCCGCCCGAGCCGATGCCCTGGTAGTTGACTTGGACGCCGATTTTTTTTGCATATTCGCTGAACCACTTGGTGTAGAGCACTGCCGGGAAGGTCGCGCCCGCGCCGGTGAGGTTCTTCGCCTCGCCCGAGACGCCCTTCGCAACGAGACCCGAACCGGGGACGGCCTGAGCGATCGTCGCGGCGGCGACGAGGGCTACGAGGCCCAGAACTGCCACAAACTTCTTCATCTTTCCACTCCTCCGACTGGAAATCGTTTGTTCCCACTCAGGAACTGGGCGAATGTTAGGCAGCCTTCGTGAGGTTTGCGTGAGTCGGATGTTAGAATGCTGTTAATGATTGCGAGCGGTGCCGCGACCGCGGCGCGGCAGGGAATCGCGGCGGCCGCGTTCAGGCCCGCAGAAGCCCTGCTATGTCCTCGACGCGGGCCACGCCCTCCGCCTCCATCCACGCGCGGATGCCCGCCAGGACTCTCGAGGCGCAGCGGGGATCGACGAAGGTGCCGGTGCCGACCTGAACGGCGCTGGCTCCGGCCAGGAGATATTCGAGCGCGTCGTCGGCGCACATGATGCCGCCCAGGCCCACGACGGGGATCGCGACCGCGCGCGAGGCGCGGTAGACCGCGGCCACGCCGACCGGCCTGATCGCGGGTCCCGACAGCCCTCCCGTGCCTGTCGCGAGGAGGGGGCGGCGCCTGCCCACGTCGATCGCCATGCCCACGAGGGTGTTGATGCAGGAGACGGCGTCGGCCCCTCCGGCCTCGGCCGCCTTCGCGATGGAGGCTATGTCCGCCACGTTGGGAGTGAGCTTGACGATGAGACAGCGCTCGGTGACCGCGCGGAGGGCCGCCGTAAGCCGCTCGACCTGAGACGGATCGGTTCCGAAGGCGAGGCCGCCGTGTTTGACGTTCGGGCAGGAGACGTTGATCTCGTAGCCCGAGACGCCCCCCTCGGCCTCGATTCGCTCGACGACGCGGCGGTAGTCGTCCTCGGTCGAGCCCGCGACGTTGACGATGACCGGGCAGCCGTAGCCGCGCAGCGCGGGCAGCTTCCCGGCCACGAAGGCCTCGAGTCCGGGATTCGCGAGTCCGATGGAGTTGAGCATGCCCGACGGCGTCTCGACGATGCGCGGCACCTCGTTGCCCGCCCGCGGCTCCGGAGTTACCGCCTTCGTGTAGAGCGCGCCGAGGGCGTCCAGGTCGACGAGCTGTTCGTACTCCGAGCCGTAGCCGAAGGTGCCCGAGGCGACCCCCACGGGGTTGGGCAGCTCGAGGGGACCCAGCCTGACGCGAAGGTCGGGCTTCATGGACGGGCCCCCGGCTCGTTCTCCGAGGCCGGGTTGCGGGCCGGCCGGCCGCCCGGGCCCGCGGCGGCCCAGTCTATCTCGGCGCCGTCGGGCGAGGGGCTGTTGAACACGGGGCCGTCGGTGCAGACCCTGAGGTAGCCGCGGCCGTCCGCGCGCGGAAGGGCGCAGCCCATGCAGGCGCCGACGCCGCAGGCCATCCACTGCTCAGCCGAGAGACTGGCGGTCCAGCCGCGGCCCCGGACGAGACGGGCGATCGCGGCGAGCATCGCTGCCGGCCCGCAGGCGTAGACTCGCGCGAGTTGCGGGGGCTGCCCCCCGAGCCAGTCGACGACCGTGCCGTGAAAGCCCCGCGAGCCGTCGTCCGTGCATATCGTCGCCGCGGGCGGCAGTTCGAGGTCGGGAACGGCCGCGGCGGTGCGGAACCCGAGGCCGAGGAGCGGCCCGGGGGCGCTCGACGATTCGGCGGGGTCGCCCTTCTGCGAGCTGCCGGAGCCGGCTAGTTCTCCGGCGAGGAAGAGGAGGGGGCCGAGCCCGATGCCGCCTCCGGCGAGGAGGGGGCGCTCGCCGCCGGCGAGGGGCGGAAAGGCTCTGCCCAGAGGGCCGAGGAGGTCGACCCTGGAGCCTGGAGCCAATTCCGCCAGGAGCCGGGTGGCCGGGCCCCGCACTTCGTAAACGGCCGAGGCGCGGGAAGTATCGGGCTCGAAGCCCGCAAAGGCCAGGGGGCGGCGCAGGAGGGGGTCGGTCGAGGACGAGGCGCGGAACGTGAAAAATTGGCCCGGCGAGGGGCGGCCTGCGGAGCGGTCCCACTCCACGACGATCTGGCGCCAGGAGGGGGCTATGGACCTGTTCACGACGATCGCGGCATCGAACTGCTTCACGGCGCCTCCGCGGCCACCATAGTCGGCCGGGGGAGGACTGTCAACGCCGGACATCGCGGGCTGCCCCCGACCGCCGCGCTTGTACAAGCCTCGGTCTGCCGCTATTCTGCCCCTCCATGGACGGACTACTCGAGATCCTCGTCCTCGTGGCTTTTCTGGGGGCTGGAGCGCTGATTCCGCGGATCGCCGGCGGTCGCCTCGCTCCCGCCCCGCGGAGGGTGGAGCAGTTCCTGCACTTTGCCCTTTGGGCCCTCCTGTTCGCCATGGGCTTTCGCATCGGCAACGACCCGAGGCTCTCATCCCGTCTGGGCGAGCTGGGCCTCCTCGCGGCGGCTACGGCAGTCCTGGCTGTGGCCGGGACCATCGTTGCGATCACGCTGAGCTTCGGTGCGGCGAGGCTCCTGCGCGGCTTGGGCGGGAAAAGGGCCGAGACGGCTCCGGCCGCGACGTCCGTGGCCGAGGAGCGTGGGGATCAGGTCGAGGGGCGGGCCTATCTGCGCACGCCGGCCCTTCTCCTGGCGATCGTCGCGGGCGGCTTCGCCGCGGGCCTCGTCATCCCGTCGCCCCGGGGCCTCGATGTCTCCTCCGTCAGCGGCTGGGCCCTCGACATACTTCTTTTCTTCGTGGGAATGCAATTCTCGCAGTCCGGTCTCAGCCTTCGAAGAACGTTTTTCAAGCCCGCGACCCTCATGGTTCCCCTCGCCACCGCCGTCGGGACGCTCGCTTTTTCCCTCGCCCTCGTGCCCCTGTTCGGGCTCGGGGTCGGCAAGGCGCTCTCGTTGGCCGCCGGCTTCGGGTGGTACAGCCTTTCCGGCGTGCTCATCTCCAACCTCGGCGACCCGGCCCTCGGCTCGGCCGCCTTCCTGGCCAACATGATGCGGGAAGCCATCGCCCTGCTCTCCATCCCCTTCCTCGCCCGGACCAGGCTGCCGGTCTTGGCAGTCGGCGTCGGCGGGGCCACGTCGATGGACGTGACGCTGCCCCTCATCGAGCAATGCGCGGGTCCGGCCATCGTGCCCCTGAGCTTCGCGAGCGGCGTCCTTCTGTCGCTCCTCGTGCCCTTCCTAGTGCCCTTCGTCTTCGGCCTGGGGTAATTATCGATAGATGCTATCCAAGCCGTGCCTCAGGGAGAAGCGAGCTGTCTCATTCGTGGCAAGGCCGAGGGTTATCGCGTATACTTGTTCTAGAGGCGCCCTGGTGGCCACGATCCTGCTCGTAGAAGATGAGGCGATCATCGCCCTCGCGGAGAAGAGGACTATCGAAGGCTTCGGCTATCGAGTCCTCACGGCGGGCACGGGTGAAGCCGCCGTCGAGATTTCCAGCCATGCCGACGCGAGCATAGATCTTGTCCTCATGGATATCGATCTTGGCCCGGGGATCGATGGAACGGAGGCGGCGCGCCGCATCCTCCTACAGCGGAGCTTGCCAATCGTATTTCTCACCTCACATTCGGAGCGCGAACGTGTCGAAAAGGTGCGGGGCATAACGCGATACGGCTACGTAGTCAAGAATTCAGGCGACTTCGTCCTTCAATCTTCAATTGAGATGGCCTTTGAACTCTTCTCGGCGCACGAGAGGCTGCGCGCCGGCGAGACCCGCCTGTCTACGCTGATCCAGACGATACCCGACCTTGTCTGGCTCAAGGATGCCAAGGGAGTCTATCTCGCCTGCAATCGGACCTTCGAACGTTTCTTCGGCGCGAAGGAATCCGAGATAGTAGGGAAGACCGATTACGATTTCATTTCGAAGGAGCAGGCTGATTTCTTCCGCGACAGGGACCAAGAGGCGATTGACCTCGGCAGGCCACACAGCAACGAGGAATGGATCACCTTCGCCGACGACGGACATCGCGCCTTCCTCGAGACGATAAAGACGCCCATGATCGACGACACGGGATGCCTCGTCGGGGTTCTCGGCATAGGGCGCGACATAACGGAGCGCAAGCGGATCGAAGAGGCCCTTATGGAGAGTGAAAAAAGCGTCAGACGAAAACTGGACGCCATTGTCGCGCCGGGGGGCGACCTCGCAGAGCTTGTGATCTCCGACATCGTGGATATCCCGACCCTTCAATCACTCATGGAGAACTTCTCGGCCCTAACCGGCATGACGATCGCCGTCCTCGACACGGAGGGCAAGATCCTCGTGGCCACCGGTTGGCAAGACCTCTGCACGAAATTCCATCGAATGTACCCCGTGAGCGCTGCTGCGTGCGTTGAGAGCGACCTCTTCCTTTCCTCCAACGTGAAGCCGGGCGAATACGTCGAGTACCGTTGCAAGAACAACCTATGGGATATCGTAACCCCTCTTTATATCGAGTCTCGCCACGTCGGAAACATATACTCGGGTCAATTCTTCTACGAAGACGACGAAGTGGACGAGAAGCTTTTTGCAGCCCAGGCCGAGAGTTTTGGCTGCAACAAAGAAGAGTACCTCGCGGCGCTCGCCCGTGTTCCACGCTTCACTCACGAAAAGATCGACCTCCTCATGGGCTATCTCGTGAGTCTCACTCAATACGTCTCGCGGCTCAGCTTCAGCAGTCTTCGGTTGGCGCGATCCATGGCGGAGCGCAGGCACACCGAGGAGTTCCTCTCAAAATCGGTGGCCGAGAGGGAAGTCCTCCTCAAAGAACTACAGCATCGAGTGAAAAACAGCCTCGCCATTGTCTCAAGCTTCCTTAGCCTCAGCATGGCCAGTGTCAGCGATGAGCGTTCACTGCACGCCCTGCAAGAGGCCGTCAACCGAATCAAGTGCGTCTCGATGGTCTATGGCAAACTGAGCGAATCGACGAGCACGGACAAAATCAAGCTCGATCGCTACCTTGAGGATCTGATCAGCCTGCTCGGGGCTACCTACGCGGCCGAAGGCAACCGGCTGCGCATGAAGTTGGAATTTGCTCCGATAGATTGCGACCCGCATCGGGCCGTTTCAATCGGCCTCATCCTTCACGAGCTCTTCACCAACGCCCTGAAATATGCCCATGGCCCAGGCGGGCAGGGCGAGATCACGCTCACGGGCGACGCTCGAGAGGCGGAGCTCAGAATTTCGGACGACGGCCCCGGCCTTCCGCCAGGATTCGACCCAAAGAATGCCAAGAGCCTCGGTCTGCGCATCGCGGGCCTTCTCGCCGAGGAGATGGGAGGGAGCCTTGAGTTCGAGAGCGGCGGAGGCTCGAGTGTCGTAATCAAGTTCCATGATGTAGCCCCCCGCATATCATCTGCCTCATAGGAATTCCATTCTCAACATTCGGTCTCCGTGAGCTACGTGCTCGATCCCGAATGAGCCTCGACAATCTAATATTGGTCATCCAATTTCATAGGCCCTTCGCCAAGAGAAGTTCCTTCTCCTCCTCCTCTCTCGCGCACTCTCTGAGAAAGGATTCCGCGAGATCGGCCGCTATCGCCGCCCCGTGCGTGTTCAGGTGGATGCCGTCCACGAGGAGGCGGAAGCCGTTCGACGCCGATATCTCGTCGAGGCTCTTGCCGAGGAGGAGTCTCCGACGGACAGCCCGCCGCTGGGCCCCGCCGAAGCGGCGGAAGGGGAGGGGGCAGCGGGTGGGCGGCAGGGACTCCAGGTAGTCAGTGATCCGCTCCCGGAGGGGAAGATAGGCGACCGTCTCGCTCTTCGCGATGTCCCTGATGATGGCGGAGTATTCCTCGGTCCTGAGATAGGCGTAGTGGGCGCTGTCCTCGCCTATTGGAGGTATGGAGAAGAGCGCGATGCGCGCTCTCGTTTCACGCTTCAGGCGCCTGACTATGAGGAGGAGGTTCTCGCGGAAGAAGAGGGGGTTCGGCCTTTCGGGCAGGCGATGGATCGCGTAGTAGCCGAGGACGGAGCGGAGGCCGAAGGTCGCGTTGACGTCGTTGGTTCCTATCAGGACCGTCACGGCGTCCGGGTCCAGCGAGATGATTTGGTCGAGGCGGCCCGCGAGGTTGAAGGCGAGCTCCGAGTTTATCCCGGCGTTCACGAAATCCCAGGCCGGCAGACGCGAGCCTAGGAGGTCGACGTAGTTCGCGCTCACGGCGCCGTGAGTGAGGGAGTCGCCGGCGCAGACGGCGAGCGGTCTGCCGCGAGCGTCTCCGGGATGGGCGAGAAGATAGGCTTTTGGATCGTTGCGCGGAGGCTCGAGGCGCATGCGCGAGATGCCCAGAAAGGCCAGGACGCAGAAGAGGAGCGACAGCACGAAAAGCACGTTGAGCGGCGTCATCCGCCCCTTCCTCCGGCCTTGTCCAACTCCGACAGGCGCTGCTCCACCTCCGCAAGCCGCTCGCCGAGCCGCGCGATCGTGCGCTCCAGCCTCTGTTTCTCGTGTTCGAGCCGCTCGACGCCGTCCTCGGGCGGGGGCGGGGCGAGGAAGCGCGAGCGCACCGACGCGGGGCTCGAGCCGCCTTTCAGTGCCTCGATCGCGTCGGCCCTGACGCCCGGATCGCGTATTCCTGCGGCCATGCGCATGCCGTCCCAGCCCAGACCGGGATCGACGCCGTAGGATGCGGCGCGCGCTGCCGAGGAGGCGGTCGTCCGGGGAACGCCGAGCGCGCGGTCCACGTAGTCCTCGAAACGCGCCTTGAAGCGGTGGCAGAGCTCCTGGGCCTCGATCATGAGTCTGCCGAACTCCAGCATGAGCCGGCCGTTCTGGGCGAGACAGCTCTCTTTGATCCGGCGGGTGAGGTCGACGAAGTCGGGTTCGGAGTCGAAGAGGTTCCTGTAGTGTCCCTTGGCCTCGGCAGTCACGAGGAGCTCGTGGAAGATGCCCCAGAACTCGTTCGTGTGCGCCCTGCCCGAGGCCAGCCCGCCCTTGCGCTCGCAGTGCAGGTGGTGGGCGTACTCGTGGAGGGCCGTGTAGACGAGCTGGTCGTCCGAGCCGAAGTTGCGGTTGTGGATGATGATTTCCCGCGTCGCAGGCTTGTACAGGCCGTTGACGACGGGACTCTCCTTGCCCGAAAAAATCACCGAGAACTCGGTCCGAGGCTCGGCCGTATCGAGGAGGATGCTCTTGACGCGGTCTTGGTTCATCGAAAGCATCCTAGGCTGGGCCGGCCTTCCAGGCAAGCGCCGCCGCGCCGGCTAGCGGTGCAGCGCGCGTTCGATCTCCGCTCTATTGAAGCCCACGATGATCCGGCCGTTCACGTCGATCACGGGGACCCCCATCTGCCCCGAGCGTCTGAGCATTTCATCGGCTCTGCGCGGGTCGGCCGCGACGTTGTACTCCGTGAAGGAAATGCCGTTCTGGCGAAAGTACTCCTTCGCCGCTCGGCAATAATTGCAGCTCGGGGTCGAATATATGGACACGGCCACGATGAGGCTCCTTGGTAATCGACTGGGATCTATATTCTAAATATTGAATATACGTCGCGAAGTCAAGGCGGCCGGCCCGGCGCCTTCAATCGGCGGCTGGGGCCGTCTGCGTGCTCCTGGCATGGGTACAGTACAGGACCGAAGGGCCGCAGCCTTCGCCGCGGCCGTCTTCCTCTATTTCGCCTGCTGCGGGCCATGTCGAGCCCAGGCTGCGGGGCCCGGCGCGCCGCCCTCCGGCAAGCTGCACCTCGACCTCGACGACGAATCCCTCCTCGGCCGTCTCCAGTTCACCCTGCAGGGCGCCTCCACCTTTGGCCTCCTCTTCGACGCCGACGAAAGGGGATTCCGCCTCGTCGGAGCTCTCGAGGCCGAGTCGTCGGA
>Ga0187810_10000585_pt1 | contig 13710 bp, 11 predicted proteins | sample NC_wetland_sal_i_9_FD_132963 | JGI IMG/M metagenome (GOLD analysis project Ga0187810, IMG submission 132963) | Wetland sediment microbial communities from Neuse River Estuary, North Carolina, USA - ASW_5 | ecosystem: Environmental > Aquatic > Freshwater > Wetlands > Sediment | place: USA: North...
CAGCGGCGCGGCAATTTCCGAAATCAACTGCGTGCGCAAGCACATTTCGGCGATCAAGGGCGGCGGCCTTGCCCTCGCCGCCTGGCCTGCGCGTGTCGTCACGCTGGCGATTTCGGATGTGCCGGGCGACGATCCCAGCGTCATCGCATCCGGCCCCACGGTTCCCGATCCGACGACCGCCGCCGACGCGCGCGCGATTCTTCGGCGCTATGGCATCGCGGCTCCGCCGAACGTCTCGGCCGTGCTCGATAGTGCCCAATACGAAACCCCGAAATCGTCCGACCCCCGCCTGACGAACTGCGAATACCGGCTTGTCGCCACCCAGGCCGATGCGTTGCGCGCGGGGGCCGCCGTTGCGCGCGAGGCCGGATTCAAGGTCGTCAATCGCGGCACAGGCATCGAAGGCGAAGCGCGCATCGTCGCCGGAGAAGAAGCGCAACTGGCGCTCGGCTATGCCGAAAGCGGCGCGCCGGTCGCGATCCTCGGCGGCGGCGAGCTGACGGTGACGCTGGATCGGCGCGGCTCGGGCGGGCCAAGCCGCGAATACGCTTTGGCGCTGGCCCTGGCCCTGAAAGAGCACCCGCGCATCTGGGCCTTGGCGGCGGATACCGATGGCATCGACGGCACCGACGACGGCGCGGGCGCGATCGTGACGCCCGACACGTTGAAGCGGGCGCGGCAAGGCGGTCTCGATCCCTCAGCCGCGCTTCGAGATCACGACAGCGGCGTGTTTTTTGCGACGGTCGGCGATGCCATCGTGACGGGGCCGACCCGCACGAATGTTTCGGATTTTCGCGTCATGCTGATTTTCGGCACAACCTCGGCCTGAACGGACCTGGGCGCCGCCGGTATTCCGACGACGGCGGCAAACTGAGGGGGCTTCACCGATGAACAAATGTCTGGCGCTGGCCGCAGCCTTCGCATTGGTAGCCTGCAGCACGTTTTCGCGTGCGCCTGTCGAGACGCCGCAGGCTTCGATCCCGACCTATCCGCCGCGGCCGCTGACGCTGCTCTACACCACGTTCCAGGACCACGCTGTGCTGCAGCGCGACAAGCCCGTTCCCGTGTGGGGCCTGACCAAGCCGGGCGCCGGCGTCACGGTGCATTTTGCGGGCGAGACGGCCAGTGCCAAAGCGGACGAAACCGGCCAGTGGAAATTGGCGCTGCCGGCCGTGAAGGCGGGCGGGCCCTATGAAATGTCCGCCGCGAGCAGCGCGGGAGAAACGCAGACGATCAAGGACGTCCTCGTCGGCGACGTCTATCTCTGCTCCGGCCAGTCGAACATGGAATATCCCGTCCGCATCGTCGGCGGCTACGACTCCGACATGAAGGGCGCCTCCAACCGCGCCATCCGTCTCTTCCATGTGCAGCGCTTTTCGAGCGCCACGCCGCGCGCGAGTTTCGGCGCGGATGCTTCGTGGAGCACAACCACTCCCGATTCCGTCAAGGAATTCTCGGCCACCTGTTATTTCTTCGGCCGCGCGCTGCAGCCTGCGGTCAACGTGCCGCTCGGCCTGATCGAGGATTCGTGGGGCGGATCGGCGCTGCAGACCTGGCTCAGCACGGCGGCGGTCCAGAAGCTCGGCGGCTACGAGAAGCAGCTCTCGATCATGGCCGAATACGCGCGCGACCCGGCCGGCTCCAAGCAGCGCTGGCTCGACGTCACCAACGCCTGGTGGCGCAGCAACGATCCGGGCAGCACCGCGACGCCCGCCTGGAGCGATCCCGGCTTCGACGACAGCGGCTGGCCCGAGATCATCCTTGCGGGTTATTGGGAAGGCTGGGGCATTCCGGCCCTGAGCGCGTTCGACGGCATCGTCTGGGTGCGCAAATCCTTCACCCTCACGGCGCAGCAGGCCAAAGGCGCCGCGACGCTTTCGCTCGGTCCCGTCGACGACATCGACACCACCTGGGTCAACGGCAAACAAGTGGGTGGCGAACAAGGCTGGGACACGCCGCGCATCTACGCCATCCCGGCCGGAACCCTGCACGAAGGCGTCAACCTGATCGCCGTTGGCGTGCTCGACACCGGCGCCGGAGGCGGCCTCTGGGGAACGGCCGACGAAAAGACCCTCACATTTGCGAACGGGAGCGTGCTCAAGCTGAACACGCCCTGGAAATACAAGATCTCGGTGCCGCTGGCGCAGACCAAACCGATGCCGCACACCCCGTGGCTCAAGGAAAGCGGGCTGTCGATGCTTTATGACGGCATGATCGCGCCGCTGGGAGATACGCAGATCCGCGGCGTCGTGTGGTATCAGGGCGAGACCGACGCGCCCCAGGCGAAGGAGTATTCCCGCCTGCTGCCGGCCCTGATGGACGATTGGCGCCGCCGCTTCGGCGCGGACGTATCGTTCCTGATCGTGCAGCTTCCGGGCTACGGGCCGGTCAACGCCAAGCCCGTCCAATCCGACTGGGCACAATTGCGGGAAGCGCAACGGCGCGCCGTCGCGGCGGCGGCGAATGCGGGGCTCGCCGTCATCGACGATCTCGGGGAACGCGACAACATCCATCCCACCAACAAGCAGGAAGTGGGCAGACGCCTGGCGCTCCTCGCCCGCAAGCTGATCTACGGCGAGGCCATCGTCGCCGAGGGGCCGACGCCGCTTTCGGCGGTGCGCAGCGGCAACGTCGTGGCGCTCGGCTTCGACAACGTTGGCAAGGGCCTCGTGGCCTATGAAACGAACCGGCCCATCAGCTTCCAACTGTGCGACGCCGCCAAACATTGCAGCTTCGTGGATGCGCTTCAGAAGGGCAACGAAATCGACCTCGACGCGGCGCAAGCCCCGGCGGCAACGACGGTTCGTTTCTGCTGGGCCGACAGCCCGATCTGCAACGTCTACAATTCCGAAGGCCTGCCCGCCGTGCCGTTCGAGATGGAGATCACGCAGGCGCCACCGCAACCGGCCACGCACGCCGCTCACCAGCGTCACGCGCGCAAATAGGCTCGGTTCGCCGGGGCGGCGGCCCGCATTGTATAAGCGATCGCCGGCCGGCACGGCGCCGAAGGCGCTTCTTTCGCCCGGCGCTTTGAGGTAACGGAAGCGTCGGAACGTCCCGGAAGGACCAGATTGAAGAGCATCGCCACCCGTCTGGGCATCAGCCAAGCCTCGTCGGGCATGGTGTCGGGCATCTTCCTGCCCTTCTTCGGGGCCTCGCTGGCCTGGCGCGGTCTGTCGCCAGACCAGATCGGTTTGGTGCTGTCGAGCTCGCTGTTGCTGCGCGCCGTGGCCGGGCCGATGAGCGGCATCGTGGCCGATGCCCACAACGACCGCCGCCGCGTCATGCTGGTGCTCTATTGGGTGATGGTGGCCGGCTTTGCCGGCCTGATCGCAGCCCCCACCTGGGTGATCGTGTTCCTGACGGCCGTGCCCGCCTATGTCGCTTATGGTGCGGCGACGCCGCTGCTCGAAAGCGTCTCCGCGCGTCTGGCGGAACGCTATGGCTTCGATTACGGCCGCGTGCGCCTGTGTGCCTCGTCCTCCTTCGTGGTGATGAACATCGCGGGCGGCGTCTGCGTGCACTTCGCGGGGCTCGCCGCCGTGGCGCCGCTGCTGACGGTCGGCGCGACCGCGTGCCTGATTTCGACCTTTGCCTTGCCCTCGCCGAATGTGCCCCAGGCCGCCGGCGCCTTGGGACCAAAGCTGCGTGCCACCTTCGACGAAACCCGCGAGTTGCTGCGCTCGGGCGTCTTCCTGATCTTTCTCGCGGCGGCCTCGTTCGAGCAGGCAAGCCACGCCTTCTATTACGGCTATGGCGGGCTGCATTGGCTGACCATCGGCTATTCGCCGTGGCTTCTCAGCGTGATCTGGCCGCTGGGCGTGCTGGCCGAAATCGCCTTGTTCTCGCAAGCGCTGAAAGTGCTTCGCCTGTTCGGACCGAGCCGGCTGTTGCTGCTCGGCGGCATCATCTGCGTGGTGCGCTGGACGATCCTGGCGTTCGATCCGCCGCTGCCGCTCGTGATCTTCGCGCAGTTCCTGCACGGCGGCACCTTTGCGCTGGCCCATCTGGGCGCGGTGTTCTTCATCCTGCGGGCCGTGCCGTCGCGGCTCGCCGCCACTGCACAAAGCCTCTATTTCGTTTGCTCGCAAGGCATTCTGATGGGATTGGAGACCATGGCCGCGGGCAGCGTGTACGCAGCCCTGGGCGGTCACACCTATTTTCTGATGTCGGTTTCGGGCTTGATCGGCGTGGGGCTGGCGCTGCTGCTCGGCAAGCGCTGGCACGGCGAGCGCATCATCCACGGCCCGCAGAGCGAGCGTGTCGATACGATCTAGAACAGCCCTTCGATCTGGCCCTTGTCGTTGAGGCGAATGCTGTTGGCGGCGGGAACGCGCGGCAGGCCGGGCATCGTCATGATGTCGCCCGCGATCGCCACCACGAACTCCGCCCCGGCCGAAAGGCGCACCTCGCGCACCTTCACCATGTGATCGGTGGGGGCGCCGCGCTTTTCCGGATCGGTCGAGAAGGAATACTGCGTCTTGGCCATGCACACCGGCAGTTTGCCGAAGCCGGCGGCCTCCAGCTCGTCGAACTTCTGGCGCACCGCGTGATCGGCGTTGATGCCGTTGGCGCCGTAGATGGTGCGGGCGATGGTCTGGGTTTTTTCCCACAGCGGCATGTCGACGGGATAGAGCGGCCTGAAATCGGCCTCGCCGCGGTCGCAGGTGGCCGCCACGGACTTCGCCAGCGCTTCCACGCCCCTGCCGCCTTCCGCCCAGCCCTTGCAGACGAAGGCTTCGCAATCGAGCCCGCGCGCCACCTCTACGATCTTGGCCAGCTCCGCCTCGCTGTCGCCGACGAAGTGATTGACGGCGACGATGGCGGGCACGCCGAACTTGCGCACGTTGCGCACATGGCGTTCGAGATTGGAGCAGCCCTGCTCCACCGCATAGACGTCTTCCTTCTTGAGATTTTCCTTGGTGACGCCGCCGTGATGCTTCATGGCACGCACCGTGGCGACCACCACCGCGGCCGAAGGCTTGAGTCCGGCCTTGCGGCATTTGATGTCGAAGAACTTCTCGGCCCCGAGATCGGCGCCGAAGCCGGCCTCGGTCACCACGTAATCGGCGAGCTTGAGCGCGGTCTTGGTGGCCATCACCGAGTTGCAGCCGTGGGCGATATTGGCGAAGGGGCCGCCGTGCACGAAGGCCGGATTGTTCTCCAGCGTCTGCACCAGATTGGGCATCAGCGCATCCTTGAGCAGCACGCTCATGGCGCCCGAGGCGTTGAGCTGGGCGGCGGTGACGTATTTCTTGTCGCGCGTCTGGCCGACGACGATGTTGCCGAGCCGGCGTTCGAGGTCTTTCACGTCGGTGGCCAGGCACAGGATCGCCATCACTTCCGAAGCGACGGTGATGTCGAAGCCGTCTTCGCGCGGAAACCCGTTGGCGGCGCCGCCGAGCGAGTTCACGATGGTGCGCAAGGCGCGGTCGTTCATGTCGAGGCAGCGGCGCCAGGTGATGCGGCGCTCGTCCAGCCCCAGCGAATTGCTCCAATAGATGTGATTGTCGAGCAGGGCCGCGAGCAGGTTGTTGGCCGAGGTGACGGCGTGGAAGTCGCCGGTGAAATGCAGGTTGATGTCTTCCATCGGCACGACTTGCGAATAGCCGCCGCCGGCCGCGCCGCCCTTCATGCCGAAGCAGGGACCGAGCGAGGGTTCGCGCAGGCACGCGATGGCGCGCTTGCCGATGCGGTTGAGGCCGTCGACCAGCCCCACCGTCGTGGTCGTCTTGCCCTCGCCCGAAGGCGTCGGGGTCACGGCGGTGACGAGGATCAGCTTGCCGTCGGGGCGCGTCTTCAGGCTGTCGATGTAGTCGAGCGAGATTTTCGCCTTGGCGCGGCCGAACTGGATGACGGCCTCGTCCGGAATGCCCAGCTTGCGACCGATTTCGGCGATCGGTTTCAGGTTTGCGTCGCGCGCAATCTCGATGTTGCTGCGGACCTTATTCTGCGGCAATTCCATTGCGGTTCCCCCATTGCGTCACGGGTCAAGTCGCACGCGATGGTCGCGTTTTCCACCTATTTATACCGCAGACGGAGGAACAACTCACCCGCCCCGGGGGTGGGCGTTTTGGTATACCTGCATCAACTTTTTCACATCGATCTCGGTGTAAGTCTGCGTGGTCGAGAGCGAGGCGTGGCCCAGCAACTCCTGCACGGCGCGCAGGTCCGATCCGTTGGCCAAGAGATGCGTTGCGAAAGAATGCCGCAGTGCATGCGGGGTGGCGCGTTCCGGCAGTCCCAGGCTCGACCGCAGCCGCTGCATCAGGGCCTGCGCTTCCCGCGCGCTCATCGGCTTGCCCCGGCGCGAAACGAAAAGCGGCGAATCGCGCGGCCCCGCGAACGGAATCTGCGCGGCATAGGTTTCGATCGTTTCGCGTACGATGGGCAGCAGCGGCACGCTGCGAACCTTGCGGCCCTTGCCCAGCACGCTGAGGTTGGCACCCAGCGGCACGTCGCCCCGTTTGAGACCGAGCGCTTCGGAAATGCGCAAGCCCGCCCCGTAGAGCAGCGTGAGCAGCGCGGTGTCGCGCGCGGCGATCCATTTGACGTCGTTCTCGCCCGCTTCTTCCAGCGTGCGCGCGGCATCGATTTCGCTTAACGGGCGCGGCAGGGTGCGCGGGATGCGCGGCGTGCGCACGGCCCGCGGCGCGGCGTTCTCCAAGACGCCTTCGCGCGCCAGGAAGCGGAAGAAGCTGCGCACCGCCGCCAGCGCCCGCTGCACGCCGCGCGCGCCCAGCCCTTCGCCCCGCCGCCGGGTGATGAAGGCGCGCAGATCCGCCGGCACGAGCTTGCCCAGCATGTTCTCGTCGGGCGTGCGGCCCTTGTGCTCGGCGAGGAAGTCGATGAAGCGCGCCAGGTCGTCGCCATAGGCGCGCAGCGTGTGCACGCTGGCGCGGCGCTCGTGGGCGAGACTGTCGAGCCAATCCCGTCTCAGCTCTTGGGCAGATCGAGCCATGCGCGGATCGCCCGCTCCAATGCGCGCGCGAAATAGCCGAGATCGGCTTCGCTGTCGCAGCCGTCGAAGCGCCCTTCCGCCACGGCGCCGAGCACGTACAAAGCGGGCGGCGTGTCGCGCCCGATGCGAAGGCGATAGGCGGCGAGGCTGCGATAGCCGGTGCGCCCGAACAGAAGCTCGCCCCCGCCGGACAGGATTGCCCCCATGCCTTCGGGCCCCACCACGGCGGTGACCGTTCCGGGTGCAATCAGCCGCACGCCTTCGCTGCAGGTGCCGGCAAAGCCGTCGGGCCCTTCGACGCAGAACACCGCGCGATCGGCCCCGAAGGCGGACGCGGCGAGCGTGGCAACGCCGATGACCTCCTGGAAGCTGCGCGCATCGATGAGATCGAGCACCGCCCGGCGGACCCCTTCGGAGAGCCGCACACCGCGGTCCTGGCTCACTTTCAGGGAATCCCGCTCGGCGCGCAGGGCCTGGTTTTCGGCCCGCAGACGTTCGATGGCGTAATGCTGCAGATCGCTGACGCCGGCTTCGCGGAAGCGGTCGGGCAACAGCAGCGCCAAGAGCTCGCCATCCGCGCTGAGCCGCGCCCGGTTCATCCGGATATAGGCCTTCACCGCCTCGGCTGCGGCGATGGCCGGCTCGCGGGATGGTGCGCTTTCGCTCATGCGGCGTGGTAGACCATGGACCTTGAATACCCGAGAATCGCGATTCGTAGTGTAACGCATGAACAATTGCGCACCCAAGCCCGCCATTGCAAGTCGCGTCGGCGTTTTGCTGCCGCTGCCCCTGGCGGGTGCCTACGATTACGCCATCGCGAATCCCGCCAAGCGCGGGCTGGTAGTGACCGCGCCCATCGGGCCCCGCGAAAGCCTGGGTGTGGTGTGGGGAGATGCCGAAGGGCAAGTCGACGAAAAAAAGCTGAAGACGGCGGTTCCGCTGCCCGGCGAGCCGGCGTTACCGGAAGGGCTGTGCGATTTCATCGATTGGGTGGCGAATTACACCCTCAGTTTGCCGGGAATGGTGCTGGCGATGGCGCTGCGCTCGCGCCAGGCCTTCGAGCCCGAAACCATGCGCACCGCTTACATTCGGGGCGAGGCCACGCCCGCGCGGATGACGCCTGCCCGTCAGCGCGTGTTCGACATCGCCGCCGATGGGCTGGCACGCTCGGTCCCGGATTTCGCCGAGGAAGCCAACGTGACGCCGGCCGTGGTGCGCGGGCTGATCGATTGCGGCGCGCTCGAGGCCGTGGAACTTCCCGAGTTCAAGCCGTTTGCCGTCCCCGAGCCCGACTTCGCGACGACGGTGCTCGACACCGAGCAGGATCTGGCGGCGCATCTGTTGCGCGGGAGCGTGGCGGGCCGGCACTTTGCCGTCAGCCTGCTCGACGGGGTGACCGGCTCCGGCAAGACCGAGACCTATTTCGAGGCGGTGGCCGAGGCGCTGCGCCGGAACCGGCAGAGCCTGATCCTCTTGCCCGAGATCGCGCTGACCGTACAGTTCCTCGACCGCTTCGCGGCGCGCTTCGGCGTGCGGCCCGCCGAATGGCATTCGGACCTTTCGCAGCGCGAGCGGCGGCATGTCTTCCGCGCCGTGCTCTCCGGCGAGGCCCGCGTGGTGGTCGGTGCGCGCTCGGCGCTCTATCTGCCGTTCAAGGAGCTGGGCCTCGTCGTCGTCGACGAGGAGCACGAGCAGGCCTACAAGCAGGAAGACGGCGCCATCTATCACGCCCGCGACATGGCGGTGGTGCGCGCCCGCATCGAGCAATGCCCCGTGGTGCTGGCGTCCGCCACGCCTTCGCTGGAAAGCTACGTCAACGCCACGGGCGGACGCTATTCGCATCTCAGGCTGACGCGCCGCCACGGCGTGGCCGTGATGCCGCAAGTGCGCCTGATCGATATGCGCGCGGACCGGGGCGAACCCGGCACGTTCCTTTCTCCCCCCTTGCGCGAAGCCTTGGCGGTGACGCTGGGCGCCGGCGAACAGGCGATGCTGTTCCTCAATCGCCGGGGCTATGCGCCGCTGACGTTGTGCGAGGCCTGCGGCCACAAGATGACCTGTCCGCATTGCTCGGCCTGGCTGGTGGAGCACCGGTACCGCAAGCGCCTCGTCTGCCATCACTGCGGCTACGAAACGTCGATCCCGCCGGTCTGCCCGCAATGCGGCGCCACCGGCACCTTCGCGGCCTGCGGGCCGGGCGTCGAGCGCGTGGCGGAGGAGTTCAAGAGCGTCTTTCCCGAAGCACGGTTCGCCATCGCCTCGTCCGACACCATGCACGGCCCCGCCGAGACGCAAGCCGCCATCCGCGCCATGGCCAAGCGCGAGATCGACGTTCTGATCGGCACCCAGATCATGGCCAAGGGCCATCATTTCCCGCAACTGACCCTGGTGGGCGTGGTGGATGCCGATCTCGGCGGCTCGGACGGCGACCTGCGCGCCCGCGAGCGCACCTTCCAGTTGCTGCACCAAGTCTCGGGCCGTGCGGGACGCGCCGAGAAGCCGGGTCTGGTGCTGATGCAGACGCGCAATCCCGCCGATGCGGTGATGCTTGCGCTGACGAGCGCCGATCGCGACGCCTTCTACGAGCAGGAACGCAAATACCGGCAAGCCGCCCACGCCCCGCCCTTCGGACGGCTGGCCGCGATCATCCTCTCGGGCCATGACGGCGATGCGGTGCGCGAGGCCGGGCGCATTCTGGCCCGATGCGCGCCCGGCGCGCGCGGCGTGAAGGTGTGGGGGCCGACCCCGGCTTTTTATGCGCTGTTGCGCGGGCAGACGCGCGAACGCCTGCTGTTGCAGGCTGAACGCAGCATCGACATCCAGGCCTATCTGCGCATCTGGTTGCGCGCGGCCGCGCTGCCGAAATCGGTGCGCGTCACCGTCGACGTCGATCCGGTGAGTTTCTTCTAATTCGAGCGCAATCCGGCAAAGCGGAAGCCGATTTGCCTCCGATCATGCTTTAGAACAACACACCTTCAAGCGGAATCGCTCCTCGCCCTTCGACAGGCTCAGGGTGAAGGGGTAATCCAATCCCTCATGCTGAGCTTGTCGAAGCATGAGCTTCCTCATCCCGAGCTTGTCGAGGGGCGAAGCATGGGGGATGGCGTGATCGCGTCGGAGCGTACGTCGATCTAGTGCTCGTAGCGGACGCACTGGTTGTAGGCGGTTTCGGCGCGACGGTGTTGCGTGGCCGCATCGAAGCCCAGGTTCGACGCATCGGCGACGGTGGATTGTGCAACCTCCTGGCACCAGGAGTCCGCCGCGGCCGGCGCTGCGGCGGAATTATCCTGCCGCGGCTGAGCCTGGGGCGCGGAGACAACCGTCTGCGGCGGGGCGGCCGTGGTCGTCTGCGTCGAATCGGGGCCGGTCCCCGCGGGAGTCCACGGCTGGGCCGCATCCGGCGACGAGGCCCGAGGCGCCGATGCAACGGCCGGTTGGGGCGCTGCGTCCTGGCCGGAAGCGGTCTGGGCCGGTTGCTGAGCCGGCGCATCTGCGATGCCGGTATAATAGAGCGCGTGATCCCAATCGTCGCTGCTGCAACCGCCAAGTGCGGCAATCAGGAACAATGGTGCAAGCTTGCGGAGTTTCATTGTTTCCCCCCCGGGGTTCGGATCAAGTCTCGCACATCCGTCAGATGACCGGCAATCGCCGCCGCCGCGGCCATGGCCGGAGACACCAGATGGGTGCGGCCGCCGCGACCCTGGCGGCCTTCGAAATTGCGGTTCGAGGTGGACGCGCAGCGCTCGCCCGGCGAAAGCTTATCGGCGTTCATCGCCAGGCACATGGAACAGCCCGGCTCGCGCCATTCGAAACCCGCCGCCAGGAACACCTGGTCCAGGCCCTCTTGTTCGGCCTGTTCTTTCACCAGACCCGAACCGGGAACGACCATCGCGCTGACATGGGCGGCGACTTTGCGGCCCTTGGCGACGGCCGCGGCCGCACGCAGATCTTCGATGCGGCCATTGGTGCAGGAGCCGATGAAAACGCGATCGACCCCGACCTCGGCGAGCGGCTGGCCGGGTTTCAGATCCATATAGGCGAGCGAGCGCTCCGCCGCGGCGCGCTTGTTCGCATCGCTCATGGCGGCGGGATCGGGAACCGAGGCGGTGACGGGCAGCGCCTGCTCGGGCGAGGTGCCCCAGGTCACCATCGGCGCAATGTCCTTGGCGTCGAGCGAGACTTCGATGTCGAAATGCGCGTCCGCGTCCGATTTGAGCGTGTGCCAGCGCGCAACGGCGGCTTCGAACGCGGCGCCCTTCGGCGCGCGGGGGCGTCCCGCGACATAGGCGAAGGTGATGTCATCGGGCGCAACCAAGCCGGCGCGGGCGCCGCCTTCGATGGTCATGTTGCACAGGGTCATGCGCCCTTCCATCGAAAGACCGCGCACCGCCTCGCCGGCGAACTCGATGACATGGCCGGTGCCGCCCGCGGTGCCGATCCTGGCGATGATGGCGAGCGCCATATCCTTGGCGGTGATACCGAGCGGCAGCGCACCGTTCACCGTGACGCGCATGTTCTTCGATTTGGGAACCAGGAGAGTCTGCGTGGCCAGCACATGCTCCACATCGCTGGTGCCGATACCGAAGGCAAGCGCCCCGAAGGCGCCGTGCGTGGAGGTGTGGGAATCGCCGCAGACGATGGTGGTGCCCGGCAGCGTGAAGCCCTGCTCGGGCCCGATGATGTGCACGATGCCCTGGCGGATGTCGCCCATCGGCAGATAGTCGATGCCGAATTCCTCGGTATTGCGCTCGAGCGTGGCGATCTGCTCGCGCGATTGGGGATCGGAGATGCCTTTGGCGCGGTCCTTGGTCGGCACGTTGTGATCGGCCACGGCCAGCGTCATTTCGGGGCGGCGCACCCGCCGGTTCGCCAGGCGCAGGCCCTCGAACGCCTGCGGGCTGGTCACCTCGTGCACCAGATGGCGGTCGATGTAGAGGACGCTCGATTCCCCCGGCGCCTCGTGCACCAGATGGGCTTCCCAGATCTTGTCGTAGAGCGTTTTGGCCATGATCGAGCACACCTTTCCGGGCGGCTAACAACACCAGCCGCGGACGGCGCGCAAGTCCCCGGTGCGAGCCCTAGTGTTTCGCAGCCAAAAACACCACCAAGGCGATGATCAGCAGGGCTGCCGCCTGCGCCACGATGCGGTAGCGCATCAAGACGTTAGACCACTTGGCCGAGGTCCGCCCGCCGATCGCCATCACCGCGATGCCGGCGAAAAGCACGGCCGCCACCACGCCCAGCGCGATCAGAATGAGGATGGTTCCCGTCATGCCGGCTTCACCGTTCCCGGGGCGCCCGCCCAGCCCGCCGCCTTCGCCGTCAAGTCGCGGAACTTGCGCGAGACGGAATCGAGCTTGGCTTCCCATTCCGGATTGGGCGTCTGGCCCTCGATCTCTTTGAAGTAGACCTGCATCAAGGCGGCGATCGCGATGGGCTCCAGCACCGCGGCCTTCAGCGCCCAGGCGAAGACGAAAGCAAAAGCGAACACCCAGATCGTGGCCTGGTTCGGCAACAGCGCGACCAGGGCCGCTGCCGGCGTCAAGAGCACGACGAAGATCGCCGCGGTGGCCAGCCACAGGAAGACCGCGAGCCACACGGCGTTCTTGAGGAAGTGCTTGTAGTTCTGGGCATAGAGCACGAGGCCGTCCTTGGACGTGTCCCACGGGTTTGTCGTCCGCGTACGAATGAGATAAGCGAGGATGATCTCGTCCACATAGGTGAGCGAGAGGCGCACGACGGATTCGGCGATGCGGACGAGGTTCTGCAGCGCCGGTATCGGCAGAAAGGCGGTGAAGAAGTTGATGGTGCGGAAGAAGGCGTGAAGCACGCCCTTGATGATCTGGTCGACGCCGAACAGCACGCTCGAGGCGGCGAAATGCGTCTTCACGGCGCTGGCGCCGTAGCCGAGCTGGCCCTGGCCTGCGGGAATCTCGCGCCCGTCGTAAAGCTCGACCAGCACCGCGATATGCGCCGCCTTGACGAGATAAAGGACGTATTCGCGGGCCAGATACAACGCCGCGCTGACGATACCGAACCCGATCAAGCCGCCCCAGAACGCCCCGCCTTCCGGCGCCGCGCCCGAGTCTGCGAAGCGGCCGAAGCCATAGCCCACCGCCGCGCCGACGCCGGTGGTGAAGAGGTAGGCGAGCCCGATGCCGACGAACACGGCGATCCTGAGCAGCACGAAGGGCATGGTTCGCATCACCATGGCGACAGCCTTGCCGAAGCTGAAATCCCACATGGTTTTGAGCCCAGTTCGTTCGCGGCAGGCTGTCCCGGCCCGCGCCAAGCGTCAAGCCAATTCGTCCACGTCCTCGTCCTGCAAGTTTCCGGGAACGATAGTCACCGGGATCGGCTGAACCTTGGCCGCAAAAAGGTTGACCAGCGGGCCGGGGCCCGCTTTCGAAGTGCCCGAAGCCAGGACCAGAATGGAGATGTTGCGGTCGCGGCGGATCAGGTCCATCAGGCAATCGGCCGCCTCGCCGTGCTCGATCAGGAGTTCCGGCGTGATGCCGGTAAGCTCGTTGATGGTCTTGGCCGCCTCGTAGACCAGCGCTTCGGCGTCCTGATGGGCCTCGTCCATCATGATCTCTTCGACGCCCTTCCATTGCTGGAAATCGACCGTCGCGGCGACGCAAAGCAGTGTGACCCGCCCGCCGGTGTGCTGCGCCCGGCGCGCCGCAAAACGGACCGCCACCCGGCATTCGGGCGTCTTGTCCACCACCACCAGGAACTTGCGGGCCGGG
>Ga0187810_10000587_pt1 | contig 13670 bp, 14 predicted proteins | sample NC_wetland_sal_i_9_FD_132963 | JGI IMG/M metagenome (GOLD analysis project Ga0187810, IMG submission 132963) | Wetland sediment microbial communities from Neuse River Estuary, North Carolina, USA - ASW_5 | ecosystem: Environmental > Aquatic > Freshwater > Wetlands > Sediment | place: USA: North...
CGGAGAGAGGGGGATTCGAACCCCCGGAACCCTGACGGGTTCAACGGTTTTCGAGACCGCCCGATTCAACCGCTCTCGCATCTCTCCATGGGCGATTGAGGCTAAGTGGATTCGAACCGCCGACCTTCAGATCCGCAATCTGATGCTCTATCCAGCTGAGCTATAGCCTCACGAAAAAAACGGAGAGGGGGGGATTCGAACCCCCGGTACCCTTGAGGGGTACAACTCCTTAGCAGGGAGCCCGATTCGGCCTCTCTCGCACCTCTCCATTCGTGCCCACGCTCGCGGAGCAGGAGGGATTCGAACCCTCGGTACCTTGCGGTACAACGGTTTTCAAGACCGTCTCCTTAAACCCCTCGGACACCGCTCCTAAAATTGTGGCGTCGACCACCGTCGACGGTACACAACGATACGGGAAAAGTATTTCCTTGTCAAGATCGAGCCTACTCGATCAGGTAGCGGCCGATCTCGCGGAGCTCGGGGATCGTGGAGTACACGGGCGGCTTCTGCCCCGCCGATTCCTTGTCGAGCGCCGCGACTTTCACATAGAGCTCGTTGAGTTTGTCCGCGAGTATCTTGAGGTTGGGGCCGAAGTTGTTGACCGCCATCTCGCGAAAGACTTTGTCCGACTCCGTGATCCGCTCGCTCCCGTTGGAGCTCGAGGCGAGGAACCTGAGATTGGGCAGGATCTGTCGCTTCGCCTGATAGATGAAGCGCGCCGCGGCGAGGATCTGCGTATAGAGCTCGTCGAGGTGATAGCCCTGGTACCGATAGTTCTCGGACTTCTCCGTGAGCTCCTCGATGAGGTTCCACGTCCCAGGATCGAGGGTCATGGCCGAAAGGGCGCGGCGCGTATACCGGTTGGAGATATTGGTACGGTAATGATCGCCGATGGACTCTATCGCTGAAAAAACCTCGGGGTTCTTCACTTGCATTGCGCCATCAGTATATCGCATCCCTCCCGCATGCGCTACCGCTCGGACGCTCCGATACTCTGATTTGCTCCGACATTTCTCGGCCATGCGCTGCCCTGCCTCGTGCCCCGCGCCGCGAGCTCCGCTTCCACGCTCCTATAGATCCTCTCCTTGTCCACCACTCTCTTGGGCGCGACTCGCTCCCCTTCCGGCAGATCGGAGCACAGCCTGATCACCTCGCACTCGGGTCTGAGCGCTTCGAGACAGTCGGCCACGAGCGAGGGCAGGGCGCTGCGGTGGAGAAGGGAGAGCTCGCCCAGGAGGTACTCCGAAGCCAAGGCCGATCCCCTCGCCAGCTGGAGGTCGTGGAACTTGACGCCGTCGAGTCCGAGCTCTCCGACGGCGCGCGCGCTTTCGACCATGTCCCCCCGCGACTCCCCCGGCAGCCCGAGGATGAGGTGGGCTGCGGTCCTAATGCCGGGCAGGGCGAGCGTCTTCCGCGCCCGCTCGAAGGCGGAGAAATCGTGCCCCCTGCGGATCAGGGAGAGGGTCCGATCGTGGGCGCTCTGCAGTCCCAGCTCCACCCACACTTCAAGGCCGCGCTCCGCGTAGGAGCTCAAAAGCTCGGCTTTGCGGCCATCGATGCAATCGGGCCGAGTCGAGACCACGAGCCCGCGGAAGAGTCCGCCGCCGGAGGCCAAGCCCTCATCGTACACGGCGCGGAGCAGTTCGGGATCGCCGTTGGTGGAGGAGTAGGCTTGGAAATAGAGAAAGAAGGCTGCCGCGTCGTATCTCCGGCGGAGGAAGGTCATGGCCCGGGAAATCTGTTCATCGAGGCCGACCCTCGAGGTCCCGCAATGCGGCGACGCGCCCGGTCCGGGCTGTGCCCCTCCCAGGTAGGGCGCAGCAGCGCCCGAAGGGGCGCAATACACGCAACCGCCCCGGCCCCGACCGCCCTCGCGGTTCGGACAGCCGAAGCCGCCGTCCACGCCTACTCTCCAAACGCGGCAGCCATGCCTCTCCCTGAGCCTGTCGGCGTGTCGGTTAAAACGACTCTCCGCCGCCTTCGGATACTCGCTCGCTCGCGCGGCTTGCATCGTCGCGATCCTCCGTATATCGTTTGCCCCATGATGAAGCGCTCGCCGACTCGTCGCCTCGTCTCGCTCGTGGCGGCGATCGCCGTCTGTTTCGGAACAATCAGCCTCGGCTCCTGCTCGCTCGCAGACTCGGGACCCGCGGAAATCTGGACGGACGTCCCGGAGCTCGCGCTCTGCGCCGAGCTGTTCAATGCCTCGCAAAGCCGCTACTTGATCGAGGTGCAGTGGAGGGCCGACCTCGCTGACGCCATCCGTCTGGCCAAGGATCCGCCCGCTCTGGCGATCGGACGCTTCCTGAAAAGCCAGGTCGTCCGCGACCGCTTCCTCTCCCTCGATTATCTCTTCGGCGAGCTGGTCGTCAATCAGTCATTCTTCTATCCTGGCCTGCTATCGCTCGGCAACGTAGAAGGCAGGCAGCTTCTGCTCCCGGTGTCGTTCAACCTGCCGGCCATTGTCTTCCCGCGTGGCACCCCGGGCATCAAGAACGACTTCACCCTCGGCATGGAGGATCTCGCCCGCCCGGCCGCCGCCTACAATCAAAAAGAGGACGCGGCCTACGTGCGCATGGGTTTTTCCCCGCGCTGGGACGGCGACTTCATCACGCTGGCCGCGAGCGCGGGGGGAGCCTCGTTCCGAGAAGGAAGACCGCTCGCGTGGAGCGATCAGGGCCTTCGAAAGGCCATCGACGACATCCGCGACTGGACGACGTCGGTCAACGGATCGGCCTCGCTCGAGGACGACTTCCAGTTCAAGTACCTGTACTCGCCCGTCTATCAGTACGTCACCGCCGGACGAACGCTGTTTGCGTACATCGACTCGGCCAGCTTCTTCCTCATCCCGGAGGAGAAGCGCTCCGCCCTGGACTACCGATGGTTCGCCCAATCGGGCTCGGTGCCGATATCGGACGACATCGTCTACGCGGCCCTCCTGCGCTCGGGGCGAGGGAGGCAGGCCGCGGAATCATTCCTCAAATGGTTCTTCACCGAGGAGGCCCAGCGCGCGATTCTCGAGAGCGAGCGGAGGACCCGAGCCTTGGAGAGCTCCTTCGGCCTGGCCGGAGGCTTCTCCTCTCTGCGTTCGGTCAACGAGAAGGTCTTCCCTCTCTTCTATCCGGCTCTGGTGGGACACCTGCCGCCCGCGGACGCGATGTCTCCGCCTAACGTCCTCCCGAGCGACTGGGGCCAGCTCGAACAGGCCGTCGTGGCGCCCTGGCTGATCCAGGTGACCGGCCGTCCCAGGGGCTCCGCGCCTGCGGACCCCGGGCAGGATCTGGGCGCGCGCATAGCCGATTATATGAAGAAGTCCGCCTCGCCCTAGCGCGCCGGCATCGCGACCCAGCGGTCGAAGATCCGTTCGAACTCGGCAAGGCTCGAGGCGTGCACAGCCTCCGACCGCAGCTGGGCCCCGGATGGGCTGCCCTTGCTGTACGAGCAGAACTGCTTGCGAAACTCCACGCAGGCGGTCTTCTCGCCGAGGAAGCCCGCCGAGAGCTCGAGGTGTCTCCTCGCCGTGGCCGCGCGCTCCGCCACAGTCGGCGGCGCAGCTGCCGCCCCGTCGGTAAGGGCACGGATCTCGCGAAAGATAAAAGGATTCCCCATGGCGCCGCGGGCGATCATTACGGCCGCGCAGCCGGTCTGGGCGAGCATGCGCAGGGCGTCTTCGGCCGTGAAGACGTCGCCGGAGCCGAAGACCGGAACTGGAAGCGCGCGGACAAGTTGGGCGATCTGGGACCAGTCCGCCCTTCCGCCGTAGCCCTGTGCCCGCGTCCGGGCGTGGAGCGTGATCGCCAAAGCCCCTCCCTCCACCGCGGCCTGGGCAGTCTCGAGGTAGTTCAGGCCGTCCGAGTCCCAGCCGGACCGGATCTTCACCGTGACCGGCAGTCGATCGGCGCCAGCCTCCGCCAGAGCGGCCACAATTGCGCGAACGATGTCCCGAATGAGCTCGGGCCTCCGGAGCAGGGCCGACCCGGCCCCGGAGCGCACGATCTTGGGCACGGGGCAGCCGCAGTTGAGATCGATGACAGCAGGACTCCAGGCGAGGGCCTGTGTCGCCGCGGCCGCCAACACCCCGGGTTTGGAGCCGAAGAGCTGAACCGCGTACCTGCGCTCGTTTTCGGCCCGACCCAGCAGCTCCTTGGTCTTCGGGTGCCCCCGCGTCAGGGCCTCGGCGCTGACCATCTCGGTGAAGCAGAGAGCAGCGCCCTGATCCACGCAGACCGAGCGAAAGGCGGCATCGGAATAGCCCGCGACGGGCGCGAGGAAGAGGTTGCCCGGCAGATCGAGCTCGCCGATGCGCACGCCTCCGCTCACTCTCCTTAGGTCCAGACAGGCACAGGGAGCCTGAAGAAGCGGCAGGCGTTTTCATAGACTGCCTTGGATACCTCTTCCGGGTCCATTTCGAGGAGACCCGCCAGGAACATCCCGGTCGAAGGGAGGTACTCCGGCTTGTTGCGCTTGCCGCGGTAGTCCGCGGGCACCATGAAAGGAGCCTCGCTCTCGATGAGAATTCTCTCCAGGGGCAGGACCCTGACCGTGTCGTGGAGATTGCGCGCGTTTCGGTACGTCAGGTTGCCCGCAAAGGAGAAGTAGAGGTCCAGGTCGAGCTGGAGCGCCCGGCGCGCGTATTCCGCGTCCTCGGAATAGCAGTGAAGGACCGCCCCCGCAGGAGGCATCCGGTCCCGGAGTATGTCGATGACATCTTTGCCGGCCTCGCGGTTGTGCACGATGATCGGCAGCTCGAGCCTCGTCGCGAGCTCCAGCTGGTCTATGAAGAGCTCGATCTGGCTCTTGCGGTCGCCGAATTTGTGGTAGTAATCGAGACCTATCTCTCCCAGGGCGATGACGCGGGGCAGCTTGGAGGCCTCCTCGATCGTCCTTCGCCAGTCCTTGCCCGGATTTTGGACTTCGGAGGGGGAGACGCCGACGGCATGGTACACGTGTTCCAGAGTCTTCAAATTCTCATAGACCTGGCGAAAATCCATGAGACTGTTGCAGATGCTGACGATCTTTGTGACGCCAGCCTGCTTCGCCTGCTGGCAAACCAAAAGTTGTTCGATCGGGTCATCGAAAATGAGCCCGATGTGGGCGTGAGTGTCAAAATACTGCATCTGTCTTCCGTAGGACATTGGTGATGATGTGGAGATCCCAAACGGGGCGGGTATAAATGTAGCATGCCTGAATCGCGCCGTCAACTCGATGCGCAGAAACAGGACAGAGGGGGGCGGATGAGGAAAGCCGGACAGCAATCCGGCCCGAATCCGCGGAAACTATAGCGAATCGGCCACAATTTAGTCAATCGTCGCGCTGGGGCCTCACATTCGGAATTCCTCCCCAAGATAGATTTTTCTGGCCAGATCGGAGGCCAAAACCGTCTCCCGATCCCCGGAAACGACGATGTTGCCGAGATTGATGACATGGGCCCTGTGGGTTATCTCCAGGGTGTCGCGAACATTGTGATCGGTGATGAGCACCCCGATGCCGTTTTCCGAGAGCCGGCGGACGATCCGTTTGATCTCGTGAACGGCGATCGGATCTATGCCCGCGAAGGGCTCGTCGAGAAGGAGGAATTTCGGATCGAGGGCGAGGGCCCGCGCTATCTCGGTCCGGCGCCGCTCGCCGCCCGAAAGCGTGAAAGCCTTTTGCCGTCTGATGCTCCCGATGCCGAACTCCTCGAGGAGCTCCTCGAGGAGGCTTCGCTTGCGCCCTTCGTCGATGTCCGCCCTCGTCTCGAGGACTGCGCGGATGTTGTCCTCCACGGAGAGCTTGCGAAACACCGAGGGCTCCTGGGGTAGATAGGCGATGCCGAGCCGCGCGCGGCGGTACATAGGCAGGTCGGTGATGTCGTGATGATCGAGCCCCACCCTGCCCTGGGTCGGTCTGATGAATCCGACAATCATGTAGAAGACCGTTGTCTTTCCCGCCCCATTCGGCCCGAGGAGCCCCACCACCTCGCCCGTGGACATCGAAAAGTCGACGGAGGCCACGGCGACCTTCTTGCCGTAGAGCTTGCGGAGTCCGCTCACTTCCAACGCATGGAAGCCCGTGTTGCCGTTCACGGCTGGCTCCCTTCCCCGGGAGATTCCGCGGGCGCCGGACTCTGGGCAGGGGCCTGGCCGGGGACCGGGGGCTGGCCGGATGTCGAAGTTTGACCGGCCGCCGGCGCGGTAGGGCTCCCTCCGGAGCCTGTCTTGTCTCCAGAGTTGGAAACGACCGTCCCGCCCACGTCACCCTCCAGCGTGATCTCTTCCGTGTCGGTGTTCACGACTATGCGCGTGGCGTGGTACTCGTCGCCGTTCTTGTTCGCCGAGGGGGCGCCCGTCAACTCGAGGTGCTTGTCCTTGCGGCGATAGAGCGCGTACTCCGCGCGACAAGCCAAGTCCTCTTTCAGGATGCGCACCGCCACCTGCGCCATCATGATCTCGTTGGTGCCGTCGTTCTCTATGAGCTCCGCCTTGAGCACGAGCTTGTTCTTCGAGTCCTCGAGAACCGACGGCCCCTGGGCCCTGCTGAGCTTCTTTTCGCGATCGTAGTAGAGGTTCGGAGAGCGCAGCGTTATGCCCTCGTCGGTATCTACGACTACGACGGAGCCGGAGCACTCCATATACTGAAAGTCCTTGCCGAACAGTTCGATGCGATCCGCGGAGATGGAGATCGCGCCGGTGGTCACGTGCGCCCGTCCGGATAAGATCGTATGCTCCTTGCCCTTTGCGAGGACAGTCTCCACGCTGTCCGCCTGGAAGCTGATGCTGTCTGCGGCCGCGGCGCCTGCTGCCAAGAGGACGGCGCACAGAAGGACGGCTCGTTTGGACGGCCTCGGCGCTCCGACCAAGCTCACTGGGAACTCCCGGCGGTCTCATCCTTCACGACGAGACTGCCATCGACGCTGCCGCGGAACGAGAAGGATCGCCGGAGGGCCTCGGCCTCGAAGCCCGCGCCGGAGACGCGGGAGCCGTCGCTTCGGCTGATCGTGACCGTTCTGTCGAGCCCTCCGGATAGACGCTTCGCCTTCCCGTCCCAGCGCAGGTACTCGCCCACGAGGACCGCGTCCTGCCGCTTCGACTCGAGCCGCACGTCGCCGCTGAAGTCGGCGTCGCCATTTTCCGAATAGTAAATCGCCTGGTCGGCGCGCCCGCTCGAGACGAGTTCCCCCGTGTCGGGATCGAACTCGGAAAACCGCACATCGCTCAACACGGTCTTCTTGTCGGAGTCGTAGACTTCCGCCTTGGCGGCAGTGAGCCGGAACGACGGGGCGCCCCGCGTGACCACGGTGTGCTGATAGTTCGTGAAGACGGCGGTGGGCGGGCCCTCTTTGCCCGAGGCATCCCCGGCCGAGCCGTAATTGAAGCGACAGGAGCCGAGAAACACCGCCACAAAGGCGGCCGCCGCGAAGGCGGTCACGGCGACGAGGGCCGTGGCCGTCCTTCTAGGAAGCTCAGCGCGAGGCATGCGCCGGCCGCGCCCCAGCGGAGCTCCGCTCGACGCAGGCGCCGACGAAGCTGCTGAACAAAGGCGCGGGGCTCACGGGCCTCGACTTGAACTCGGGGTGGCACTGCACGCCGATACCCCAGGGGTGATCGGGCCATTCGATGGCCTCGACGAGGCTCCCGTCGGGTGTGAGCGCGGAGATCGCGAGGCCCGTCCGCTCCAAGTCCGCGCGATAGGCGTTGGAGACCTCGTAGCGGTGGCGGTGGCGCTCCCAGACCGATTCGGAGCCGTAGATCGAACGGATGCGGCTGCCCTCCTTGAGGACAGACTCGCTCTTGCCCAGGCGCTGCGTGCCGCCGTAACTCTTCACGTCGATCTGATCCTCGAGAAGGCTGACCACGCAGTGCGCGCTGTCGGGATTGAACTCGGTCGAATCGGCATCCGCCCACTTGAGCACGTCGCGGGCCCACTCTATGACCATGATCTGCAGACCCAGACAAATGCCGAAGTACGGCACGAGCCGCTCCCGCGCGTAGCGGGCGGCCTTCACCATGCCGCCCGAGCCGCGCTGGCCGTAGCCGCCCGGCACGAGAATCCCGTCGACCTCGGCGAAGAGCTGGGCCATGTCCGCGTTCTCGGCCTCGAGCCGGCCAGAATCGATCTTTACGATCTCCACCGCCGCATGGTTGGCGATGCCCCCGTGGTAGAGGGCCTCCCACACAGACTTGTACGCGTCGTGGAGCTCCATGTACTTGCCCACCACGCCTATGCGCACGCGGTGCTTGGGCTCGGCGAACTTGCGCACGACATCCTGCCAGGCGCGAAGATCGGCGTGTCTGCTCTCGACATTCATCTTCTTTAGCAGGAAGGTGTCCAGACCCTGCTCGTGGAAGAGCAGGGGTATCTCGTAAATAGTGCTCTTCACGTCGTGGGCGGAGACCACGCCCTCGAACTCCACGTTCGTGAAGCCTGCGATCTTGCGGCGCATGGCCTCTTCGATCGGCTCGCCGCTTCGAAGCACGAGGGCGTCGGGCTGAATACCGACCTCCTGCAGCTCCTTGACCGCGTGTTGAGTGGGCTTGGTCTTGAGCTCGCCTCCCGAAACTGCGGGAATGAGGGTGACGTGGACCGACACGGCGTTCTGCTTGCCCATCTCGTGGATGAGCTGGCGCGCCGCCTCGAGGAAGGGCACGGACTCCATGTCGCCGACCGTGCCCCCGATCTCGATGATCGTGATGTCCACGTCGTCTTCCTTGCCCGGGGCCAGGATGCGGCTCTTGATCTCGTCTGTGATGTGGGGGATGACCTGCACCGTTCGGCCAAGGAAGCGCCCCTCGCGCTCCTTGTTGATCACCGCCTGGTACACCTGCCCCGTGGTGATCGAGTTGACCTTGGACAAGGGGGAGTTGGTGTAACGGCCGTAGTTGCCGAGGTCGAGGTCGGTTTCCGCGCCGTCGTCGGTGACGTAGACCTCGCCGTGCTGGTAGGGACTCATCGTCCCGGCATCCACGTTCAGGTAGGGATCGATCTTGACCATGCGCACGGACAAGCCGCGCGATTCCATGAGAGCGCCGATCGAGGAGGCCGTCACACCCTTGCCCAGGGAGGAACAGACGCCGCCCGTCACGAAGATGAGCTTCTTCATGGAGCTTCAGTATCCCCAAAGGGGTCGACACTGTCAATCGAGTGAAGAGGCGGCGACCGGAGCGGTGCCGCACTGATCTTCATACCACTGATCATGCTATGCTGCCCCCATGGACTATGTCATCCTCCGAGAGGTCAAGACCGAGGCCAAAGGCGACAGCGTCTTCTATACAATTCATTGGTCGCCCGTCACCAAGGCCGACAAATACGACATCGTAACGAAGACCCCGGCCATCGGAGGCATAGCCGAGCTTTACTATATGGACGAAAAGGGCAAACTCAACCTCTTCTGCCTGCAGCGCTCGTGGTACGGCGGCATCAGGGCCATGCTCCGCGAGCGCTGCGACCCTTCCCTCGAAAAGGACCCCTTCCGGCTTTCCATCCTGGTCAAGTGGCGCGACCGCATCTACTACCGCTGGACCAACTGCGAATCCATGGCCGACATGAACGATGTCATGTTTTTCTTCACCGAGACCTATTCTCCCGGCTCCAACGCGGTGGAGAGCTCGGGGAGGTTCAGGCAGATATTCGTCAACGAAATAGACACCGGCAAGCTGGTCACGGTCTGAGGCCGCCGTCCAGGGCGCCGTGGGACAGATCGGGCTTCCAGCGAGAGCCCGTCGCAGGTACACTTGGCGCATGACCGGATACTGGGAAGTGGCGCAATCGCTCTCCGTGGTCATGTTCTCCTTCGCGGCCTTTCTGACGCTCTTCTGGCTGCGCAAGAGGGACCGTCGCAAGGACCTCGCCCTGGCCCTGCTGTTCGTGGTCATGGGCCTCTACGATCACTCCGTCTCCAAGGTCTACTCCGCCGGAAGCCCCGCCGAATCCCTCCCCTGGCTGCGCCTGCTCTCGGCTGCCGACGACGCTGGCGCTCCGATTTTTCTCTGGTACCTCTCCACCTACACCGGCATGGTCAGGGCCCGCGTGTTGAAGACCGTCGCGGCCATTTTCGGCGTCTTCGCGCTCGCCGAGCTGCTCGCGCCCGGCGACCTCGCCTTGATCGCAGCCAGCCCGCTGACCTTCACCGTTCGCCTTCCCCTCCTGCCCCCGCTCGAGTACAGCGTGGTGAAGGCGGGCCCCCTCGCGATGATCGCGGCCCTGGCCGGGCTCGTCTTCGCCTCGTACTGCCTATTCACCATCCACCGCTACGCCGTCAGCGGACATCGCCGCGAGGCGAAGGGCTTCTACGCCATGATCGTCGTCGTCATGGCGGCCATCGTCAACGATACCCTCGTGGGCAGCGGCGTCTATCGCTTTCTCTTTCTCACGGAGTACGCCTGGGCCTGCGTCCTCGTCTTCCTCGCCTATCGTTCCTCCGAAGAGATCCTCATGGGGGCGGAAGCCGCGCGGATGCTCGACAAGAGCGAGGCGCAGCTCCGGGCCATGGTGGAGCACGTCCCATTCAACATCTGGATGTGCGATACCGACGGCCGCCTCATCCTGCAGAACGCCGCGGACATCGCCACGGTCGGCGATCACGTCGGAGAGACCTACGAGCAGTGGACCAAGCCCGGAGGAGAGCCCTCCCAATTCGCCCTATTCAGCCGCCGAGCCTTGTCCGGGGAGGTCGTGGACGAACGGGTGAGCTACGTCGTCGGAGACGAGACCAGGACCTACCGCGACATCATCGCCCCGGCGCGCTCGGCGGGCGGCCTCATCGGCTCGGTCGGCATAGGCATCGACGTGACCGATCAGGTTCGCGCCGAGGGCGAGCTCAAGGCGAGGCTCGCCGAGAAGGAAGTGCTGCTGCGCGAGCTCCATCACCGGGTGAAGAACAACCTGCAAATCATCGCGAGTCTCATGAACCTCCGGGCCGAAACCCTGACGGACGAGGCCACGAAGGAGGCTTTCTTCGCGATCGAGCGACAGGTGCACGCGATAGCGCGCGTCCACGCCTCTCTCCACCTGTCGGACAACCTCGCGACGATCGACTTCGGCGACTACCTCGACGCCCTTGCGCACGAGCTCCGGTCGCTCCACAACTCCGCCAACATCGAGATAGCCATGGAGGTCGAGCACCTTCTGATGGGCATCGAAAGCGCCATGCCCTGCTCGCTCATAGCGAACGAGTTGCTCGTCAACTGCTTCAAGCACTCGTTCCGGAATCGCGCGACCGGGCGGCTCGTGGTGTGCCTGAAGAGAGTCGACGATGATGCGGCCCTGCTCGCCGTGGAGGATGATGGACCCGGAATTCCCCGAGGCGCCACAGCCCCGGAGAAGTCCGCCGTCGGATTGATCCTCGTCGCATCCCTCGCGGCCCAGATCGGCGGAACGCTCAGCGTCGTGGAACCCGCGCGCAACCGCGTCGAGGTTCGCTTCCCCTGGTCGGAGGCTCCAGTCCAACGATGATCACGATCACCTCCGCGTGCTCGCTCGAAAGCGCCCGAGAGCTCGAGCTGAGCGCCCTCCTCGCCGCCTGCGGGACGGTCGACGGCGCGGCCTCCCTCCCCACCGAGAAGTCCCTCAATTTCGACAAGGCCATGAAAAACTGGTTCTTCGCCTCCGAAGGCGATGCGCTCGTCGGCCTCTTGTCGATTTTCGCTCCGCGGAGGGAGGAAGCCGAAATCTCCGCCTTTGTCCACCCGAGGCGGCGGAGAGCGGGCATATTCTCGGCGCTGGTGGCGCAGGCCGAGCGCGAGCTCGCCGCATACCCTTTCACCGACGAGCTCCTCGTGTGCGACCGCGGCTCGCAATCGGGCGCGGCCGCAGCCCTCGCTCTCGGAGCGATCCTCGACTTCACCGAGTACGGCATGGCCTACACCGGGCCGGGCGCGGCGGATTATCGCCCGCCGGGCCGCCCCGCGCCCCAAGGGCTCGAGTTCGCCGAAGTCGGCTCCGAACGTCTCGCCGAGCTCGTCGAGCTGCGGATGGACGCCTTCGGCGACACGCGCGAGGACTCGGAGAGCATCCAGCGCGCGGCCTTCGCTTCGCCGCAGCGCAGGGAGCACGTCGCCCTTCTGGGCGGCGCGATCGTCGCCGCCTGCTCCCTGTGCTACGAAGGGACCGAGGTCTCTCTGAACGGCATCGGCGTCGCCACGGCGAGGCGAGGCAGGGGCATCGGCCGCGCGCTCATCGGCTGGACCCTCGAGCGCCTCGCGGGCTCCGGCTTGCGCATAGTCCTCGACGTCGAGAGCACGAACGAGAGGGCGTTCGGTCTTTACAAGTCGATGGGCTTCGAGGTGACCCAGGCCGTGGACTACTACAGGCGGCCCTTCCCGCGCTGACATTCCCAGTGAACGCCTCGCGACCCGGGCGGAGAGAGGCGTCGGCTCGACGCGTGAGCGTCAGCCTGCCAGCATCGACTTCCAATAGCCTAGGATCTGCCTCGCCATGACGAACTCGCCGAGGTGGTAGGCCGTGTGGTCGACGACGAGCATAGCCGAGCGCATGATGCTCCGGTTCGACATGTGGGGAACCGGCTTCAGAAGCTCGGCCTTCGGGTCCTCGACGAGCGCGATCAGCTCCTTGAGATCGGCGTGATAGTGAGCGATCGTCTTATCCCAGGCTGCGGAATCGGCGGTCGCGCCCTGCGCGGGCCAATATCCGGCCGGCCAGTCCGGCGATTGATGATTCGGATCCTCGATGTATTTCAAGATGTCCCACTGGGTGATCCGGATATGCTCGAGCTGATGCCAGAACGAATAGGGAACGTTGTTCGGCTTTTCGTTCATGAGCTTTGCCGGGAAGTCGTGGATCGCCTCATCAAAACTGAGATGAGCCCCCTTTCCCCGGAGCGCCGAAACAAGACGAACGCGCGCCTCGGCGTTCGCGCCATCGAGATCGAATGCAGTCCGGCTCATGCTGTCCTCCTCTGCCTCATCAAAGCTTGGCTTCAAGCGTACCGGGACCCGGCCGGCGGAGGCGTACCTATGAATCCCGCCTGCGGGCCATGTCCATAAGGGCGCAGACCGTACGCCAATTGCGGTCGGTCATCGGGACCCCGAGCAGCCGTTCCGAATTGGCCGCCAGCTTGGAGCGACCGACCCCCTCGGGGGCCTTCAGGTAGAAGACCCTGTCCGTCAACCGGAACCCTTCGCTGTCCTTCTTGAGCGCTTCGAGCGCCTTGAGATCGGGATTCTTCGGCGTGGCCGCAAGAAAACCCAGGTGCAGGGTTTTGGGGTCGGATTCGGCCTCGGGGAAGGGGTTTCCGGAAATCGCGTCCTGCAGGTCCTGCATTCCCAACAACTGAACTGCCGGCTCGAAGCCGAACCGTTCCTTGACCCCGCGGCTTATCGCGGCCGAAAGCTCCGAAGATTCCCCTCCCTCGTATTCGAACACGGCGTTCCCGCTTTGAATGTAGGTTTGCACGCGTTCCGCTCCGATTTTTTGAAGGAGCGAGGCCAGCTCCTTCATGGGAAGCACGCGCGTGCCTCCAACGTTTATGCCTCTGAAAAGCGCAACGTACGTTTTCACCGGGTTTCCCTCTGTTCGCGCTAGCTGCCACGCCGCCGTCCGCCGGTCGCGGGCTTGTTCAGGTTGTCCTGCACTCTCTGCTTCACGATCCTATAGATCAGGTCCTCGGGCAAGCTCTCGTCCAAGGGGAATTGAATCGAGCCCTTCCCTTTTTTGTACTTCGTCAGCTCCGCCTC
>Ga0187810_10000588_pt1 | contig 13662 bp, 11 predicted proteins | sample NC_wetland_sal_i_9_FD_132963 | JGI IMG/M metagenome (GOLD analysis project Ga0187810, IMG submission 132963) | Wetland sediment microbial communities from Neuse River Estuary, North Carolina, USA - ASW_5 | ecosystem: Environmental > Aquatic > Freshwater > Wetlands > Sediment | place: USA: North...
AAGCTTCCCGCAAAGTTTTCCGATGTCGGCCTTCCGGATGCCGGTGCGGTCTGGCTCCGTAAAAAAGTCACCCTTCCCCCCTCTCTCATCAAACAATCCCTGCGTTTTCTCTTTGGGGAGTATCACGACAGTATGAAGCTTTTCTGGAATGGTAAAGATATGGGCTCCCGCCAGTTGAACAATTGGGGCGAAACTTACTGGGTCAGCCCCAACTTCTCTGCCATTGCCGAAAACACTCTCACCATCCGCCTCTTCTGCCCTACGAGGGGCATGGGCATTCTTCCCGGCAAACTGCCTTTCAAAATCAATGACAAAATCCCTCTGGAGGGTGACTGGCTCGCCAAGGTGGAGTACGAGTTGCCGCCTCTGACAGTCGAGGCCAGGGAGTCCCTCCCCGTCCAGCCTCACACGCCGATGCCCAAGCAACTGATCGCCGGCTTCCTTTACAATGGGATGGTGCACCCCTTCATTCCCTATGCCATCGCCGGGACCGTTTGGTATCAGGGGGAAAACAACGCCGGGCGGGCTTTTCAATACCGCACCGCCTTCCCTCTTATGATTACCGACTGGCGAAAGAAATGGGGCCAGGGCGATTTCCCCTTTTACTTCTGCCAACTGGCCAACTACATGGTTCACAAGCCTACTCCAGAAAACAGCGCGTGGGCGGAACTTCGTGAGGCGCAAAACATGACTCTTTCCCTCCCGAATACCGGCCAGGCCATCCTCATCGATATCGGGGATGAGGGGGACATCCACCCACGGGACAAAAAGGATGTGGGCAAGCGGCTCTCTCTCATCGCCCTGGCAAAAACCTACGGGAAAGAGGTTGTTTACTCCGGCCCCACGTATGATTCGATGATCGTCGAAGGGAATCAAATCCGCATCAAATTCAAAAACACGGATGGCGGACTTATCGCCAAACCACTTCCCGCCACCTATGCACCAAAATCAGCCGAACCGGACAAAACCGTCCCCCTCGTCCGCAACACACCGGACAGTCCGTTGGAAGGCTTTGCCATTTGCGGAGAGGATGACAAATGGGTCTGGGCCAACGCAAAGATCGAGGGAAACGATGTCATTGTTTCGGCACCTTCCGTCACCAATCCCGTCGCCGTCCGCTATGCGTGGGCCGACAACCCCATCTGCAATCTCTACAATGGTTCCGGCCTTCCCGCCGGGCCCTTCCGTACCGATTCCCTCCCCTGTGTGACGGAAAAGGGACGATATTAGGTGTTTAGGTAAAAACAATCCTGTTGGCTGTCGTCTTCTTTTATAATTTAACGTTTACTTTCAACTTGTTGCATAATCCCATCGGATCGTCTTCTATAGTTGGTTTGTCATGAAGTGACTCGGTCTTCCAAGTCCGTTGATGAATCATTTGCTTCTGTGCCATGGCACGAAACGAAGTGGCGCTTAATAGGAATGGGATCCATCAGAGCTTGAACTGCCACGGAGGCGCTGAGTGCTGTCAATGGGCTCGCTGAAAATTGAACTTAAATTTTATCTCCGCACCAAAAACCAAAAAGGAAAGCCAATCCAAATGATGACCAAGATGATCCAGCCATGCTTCAAAAATCAGCGACACCTGAGCCCATGGAAAGTTGTGTTTCTCCTGATGACTCTCACGACTCTGGCCGTAGCGCAAGGTGGCGGAGGCAATGCTCCCGATACGAAATCTTCCAATCCGGAGTATGCGGACTTCTACACGGGCGAGAGTGGAAGCTCCAACAAGGGGATCGACTGGGTTCAGGCAATTTCGGTCAGCTCTCCGGCCTATTGTTCGGATATCAAAGGTGATGTCACGGTCAACTTTACCGCGCGTGGCATGACGAAAGCCGAGGTGCTTTGCTGGCAACAACCGACCAAGGATAATCCCAACCCGTGGGGGCATGACGTCGTGGTGGCAAATGTCGCGCTCGACCCGTCCGGCAATGGAAGTTTTGTTTTTCATGCCGACCAATTTCCCAACGGCCCGATTATGCTGCGCATCCACGCAAAGGATGAAGGCAAAAAGCAGGATCTCTGCCAGTTGCAACTCTTCAACCAGGGCGGTGAGGTTTGGAATCAAGGCATTCCGAAGAATGATCCTCCGGCAGCTCAGGGCATGAAGCTGCTTTTTTCGGACGATTTCAACGGGCCTCTCTCGATTAACGGGAACGGTGTCGGCGCAACGTACGAATCGCATAAAACGGGTGGGGGCGATTTCAGCGGCTGGCCTTTTTCCAACAACGAAGGTGCCATGAATCCCTTCAGCCAGGTCGGAACTTTCCTACGGATTCATGCCTCGCAACCGGCGGGCACCAAGGGGAGCACCGGCCTTATCTCTTCATTTCATGAGGACGGTACCGGCGTTCTCGCCACCGTGCCGTGCTATTTCGAGTGTCGATTCATGGCCCAGTCGGCTCCCGGCACATGGCCCGCTTTCTGGACGCTTACCCAAAAGGACAAAGACCCCCAGATCAAGGGATGTGATGAAGATGACGTCATTGAGGCCTATGGTGGCATGGGGCCGAGGAATCCAAATTTCATCGGTTACGCCTGCACCAGCCATTTTTGGGCCCAACCCAAACCTGCCTGGCTTGCGGAAAAAGGCCCGGACGGCAAACCCTTGTACCACGACCATATCGACGTTCCCATGATGGACTTGGGCGGCAAGTCTACTTGGTCAACTACGTTCCATACCTATGGTTTGCTGGTCACGGAAAAGGACACGGTCTACTACTTTGACAATATGGAAGTCCTGCGCCATCCCACAGGTGATATCTCCAAGAAAGAGCCTATCTGGTTTCTGATCAACTACGCCATTGGAGGTATTAGTGGCTGGCATATCGACCTCAATCGTTACGGCAATCAAAGTGATATGTGGGTTGACTTCGTGCGAGTCTATCAAGGAAGCAAATAAGGGAAGTGAGGGGATATCCCCTCACTATCTCGGATTTCGGTCGGGGTCCATCCTCTCTTCGTCGGGGATGGACAAGCCGAAAAATAACCATAGCATCTCTAAAAAACCAACTCCCGCCTGGAGTTAAAAGGTGGGCCTGTGGTCATTCATTGCCATCACCGAAATCATGAATCATTCAGCAACTTGCCACGTTTGCGGTTCCCAATTACTCCATGAAATGGAAGAGTATTCATCTTTCAAACAGGTTACCTCCGCTTCGGAACCTTGGAAGAAAGGCGGGCGACTGGCGATATGCAAAGATTGTGGCACAGCACAGGCGGTTTGTGACGATACTTGGGGGAAAAATTGCGGAGAAATCTATGCCAATTATCCACTCTTTCATCAAGCCGACGGGGAGTTGGATCAAACGATCTTTGACTCAAAGACGGGACTTTCGCTTCCCCGATCCGAGATGGTTCTTTCCAAACTCAAGCCTCTCCTCCATCTGCCGGAGACCAAGAGAAGTTTGCTGGATATCGGCTGTGGCCGCGGGGCGATGCTCCATGCAGCATCCAAGAGCTTTCCCAAATGGAAACTGTGGGGACAGGATTTTTCCCGACAGCATGCTTCGGAGGTTCTAGGCATGCCTTCCGTAAAGGCTTTCTTCACCTGTCCGGTTCATGAAATCGAACAGTCCTTTGATATCATCACCATGGAACATGTACTTGAGCATATCAAGGATCCCGTCGCTTTTCTGAAGGAGATTCATCCGGTTCTTGCGCCCGGGGGTGTGATCATCATTCAGGTTCCGGATTGCGGGGTAAACCCGTACATGCTTCTGGTGGCCGACCATTCCTCGCACTTTGACGCGGACACTTTGCAGCAGGTCTTTGAGCAGGCTGGATTTAAAGTCCTTGTCAAACCGTCCAATCTCGTTCCCAAGGAGTTGACCATCGTTGCTGAAAGTTCGCAGACGCACGGAGGGGCCGGTTTTTCGTCGACTCTTTACGAAAGCTCTCGGCAAAAGATCACCCGGCATCTCTCTCTCCTGACAAACATCCGTTCCTTCGCGGAGCGTCTGGTCAAGGCTGCATCACTCGGAGTCTTTGGCACTTCCACGGCGGGGATTTGGCTTCACAGCGAGGTCGAAGGAATCTCCTTTTATGTGGATGAAGACTCGAAGCGCACAGGGAAGCCGCTCTATGGGAAAATGGTTTATGACGTGGACTCCTGCCCCCGAGATGCGGATGTGATTGTTCCACTTGTGCCAGAGATTGCCCGTCAAGTGGCAGCCCGCTTACAGCCCCGGCGACCCGATTTGAAGTTCCACCTGCCAGATTAGAAAGCCATCAGGCTTCGGACAAAAAACGTTGAAGGGCGTGAACCGTTGTGTATGGCTGGAATCCGCATTCCATTGCTCTTTTAATGGAAATGGTGAAAGAGGGTTTCTTCTCATCCTTGTAAAACACCTGTGCGCACGCCCGGCTGTGTGTACGACTGCGTCCACTCCCGAGAAGTCTGGCATGCTCAAAAGCGAGTAAATCTCTGACAAAGCAGGAGGGCTTATTGTTGCATCTTGAGTTTGAGTTTCATGTTTTAGTTGTGGAAGTTATCAGGGTGCAAAGATGTGCTTGCAATACAGATGTATCTTCATTCAGGATCATTGACTCCGTTTACTCTAAACTGAAATATCCCCCCCCTCCATGACACCCGCAATCAAAGTCCCTTATGTGACCTTGGCCGAGCAACTCGCACCGATCCAGTCAGCGATCTTAGAGGAAGTCAAGAGCGTGCTGGAAAGCGGCACTTTTATTTTAGGGCCGAAGCTCAAGCAGTTTGAGGAAGAGTTCGCCCGCATCTGCGGAGTCAAGCATGCCTTGGGGACCGATAATGGCACCTCGTCGTTGCACTTGGTCTGGCGCGTTCTCAAACTCGAACCGGGGGATGAGGTGATCACGGCTCCCAATTCTTTCATTGCCTCGGCTTCGTCTGCGGCTCTTTTGGGGTGCAAGCCGGTCTTTGTTGATATTTTGCCGAATTTGAATATCGATCCTTCGAAAATCGAGGCGGCCATCACTCCCCGCACCCGGGGCCTTGTCCCGGTTCACTTGACGGGACGTCCTGCCGATATGGATGCGATCATGAAAATTGCGGCCCGTCACAACCTCTTTGTTCTGGAGGACAGCGCCCAGGCCGTCGGGGCGGAATATCACGGACGCCGTGTGGGTGGTCTGGGACATGCGGGTGCCTTCAGCCTGCATCCGTTGAAAAATCTTTTTGCCATTGGAGATGGCGGCATGGTAACCACGAATGATGAGAGCCTCATCCGAAAAATTGCTCAAGCCCGCAACCACGGGCTCTACAATCGGGAGCAGTGTGACTATTGGTCGTTCAACAGTCGATTGGATGAACTTCAGGCCGCTATTCTTTTGGTTTGCATCAAGCAACTGGATCATTGGACGGAGCAACGGCGTAAGCATGCCTTCCGGTACAATGAAGCGCTGAAGGATGTTGTGTCGGTTCCAGTCGAAGGCCCGGGAGAGAAGTGCGTCTACCAGACTTATGTCATTCAGGCGGAAAAGCGCGACTTGTTGCAAAAATTTTTACAGGATTCGGGGATCACCGCCCTCATTCATTACAAGACGCCGATTCACCTGCAACCGGCAGCCCAATATCTCGGCTATACCGCTGACGCTTTCCCCGTTTGCAAGGAGGCCTGTGAGAGCATTCTGAGTCTTCCTCTTTTCCCGACAATGAAGGAGGAGCAGCAGGAATACGTCATCACAAAAATCCGCGAATTTTACGGAGCAACGAAATAGAAGTTTTATGAAAGTTCCCTGGAATTATCTCCCGATGCAGTTCGCCAATCACGAGAAAATTCTGGCACGTTGGAAGGAGCTCATCCCGACAACCCAGTTTACGCTGGGGCCGTTTGTGGAAGAGTTTGAGAGGGATTTTGCCGCGTTCATCGGGGCAAAATATGTGATAGGGACTAACACGGGTACCGACGCTCTTATTCTTGCCCTGAAAGCTTTGGGCATTGGTGCCGGGGACGAAATCATCACTGTGGCCGCCACTTTTTTCGCCACATCGGGAGCTATCGTCGCCGTGGGAGCAAAGCCGGTGTTTATCGATGTTGATGACCGCTACCAGATGGACGCCAACCTCATCGAAGCCGCCATCACTTCCCGGACAAAGGCAATTCTTCCCGTTCACTGGGCGGGAGCCGCTCCGGACATGCCCCGCATTGTTGCGCTCGCAAAAAAACACGGTCTCAAAGTCGTCGAGGACGCCTGCATGGGGCCGGGGGGAAGTGTTTTCGGGAAACATTCCGGCACGCATGGGGATATCGGCTGCTACAGCATGCATCCCCTCAAGCCCCTCCATGTGATGGGGGACGGAGGAATGATCAGCACCGATGATGAGAAAATTTATACTTGGATGAAGAAATACCGGAACCACGGAATGGTTGACCGCGATCATATTGAATTCTGGGGAGTCAACATGCGCCTGCAACCGCTCCAGGCAATCGTGGCGGGAGAAGTCCTCAAGACGGTGAAGGAAACCGTCGCTGCCCGGAGCCGCAATGTTTTCAAGCTGGATGCCGGGCTTGCCAAGCTCGCCCCTCACGCCATCGTGCCGTCTCGTCCGGCGGATTATATCGAGACGTTCAGCCTTTACATGATTCAATTCGAAAATCGCGGCAAACTCCTCCGCCATCTGGAGGCGAACGGCATTGAGGCGAAAGTCCACTATCCCGTCCCGCTCCATCTTCAGCAGGCCGCCACATCCCTCGGTTATAAGCGGGGCAGTCTTCCCAAGACTGAGCAGCAGGCCGACCGCCTCATCTCACTTCCGGCGCACCAGTATATCACGGACGCGCAGATCGAATATATGCTTGATGTCATCGGTAAGTTTTATACAAACTAACGACACTCCCTGCATGAGTTACGACATCCCAGCGGCCAAACTTCGTTGTAAAAATTACCGGCGACGCATTCTGGATCTTTCCCAAAAGCTTGGGGCCCTCCACATCGCCCCCGCCTATTCCTGCCTCGAAATCCTCGACACAATTTACTTTGGATTGATGAAACGGGAGGGCGATCATCCTGACACCTTTATTTTGTCGAAAGGTCACGGGGCCATCGCCTGGTACACAATCTTGGAAAAAATCGGTGTCCTGACACCCCGGCAATTTGAGACCTGCTGCCAAAGCGGCAGCCATCTGGGAGGCCATCCCGACCGGGGAAATCCGGGCGTCGAAGCATCGACCGGGTCGCTCGGTCACGGCTTCCCGATAGCTCTCGGCATTGCCCGTGCCGAAGTGGAAAGGCAAACTCATGCGAGCCTGTTTACCGTCATTAGCGATGGAGAACTTTTCGAAGGCTCCACTTGGGAATCATTCCTTGTGGCACCGAATCTGAAGATCAACAACATCACGGTCTTTATCGATAACAACGGCTCGATTTCCCGTGGCTCCATTGCCGAGCATCACCCGAATCTCAATCCCATCGTCCCGAAAATTTCCGCCTTCGGATGGGACGTGCGGGAAGTCGACGGACATGACATCGGCAATATCCTCGACGTTGCCCGCTCGAAATCCCCCGGCAAACCCCTTGCCATCGTCGCCCGTACGGTGAAGGGCAAAGGAGTCAGCTTTATGGAAAACAAGCCGATCTGGGCTTACCGTTCCCCCAATCCCGAGGAATACCAAATAGCCATTAAAGAAGTGGAGGGCGCATGAGAGATGCCTTTGCCCACTCCCTTTTTGAAGCAGCCAAAGCCTGCCCCGATATATTCATGGTCGTGGCCGATATTTCACCGGCTGCCAGCCTGAATAATTTCCGCAATGATTTTCCCACCCGCGTTCTGGATGTCGGCATCGCGGAACAAACCATGATCAGTCTCTGTGCGGGATTGGCCATTCGCGGTTTTCGTCCCTTTGCCTACACCATTTCGAATTTCACCATCTATCGCCCCTTCGAACAGGTGCGGGTGGATCTCGCCTACCAGCAGCTTCCCGTCACACTCGTCGGCGTCGGTGGCGGCATGTCCTATTCCGCCCTTGGCGCCACCCATCACACCATTGAGGATATCGCTGTTCTCGGAGCCTTGCCGAATCTGACCATCCTGGCTCCAAGTGATCCCTCGGAAGTGCGCGAATCCGTCCTGGCCATCACGAAACAAAATAATCCCGTCTATCTCCGGTTGGGCAAAGCGGGAGAGCCGAATCTCACCGCCGAAGCTCCGGAACCGTTCGTTCTCGGCACGCCGCGCTTGATTCGGAAGGGGGAGAAAGTCGCTTTTCTCGGCTATGGCCCCATCCTTTCCTTTGCCTTTGATGCGGCCAAACTCATCCAGGAACGCAAGAGCGTTCAACCGGCCATCTACTCCATTCATACGCCCAAGCCACTGGATGCCGACGTCATCAAACGGATTCTCACATCCTACGATCATATTGTCACGATCGAGGAACATGTCGGCCAGGGCAGCCTTGCCCAGCAAATCAAAGCACTTGCCTGGGAATGCCAGTCGAAGGCCCGCATCCACACTTATCACCTCAAGGATGAATACATCCATCTCTACGGCTCGCAAAATGAATTGCGCACTGCCCACGGCATCACCCCCGCACGCATGGCAGATTCAGTCACCCCACTTCTTTAGTCAAATCAACCTCAACCCGGAATCATCTTATGGGAGAAGAAATCAACCTTTACCGCCTTTATCCACAACCGAAACGCAACCTCGGAGACCGGGCCCTTTACACCGATGAAGATCGAGCCATCGCGAAACAGTTCGGCTTCGATTACTTCGACGGTGACCGGCGGCGCGGTTATGGCGGCTACAACTACCACCCGCGTTTCTGGACGGATACCGTCAAACTTTTCCGCGATCATTACCAACTCGCCCCGGACGCCGCGATTCTCGATATCGGGTGCGCCAAGGGATTCATGCTCTATGACTTCAGCCTCCTCATGCCCCAGGCAAAGCTGGCCGGAGTGGATGTTTCTGAATACGCCATTCAGAATGCCAAGCCGGAAATGAAATCCTGCGTCCAGGTCGCCAACGCAACCAAGCTCCCCTTTCCTGATAAATCCTTCGATCTCATCATCTGCATCAACACCCTCCACAACCTTCCCCGCGAGGGAGTCATTCAGGGATTGCACGAAATCGAACGCGTCACCCGCAAACACGCATTCCTCATGGTTGACGGCTGGTACAACGATGATCAGAAAAACCTCATGGCGAAATGGGTGCTCACCGCTGCCACCATGATGCATGGGGACGAGTGGAAAAAACTCTTTCAAGAAGCGGGCTATACCCATGACTATTTCTTCTGGACCGTTTCCTAAATCCAGATAACACATCCGATTTTACCATGAATCACTTCAAGCGATATGTCATTCTCGGCGGCGACGGAGTTTTCGGCATCTACATGGCAAAGTACCTGCTGGAAAAAACCGATGCAGAACGGGTCATCTGCGTGGGCCGCAATCCCCGAAAACATCCGGCCTATACGCTGGATGTCGGCAAAGGAGATCCTCGCTTCAAGTACTACCAGATTCACCTGACCTTCGAGCAGGACTTCCTCTTTGAAATGTTCGATAAGGAGAAGCCGGAATGCATCATGAATTTCGCGGCTCTCGCCTACGCCACCTCATGGACGAAAGCCTACCGGTATTACGAGACCAACGTTGTGGCTCTTGCCAAAATGACTGAGGAAATCCGCAAGCGCGATTACTTCAAACACTGGATGCAGATCGGTTCGTCCGAAGTCTACGGTTCCTCCGATAAAGCCCCTGCTCGCGAAGACACGCCGCCGAACCCCACCAGCCCCTACTCCGTCTCAAAACTGGCCGGAGACCAGCACCTGCTTACATACTGGAACACGCTAAAATTCCCGACGAACATCATTCGCCCGTCGAACGCTTACGCCCCGGGACAGCAACTCTATCGCGTCTGGCCACGCGCCGCTTACTGTGCCGTGACCGGACAAAAACTTCCTCTCCAAGGTGGCGGCATGGTCGAAAAATCCTACATCCACGCAACCGACATGGCCCGGGCCATCCACCTCATCACGGAAAAGGCTCCGCGCGGCAAGATTTACAACGCCGGAACCGAAAAAGCCACCAAGATACGTCACCTCATCAAGCTCACAGCCCAGGCCGCCGGGCTCACCTTTGAACAACTCGCCGATATCACCCCCGGTCGTGTCGGAGAAGACGCCCGCTACTGGCTCGACTCTTCCGAAATATTAAAAGATTGCGGATGGAAACCGGAAATCCCCCTCGAACAGGGGGCCGACGAAATGATCGCATGGGCCCGGAAATACAAAGACTTCCTGGCTACCGAACCCCTCGAATATACCCTGCATGCCTAGGGTCTGTTAGCGATAAAAGAGAGCCGCCCCTAGCACTGATATCTGAAAGGCGGGACTTCAAGATCCGTCACGCCGACACAAAACCGGATTTCATACCAATCCGGGAAAATGCATTTACGTACAGATACTATAAACAGTGAAGCTATAAATCTATATGTGGCAATAATCTGAATTTTTATTGCCACATATAGATTTTAATCAAGTATTTTTGTTTGTAAATTTATTTTCCCGGATTGGTATCACATGGCTGCGGGCTTGAGGCCTTCTCCGGTGTGCATGAAGTGATCATACCTTTCAGAAATTTCATCGACGGTACCCGTGTACTGGGTCACTCCGTGATGAATCCACGTAGCCCTCGTGCAGAGTGACTTAATGTGCTCTGCGGAGTGGGAAATCAGGATGACGGTCATGTCGGATTTGATTTTTTCGACGAGGGCGTCGCGGGATTTTTCAGTGAAATTGACGTCGCCCACCCCCATGACCTCGTCCAACAGCAGGACATCGGGATTGACCTCCATGGCCACAGAAAAGCCCAGACGGGCGAGCATACCGGCGGAATAGGTATAGATGGGCTGATCCATGAATTCCCCGAGTTCGGAAAACTCCGTGATGCGTTCGAGACGTTTTTCGATGGTGCTGCGGTGCATCCCCATAAGCATGCCTCCAAGGATGGCGTTCTCACGTCCCGAGAGGACATTTTCAAACCCCATTCCGATGGTGAGAAGAATCATTTTCAAATCCTCCTGCCGCTGAATGACGCCTTTATCCTCTTCGATGATTCCGGCCAGAAGTCGCATGAGCGTGCTTTTCCCGGCTCCGTTTGATCCCAGAACGCCCAGCGTCTCGCCTTTATACAGGTCGAGCGAGATGTCTTTGAGCGCCCAGAAAATTTTGCTCCCGTTAACGGGACGCCTGAGCTTGTACTTCAAGCCGACGTTTTTGAGGGAAATAATGGGTTCACTAGTCATGAGGGATCACATGTTGATTTTTGTGACTTTGCGGTCGATCTTTTGGAGTATGTACCAACCGATCATCCAAAAGAAAATGCCGACCGGAAAAAAGAAAGCGAAATGCGACCAAGTCGGCCATTCGTTGTGGATGAGAACGCTCCGGTATGCTTCAATAATGACTGCGGCGGGATTTATATAAAAAATGGTTTGCAACTGTTTGGGGACACTCTTGATGGTGTAAAAAACCCCGGAAAACCAAATAAACGTGCTGACAAAGGTGTTGAGAACTGTGCGCCCGTCAGGAAAGTAGGGGATGATGGTGGACAGAACCATGGATATGCCCAATACCATCCAAAACTGAAGAAACAGAATAAGGGGTAACGCCAGATAGGTCCATGAGATGCTCATATGAGCCAACCAAAGAAGAGGAAAGAGAACGACGAGGGAAAAGAGAAACTTCCACGTCAAATTGCACATGGAAATAACCACAAAAACGATTTTTGGCATATAGATTTGCTGCATGATCCCCGCATTGAGGACGATGGCATTTGCCCCGGTAAGGATCGCTGTTGAGAAATAGCCGTAGGCAACCATCCCGATATAGAGGAATACAGTGAAGTTTGGCTGTCGGTTTTTCAGGATTTGGGTGAAGACGATATAGAAAACGGCAGTATTGATGATCGGTTCGACAATCCACCAGATGCAGCCAAGGTAGGTTTTTTCATTCTCACTCTTAAGGTTGGCATAGGTCTTGTAGACCACGATGTTTGCATATCTCCAGAATGAGACGAGCTTGGGATTCTTAAGTAAAAATGCCATCGTGGGGAGTTTCTCAGCAAGTTCCCCGAAGGCAATTTTTTTTTCGTGGAGGTCGAATCCACCAAAAAAACGGCAGCTCCGAGGGGGATTCCCCGTTTGCCTAAAAAACATCGCCCAAGGTCGGAGCAATCCCATGCCGAGGGTGGACAACCCAAAAAACAGCCATAACATCTGCAAAAGGCCATCACTTTTTTGATCCCACTCTTATGACAGAACTTGAGGAATCACCCCGTTGGCTCCCGAATGACAATCCCCTCCTCATCTTTGACTGGGGCGAGGTTTTTGGAAACAACCATCCCGTGGAAGTCGATCTCGGCGCGGGTGACGGCAGCTTTGCCATCGGCTGGGTGCAGCAACACCCGGAGATCAACCTCGTCGCCGTCGAGAGACTGCTGGGGAGGGCGAGAAAAATCGTCAAAGTCTCCGCGCGATTGAACCTCCCGAACATCCGCCTCCTGCGCCTCGAATCCTCCTACTTTCTCCAGCACATGTGCCCGCCGGAATCCCTCAACCGCATCCACATCATGTTCCCCGACCCGTGGCCCAAGCGCCGTCATCACAAGAACCGCCTCATCCAGCCCGAATTCATCCGCATCGCCTACAAAACTCTCGTACCGGGCGGCGAAGTCCGCTTCTCCACCGACCACCAGGAATATTTCGACTTCGCCTGCGCCCAGTGGCACGGCGAAAACGGCTGGGAAAACCTCGGCCCGTGGAACGCCTCAAGTGATCCCAAAAGCGACTTCCAAATCAGCTTTGAAGCCGAAGGCAAACCGACCTATCGCAATGCGTGGAGGAAGGTTTCTGACTGAAGTTTGGAAGTGCTTCCAAAAAAAATCTCACAACAACCCTGAAATTCTGAGACAGCAGCGTTCGAGGGCGAGGCCCTGGTCCATGTTGCGGTTGAGGGCGATGCGGAGGTCTTCGAGGGCGGTGATGGCGCGCTCCTGAACTTCGATTTCCAAATCATCGGGTTGGCGGCTGGTCCATAGCTGGGTGATGAGGGCGCGGATGCTTTTTTCCTGCATGAGCCGGACATGGCTCTCGATCATGGCGGTGCGGACGGCTTTTTCCGTTTCGGTATCGGCATCTTCCACATCGGCCACGGACTGTTCCGCTTTGGCTCTTTCGCTTTGCCAGAAGGAGGCGAGGAGGGATGCGCGGGTGTAGGCCATCTCCGCCGGGGTGCCGGAGGTGGAAAGCCAGGATTTGGCAAGGTGTTCGGCAAAGGAGACTTCCTTCCCCGGTTCTTCCGCCAGGGCGAGGTTCAGGCAGCGGGAGCGGATGGTGGGAAGAAGCATTTCGGGATACTCGCTCAGGAGGAAGAGCGTGGTTTTATCCGGCGGTTCTTCGAGAGTTTTGAGAAAGGCGTTGGCCGGTTCCGCGGAACCGAGGCACATCCGCTCGGCGCTGACGAGGACGGCCACTTTGCGCGGCGCGTGGTGGGGTTTCAGGCGGATGGCTTGTTCCAGATCGCGGATTTGTTCGATGACGATGCGGCGGCTTTTCGATTCCGGGCGGACGATGTGGAAATCATGGTGCCCCTTTGGTTCATCCTCCAAAAGGAATGCGGAGAGACGCAGCATGAGGGCTTCGAGCTGGCCCATCTCGGCTCCGGTGAGGAGGTAGGC
>Ga0187810_10000589_pt1 | contig 13642 bp, 14 predicted proteins | sample NC_wetland_sal_i_9_FD_132963 | JGI IMG/M metagenome (GOLD analysis project Ga0187810, IMG submission 132963) | Wetland sediment microbial communities from Neuse River Estuary, North Carolina, USA - ASW_5 | ecosystem: Environmental > Aquatic > Freshwater > Wetlands > Sediment | place: USA: North...
CCCCATGAAAAAGGCGATTCCCCATTTGAGGCCCTCGTAAAAGAGAAGAGCACCGAAACCGGCAATGACACCAACCACTATTGCGATGATGATGGTCCGTTTAGTTGGTGTGATACCCGAGGGAAGTGAAAATTTCATGGATTTCGCGGTTTTTTACTTTTTCTCCCGATTGTATTTCAGCGTTCTCATTATGGGCCACGGCTCCGATGGATGTGCCACCGGGTTTCCATGGCGGGCGAGGATGGTCAATTTTTAATTAAACACGACCTTGTTTCCCTTAAACCGGGTCATGAAGATCCCTGCCGTCCTCACGGTGCTCACCGTGGTCCCGGTTATTGTCGGAGGGCTGCCGGGGATGAACCTGATTGACTATCCCTATCCGGTCTCCCTTCTCCAGGTGGTGACCATCGTTGCTATCGTGACGGTGCTGTCAGCGTGGGTGTTCTTCAACCTCGGTTGGCTCAGGCGACGTTAATCCCCCGGTGCATTGCTGGGTCTTCCACATCCCGATGATAAAGAAGATGAGCGCAAGCATGATGAACCCGAATTGTGAGGTTTCGATAAACGGCTTCTGGAGAATATCGGCAAAGAAAATATCTATCGCATCAAAGATTGTATACAACAGGAGAAAGAACAGGCCTGCGAGGAATTCAGTCTTCTTCCACTTTATTGCCAGCAGAACAGCAGCACAGGCAACAATTATTTTGAGATATTCATAGACAACGATTCCCACATCCAGAACGACCGGCGGCATTTTTTCTGCACCTTATAGTGGGTATTGAGACTGGGCCGGTATTTAATTATTGGGGGGATCTGGCCATGTACCGTGTAATCCGGCAGTTGAACAAAAACAACACCAGTATACTCAGATTTAAATGGAATAAACCGTAATGGCAGACTATGGAGGAGGAGATCAGGCGGGGATCACTGGGCCTTTTTACCGCAATTGCATTTGCCGTTGGCAACATGGTAGGTGCTGGCGTCTTTGTGCTCAGCGGTCTTGTGATCAGCACCGCAGGCCCGTCCGCTATCCTCTCCTATCTTTTGTGCGGTATCCTGATGGTATTCTCGGCACTCTCCTATGCAACACTGGCAAGCATCTACCCGGAGGACGGCGGCGGGTACCTCTTCTCCCGGAAGATGCTGGGACCGCTGCCGGGGTTTATCGCCGGGTGGGCGATGTACATCAGCCTCGTCATCTCAAATGCCTTTGTCCTGCTCGGTTTTGGCATCTACGCAAACCTGCTCCTGAATATATCGGTGGATCCCCGGTATTTTGCCCTCGCCGGCCTCGTTCTGCTTACGCTCCTCAACATAAGGGGGTCAGCGGAATCCGGGAAATTCGAGATCGGTCTCGTGGCAACAAAAGTTGCCATCCTTGCCGCTCTTGTCGTGGTCGGCTTTACCCATATCAGCGCCAGCAGTTTTGTGCCCTTCTTCCCGTCCGGGACCGGCGGGATGATCGCGGGCACGACCATGGTATTTTTTGCCTATATCGGGTTCCAGATAGTGGCGCTGATGGGCGGGGAGATCAAGGAATCCTCAAAAAATGTCCCCCTTGCAACACTTGTCTCCATCGTCATTGTCGCGTTCATCTATATCGGGGTCATCATAGCGCTGCTTGCTGCGCATCTCCCGGCCTACGGGGAGAAAAGCGTCTTTGATGCTGCCTTCGTGTTCTATGGCAGTGCCGGGGCAGCGATCATTGCCATTGGTGCGGTCCTCTCCACGCTCTCTTCTGCAAATGCCGGGGTTATCGGAGCCTCGCGGATCACCATGGAGATGGCGAGCGAGCGGCAGATCCCCGCAGGATTCGCCCGGCTCCTGCATGGCGAGCCGGTCCTCTCCATCCTCCTTGGCACCATCGTTGCCGGGGTCCTCATTATCTACGGGAATCTGGATTTTGTTGTGAACCTGACCAACGTGACCACACTTATTACCATGATCCTCGTAAATGCCAGCGCATACTTCCTTGTCAGGAGGGAGCGCCTCGTACCTGCCGGGAAAACCTATTTCAGGATACCCTTCGGGACCCTCATCCCGGCCATTGGCGGCATTTCCTGTGTCCTCATGCTTGCCACTTTAAATTCCGGTATCATCGTTATTGGATCTGCGATACTGGTTGCCGGGACACTTCTCTACTATATCGAAGACACCCCGAAGGGAGAAACGATCAGGAACGAGATAAACAAAAAACTGGGAAGGAGGGCAAAATAAAATTTCGTTCACGCGGATACACAGGTATCAGAAAGAAAACAGTTATCCCGGCAGTGGGGGAGATCACTGGACAATAATCGTCCCTTTTATGGCGGGATTTTCCGTGCAGTGGTAGCGGTACGTTCCCGGCAGGGTAAACGTCCACTGGAATTCCTCGTTGTTTGCAAGCGGATAGGACAGGAACGAATCGGGGTCCACGTCATCAGACGTAACGGTGTGCAGTCCCATATCGATATTGAGCCAGGTGACCGTAACGCTACGGTCAACGACAAGGATTTGAGGATTGACACTGGCACTTCCGATGAGGATGGTTGTCTGTGGAGTGTAGAGCCGCCGCGGGGGAGCGGAGGAGGACGAAGAATTACCGGTGCAACCCGCAACGAGAAGAAACGCAGCCATAAGAACGGTTGCGCCGCAAATCAATGCTAACGATCCGGAACGGACTGACATGAGAATCAGGTTTGTTGCCGGTAATTATATTTTTCATGGTTGCTGTCATCACGGTACCCGGAAAAAACAGATCATGAATAGGGGTGGATCTTCCTGAATAACCATACCTTGATCTGATCGCTTATCAGGAACGACACCAGTGCATACCCCCAGACAATAAGCGCAAGCGACCACCCGATGGGTGTTATGATGAAAACACCATAGATCGCGATGAGCGTCGCACCCACCTGCGTAAGTTCGGCTGTACCAAAAAGGGCAAGAGATGGGTAGGGGCGCTCCCAGAAATGCTGCTGGCCGGTACGGGCAAGGTAAATCGTCATGTGGCCGGCGACCGCGAGTTTGAGGAAGATGAGCGTCTGGATAACACCGGCATCAAGATGGAAATATTCCCGTGCCACCCAGAGGAGGATAAAACTGGAGACAACGCCCAGGATGCCAAGGATCGTTGCGAGGGTCAGGATGCGGTTCATCTGCCACCGCACGGGTTTTCCTGCGACCGGTGCGTTATCAAAGGCGATCATCATGATGGGGAGGTCGTTTAAGATCGCGAGTACGACCAGCATGAGTGCAGTGACCGGGTAAAAATCCAGGACCACGATACAGAGGGTGAGGAAAATCAGGACCCTGACCGTCTCGGCGATCCGGTAGACCCCGTAATTTTCCATCCGCCGGAATATCTCCCGGCTCCTCTCAATTGCATCGATGATGACCGAGAGCCCGGGTTTTGTGAGGACGATATCCGCTGCGGATTTTGCCGCATCGGTTGCACCGGCAACTGCAATGCCGGCATCCGCCTCCCGGAGTGCCGGCGCATCATTCACGCCGTCCCCGGTCATGCCGACAATATGGTCGCCTTCCTGAAGGATTTTCACGATCCGGAACTTGTCTTCAGGAAGAACCTGGGCAAACCCGTCTGCGGCCTCCAGCTGTTTCCTCGAATCTTCCCCATCACCGGCGATCAATTCAGTCCGGGGAATGATGTTCTGACCAAGGCCCACCTGCCCGGAGATCTCTTTTGCAATGGCGATGTGATCCCCGGTCACCATTTTCACGTTGACGCCGAGTTTTTTTGCCTGGGCAATGGTGGCACGAGCATCCACACGGGGCGGATCGAACAGCCCGATCAGGCCAAGGTACTGCCAGGTACCGTCCGGCCTTGTCCGCCCGACGCCAAGCGCACGGTACCCTTTTTCAGCAAACGCTGTTATCCAGCCATCCAGCGTTGAGGCGGATACCCCGTCAGTCCCGGCAAGCGAGGCGATGGCCTGAGGAGCGCCCTTTGCCACTTCTTCAACAGCCCCGCCAGCATTTTGGACCTTCGCCTTTGCATACTTCGGGACCGGGTCAAACGGCACAAAATCAATGACTTCATACCCTTGGGGACCAGGCTCCTTTGAACTGGTGGCGGCTGATTTTTCGATGATCGCCATGTCGATGGGATCATTGCTCTCTTTTTTCGAGGCCAGTGCCGCCGCGGTTATGACGTCCTGCTCCGAAACCCCGGGAAAGGTCCTGATCTCACCGATGCTGATGGAATTCCGGGTAATGGTCCCGGTCTTATCGGAGCAGAGGATATCCATCCCGGCCATCTCTTCTATGGCAGAAAGCCGGCTGACAATCGCCTCTTTTTTTGCAAGGGCGACGGCCCCGACAGCAAGAGTTACGGTCATTACGGCGGGAAGTGCTGCGGGAATTGCCGCGACCACAAGGATAAGCGCGAACTGAAGCGTGTCCGGAAAAGATTCAGACCGTAAAAGGGCGACAACAAAAATGATGCTGACCAGCACTATAGCGAGGATGATGAGATAGTTCCCGATCCGCTCGATAGCAGTCTGGAAATGGCTTCGCGGAGATTTTACCTGCACCAGCCGGGCGGTCTTGCCAAAGTAAGTGTTTCCCCCGATTGTCGTGACTTTTGCATCCATCTCGCCCTGGCGGGCGATGGATCCGGAAAAAACCGTATCGCCGTTTTTCTTCTCGACCGGGAGAGATTCGCCGGTTAGTGCCGATTCATCGAGAAGGAGATAGTTCCCCTTGCCAAGAATTGCATCTGCCGGGACGATATCCCCCAGCCGGATATGGATGGTATCGCCGGGCACGAGTTCGCGGGCAGGGATCTCCTGCCAGGTCCCGTCCCGGAGCACGCGGGCATTGGGCGCGAGCTGCTTTTTTAAGAGTTCGATGGCGTTCTCCGCTTTTCTCTCCTGGAAAAACCCGACAACCGCATTAGTCATGAGCAGGAGGAGGATGACGGCAAAATCCTCCCAGTGCGCAATTGCTGCGGAGAGGATCGCTGCTGCCTCGATCATCCACGGGATAGGGCCCCAGAAATAGGACAGGAACTTGAGCAGCGGATTTTTCTTTTCTTCGGGGAGGTCATTAAAGCCGTACCGGTTCCGGAGGTCAGTTACCTCTGCACCGGTCAATCCCTTCATGGGTGCCACAGCGGTTACCGATGATGCTGGTGTCGTATCCTGAGGTACCGTATCGCCCGTCATTGACAACAATTCCTCATTCTGTCCGGCACGCGTAATTCCCCGATCTCATATGCCTTTTTAATGGAAAATCCCGTTACAATTCCAGAATTTTCAGTTTTTTGCCATTTTTTTAATTTTTTCATTGAGATTGGGGCTGTTCTCCATACTGTGCCACTCATCCTTACTCATTCCTATAAAAAAACCGCATGACGAACATTTGATCCAGGCTTCATAGTGATCAGGAAATTCTGCATGAATGGTGGGTTTTCCGCATTGTGGGCAGGTAAGATTCTCCTGGTTAATTGATGTGGTAACTTCGCTGTTCCGGTCCTTTGGGTATACCTTTGAATCACCGGAAACAGGCTTGTGGTCACCGGTTTTTACATCATCTGATAGGGGATGTAAAGGTATTCGGCCGTCGTTGACGCTTTTTTTGGTCTTGCCTTTTCCATTGTCAGTCATTTGTGTTTTTCCCTCCTTTCCCGAGTATGATATTTTCAGGGAACCGGCATAAAATATTAAAAATCACTTATCTGTTTCGGGGATAACGTGTATCTATCTGGAATGTATTTATAAAGTTCCTGCTCTTGCAAGAATTGTAATAATCCAGATTGAGATCAGGATTTCTCCAGTGCTATAATTTTTAAGATGGGCCGGAATAGTTTATGGTATATCAGAAAATGCCAGTTCCCGTCATAGGTGAAAAAAGTATATGTTAACTGCCAGACGTCATAATAAATCCCCGATATCCCCGATACTCAAACACCTTGCATCGGATCTTGGCCTTGTGATTATAATTATACTGGTATTCCTTGCAGTCTATCTGATCGATATGATAACCCCACTTGGCGAACCGGTCTGGCTGCTCTATTTCATTCCTCTCATCCTGGCGTACTGGTCGAGCAGGTACTATGCAATTCCTGCGGTCTGTGTCGCTACCCTGCTTTTTCTTGTATGCGGTTTTTTCTTCTCTCCACCGGGGATTGCAGAAAACCTGGCGGCTGCTGACCGGTTTACGTTTTTCATTGTTTTTGTCGGCGTATCGCTTGTCCTCTGGATAAAACGCGGGTTATAACTCATTGAAGAGGAGTCATGACTATCCTCTTTACGACTCCGATCACGGCATGTAATTCGTGGAAGGTCATTTCCGGATAATCCTGGAAAATACCGGTCTGCTGTTCTGTATCAGGATTGTCATCCGTCCGGGTAATTTTCAGTTCCCATTCGGCTTTTCCGGCGTTTAACACTGAAATAACACAAAGGGTTTAAAAGATGAGCCATAAAAGGACACGTGCTGATTTGTGGTTTTGGGTACTATGCATTTCCTGTTAATGTCAATCTGAAAATTTCACACAAATCAAATATCTGTCCTTTCCCGGACAGAGAAGACTATCCCCTACATCAGGTGAACCATGATTCCAAAATATCTGACATCTGTTTATGAGCTCGACAACCTCGTCGGGCTCTCCCCAAAAGAACGAAAGGAGATGGAGACGGTAACGGATCTTTTCCCGTTCCGTGCCAACGAGTACTACCTTTCTCTCATCGATTGGAAAGACGGCCACGACCCTGTTCGCAGGATCGTTATTCCTGACATTCAGGAACTCAAAAACGGGGGATCTGCCGATCCTTCGCATGAACAGGATTACACCAAAAAACCCGGCCTGCAGCACAAGTATGACCAGACCGGCCTTCTGCTTCTCACCGATGTCTGCGGCGGGATCTGCCGCTTCTGTTTCAGGAAAAGGCTGTTTATGTCCTGCAAGCGCGAAACCGTGCGGGACGTATCCGATAATATCGAGTATATCCGGGAGCATAAGGAGATCACAAATGTCCTTTTGACCGGCGGCGATCCCTTCATGCTTGAAACCCGGCAGATCGAGCCGGTCCTTAAGGAGCTGCGGGAGATCGAACATGTCAACATCATCCGGATCGGCAGCAAGATGCTGGCGTACAACCCGTACCGGATCTTAAATGATCCGGGGCTCCTCACCGTCCTCTCGCAGTACAGCACACCGGAGAAACGGATCTATTTAATGGCGCATTTCAACCATCCCCGCGAGCTGACCCCGGTCTCAATGCAGGCCGCAGAAGCGCTCCGTAACGCCGGGGTGATCCTTGTCAACCAGACGCCGATCCTGGAGGGGATCAACAATGATCCGGCGACCCTGACCACGCTCTTCCGCCGGCTTTCCTTTGCCGGCATCCCTCCCTATTATGTCTTCCAGTGCCGGCCGACCACCGGCAACCGGTCCTTCCAGGTACCGGTCGAGCAGTCCTACGAGTGTCTCCAGAAATCCTGGCAGGCCTGCTCGGGGCTTGCGAAGAGGGCACGCTTTGTCATGTCCCATGCCACGGGAAAGATCGAAATGGTGGGAAAGACCGCAGAGCACGTCTTCATGCGATACCACCAGTCAGCCGATCCGGCCGACATCGGGAAATTCATGGTCTTCAAAAGCAACCCGGTGGCCCGGTGGTTCGACGACTACCGCCATGCACTGACGGACTTCGAGCCAAAAAAACTGTGGTTGTTCTAAGGAGGAAATGGGAAATGACCCCACCTTCCGATTCCCCCAGATGGGACCAGCAGAGTGCCGGCTCCCGGGAGCGCGCCCTCCGGTTCAGGCACCTGGGCGGGCAGGTAAAAAGTACTGTAAAAGATCTCGTATCCATCCTGAAGGGATATTCCCAGGGCGCAGAGACTCCCGGCGATCCGGCACTGCTCCGGAAAACAGAAGAAACCGGGAATGTCCCGGAATACTGGAAAGACTGGCGCTGGCAGGTCAGGCACGCCATCCGCGACATCGACACGTTCCAGCAGTTACTTGGGCTGAAATTCTCATCGGCCGAGCAGGAGCAACTCAAAAAGACCATCGGAAAGTTTCCGCTCAGCATCACCCCGTATTACCTCTCGCTCATCGATGTGAATGATTACAAGAACGACCCCATCTTCAAGCAGGCGTTCCCGTCACCCAAGGAACTTATCGTTGAGGACTACGAGCTGGCAGACCCGCTCTCTGAAGAAAAAGACAGTCCGTGCGATTGCATCACCCACCGGTATCCCGACCGGGTTCTCTTTTTAGTCAGCAATACCTGCGCGATGTACTGCCGGCACTGCACCCGCAAACGCAAAGTCGGGGACGTGGATTCGATCCCGGACCGTAAAAAAATCCTTGAAGGGATCGATTACATCCGGAAAAATCCGCAGATCCGTGATGTCCTCCTCTCCGGGGGCGACCCGTTCATGCTCAGCGACGATTACCTCGACTGGATCCTCTCCGAACTCCGTACCATCCTCCACGTGGAGGTAATAAGGATCGGGAGCCGGGTTCCGGTTGTCCTGCCGTACAGGGTGACCGACGACCTCGTGGCGGTCTTAAAAAAGCACCACCCGCTCTGGGTCAACACGCAGTTCAACCACCCAAAGGAGATGACCGAATCCGCCCGGGCCGCGCTCGCAAAACTCGCCGATGCCGGTATCCCGCTCGGCAACCAGTCAGTCCTCCTCGCCGGCATCAATGACTGCCCGAGGATCATGAAAGAACTCGTCCACCAGCTGGTCAAAAACCGCGTCCGCCCGTACTATCTCTACCAGTGCGATCTCTCCGAAGGTATCAGCCATTTCCGCACACCGGTCTCAAAAGGCATCGAGATCATGGAGAACCTGGTTGGCCACACGAGCGGGTTTGCCGTCCCGCGGTACGTAGTCGATGCGCCGGGCGGCGGGGGAAAGATCCCGGTTTTTCCCAACTACCTCTTAACCTGGTCGGTGCACAAGGTAGTCCTTCGCAATTACGAGGGGATGATCTGCACCTACGAGGAACCGGCAAATTATGAACGGATCTTCTGCAACGGCGATTGCGCAGCCTGCAAGCTCCAGCTGAACATACATCGCGCGGACGAGTCAAAAGTGATCGGCGTGGCAAAACTGCTGGCCGATTACGACAAGACGACGACGCTTGTCCCGGAGAATACCGACCGGATGGAGAGGAGGCAGAACGATGATGCCTGACATTGTTGAAAAAATCGGCGAAAGCCGGGTCCAGCACGGGCATTTCAACAACCGGGTGTACGTGATGCGCCTGGACCCGTCAGATGTCCCGGGTATTATTCCCCGCTTGGGAGCGCTCGTGGAGAAGAACGGGTACACAAAGATCGTCATCAGGGTCCCGGAGCATGCAAAAGACCCCTTTATTTCGGCCGGATACGTGACTGAAGCGACGGTGCCCGGCTTCTACGGGGGATCTGAGGCCGCGCTTTTCATGGGAAAATTTACCGTTCCGGGCCGTTCTCTCAATCGCACTCCCGATCTTATCGCCGACGTTCTTGCGAAAGCACGGGCGCATGTCCCCGCCGTGTACCTGCCGCACCTGCCCCGGGGTTTTTCGCTATTGGAGGCTGTACCCGATGATGCGGAGAGGATTGCGACACTCTACCGCGAAACGTTCGAAAGTTACCCGTTTCCCGTTTTCGATCCCGCGTTTATCCGGCAGACCATGGAAGAGGATGTCCGCTATTTCTGTGTCCTGCACGAGGGGGAGATCGTGGCTGTGGCCTCCTGCGATGTAAATGACGGTGCAAAAAATGCGGAGATGACCGACTTTGCCACGTATCTTTCGTTTCGGGGGCAGGGCCTTGCTGGCTGGCTGCTCCATGCCATGGAAGAATACCTGAAAGAAAAAGGGGTCCTTATCAGTTACACGATCGCCCGGGCGACATCGTACCCGATGAACGTGACGTTTGCCCGCGCAGGATACCGGTACGGGGGCACGCTTTTAAACAACACCAACATCTGCGGGACGCTGGAGAGCATGAATGTCTGGTACAAGAGGCTGTGAGGCGGCAGGAATGAACATTCCCCTCTTCACAGGCTCCGTGGCGGTGGTACCATGATTGATCCCGGCTATTTCCACGCAGCCATTACCGTTGTTGTCGGCCTCGTCTTTGCAGGAGCAGCCCACCTGGTTATCCGCTGGCTCAAAAAGAAAGCTGACGCCACGGACACCCAGCTTGACAATATCATCCTCAATGCGATCGGGGGGCCGCTCGTGGTCGCGATCGTCGCCATCTCGATCTATGCAGCCCTGACCCGCTTCGATGTCGTCCCGGAATCCTTAAGCTGGCTCATCACGGATCAGATCATTACCTCCGTATTCATCCTGCTTGGCGCCTGGATTACGTCGGGCTTCTCCTATAACCTTATCTGTACCTACGGCACGGTCATTGCAGAAAAGACCGATACGGATGTTGACGACCGGATCATCCCGATCTTAGAACTTATCGCAAAATACCTGATATGGTTTGTCGCGTTCCTTCTCATCCTTTCCACGTTTCCGATCGATATCACCCCGTTCCTCGCGGGTGCAGGTATCGCAGGAATCGCCGTCGCCCTTGCCGCGCAGGACATTATCGGCAACCTCTTCAGCGGCGCAATCATCGCCATGGACAAGCCGTTCAGGCTTGGCGACCGAGTGAAGATCGATATGTTTTCTGGCGACGTGGTAAGTATCGGCCCGCGGAGTACCCGGATCAAAATGCTGGACAATCAGATCGTGACAGTCCCGAATTCGACCATCACATCACGTATAGTTATCAATTACGCACTACCGGATCCGAGGCTGAAAGTCAGGATCCCGTTCTGTGTTGCGTACGGTTCCGACATGGAAAAAGTCAAGGAGATCCTGCTCGTGATTGCCCGTGAGGCAGCTGAAAAAACTGCGTGGGTCATCACCGATCCGGCGCCCTCGGTTTATTTCCTCGAATTCGGCGAATCGAGCCTGAACGGACAGCTCCTCCTCTGGACAAGTAATTACGATTTCTCGTGGGACGTGCAGGATTACGTGAACAGGCGCATCGCCCGGCGGTTCGCTGAAGAGAAGATCGAGACCCCGTTCAGGCAGGTGGATGTCAGGATGCGAACGACCGGGGGGCAGTGATGCCGGCCGCACTGCCGGATGTCCCGATACCCTGTCGCATCGTCGCTCTCTTTCAGGAGCGGAACCGGCTCTTTGGTTACCCCCTTGAGACCCTTGCAGAGGAGATCCGTCAGATCGGCTTTACGTGCAGCCGCTGCGGAACCTGCTGCACCCGTGCCGTCAACCGGCACATCTTCCTGCTCGATAAGGATGTCGACACCGTGGCGGTCATCGATCCGGATGCATTCGAACCCGCCCCGGACCCCGAATTCTGCGACCAGAACGGTACGCTGTATGTCTCTGGCTATGCACTCCGTATGGACGGTGATGACAAGAGATCCTGTAGATTTTTACACGACAACCGGTGCCGGATCTACGATCGCCGGTTCTCTGTCTGCCGGATCTACCCGCACATGCTCCGCCGCGAAGCCGGCCAAGCCGAAATCGTATCGTGGCGTACATTCTCGCGGATGAACGAGCACGGGAGGTACAATGTGGCCGTGCCGGAAGACGAGTGCCTTTCCCTCGCGCGGGAGATCAAGGAATATGAAAATGCGTTCCTTTGCCAGCAGATATCGTTTCTTGAAACTATTCACGAATATTTCACGGCCCATACCCTCCGGCATGATACGGAGATGCACAGACAGGGTATGCAGCGGATCCGGCAGGGCTGGCCGGTCGATATAAAAGTGTTCCATGCCGGGGAACTCGAAGACTGGCGGATTGCGGGATCCCGGTATGGACGCAATAGTGATATTGGATTTTTTACAGGACCTGCTGAATAATCAGCCATGCGATAATGATAAGGGCGGGAATCCCCCCATACGAACTGATGGACCCGGACAGAATCAACCTTATCAGTACCTGTAGTGGGTTGTGGATCGTTGGCAGGTTGTGAATCCGGAGAGGTTTGTGGCTTTTTATGGGTTTTGAATCTTTAACAGGTTTCATAGGTACCCTGGCGCCCGGATTCTTTACCTCGTTTTTGTTTTTCAGGTGTTTTTTTAGAAACGGAGAGTCAGGTTTTAGATCCTGATCCGGCCGTCACATGATTATGAAACCGGAAATGTGCATTATATCACCGGGACTATCAACAACTTATTTGGCCTGTTACGATCCAATCAGAATGCAATGGATGCAGCGGTAACCGTCCTCTTTCTTGGCATTCTCATCTTCCTCGGGAACATCCTTTCGCGGTTTTTCACGATCACAAAAATTCCCGATGTGCTTTTTCTCATCGCCATCGGGATCGTGGTGGGCCCCGTGCTCGATTTGGTCGAGCCCTCGGCATTCGGTGTCGTCGGCCCGATCTTTACGGAGGTCACGCTTGCCATCATCCTCTTCGAGGGCGGACTGCATATCACGATAGAGACCTTAAAAAAATCGATCACTGGGACCCTGGCGATCACGGCTGCCAATTTCGTCGTCATCACGTTCATCTGTATCGTCATCATGCAGTACCTGGCAGGGTTCTCGCTCATCGAATCCTGCATGCTTGGGGCAATTCTTGGCGGCACCTCGTCTGCAGTCGTTATCCCGTTTACCAATTATCTCAATATCAAAAACGACACAAAGGCGATCCTCGCCTTGGAATCCGCGCTCAGCGATGTGATCTGCATCGTTGTGTTGCTGGCCCTTCTCGACATGGTGAAACTCCAGGACTTTAATGTCGGCCACATTGCCGGCAACTTTATCGCCACCTTCCTCATTGCGATCATCATCGGGGTAATTGCCGGTGTCTGGTGGTCGTCTGTCTACCATAAACTTGCAAGCATCAAGAGTGTCTTCATCACGCCGGCGTTTGTCTTCATCGTGTTCGGATTTGTCAGCCTGCTCGGGTTCTCCGGTGCAATCGCAGCGCTTGCCCTTGGCCTGACGTTCGGGAACCTGAATTATTTCAAGGCAGAGAAGATCATCCCGTTTTTGGGGAACAACATCACGCAGGTCGAACTTACCCCCACCGAGATGGAGTTCTTTGCCCAGCTCGTCTCGCTGTTAAAAACATTTTTCTTTATCTATATCGGGATCTCGATCCACTTCTCCAACATGTCGATCATTTACCTGGGCGCCCTCATCACCATCGTCATCTACCTTGCACGGATCGTGATGGTCTGGCTCACGATCCCCCGGAGCATCCCGGCATCGGACGCAGCGATTGTCTCTGCTATGGAGCCAAAAGGGCTTGCCGCCGCGGTGCTTGCCTCCCTGCCGCTTGAAGCCGGGATTGCCATGGGGCAGACCATCCAGGATGTCACCTACATCGTGATCTTTTTCTCCATCCTTGCCTGCTCGATCCTGATCTTCCTCTTAGAGAGAACGGCGTTCTCCCGGGCGTACCGGAAACTGTTCTGGGCGTTCGGGAAAACGTCGGAGACCGGCTGACGACCGATACCACCTTACTCCTCTGTTTTAGATTCCCCCAACAATGGGGAAGAGAAGGGGGATAGTTTTACCCTCCCGGAATCCTATCGATCATCCGGCTTGCGCCGACTCCGGCTCCACGATCCGGACGAGTACGAGCGATGTCATCGCGGCAAACACCGCGTATCCCGTTTTCATTCACTCCTTCCTTTCCCCCGTCAC
>Ga0187810_10000590_pt1 | contig 13641 bp, 13 predicted proteins | sample NC_wetland_sal_i_9_FD_132963 | JGI IMG/M metagenome (GOLD analysis project Ga0187810, IMG submission 132963) | Wetland sediment microbial communities from Neuse River Estuary, North Carolina, USA - ASW_5 | ecosystem: Environmental > Aquatic > Freshwater > Wetlands > Sediment | place: USA: North...
ATTCAGGAAATGAATCCACAAAATGAGGTTTGACAGGGTACTGGTGGGGTGAATCACGTCATTTTTTGATGTGTATATTTCATTGGGATTTTCCCCTTTCCAGATCGCATGGTTAATAATAGAGCAAAACGAGTAATTGCTCACACAGGATTCGTCCACTAAAACATACTAACCACGAATTATTCAAACAGAGGGATTGAACCCTTGATTTCTCACAAAGGGACGCACACTGGTGAAGCTGGTGCAGATCAACCGCGCAATTAAATTCAATTCCTTTTTCATAAATTTTCCGATTGGGTGAGTAATTTATTTACTGGAAAACCAAAACTCAGCAGTAAGGGTGGTCTAAAGGCTAATCTGCAGATGCCGCGGCTGAGATTGCCCTGAGAAGATAGGGCAGGCGGCGAAGAAACTGTTGCAGGCTTACCGATAGAACTGGCACAGGTCGCTCGCAGAGGGCGCTTACTCGCAATGACAAATTAATACAGGATTAAACATTTCTGCGGCTCAAATTTACAAGTTTTGTCTTCCGTGAGTAGATACCAAAACGAAATAGAATATAATTTCTATATTAAACACCACGAAAATGGATTGTCAAGAGCAGGGCGACTGCACGCTTTCTTGAAGTCGTCTTTTTTTGATGTAGTGAGCAAAGCAAGCAATCTCAGGATCGAAAAGCGAGATCGCCACGCCGCGGGAAAAGAACCCGGGGCCCCGTGATGACAGTCTTCGATCCCCAACCAGGACTTTAAGAAAACCCTGCGGCTATTCGTTGCAGGATAGAAAGTGGTCAAGAAGATGCCAGGGCTGAGGAACGGTGGGCTCCCTGCTATCGGATATAGTGGGTGGTTTATGGTTCATCATTAGCTCCTCCAGACATCTGTTCTGCTCTGCATGGTAACATTCGTATTGAGTCAACGTTATATTTTCGCTTTTTGTTTGAGTCAATACGCCCGCCTGTGGGGGTTAGAGTATAATAATTACAGGTACTTTGGTGCTCTTTGAAAGGAAAAGAATGAGCTTTCTGTTTGATCCGAATATCGCTTTTCTATTGCTGGTTTTAGGCTTTATGTTGGGCGTTCTGGCGTTGATCACGCCGGGTACGGGTCTGCTAGAGATAGGCGCTCTTTTCACGATTTTTGCAGCAGGCTACGCGATGTACCACCTGACTGTTACCTGGTGGGCTTTGGTCCTTTTCATCGCTGGTGTGGTTCCCCTGGTATTGGCAATACGTAAATCGCATCAATGGTACTGGTTGATTCCGGCACTTGCCTTCTTTATCGTCGGGTCTCTTTTCTTGTTTCCTCAAAACGCTTTCTCACAATCGGTTAATCCCGTTTTTGCGATCTTCATGAGCATGCTCTCTATCGCCATCTTATGGTTCATCGGGCGTAAGGGAGTGGATGCGATGAAAATGAAACCGGTGCAGGACTTGAAGCAATTAGTGGGGCAAGTGGGTGAAGCGCTTACAGAAATTAAAGGGAAGGGAACGGTCTACGTTGGCGGTGAAGAGTGGTCGGCGCGGAGCAGTACCGTCATCTATACCGGCAGTGAAGTAAAAGTCATCAGACGTGAGGGCCTGGTATTGATCGTCGAGCCCGTCGCGAAAAGCGAATAATCTGTTTACATTCCTTTTCTAGGTCTAGGAGGAAGCATGAATACAGCATTGATTTGTTTGATTGTCGGCGTTGTTGTTCTTCTGGTAATTTTTCTGGCTGCTGCCATCAAAATTGTCCCGGAGTACAGACGTCTGGTCGTTTTTCGTCTGGGCCGCTGTATCGGTCCAAAAGGCCCTGGGTTAGTACTCTTGATCCCCTTCGTCGATCGCCCGGTAATAGTTGACCTGCGTGAGCAGGTCCGCGAGATTCCGACTCAGGCTTCCATTACGCAGGATAATGCTCCTGTTTCTATCGATTTCCTGTGGTATTACAAAGTGTTTGATCCTGTGGAATCTGTGCTGCAGGTGCAGAATTTCGAACTGGCAGCTCAAGGTATTGCAACCACGACCTTGCGTTCTGTCATTGGGGGCATTTTGCTGGATGGTGTCCTTTCTGAACGTGAAAAGATCAACATCGCCCTGCGCGCTCGCCTCGATGAGGTGACTGAACGCTGGGGTGTGAAAGTGACCAACGTTGAAATCCGCGAGATCGTGCCTCCACGGGATGTGCAAGAGTCAATGAACCGCCAGTTGACCGCAGAACGTACCCGCCGTGCGATTGTGACCGAATCTACCGGTACCCGCGAAGCCGCCATCAATGTGGCCCAAGGTGAAAAACAATCCAACATCTTGAAGGCCGAAGGCGAGAAGCAGGCTGCTATTTTGCGCGCTGAAGGTGAAAAGCAGGCCCAACTGTTGCGTGCTGAGGGTTACCAGAAAGCCCTTGAAGCTATTTTCAAGGCTGCGCAACAGATCGATCAGAACACGATGACGCTGCAATACTTTGAAACCCTCAAGACGATGGCAGCGAATCCTTCGACGAAGTATATCTTCCCGATGGAATTTACCAGTTTGATCAGTGATTTCGTCAAGAAGAACGACGCGAACAAGAAATAATAAGCGTTGAGTTGATGATTTATTGGCGGGTGGAACGGTTGCAAAAACGTTCTGCCCGCCGGTATTAACTATGATGATTACGACTCAAGAATTTACCATAACCCAGGCGACAATTTCAGATCTCAACCAACTGCGTGAGTTAGACCGTATCTGTTTTGATAAAGATCAATGGCCTCTCATCGAATTGGTGGCGGTTCTGATTTTGCCCGGTATTGTTCGCCTAAAGGCAGAGATCGGTGGCAAATTGGTTGGCTTCATTGGCGGGGATGCTCATCGCACAGAAGGAATTGGCTGGGTGACCACCATTGCCGTCTTGCCGGAGCACAGGCGCCGGGGAATTGCCAGAGCACTGATGCTGGCTTGTGAGACAGCTCTGGATATGCCGGCGGTACGCCTCTCGGTACGGCGCTCCAATCTCGGTGCGCAACGCCTCTACGACGAACTGGCTTACCGTTATGTGGATGTTTGGAAGGGCTACTATTCTGACGGAGAAGATGCCCTCATCATGGAAAAGCGAACCTTAAAATAGTTTGACATTCAGGTTGGGCTGGGCTATCATAACAACATATCGGAGATCAACCAATATGCGAGTGTTAAATTTATATCGAATAAGTTCTCTGAGTAACTAAGGCACGCGATATTTCTGCGTGCCTTTTTGTTTCCATAAATTAGATAAGGAGACAGTGACATGGACTACGGATTGATCGGAAAAATCGAAAAAGCCAAACGGTACGCAAAAGAAAAAGAGCGTTTCCATTTCAGCAGTTTCAGCGTAGCAGTCAAGGGCGATAACAATACCCATTATGTTTCCTACAATGACGGCGAGTGGAAATGCGATTGTGAGTTCTTTTCCATGCGTGGTCGCTGTGTACATACGATGGCCCTGGAAAACATTCTCGAGAATATGATCCCGGTCGAACCGGTCGTTGCTGAGTAGTTTCTTCCCTAATCATACAGGACAATAGGCCACCTTCACCCGGGAGCATTTGCTCTGGATGAGGGTGGTTTTTGTTTACTTGGATCCGGTTCTAAATCATTCCAGATGGTTGTAGGTTATACTACCCCGGAAGGGAAATCAAGGCATGGGTATTTTGCAATTTGTCATCATTGGCGTCGGGGCTTTTCTGGCGGGCGGGGTCAATGCCCTGGCCGGCGGCGGCACGCTGATCACTTTTCCGTTGTTGACCGCTATCGGTTTGCCGGCGGTGGTCGCAAACGTAACCAATACGGTGGCACTCTGCCCCGGCTATTTTGGAGCCACCCTGGCACAATGGAAAGATATCATTTCCCGAAAAAGGCGGGTGTGGCTGTATTTGCCGGCAGCAGTTTTAGGGGGTCTGTTGGGAGGAGTGCTGCTACTGCATACAGGCGAACGTGCATTCAACGGCATTATCCCCTACCTGATCCTGTCGGCAGCGATTCTCCTGGCGGTGGGCAATCCACTACATAAGTGGCTGGAAAGCCGCACAGCTCCAGGCCAGAGGTGGCAAGATCTGTCGGTAATCACTTTTGTGGCAGTGATGGCTGCTTCCATTTATGGGGGTTACTTCGGGGCCGGCTTGAGTGTGATCTTCCTGGCCGTGTTGGGCATAATGATCAGCGATTCGCTTACCCGTCTGAATGCATTAAAGCAAGTGCTGGCGCTGGCTACCAATATTGCCGCGGCGATATTTTTTGTTTTTTCTGGGGAGGTTAATTGGGCCGCGGCCCTGGTGATGGCAGTCTTTGCCCTGGCGGGTGGCACCGTGGGCGGCAGGTTGGCTGGCAAGATCAGCGCAGATAAATTGCGCTGGGTGGTGGTGGGGATCGGTGTGTTCGTCTCAATTTATTACTTCATCAAGTATCAGTAAATCACAGTTTTAGCTGCTGGTTTTGGCGTTGCAGTCGAAGGTTTGCAGGCGCTGGACAAGGAAATTTTTGGTCTCCTTCCGGGGAAAAATTGATCTGCTTGTTGACAGCGTCTGGCTGGAATCAGGCACATCGTTCGACCATCGAGTTACGTAGAGTATGATGTGGTTTACTTTGATTTTGCAAAGAGATTTGGAGGAAACATGAGCCGTAAAGACGGGAAGAAGACGGATTATGCCAACTGGGTATCGCTCAAGTTGATTGCGGTGCCGGGGGTGATAGCGCTGGGATTCACGCTGGTCTCCCTGAGGTGGTGGGGATTTGCTTTTGCGGCTTCGGCTTTTTTGTTTATCACGGTCTATTTTGCCCTGGCGCGCTTGACCTTTTCTCCAAGTGGAGATGATGTTCAAGCCAAGGTCGAAGGCCTGGTGCTGGCCCATCTCGGCACCCAAACAGGGACGGTATTAGATATTGGCTGCGGCAATGGACCGTTGACAGTCGCTATTGCCGAGAAGCACCCGCAAACCCAGGTGACGGGCGTCGATACTTGGGGCAAGAATTGGGATTATTCACAAAGGTTATGCGAACGTAATGCGGCCAACGCCGGTGTTGGCGAACGGGCCGTTTTTCAAAAGGCAAGTGCCCTGCAATTGCCCTTTGCCGATGGCCAATTTGATTGTGTGGTCAGCAACCTGGTATTTCATGAGATCAGAGGTCTAAAAGACAAACGCGAGGCAGTGCATGAGGCATTGCGAGTGCTCAAACCCGGCGGAACCTTCGTGCTGCAAGATCTTTTTCTGATCGAGTCTTATTATGGTAAACCTGACGATCTGCTCAAAGTAGTCCGGGGGTGGGGGATTCGGCAGGTCGAGTTCATTCGCACCTGCGATGAGCCGTTTATTCCAGGCCTGGTTAAGTTACCGTTTATGGTGGGCACGATGGGCATGCTGGTGGGGAAGAAATAGAAATTAACAAGCATCGAGTTACCTCTAATTTGCCCCGCTCCGGTGAGGAGAATATTTAACTTTCCAGAATTCTACAGTGAAAGTTCATCCCCGCCCCCAAATTTTGAGGGCGGGCAGTATCAAGGCAGGTCAGGTCTGAATCTCCTCCAATAAATAAGTCTTATAATGAATTTTATGTTCAGAAAACGGTATTTGCGTATTTTGTGGTTTTTTGGCTGGACGATCTTGAGTGTGATTGGCTGGGACCTGGTCCTGCCTCATCTGGGCTTACGCGGTTGGTCGCGGTCGACCCGGACGAACCGCATGCAGAACCATGCCCGGCGGTTTCGTAAGCTGGCTGTAGAAATGGGTGGGGTGATGATCAAGGTGGGACAGTTTCTATCGGCCCGCCTGGACGTGCTTCCACGCGAGATCACAGATGAATTGGCCGGTTTGCAAGATGAGGTCGCGCCAGAGCCGTTCGAGCCCATAAAAGCTCTCATTGAAGCTGAGTTCGGCGTCCCGCTCGGACAAAAATTCAACGATTTTGAACTTACCCCTTTGGCAGCAGCTTCGATCGGTCAGGTTTATTATGCTCACCTATGCACCACGCAGGCAGACGGCTCACCTTGCCCGGCGGTGGTAGTCAAAGTGCAACGGCCCCATATCGAAGAGATCGTAGATGTGGATTTGGCTGCCCTGAAGATTGTGGGCAGATGGCTGCAAAAATATCCTCCCATTCGTAAACGCGCCAACGTGCCGCAATTGATGGAAGAGTTCAGCCGCAGCCTGTATGAAGAGATCGATTATCTGCATGAAGGGAAGAACGCCGAGACATTTGCCGAGAATTTCAAAGAGAACGCTGGCGTGCGCGTGCCACAGGTGATCTGGAGCCATACTACCAAACGGGTCTTGACGCTCGAAGATGTGGGCGGGATCAAGATTACCGATTATGCAGCAATCGAGGCAGCAGGCATCAACTGTACTGAGGTTGCCAACCGGTTGCTGGATACTTATCTCAAACAGATTTTCGAGGATGGATTCTTCCATGCTGACCCGCACCCGGGTAATTTGTTCGTACAGCCGGCGGCTGCCGGTGCAGATTCGGGGGACTGGAAGCTGACTTTTGTCGATTTTGGCATGGCCGGAACCCTACCTGAAAATACCTTCAAAGCCTTACGTGAGGTTTTGATCTCGGTGGGTACGCAAGACGCACACCGCCTGGTGCAAACGTACTCGATGTTGAACCTGCTTTTGCCAGGGGCTGATCTGGAACAACTGGAGCGCGCCAGCCAGCGGGTTTTCGAACGGCTTTGGGGTAAATCTACAACGCAAATGAGAGAAATGCACCCTGAAGATGCGCGTGAATTCGTGGATGAGTTCGGTGACCTATTGTATGAAATGCCATTTCAGGTTCCCGAAAATTTGATCTTACTGGGGCGCTGCGTCAGCATCCTATCGGGCATGTGTACGGGTTTGGACCCGGATTTCAACGTTTGGGAGAGTCTGGCGCCTTATGCCGGCAAGTTGGTCGAGGCGGAGAGCGGCGGCAAATGGCAGACCGTGCTGAATGAGGTCGTGACGATGCTGCAAAAGGTGCTGGCATTGCCGGCCAAGACGGACGCGCTGCTCAGCCGCATGGAACAGGGACGTTTGGAAGTGCGCACGCCGACCTTGTCGCGTGATCTGGAGAGGCTCAACCACTCGCAGCGAAAGATTGCCGGGACGGTAGTCTTCGCTGCCTTCCTGCTCAGCGGGGTGCAGCTTTATGTGGCCGGGTCAGAGGCTCTGGCAGCCGGTTTTGCCGGAGCGGCGGCTTTGTCATTGCTGTGGGTGCTGCTGGGTAGGTAATTTAGATACGGTTAAAACGACACCAGGGCAGAGTTAATCCTGCCCCGGTGTTTTTTGTGAGTCGAACGATAAGATTTACTTCTCGGTATGCTCGATGGCCGCATCCAGCAGACTGCGCAGGCCTAGAAGGAATTCTTTGCGGGCAGCGCGCTGATTTTCGCGCACGCCTTCGGGAACCCAGGCTTCGGCTACCTTGTGCATATTTTCGTGCGCGGCATGCATGTGTTGGCGCGCCTCATCGATTTTGGCATTCTTTTCTTTGTCAGTTGTTTTCTCAGACATGGCTACCTCCTATAAGCTGTTTACCGTCTGAAGGGTATATAAGGTCAGCTTATAGGGGCATTATAAGTGTTCTTTGGCCTAAGTCAAGAGGCACGGCTGAGAGATAAGAAAAACCTTGAAAGAAAAATGTTTTTTCAAGGTTTTTCTTGTCAGCGGAGAGGGTGGGATTCGAACCCACGGTGGTCCATAGGGCCACAACGGTTTTCGAGACCGCCCCGTTCAGCCACTGCGGCACCTCTCCGAACGCCCAGATTATAACCGAAAAAGCTTAAATTTCGACAGTCTCTTGCCAGGCGGGGTAATAGACCGGGCCGATCCCTTCTTCTTTCAACTTTTGCTCGAAAATGGCCTCTTTATCGGGCTCACCATGCACCAAGAAGATCTTCCTGGCATGACCTTTGACCTGGCGGGCATACTGCAGCAGGCCATCCTGGCCGGCATGGGCCGAGAGACCACCGATGGTCTCGACTTCAGCGCGGCGTTCGAAGAGCTGGCCGAAGATGCGCACCTGGCGATCGCCCTCAGCCAAACGCCGGCCCAGAGTATTGGGGGCCTGCCAACCCACGATCAGAATCGTGTTGGCCGGGTTTTCGATGTTGTTACGCAAGTGATGGAGGATGCGGCCCGTTTCAGCCATCCCCGAGGCAGAGATGATCACCATTGGCCCCTGTTTGTCGTTCAGGCTCTTCGATTCTTCGACCGAGCCAACGTAGGTCAGACCCTTGAAATCCAGGGCGGGGTGGCGGTGCTCCAACATTAACTGGCGTGCCTCTGCATCGAGGTAATCGGGGAACCGCGAGAAGATCTTGGAGGCTTCCACGGCCAGCGGGCTATCTACATACACTGGTAAGGGCTCCAGTTCTCCATCTGAGATCATGCGGTTCAAGAAGTAGACGAGATCCTGGGTGCGGCCGACGGCAAAGGCGGGGACAATGATCTTGCCACCGCGTTTTACCGTCTTGATGGCAATCTCTTTGAACTCTTCATAGGCCTCTTCGATGCTGGCATGTGGTTTATCTCCGTAGGTACATTCCATCAAGAGGTAATCGACATCGCTATCGGGCAGAACCGGGTCACGCAGTAGGGGCATGTCGAAGCGACCAATATCGCCTGAGAACCACAGCTTCTTGTGAATGCCATTGTCGTTGATCTCAAGGACGACGGCAGCGGAGCCGAGAATGTGCCCGGCTTCGACGAAATGTACAGTCACCTCGGGGATGGGAGAAAAAGACTGGTTATAGTTCACCGGGTAATACTGTTTGGAAGCTTCGGCAGCGTCTTCGAGAGAATACAAGGGCTCGACCGGCGGTTCGCCGCGGCGGGCGTTCTTTTTGGTGGCATACTCGGCATCTGCCTGCTGGATATGGGCCGAATCGGCCAACATGATCTGACCCAGGGCGGCGGTGGGTGGAGTGGAATAGATGGGCCCGCCGTAGCCGCATTTAACCAGGTTGGGCAGGTTGCCGCTGTGGTCAATGTGGGCATGTGAGAGAATGACGGCGTCAATTTCGTGGGGGTCGAAATCAAAGGTGAGGTTGCGGTCATAAAAATCCTGGCGGTGGCCTTGAAACAGGCCGCAATCCAACAACAGTTTTTTGCCGTTGATCTCGAGTAGATGCTGAGAGCCGGTTACCGTTTGGGCTGCCCCATTAAAACGAATTTTCATTCTATCTCCTGTTTGCGCAGCACTGAAAAGAGTTCCTGGTGAAAATGTTGGTAACGCCAGGGAATCTGAGCCATGAGTGCATGCAATTTGGGCATGGTCTCAGGGTTCTCGGCGGCAATGTGTTCCAAGAAATCACGCGGCAAGATCACGTCCGATTCTACTTTAAGCGCCAAACCCTTCGATTTACGCCATTCTTTGAGCGCATCCAGGCGGCGCAGGAACTTTTCATCCGGACGGATTTTGGCCGGGCGCAGCAAGGGGCCAGCCGCCTGACCTCGCTGGATGGCCTGCAAGATGCCTGCCCCGTAACGCTGGACCAGGTGCGGCGTGAGTCCGCGAAAATCCAGCAATTGGTCCATCTGGGTAGGGCTTTCTTTGGACAATTTGACCAGAAGCTCGTTGGAAAGTACCTTAAAGGGAGGCACATTTTGACGGCGGGCCTGGTCTTCGCGAAAGGCGCACAGCTCCTGCAAAATAGCTGCTTCGGATGGGGAAATTTCGGTCGAGCCGGCGACCTTCCAACAATTGGGAGAAACCGGCGTCTGATTATGACTTTCTACTTCGCAGCCCAGGCGAAAATCTTCCAGGGCCAGATCCCATAGACCCCTCTCCCTTAGGTCCTTTTCAAGGGTTTCTTTTAGAGGGTAAAGATAGCGGCTATCCTGGCGGGCATAATCCAGCATGGGACCTGTAAGCGGCCGCAATCCCCAATTGGCACGTTGGTACTTCTTTTCGAGGGCGATCCCCAACCTTGATTGAATGAGCGAGCCCAGACCCACGGCGGGTTCGCCCAAAATTCTGGCTGCAACCATCGTGTCGAAAATATTGTTGAACTTGAAGTCATAATCTCGCTTGAGACAGAGGATATCGTATTCGGCGGCGTGAAAGATCTTTTCTTGCCTGGGGTTGGCAAAAACTGCCGCCAAAGGCGAGAGATCCGCTAATGCCAAAGGATCGATCAAATAATCGGCAGCGAGGGTGGAAATCTGGATCAGGCAAACCTGCTCCTGATATACATAGAGGCTGTTCGATTCTGTGTCGACCGAGAGAAAAGGCGCGTCTGTGATCACACGCATCATTTCATTCAGTAATTTGGGCGTAGAGACCCAGGTGAGCGCGATGGTTTGTAAGTCGGTCATGGTCAAATTATAATGCTGAAAAAAGTTCATTCTGCGCGATTGTGAAAATCGAGAAAATTGGTCGTAATTAAGTATTAAGGATTCTTAAAAATGTGCAATAATATAGAGAATATCGTTTGATTTACATCCAGGAGGAGGCGTATGAAAGAGCGGATCTTAATAATTGAAGACGACGAGGGGATCTCAAAAGTACTACGCCGGGCCCTGGTTTATGAAGGTTACCAGGTAGATACAGCGTTGGACGGCGAAAGCGGCTTGAACCTGAACCGCGATAATCATCCCGATCTGGTCGTGCTGGACTGGATGCTGCCGGGAATGGACGGGCTGGAGGTTTGCCGGCGACTGCGCGAGCTCGGGTCTGTGCCCATTCTGATGCTGACCGCCAAGGAAGCCCTGGAAGATCGCATTCACGGCCTGGACGCCGGCGCGGATGATTACATGGTCAAACCGTTCGAGCTGGATGAACTGCTGGCACGAGTGCGTGCCCTGTTGCGGCGCACCCAGGTGGAACGCGCACCGGTCTTGACCTTTGGCGATCTGAGCCTGGATACATCGACGCGGCAGGCGACGCGCGTCGGGCGTGTTATCATGCTCACTGCCAAAGAATACGACCTGCTCGAACTCTTCATGCGCCACCCACGCCAGGTGCTCACCCGCGAACTGATCTTCGACCGCGTATGGGGCTACGACTTTGGCGGTGAAAGCAACGTGCTCGACGTCTACATTCGCTATCTGCGCCAAAAACTCGAGAGCCAGGGAGAAACTCGCCTGATCCATACCGTACGCAGTGTCGGGTATGTGTTGCGCGAAGTGGGTTAATCCAAATTTTTCATGTCTTTACGCGTCAGGCTAACCCTGCTCTATACTATGCTGCTGGGGAGCGTTTTGCTGCTCTTCGGCGGTTTAGTCTATGGGCTGGTGAGCCTGATTATGGTCGACAACCTCGACCAGTCTTTGCAGCAGGCCAGCGACGAAATCATCGGTCAGTTAAAGATCAATGCAGGGGGGCAATTCGACCCACGCTCGATCTCGAGTTTCGAACCCACGGCAAACCTCTTGATCCAGGTCTGGGGGAGCAACCGCGAACTACAAATTTCGCGGCCGACCGGTTGGAAAGACGCGCTCGACCAGGATGCCTGGACGAGCGGGGAGACCAATTTCTCGACCGCTACGACCGATAACCTGCACCTGCGGGTGTTGACGACAGCGCTGACCTCGATGCGCGGGCCGGCGGGGATCTTGCAGGTGGGAATCAACTTGAGCCTGCTGGATCTGATCCAGGAGACTCTGGCCAGGATCGTGATCTATTTGACCACGGCGGCCATGCTCATCACTTTCATCGTCACCTGGCTGCTCACCAGCAAAGTGCTGACGCCGCTCACAACGATGACCAACGTAGCCACGCAGATCACGCGGGCTGACGACCTTTCACGGCGTATCCCCATCGAAGATTACCGCGATGACGAGATCAGCCGGCTGGTGGTGGCTTTCAACCGGACGCTGGAGCGACTGGAGAAGCTGTTCACCTCACAGCAGCGGTTTCTGGCGGATGTGAGCCATGAACTGCGAACGCCGTTAACCGTCATCAAGGGCAACATCGGCATCATCCGCAAGTTTGGTGTCGACGAGGAATCACTAACCGGGGTAGAAGGTGAAGTGGACCGGCTGACACGGCTGGTGGGTGATCTGCTGCTGCTCAACCAGGCCGAAGCGGGGGTGATGCCGCTCGACCTTGTGAAAGTGGATCTGGGAACGGTGCTGGTAGAAGTAATGCAGCAAATGAGCGTACTGGCCGGCGACAAGGTCAAATTGAACCTGACGGCAATCGACCAAGCCATCGTCAACGGTGACCGGGATCGCCTCAAGCAGGTGTTCTTGAACCTGATCAGCAATGCCATTGCTTATACGCCCAGGAACGGCACGGTTGAGATCAAGCTGGTCAAACTGGCACATCAAGCGGTCTTTTCAGTCAAAGATGATGGCGCCGGCATTTCGCCGGATGATCTGCCGCATATCTTCGAGCGTTTTTACCGCGGTGACAAGTCGCGGACCCATACGGCGACAAGCGGTTTTGGATTGGGACTTTCGATTGCCAAGTGGATCACCGAAAAGCATGGGGGCAAGATCGAGGTGGAATCCGAGTTAAAAAAAGGAACGATCTTCAGGGTGTACTTCCCTCTAGCTGAAGAATAAGACGATCCCCGGTGCTTTGAAGTCGGGGATCGTCTTATCCAGGTATGATTTTCACTTTACAACGAGTTGGTGTGGCTCTTCGATGAGTCCGCGGCGTTGTAATTGCGCGCAGCGAAGAGATCGTGATAGGTAGGCTCGACACGGGCAGCACTGGAAGCAGACGCCGGCCGGGGGTTGCGCGTGAGGTGCAGAGGTGCAGCGGCAACAGGCTGGCTGCGAGAGGTGGGGGCCGTGCGGGTGAAAGCGGTGTCGGTACGCAGCACGTTGACCGAGGGTGATTTGTCACCATTGAGACGTTCGATGGCGGAGGTCAACGAACCGATGATGAGGATGCGGATGACCCAGACCAAAATAGCTACGAAGACCGGTACCACCTGGGTGAGAGTGTGGGTGCTGACGACGGTCGAGCTTTTGAGAACATGCCCACTGATGGCTACTGCTACTCCCCACCAGGTGAGGGCAGCATTGGCCGTGGCGGCCAACAGCCAGGCGCCAAAGAGGTACCACGACTCTTTATTGTCTCCCCGGCGGCTAGAAGGGGTGATGAGGCGGGCAATGCCGGCAAAGTCGATGCCGCAGAAGGCCAGGGCCAGGAAGGTGTACCAGGGCACTCCCAGAAATTTGAGGTTGCCCAAGAGGTCTTGCAGAGCAAACAGGGTGGTGCTGAAGTTGAACGATTCGAAGGCGATCATGGCCAAAACAATGATCAGACCATAGGCGGTGCCACTGCGGACACGCGAGGATGCGGCACTTTTGCTTAAACTGGGTCGGGTTGCGGATAGATTCATGTCATTTCTCCTGAACTATATAGAACAAATGTATCATTCAATAATCACATTATAGAACAAAATAACTAAATGTCAATAGGCAATTTCTGATTTCGAGAAAGTCTTTTCCCCCGCAAGGGACAGAGTCTTGGTTAAAAAGCCGGAACCGCGAATTTACCGAACTGGCCGAATAAAAACCTAAACGGGATAAAGGCCAAGCACGAAAGCGAGATTTCTTCAAAGGGCAGGCAACCGCGACGAAAAGAAAACGATTCGAGTTTTGTCCACGAATTATTCAACCGCGAATTGACCGAATTATGCCTAATGAACCGAATAAGTTTCGTAGCAGAAAAGCAGGACTGCGAATTAGCTGGTCTACAATATGCCACTCCCGATA
>Ga0187810_10000592_pt1 | contig 13614 bp, 8 predicted proteins | sample NC_wetland_sal_i_9_FD_132963 | JGI IMG/M metagenome (GOLD analysis project Ga0187810, IMG submission 132963) | Wetland sediment microbial communities from Neuse River Estuary, North Carolina, USA - ASW_5 | ecosystem: Environmental > Aquatic > Freshwater > Wetlands > Sediment | place: USA: North...
ACGCCGTAGTAGACCGGCAGCGCCGCGAGCGCCGCGATCAGGCCCCACTGGCCGGCGTGGCGGCGGACCGCCGCCAGCGAGCGGGCCGGCGCCGCGGGCAGGCTGGGCGGAGAAACTATCGTGGTTTCCATGGCTCCGTACGGAAACTCGAGCGGCGTGTGATGGCACCTTACCGAGGTGGTGGGGAGCCGTTAGCCCCCCACCACCTCACTCTGTCAGGTGACGGTCTTCGTCGGAGTGACCGTCTGGAAGAAGACGGGGTCGCCGTTGGACCCGACCTTGTACAGGCCGTAGGACTTCAGCGTCGTGTCACCGTTGGCGTCGAATCCGTAGGTGCCCAGGACGGACTGAACCGACTTGTCCGCGAACAGGGCCGCCAGGATGGCGGACCTGCTGTTGCCCTGCGCGCCGAGGTTCTTGATCGTGCTGAGCGCGAGCTGCATCACCGCATAGCCGTAGATCGCGTACGGGTCGGGGCTGGAAGTGCCGTACTTGGCCGAGTAAGCGGCCAGGAACGCCTGGCCGCCCGGATACGCGGACAGGTTCTGAGTCGCGACCGTGCACTCGATCAGCGGGTCGATCGCGGCCGGGACGCCGCCCGAGGACGCCTGGGTGTAGGAGCTCGTGCACACCCCGTCACCACCGAAGATCTTGGCGGTGGGGATCGCCGCGTGGACGTCCTTGGTGATCTGGACGGCGCCGTTGGACACGATGCCGGCGAAGAAGAAGCAGTCGGCTCCCTGGCCGGAGATCGTCGAGGCGTAGGAGCGGAAGTTCGGGGCGGTCGGGTCGATCCCGGTGTTGCTGACGATGTTGATCCCGTAGAAGCCCTTCTCCAGCCCGAGCAGGGTGGCGAGGCCAGCCCCGTAAGCCTCCTTGTCGTTGGCCACGGCGACCTTGGTGCAGCCCGCGTTCTTCATCGCGATCAGGTCCGCGGCGGCCTGGATCGAGTCGATCGGCACGATCCGCAGGTAGGTCCGCTTCCCGGTCGGGTAGTACTTCTGCGGCTCACCGGGCGCGCTGCCCGGCAGGCTGGTGGTCAGGCCGACGTACGTGTTGGCCGGGCTCACCTGCGGAATGCCCGCCTCGTTGAGGATCGGGATCGACACCTCGCTGGCCCCGGAGTTGAACTCGCCGATGTAGAACACGGCCTTCGAATCCCCGGCCACCTGGCGCGCGTTCGCCGCCGTCTGGCCCGGGTCCCACTTCCCGGCCGCTGCGGTCGAGTCGTCGAGCACGGTGTAGTGCACCGTGAAATTACCGGCCTTGCCGCCGGCCTGGGCGAGTGCGAGCTTGATCCCGTTGACCAACGGGATGGTCTGCGCGCTCGAGGCTCCCTGCATGGGAAGGCTCGAGTAGATGTCGACCACATTGCCGCCCGCGGCTGCGCTGCTGCTGGTGGTGGTGCCGCCCGTGCTGCTGCTACTGCTGCTGCTACTGCAGGCGGTGGCCGCCAGGCCGATCGCGGCCAGGGCCGCGATCGCAGTTGTCCGTCTCATGTTTTTCCTCTCATCGATTGAGATATCCGGCCCAGATCCGGGGCCAGGCGAAGGTCGCGGCAGTCACCTCAGCCGACCATTTCCCCAACCCTGGCGCAGAGCAGGCCACTCGGCCGCCGATCTACCGGACCCTGGCCAGATCTGTCAGCATCGACTCGGCGAAGCCCCTCGCCAGGCATTCAGCGGCATGGACACCGGCCTCGACCTTCCGACGTTCCCACCGACCCGACCGAGCGCACAAGCCTTGACGACAGGGACCCCCGCTGACGGCGGTGGTTCGGCAGCATGTTTGTTCAGATCAGGCCGTCTTAGCACGCAGAGCTTGCCATATCCCGGTCTCGTGGGCGCTACCCGCAGGTAACGAAACGGTCTCCAGACGGTTTGCCGACGCGCGGTGACCATCGACGTCACACACGCGAACTCGCACGTCCGGGGGCGTCGCCACGGCCCGTTCGGCGGAAAATTCCCTAAATGTCCGCCGGCTCGTCATCGAGGCGGGCGAGCCAGCTGGCGAGCCGGTCGATGGCGGTCTCGAAGTCGGGATGGGTGTCCACGAAGTCGCGCAGCCGCTCGGCGAGCCAGGCCACCGGGACCTGCTCGTCGCCGCGCCTGGCCTCTAGCTCCTCGATGCCGCGGTCGGTGAAGTACATCGCTACCCCACAAGGGTTTCAGTGCGCGGGGATGGCCGTCTCGAGAATGTCGCGGTGGGATCGGGCGTGCTGGGCGGCCGAGCCGGTCGCGGGCGCGGAGCTGGGGGGCAGGGACACCAGGCCGACCTCGCGGCCCAGGAGCCGGGGGAGCTTGAGCGCGAAGTTGGGCCAGGCCCCCATGTTGGCCGGCTCCTCCTGCACCCAGGTGACCGACGAGGCGCCTTGGTAGCGGGCCAACTCGGCCACAAGCTCCGAGACGGGCAGCGGGTAGAGCCGCTCGACCCGGGCGATGGCCACATCGGTCGCGCCCGCCTCGCGGCGCCGCGCGTCCAGGTCGTAGTACACCTTCCCGGTGCACAGCAGCACCCGGCGCACCTCGGCATCGGGGACCGCGTTCACCGAGCCAATCAGGGGCCGGAAGGAACCGCTGGTGAACTCGCTGACCGCGGAGGTGGCCGCCTTGAGCCTGAGCATGGACTTCGGGGTGAACACGATGAGCGGCTTGTGCCGGCCGGACAGGCCCTGCCAGCGCAGCAGGTGGAAGTAGTTGCCGGGCGTGGTCGGCATCGCCACCGTCATGTTGTCCTGCGCGCACAGCGCGAGGAACCGCTCGATCTTGGCCGAGGAGTGGTCGGGGCCCTGGCCGTCGTAGCCGTGGGGGAGCAGCAGGACCACCCCGGAGCGCTGGCCCCACTTCTGCTCGCCGGAGCTGATGAACTCGTCGATGATCGTCTGCGCGCCGTCGGCGAAGTCGCCGAACTGGGCCTCCCAGCAGACCAGGGCCTCGGGGCGGGCCACGGAGTACCCGTACTCGAACCCCATCGCCGCGTACTCCGACAGCAGGGAGTCGTGCACGAAGAACTTCGCCGCGCCGGAGTCAAGCTGCTTCAGCGGCGTGTACTCCCGCCCGGTGTTCCTGTCCACCAGCACCGCGTGCCGTTGCCCGAACGTCCCTCGCCGCGAGTCCTGCCCGACCAGGCGCACCGGACGCCCGTCCATGATCAGCGCGCCGAACGCCAGTAGCTCGCCGGTCGCCCAGTCGATGGCGTCCTCGGCGGCCATCGCGGCCCGCCGGTCGAGCAGCGGCTTGAGCCGCGGGTGCACGGTGAAGGAGGTCGGCAGGTTGACCTGGGTGTCGATGATCCGCTTGACCGTCTCGCCGGACACCGCGGTGGGCACTGCCTCGTGGTTGACCGGGCGGTCCTCCGGCTCGGGCGGCCTGACGGTGCCCGGGTCGGCCGGGCGTTCGGCGGCGTCCCTGGTCTCGGTGAAGGCGCGCTCGAGCTGCTGCTGGTAGTCGCGCAGCGCGGCCTCGGCCTCCTCCATGGTGATGTCGCCCCGGGCGATCAGCGACTCGGTGTACACCTTGCGAGTCGAGCGCTTGGCCTCCACCAGGTCGTACATGAGCGGCTGGGTGAACGACGGGTTGTCGGTCTCGTTGTGCCCCCGCTTGCGGTAGCACAGCATGTCGACGACGACGTCCTTCTTGAACGCGTGCCGGTAGGCGAAGGCCAGCCGCGCGACCCGCACCACCGCCTCCGGGTCGTCCCCGTTGACGTGGAAGATCGGCGCCTGGATCATCCGGGCCACGTCGGTCGCGTACACCGAAGACCGCGAGTGCTGCGGGGCGGTGGTGAAGCCCACCTGGTTGTTCACGATGATGTGCACGGTGCCGCCGGTGCGGTACCCGCGCAGCAGGGAGAGGTTCAGCGTCTCGGCCACCACGCCCTGCCCGGCGAACGCGGCGTCGCCGTGGATGAGCACGGGGAGCACGGTGAACCCCGGCTCGCCCTTGTCGATCACGTCCTGCCTGGCGCGGACGACGCCCTCGAGGACGGGGTCGACCGCCTCCAGGTGGCTCGGGTTGGCCACCAGCGAGGTCCTGATCGTGCCGCCGTCGGGCGCGCGGTAGGTCCCGTCGGCGCCCAGGTGGTACTTGACGTCGCCCGAGCCCTGCGCGCTGCTCGGGTCCAGGTTGCCCTCGAACTCCTTGAAGATCTGCGCGTAGGACTTGCCGACGATGTTGGCCAGCACGTTCAGCCGGCCGCGGTGCGCCATCCCGATCACGGCCTCGTCTAGCGACGCGTCCGCCGCCTCGGCGAGCACGGCGTCCAGGAGCGGGATCAGCGACTCGGCGCCCTCCAGGGAGAACCGGCGCTGGCCCACGAACTTGGTCTGCAGGAACTGCTCGAACGCCTCGGCGACGTTAAGCCGGGACAGGATGCGGATCTGCTCGTCGTGCTCGGCGCGGGGGTGCGGGACCTCGATCCGGTCCTGCAGCCAGCGGCGCTCCTCCGGGTCCTGGATGTGCATGTACTCGGTGCCGACCGTGCGGCAGTACGAGTCGCGCAGCACGCCGAGGATGTCCCGCAGCTTCATCCGCGGCTTCCCGCCGAACCCGCCGGTGGGGAACTCGCGCTCCAGGTCCCACAGCGTCAGCCCGTGCTGGTTGATGTCCAGGTCGGGGTGCTTGCGCTGGGTGACCTCCAGCGGGTTGGTGTCGGCCATCAGGTGGCCGCGTACCCGGTACGCGTGGATGAGCTCCTGCACCCGGGCGGACCTGGTGACGTCGTCCTCGTGGCCCTCGGCAAAGTCCCTGACCCAGCGGACCGGCTCGTACGGGATCCGCAGCGAGGCGAAGATCCCGTCGTAGAAGGCGTCCCCGCCGAGCAGCAGCTCGTGTATTTTCTGCAGGAACTCGCCGGACTGCGCACCCTGGATGATCCGGTGGTCGTAGGTCGAGGTGAGCGTGACCGACTTGCTGATCGCCAGCCGGGCCAGGGTCTCCTCCGACGCGCCTGCGTACTCGGCCGGGTACTCCATCGCCCCGACGCCGACGATGACGCCCTGGCCGGGCATCAGCCTGGGCACCGAGTGGACCGTCCCGATCGTGCCCGGGTTCGTGATGGTCGCGGTGGTCCCCGCGAAGTCCTCGACCGCGAGCTTGCCCGTCCGCGCCCGCCGCACGACGTCCTCGTAGCTCTGCCAGAACGTGCGGAAGTCCATGTCCTCCGCCGTCTTGATGTTCGGCACCAGGAGCTGCCTGGATCCGTCGGCGGCCTGCACGTCGATGGCCAGCCCCAGGTTGACGTGCTCGGGCTTGGCGACCGCGGGCTTGCCGTTCTCCTCGGTGTAGGCGTCGTTCATCTCCGGCAGCGCCTTGAGCGCCTGGACCACCGCGTACCCGATCAGGTGGGTGAACGACACCTTCCCGCCCCGGCCGCGGCGCAGGTGGTTGTTGATGACGATCCGGTTATCGACCAGGAGCTTCGCCGGCACCGAACGAACGCTGGTCGCCGTGGGCACCGACAGGCTCGCCGTCATGTTGACGACGGTCCGGGCCGCCGCGCCGCGCAGCCTGCTGACCTCGGTGCCGGGGCCCGCCGGCGCAGCCGGCACAGGCGGCACCGCCGCGGGCTGCGGCGCCGGTGCGGGCTGCGGGGCCGGGGCCGGAGCGAGCACCGGCGCGGGCGGGGGTGCCTGCACGACGGGCGGAGCCGCCGGGCTGGGCTGGGCGGGGGCCGTCAGGATGGGCTGGGGTCCGGTGCCGTTGGGGAGCGCGGGGGTGTAGTCGGCGAAGAAGCTCCACCAGGCCCGGTCCACGGAACTGGGATCCGCCAGGTACCGCTGGTACAGCTCTTCCACGAGCCACTCGTTGGCACCGAAGTTGGCCTTACTCGCCGTGATGGCCGGCTCGTGCTCGCGTGGCGGCCCTGGCTCGTCTGACGCCCCGGGCTCGCGGACCTCGGCGCTGCCCTGCGATGACCCAGAAGACACGGCGGACATCCTCCCCAAACCCTCTTCCGACACGGTGATCCGATGGTTGGACTGCACCCTTCAGGCTACCCGTGGCTAGGTGAGAGCCGGCACGGGCTGGGCGAAAGTCCCGGTCCAGGCGGGGTGCCGACCGGTACCATCGGCGGGGAACGACAACGGGGCCATCTGGGTTATTCCCGCCCATCTGCCCATCTCGCACGCCGGAGGCAAGGCAAAAAAGGTAAAAGGGTGACGACTGGCAACCATGAGGCCGACGGCACCGGGGCCTCTTCCCGGCCCCCCGGCCGACGCCGCCCGCAGCCGCGCGCCAGCCGCCCGCAGCGCGCCGCCCCGCCCAGCCAGCAGCCACCCAGCCAGCAGCCGCCGAGCCAGCAGCCGCCCGGTCAGCAGGCCTCACGCTGGGCCGACCACTTCGGCACCGTCCCCGGCTACGAGTTCGAGGGCCGCCGCCCGCAGCCGGGCCGGCCCACGCCCCCAGGACCGGCCTGGGACGAACACCAGGCCGCCACCCCGGGCGGCGAGCCCCCGCGCTTCAGGTACACGCAGACGGTGAGCCAGGCGCCGCCGCAGGCGTGGGCCGACGACCAGGCGGCCAGGCCCGGCTTCGAGTTCGACCGCCCGGCCAGGAGCGCCGGTGCCTTCCACCGCGATCCGTTCCCGGCCGGTTCCGGCTTCGTCTACCTGTCCAGCCCCCACCCGTGGGCGGACGACCCGCCCGTGCCCACGCAGCTAGGCCCCGCCCAGCTAAGCCCCGGGTCCGTGCCCCAGGCGCGGTTCGCCCGGGCCGCGGCGCCTCCCCGCCCCGAAGTGCGCTCGGCCCGCGCCGAGTGGGTGCGCCTGCTCCGCTCCTTCGTGCCCCAGCCCGTCAAGCCCAGCTGGTTCTCCCGGTTCGCGGCCGCGCTGGAGTTCCGGGGCGCGGCGCTGCGGGTGGTGCTCCCGGTCCTGGCCATGATCGTCATCGGCGTGGCCGCCGTAGTCCTGGCGGGCGCGGACAGCGGCCGCTCAACCCCGCCCCCCGCCGTGGGCTCCGCCGGGTTCCCCCCGGCCACCCTGGCGGGCGGCGACTTCGCCGTCACGGACGACGGCCGCGGCATCGACCAGACCCTCGGCCGCGTCGCCAGCGACGGCGACGAGATCGTCGCGGTGGGGTCCCAGACCGGTGCGCGCATCGCACGCGCGCAGTTCTTTTTTTCCCCGAACGACGGTGGTTCGTGGTCGATGGCCTCGGTGCGCACGCCGGCCGGCGGGCCACCGCCTCCGGGCTACGCGGCCCGGCTCGTGGCCGGCGGTCACGGCGCCTGGGTCGCCCTGGGCCCCAGTGCGATCTGGACCAGCCCGGACGGCCGGACCTGGACGCTGGCCTCGACCGCCGGGCTGCCGCTGCGACCCGGTGACCAGATCAGCGTCCTGAAGCGGACGGCGGCCGGCTTCATCGCCGCCGGGTCGAACGTGCCCGGCGGCGACGCGGCGCAGGCCAGCCCGGTGGTCTTCCTCTCGGCCAACGGGATCAGCTGGGAGCGCCTGGACGCCGCGCAACTCGGCCTGGCCGCAGGCGCGGGCCGCGTCACCGGCATCAGGTTCGCGGCGGCGTACGGGAACGAGATCCTGATCGCGGGCGACGTCGTCACCGCCCAGTCCAAGCGCACGCCGGCCTTCACGACCAGCGCCGCCTGGCTGAGCGGCAACGGCGGCACGACCTGGACGCTGGTCGTCCGGCCCGCCGCGCAGGCCCCGATGAGCGGCGAGGCCGTCACCCGCGACGGGTTCATCCTGGTCAGGCCGGCCATGGTGGGTGGCAGCCCGGCCGTGGCGGTGTACCGCTCCCCGGATGGCCGGGTGTGGACTCATGAGGCCACCCTGAGCACCCCGGCCGGCTTCCAGGCCGGGTTCGTCAGCGGCGGGCCCGACGGCGCGGTCGTGTCCGGGCAGGCGGGCCGGGTCCTCGTCGCCTTCGTCTCGGCGGACGGCGCCTCGTGGCGGCAGACGCCGGCGTTCGGCTCCGCGGCCGCCGAGGCGGTTTCGGGCGTCACCGTGGCCGCGGGCGGCACCGTCGTGGTGGCCGGGACCAGCGCTCCCGCCCAGGACAGTCGCCAGCCCCTGATCACGGTCTTGCGCCCGCGCACCGGCCCCGTCCGCGTCGACGTGGCGGCGATCCCCGGCGCCACCGAGGCCCAGCTGGCCGTGAACGGCATCGCCGCCCAGGGCAGCACGCTGGTCGCGGTGGGTGGCGCGAACGGCTACCCCGCGGCCTGGACCTCCGCCAACGGTGGCCTGGGGTGGACCCGGGCCGCCGGCCAGACCCCCGCGGTGTTCGGCCGGGCCGGGAGCCAGCAGCTGACCAGCGTGGCCTACGGCGCCGCGGGCTGGCTCGCCGTGGGCGGCGTCACCGCGGGTACGGCGGAACACCCGGTGGTGGTCACTTCGCCGAACGCCGCTACCTGGCAGGCCGCCGACGGCGAGGCGGCCTTCCGCGGGCCCGGCCTGTTCACCGAGCAGGCGGCCGCCGGGCCGGGCGGCTACGTCATCGTCGGCTACCAGGTCTCCGCGGGCCGCCCGGTCGCCGCGGCCTGGTGGTCCCCGGGCCTGACCGGCTGGCGCCGCGCGGGCGACGCGTCGCCCGGCGCCCTCGACGGGGCCGCCGCCCAGATGCTGGCCGTCACCGCCAGCCCGCGCGGCTTCGTCGCGGTCGGCTGGGCCGGCGACCAGCCGTCCGCGTGGATGTCACCGAACGGCCAGGCCTGGACCCGGGAATCAGTCCCGCTGCCGATCGGGGTCCGCCGGGCGGTGCTGCAGCGCGTCGCGAGCGACGGGCCCGCCGTGGTCGCGGTCGGCACCGTGCTCACCTCCTCGGGCCAGGTGCTGCCGTTCGCCGCGAGCTCCGCCGACGGCGGCACCACCTGGACCGACGCGGCCCTGCCGATCCCCTCGGGGCAGGCGTTCGTCACCGCGCTGACCGCCTCGGGCCACGGCTTCACCGCGACCGGGACCTTCGGCCGCACCCCAGGTCACCAGGACGTGGTGGTGTGGACCTCGGCGAACGGGGCGGCGTGGCAGGCGTTCACCCCGGCCGGCCGGGGCCTGACCGGTCCCGGTATCCAGGCCATCACCGGCCTGACCGCGACGAGTTCCACGCTGACCGGCGTCGGCTTCACCGCCTCGCCGGGTGGCGAGGACCCGGTGTTCTGGCAGTCGCCGATCCGCTGAGCGCGCTCACGCGCCGGGGACGGCGACCGGCTTCCCGAACACGTCTTCCCTGCGGTTATAAAGGCTCGGCACGGTGCCCCGGACGGTCCGGACCAGGTCGGCGTCGACCTCCCCGACCGCCACCGCGGGCCCCGGCCCGAGGTCCATCTTGACCACGCCGAGCGGGTCGACCAGGATGCTGCGCCCGATCCCGGTCGCGGCCTTGGTGGGCGGCTCGTCGGGGTCGGGCACCTGGCAGGCCGCGGCGACCCACACGGTGTTCTCGATGGCGCGCGCCCGGATGAGCGTGAGCCAGTGCTCCTCCTTCAGCGGCCCCGCCGCCCAGGCCGCGGGCAGCAGGAGCAGGTCGGCCCCCGCCACGGCCAGCGCCCGGGACAGTTCCCCGAACCGCACGTCGTAGCAGATCTCCAGCCCGGTCCGCATCCCGGCCAGCGTGACCAGGACCGGCGCGGAGCCCGGCGCGACCTCATCGGACTCGCGGTGCCCGAACGCGTCGAACAGGTGCAGCTTCCGGTACGAGGCGACCAGCTCCCCGGCCCCGTCGTAGGCCACCGCCGTGTTGTACACCCGGTCGCCCGGCGCGGGCTCGAACACCCCGGCCACCAGCGCGACCCCGGTGTCCTTGGCCGCGGCCGCGAGCCCCGAGCAGAACGGCCCGTCCAGCGGCTCGGCCGCGGCCCGCAGGTCCGACCCGAACCTGACCTGCGTCGCCTCGGGAAACACCGCCAGGTCCGCGCCGCCGCCCGCGGCCTCATGCATCGCCAGGCGCACCCGGTCGGCGTTCACCGAAGGCCGTGAGCTGACCGGGATCTGGCACAGTGCGACTCGCATACCTTCCACCCTAACCAGCACGGCAAGATGGGCAGCGTGAGCAGACCATTCCTCAACCGGCGCCTGGAGGGCCTCGGCACCACGGTCTTCGCGGAGATGTCCGCGCGCGCGGTGGCGACCGGCTCGATCAACCTGGGCCAGGGCTTTCCCGACCGCGACGGCCCGGCCAGCGTGGCCCGGGCCGCGGCCGACGCGATCCTGGCCGGCCGCGGCAACCAGTACCCGCCGGGCCCCGGCGTCACCGAACTCCGCCAGGCCATCAGCGCGCACGCCCAGCGCTTCTACGACCTGGCCTTCGACCCGGCCGAGGAGATCCTCGTCACCGCGGGCGCCACCGAGGCGGTCGCCGCGGCGATCCTGGCCCTGGTCGAGCCGGGCGACGAGGTAATCGCGTTCGAGCCCTACTACGACTCCTACGTGGCCAACATCGCCATGGCGGGCGGCGTCCGCGTCCCGGTCACGCTGCGCCCGCCGGACTTCCGCCCCGACCTGGACGAGCTGGCCCGGGCGATCACCGACCGCACCAGGCTCATCCTGCTCAACACGCCGCACAATCCCACCGGGACCGTCTTCACCCGGGACGAGCTGGCCCAGATCGCGGCGCTGGCCGTCGAGCGCGACCTGCTCGTGGTGACCGACGAGGTCTACGAGCACCTGGTCTTCGAGGGCGAGCACGTCCCCATCGTCCGGTTCCCCGGCATGCGCGAGCGGACGGTGAGCATCAGCTCGGCCGGCAAGACGTTCTCGTTCACCGGGTGGAAGATCGGCTGGGTCAAGTCCACCCCCGAGCTGGTCGGCGCGGTCAAGACGGTCAAGCAGTTCCTCACGTTCGTCAGCGGCGGCCCGTTCCAGTACGCGATCGCGGAGGCCCTGATGCTGCCCGACGAGTACTTCGCGACGCTGCGCGACGAGCTCAAGGCCCAGCGGGACCTGTTCACCGCGGGCCTGGCCGGACTCGGCTACGGGGTCCGCCCGCCGCAGGGCACCTATTTCGTCACCGCGGACATCAGCGGCCTTTCCGACCTCGACGGGACCGAGTTCTGCCGGCTGCTGCCCGACCGCGCGGGAGTGGTGGCCATCCCCGCGGCCATCTTCTACGACGACAAGGACGCGGCCCGCACCCAGGTCAGGTTCGCGTTCTGCAAGCGCCCCGAGGTCCTGACGCAGGCCCTGGCCCGGCTCTCGCGGATGGCCCAGGCCTGATCCGCACCTCCCCCGGTCCGGTATAGGGGGCCCAGCCCCACCTCCGTTCGGGGTTCCAGGCCCCTGTTCGCCCCCGGTCGCGCCAGCCACGATGGGAACCAGACGGGGAAAGGAGTCCTAAGTCATGGGTTTCGCGCTGGTGCTGCTGCTGCTGACGATCGGGTGCATCGCGATCATCCTGGCGCGGGAGGCGCAAGGGCGCCCGCGCCCGGATGGCCTGCGGGGGCGCATCCAGGCCCGCGGCTGGGCCGTGCTCCTGCTGCCGGTCGCGCTGGCGGCCGCCGCGATGGCCGGCGGGGCTCACGGGCTCATCCCGGCCGAGCTCGGCCTCGCGGTTCTGGCCATCGTCTTCGCCCCGAAGCTGGCGGCGAGGCTCGTGCCCTTCGGCCTGTTCGGGCTGGCCATCTTCGGGGTCCACCTGGCCAAGGAGTACCGCGACGGGGTCACCTGGCGGGTCCAGTACCTGTTCGTCCACACCGAGGCCGGCGGCTGGGGCACCCCGGCGGCGCTGGCCGAGGCCGCGATCCTGTTCGTGGCGGGCGTGTGGCTGCTGCTGCGGCTGGACGCGCCGGGCGCGGGGCCGGTCAGGGAGCTGGCCGCCCGGTGGCTCGGCCGCCGTCGCGGCGGGATCCGCACCGCCCACGCGCTGCTCCTGATCCCCGTCGCGGGGCTGTTCATGCTGCTGCTCGGGCCCGACCACTGGTTCGGCCTCCAGGCGTTCGACGGGCTCGACGCGGCCGTCGCCGACCTGGCCCTGGCCACCGCCGCGCTGGTGCTGGTCTTCCGGTCGCGGACCTGGGCCGCGACGCTGGCCGCGGCGGGTGCGCTGGTTCTCGGCGCCTACGGCTGGCTGATCGTGGAGTTCTGGCCCGCGACGCCCGGGTTCGCCTTCGGCGTCTCCGACCTGCACAACAGTCCCGCGCCCACCCCGCTCTGGGCCGACGCCCTGGAAGGCTCGCTCCTGCTGGCCCTGGGCCTGTGGCTGGCGCCGCGGGTGATGCGCCACCACGTGGCCGACCTGTCCGACCCGGAGCTCGCGGCCCGGGCCCAGCAGCTGACCAGGCGGGTGCAGGCGCTGACCCAGACCCGCCGCGACGCGGTGGACACCGCGGCCGCCGAACTGCGCCGCATCGAGCGCGACCTGCACGACGGAGCCCAGGCCCGCCTGGTCGCGATGGGCATCAGCCTGCGGGCGGCCGAACGGCTGTTCCCCACCAACCCGGAGGCGGCGCTCGCCCTGGTGGCCGAGGCCAGGGAGTCCTCCTCCCAGGCCCTGACCGACCTGCGCGACCTGGTGCGCGGGATCTACCCGCCGGTGCTCGCCGACCGCGGCCTGGCCGACGCCATCCGTGCCCTGGCGCTGGACGTGCCGCTGCCCGTCGAGCTCGACATCGACCTCCCGAGCCCGGTCGACCTGCCGGTCGCCTCGGCCGTGTACTTCTCGGTGGCCGAGGCCCTCGCCAACGTGACCAAGCACGCCGGCGCCCGGAGCGTGCGGATCCAGCTCAGCCAGGCTCCGCCGGCCGGCCCAGGGGGGCTGCTGCGCGCGCAGGTCACCGACGACGGCTGCGGTGGCGCCGACCCGGCCCAGGGCACCGGGCTGGCCGGGGTGGAACGCAGGCTGGCCGCGTTCGATGGCATCCTGGCGGTAAGCAGCCCGCCGGGCGGCCCGACCATCGTCGTCATCGAGGTGCCGTGCGCATTGTCATCGCCGAAGACCTCTACCTACTGAGGGAGGGCCTGGTCCGGCTGCTTTCCGCGCACGGCTTGGAGATCGCCGCCGCGGTGGCCAGCGCCCCGGAACTGCTCGAGGCGCTGGTCGAGCAGCGTCCCGACGTGGGGATCGTGGACGTGCGGCTGCCGCCCACCCACACCGACGACGGGCTGCGCGCGGCCCTGCAGGCCCGCGCCCAGGTGCCGGGCCTGCCGGTGCTGGTCCTGTCCCAGTACGTGGAGCGGCTCTACGCCCGCGAGCTGCTGGCCGACCAGGCGGGCGGCGTCGGCTACCTGCTCAAGGACCGGGTGTTCAACGACGAGGCGTTCATCGCGGCCATCCGGACCGTGGCCGCGGGCGGTACCGTGCTGGACCCCGAGGTGGTAGCCAAGCTGATTCACCGGCGCGCCCGCGACGAGCCGGTGGCGCGGCTGACCCCCAGGGAACGCGAGGTGCTCGCGCTGATGGCCGAGGGACGGTCCAACGTCGCGATCGCGCAGCGGCTGTTCATCACGGAAAAGGCCGTAAGCAAGCACGCGGCGGGGATCTTCGACAAGCTGGAGCTGGCCCTCTCAGACGACGACAACCGCCGCGTGCTCGCGGTGCTGGCCTACCTGGACTCATGACTCGAACCGTTATGGCTGGCGACCTGATCCGCGCGGCCGGCGCCGCGCCCGGCTTCATGCCCGAGGCCGAGGGCCTGGCCCTGTTCGACGCGGCGACCAGGGCCAGGCCC
>Ga0187810_10000594_pt1 | contig 13588 bp, 12 predicted proteins | sample NC_wetland_sal_i_9_FD_132963 | JGI IMG/M metagenome (GOLD analysis project Ga0187810, IMG submission 132963) | Wetland sediment microbial communities from Neuse River Estuary, North Carolina, USA - ASW_5 | ecosystem: Environmental > Aquatic > Freshwater > Wetlands > Sediment | place: USA: North...
ACGATCGCGACACCGCCGCGCGCTTCGGGATTTCGCCGCAGCTGATCGACAACACGCTGTACGATGCGTTTGGACAACGGCAAGTCTCTACTCTATATACTTCGCTCAATCAGTATCACGTGGTGATGGAGGCGGCGCCGCGTTTCTGGCAGGATCCGCAATTCCTGAAGGAGATCTACGTTCGCGATCCGAAGGGGCAACAGGTGCCGCTGAGCGCATTCGCCCGCTTCACGCCATCGGTCGCGCCGCTGGCGGTGAATCACCAGGGGCTGTTCCCGGCGGTCACCATTTCCTTCAACCTGGCGCCCGGCGTGGCGCTGGGAGACGCCGTGAATGTGATCGAACAGACCGCGCGCACCGTGGGACTGCCCGACACCATTCACACTTTTTTCGCCGGCACCGCGCAGGCTTATCAGGATTCGCTCGCGAACGAACCGATCTTAATTGGCGCAGCGCTGATCACCGTCTACATCGTCTTGGGCATGTTGTACGAGAGCTGCATCCACCCCATCACGATTCTCTCCACGCTGCCGTCAGCAGGTGTGGGCGCGATGCTGGCCTTGCTGATGTGGCATACCGATCTGAGCATCATCGCCATGATCGGAATCATCTTGCTGATCGGGATCGTCAAGAAGAACGCCATCATGATGATCGATTTCGCGATCGCCGCCGAGCGCGCCGAAGGTCTGCGCCCGCGCGACGCCATCTATCAGGCCTGCCTGCTGCGCTTCCGGCCGATTCTGATGACCACCATGTCGGCATTGCTGGGTGCGATGCCGCTCGCACTCGGGCAGGGTGTCGGGGCGGAGCTGCGCCGGCCGCTCGGAATTACGATTATCGGCGGGCTCATTGTGAGCCAGCTCTTGACGCTGTACACCACGCCGGTGGTTTACTTATCGCTCGACCGTTTGCGGCTGCGAATGAGCCGCGCGCGTGCGCAAGCGGTACTTACGACGCCTTCTTAACCACGAACTCGAACGGCATCCCGGCCGCGTCGCCCGAAATCTTGATCTGATCGCTCGCCACCACGCCCTTGTACGTCAGCTTCAACGCGTTGCCGCCCATGTCGATGCTCAGCCAGAACGAAATGTTCGCGCCGTCAATCATGCCGTCCTTGATGGCGATGTCGCTGCCATCCGGGCCCGCCATGGAGCCGTTCAGCATGGCGCCGTCGGCCTTGAAATTGAACGAGACGGGGAAGTCGCCGTTGGGAGTGGAAACGCTGCCGGTCCATTTACCGTCCACGTCGGCGGCGAAAGCGGATACGGTGAGCAGCAACAATGCCGCCGCGGATGCAAAGAATCTCATGGGTGAAACCTCCTCGGGAGAACTTTCGAATATGGTAACAGCTCTCAGTGCGTCATGCTGTACAGCACATAGTTGACTCCCGTGCGGATCCCGAGAGCCGAATAGCGCTCCGGATATTCGGGATCGTCGGCCCACTCCCAGGAATCGCCCGTGTCGTGATTGAACAGCACCGCTACCACGATGCGCCCCTTGTCGTCGTAAATGGCGCGCCAATGCGGATCGCGCCCGCCGTTCAGGTACGGCATGCCGCGCAAGCTCCACTGGCCCGAGACCTGGTAGCGCTGATCGAGATCGAAGACGGTGTGAAAGATCGCGTCGCTCGATTCGATCTCGACGATCGGACGGCCCGGCAGGAGCTTGGCCATGTTGCGTTGAAAATAGTACCAGTCTTCTTCGCCCCAGAAATCGTCGCCCAACAGGAACCCGCCGCGCGCCAGGTAGTCGCGAACCCTGGCGAGCTCGGCTTCGTTCATGTTCCACTGATCGGGCCCGGCGCAATAGAGGAAGGGCCAGTTGTAGATGTCGTCGCCGTCATCGGGGCTGACGGGCTGCTCGACGCTTCTCACCTGGAGGCGCGTCAGGCGGCGGAGCGCCAGCGTGAAGTGACGGTCGGCGCGCGGATAATCGTTGGTCCAGGCGCTGCGCCCCTGGCGCCAATCGAAGCGATATAGCCATCCGAAAATGCCCCAGTCGCCTTGCGGGTACATCAAGCGCGCGAAGACGAACTCGGCTGGATCTTTGTAGTCGGCCGGCAGCGGGAAATCGTTGTACTCCTGGCCCTCGTACTCTCGAAACGGCATCTGGAACGCGCACAGCATGCCGGCAAAGACGCCCGCCGTGGCGAGCCCGAAGGCCAGAACAGCCATCCGCCTGGTCGGCACACGACCATGCTAGCATCCGCACGTTAAAGACCGACTCCCTCACGGTCGCGGCTCAGTAATGTTACCGAGCCGCGTGCGTTACAAGCGGTCTCTACGGCCAGTTCATCACGAGTTTGTAGGCGTCCAGCGTTCCGATTCCCGTGGCGAAGTCCCAGCCGACCGTGGTTCCATAGGCGGGCGTAAACGAAGTGCTCGAAACCGACAGCGCACCGTCGGGGTTGCCCATGGAGCGATGCCGGCCGCCGGCGGCTGTATAGCCGAAACAGTTGAACGTGCCCGCGCAATTGACGTCTATGTCGCCGAGCGTCACGTCGTGGAACACGCACGAACCTGCTCCGATTGACGAGTTACACGCGCTAGATCCGCTCGTGCCATATTCGCTCGCGGCCAGCTGGTAGTAAACGTAGTTTGGATTGCCCTGCGCGCCGCCCTGGTGCTGATTGACCAGAGCCTGGATGCCGGCCAGAATCGGGGAAGAGAAGGAAGTGCCGCCCGCTCCCGCCCAGCCGCTCGGATCTCCGACGCAAGGCGCGCCGCCATTGGCAGTGTCGGACCAGCAGAATACATAGTAATGGCCCCAGAGACCATTGGCTGCAAACAGCGAGACGTCGGGAATGTCGCGCACGTGATCGTTGGGAATGCCGGCCACGCCGGTTTGCCAGCTTGGTTTCGCATAACCTTTACAACTTCCGCCAACCACGCCGAATATATTGGGGCTTCCCGTGGCGCAGCCGCTCGGACCGCCGCTGCCCGCGGTGACGGTCTGCAGTCCATCCTGGCTGGCCGTAGTGGTGTTACAGAAGCTGTTGGCTCCCGCCGTGGTGTTGAAGCCGAAAACGCTCGCCAGTAGTGCGCCGGCGCAAGAATCGTTCCAGGGCATCTCGGGAATGTAGGACAGCGCCGAACCAAAGGTGGCTGTATTGGTGGAGTTCCAATAGCTGGCATTGGTGCCCAGGTACGAATCGGCGAAGTCGGTGCCGCCCACCGCGACGTTGTAAGCCGTGGACGCGAACGCACTCACGCCGATGCCGTGCGTTGCCTCGGACATATTGGCGTCGCAACTGGCCGCCCCCTCGTCTCCCGCCGAGACAAACACCGAAACGCCCTCGGCCACCGCTTGCTGATAGGCCGCGCTGAAGCTGGCGTTGGAAGCTGCGCCGTTCTCGACCTCGCACTCGCCATAGCTGATGCTCATGATGGAGGGCGGATTGTGGCCGTTGATCAGATTCTGGATCGCGATCAAACCGCCGAAGGTGGTCCGTGTATCGGCGCAGGCTTCCACCGCGATGGTTGCGTCCGGGGCCGCTGCCGAGGCCCACTCAGCGTCGAGAATCGCTTCGCCGTCGTCGCCGCCCGCCGGTACGCCCGGATTCGCGCAGTTGTTTCTGCCCGAGACCGGGGCCGGATGAACCGTCACCAGCGATCCGTGAGCATGCGAGTCGAGGCCGAACGTGGAGCGGAAGGTGGTCCAATCCGCGGTTGAGAAGAGATTCGTGTCTTCGATCACGGCGACCGTCTGGCCCAGGCCCGTGACGCCGCTATTGAACAATGCATTCAAATCGTAGATGGTGGCAAGATCGGCCGGAACCACGGCCTGGTATGTCGAGCCCCCGGAGGAGAAGGTGAAGTTGCGTCGGACGGTCTTCATGGAGTGCGGGCGGAAATCGTGCATCGAAACCACGCCGGTCACAACCGAGGCGAGCGCCGCTGGAATCTGCGGATCGCTGGCGTTGGCGATGTGCCGAACACCGTTGACGTCATAATAGTGCACCGCGGTGTGGAAAGCCTCGCGCACCTGGCCCGCCGTGCCCGAAAAATCGATCACCATGCCGCTGGGATACACCAGATTGACGGTGAAGCCGTGCGATTCCAGCCACGCCGTGATCTTCTCGATATCTTCGGCGGCCGGCGCGTAGGCGCGGCCAAATTCCTCGGCGGTCAGCCACTGATGAAATTTAGGAGAACTGGGGTTGTGGAGATCGTCGATCAATCCCCGGACCGCTTCTTCCTGTTCCGGCGAGCGTTCCAACTGGAGCAGCATGTGGTCCATCGCAAGATCGTCCGCTACCGCGCCGCGATCGTTGCTGGCGATGGCTTCCGGGCGCGTGTTGCCGGCCAGCGTCCGCAGCGCGGCCTCGTCGATTCGTCCGGCGATCCGGGGCGTACGGGCGGCCTGAGCGGCCAAACCTGGCGGAAACGCAACGGCGAGGGCCAGGATTGCGGCTGGGATGGAAGTAAGTAAGGTGCGTGACATGTTTCTCCTTGGAAATTGAGGCAGGCTTCTCAACTCAGAGGATATCGGCAGAAGCCGGCAATACCTTTAGGGCCACGGAAGAGAATGTAGCTCGGCAATGCCGACCGTCTTGCGCGTGGGGCCATCTTGGTTCTACTATACAGCCACGAGACGATCGGATCGGTCCACGTTCATGTCGATAGCCATTAGGAACGAGGCATGTCTTTGCCCGCCCGCGTCAGAGGGCCGAAGGCCGACTTGCGGTTCTTAAACCGACACTATTTCCCCGAACGCCATTTGGGGAGCACGAGCGCCACAAATCAGCAATGCCGACTCTACGTCCATGTGCTTTCCGCAAGGCCCTACTTGAGCGGCACTTTCCGCTCGCAGTTCATCTAAGAAGTTTTCGAAGAAATAACCTGGTTCACCGCCTGCTGCGCTTCCATCGCCTCGTCTGGCATGAATACAACGGCGCATTTGCCGTCCGAGTGGAGATTGGAGTTCGACCCGTTGTAGTAGGTCGGCCCCAAAGTCTTCTCCAGCGGGCGACCGCCCGGGCCCTGTCATATTGGACACCGCCGCCTAAGCAGGCCGATGCGCCTTGAGGAAGGAATGAATCTGGCGCACCGCCAGCGGGATTCGCTCCTTGGGTTCTTTCCAAGGGAAGATGCTCACTTCGGCCTTTGGCGCGAGCATCGCGCACTCCATGGCGACGGCGTAGGGGTGCGCGGGGACCTCGTCCGGCAGCACCAGGATTGGGTTTTGGCAACTCCGCACGAAATCGCGCGTCACGGTGAAGACGAAGTCGGGGTTGGTTTCGAACATATTGGTCACAAATTGGTCGGTCGTCTGCAACGTGATCTCGGGCCGCTTCGCAATCAGCGCCGGACCCCAGCTCTTCCAAAATACGCCAGGGTACTTAGGGTCGCGCATCTCCGGACGCCAGCCCACGGGCTGCGCCAGCACGGCCGCGGCAACACGATTGGGCGCCCGCTTCAAGAGACTCCAGATGAAGGGGCCGCCGATGCAGAAACCCATCACCATGAACCTGTCGATCCCCAAATGATCCATCAGGCCGAGCTGGTCGTCGGCATAGGATTCCCACGGCCGCTCGAACTCCACAGGGCCGGTGGATTGGCCGCTGGGGGCGTTGCGCAGGTCTGCCGTGATGCAGCGATATTCTCCCTTGAACTCCTCGATCGCCTTAAAGGGCGAGTTGCCGGTGAAGAAGGCAATGGTGGAGTTCAGCCCTCCGCCCGGAATCAGTAACAGCGGGAAGCCGGAACCAGCCTCCTCATAGTAGATGCGAACAGGGCCCCTTTCATAGAACTTGCCAGTTCCTCTTTCGCCCGATTGCTGAGCAAATACGCGCGTCACGGCGCTGGTTGCCGCTGCCGCAGCTCCCGCTGCCAGTATGGTGCGTCTGGTCGAACCCATAGTGGGCGTCCTCCTGGTATCTGAAGCTTAACGTATCGACATAGCGCGGAGGACCCTACCCGGCGGGTGCCCGGATGATGGTGTCTTGTCCCGCGAGAATTCGCCAAGCCGTGCCCACGCGCGTTACAACACGAAGGCCCATGCCCTGGGTCTGAAGGCCGGGCGAATCGGGTCTTTCGAGTTTCCAACGAACCTGCACAAAGGCGAGATCGGAATTTAGAAACATGAGCCTCTCAATGCCAGAAGTCAAGGTGGAATCCTTCAATCCGGGCTGTTCCACATTCAGGATGCGCGTGGCGATATCCTGTTTCCCCCGCACCCATCTCGCCGCTGTGTCTACCCAATCTGCGTTCATCGTGAATAGTTCAGACATGCCGGATTGATCGCGATGGTTCCAAGCTCTATCGAAACCTGAAATCATTTCGTCGATGCGGTCTTCGTCAGTGAGTGGTGAACCCCGAGATCGTAGTGCGGGAATTGGCGCCGCATCGCCGGGGCGTAAATTGGCAAACCCGGTGGTGGAACGGTCTTCCGCTGATCCGTTCTGAGCTGCAAGAATCTTCCGAACATCACTTGGCTTTCGCAGCACGAGAGTCATGATGTAATCCCGCGCCTCTGGCCTTCGAGAATCGCCGGTGATTTGCCATTTTGCGTGTACGATTGCCACGCCGGGATTCGGGAAACGAACCTGGACAGGCGTGATTACGGCCTTGGTCGTTTTGAAAATGGTCGCATGAACGACTTTGTGACTCTCTTCGATCTGCGCGGCATTCCGCAACCAGGAACCGTTGACGTTTACAAAGCTGGCATCGTCAGTGAATTGCTCTGTGAAAGCGTGCATGTCATGCACATTCCAGGCTCGCATGAGACGGGCAATCACTTCGCGTACATGTTCCTCATCCGGCGTGGAGACGGCGAGCAGTCCTGCCGGACAAGAGAGACCAAGATAAGCTGCCAGCAAAAGACCGAAGTACTTCATCGTTCAACCTCCGACAAGCCCCGGAGCGACGCTGATTAACAAACTTCAGCCTTGAACAATATCACGGGTGAAAATCGACCGCCGGGCACACAGGACCGCCGCATGGTTCGGTTAGCTCTGCTCGATTTTTGTGATCGTTGCCTGGCGAATCCAGAGCTTCCAGACGCCATCAAACTGCTTACACACATCCGTGAATCGGCGATGCTCGCGCGCGTAAGGCGCGTCCTTGTTCGGATGCGCGACCTCTTCGCCCATCTCAACTTAATTTCTCGGCTAGCCCAATTCCGCAGAATCGTTACCCCACATTGGTCGCAGGTTTCGGAAAGACAGCGGCCGCGTTTGTCCACAGTGCAGTCACTTGTTCGCGCCGGGAACGGCCGGACTCGGTGGCTCAGGTAACGGCGGCGTAATGAGGCGGTGCTCCATGGTCTTCTCGTGATTGTCGCAAAAGGCCTCCAGGAGGTCGGTGTCGGGCAGCAGATTCAACGTCGCCTTGACGGTCCACGGTTTCAGGTAGGCCTTAGGATCATCGATCGTCAGGATCAGCTCCATGTGACCGAAATCCGTGCGCCGGAACCGCTCCGTGACGCGCAGCGCGTCGCTGTGTGGACGGCCCTTCTTGGTATCCAGCCAGCCGTTGTCCTTTAGCCCGTTCGTATCCACCACGAACATGTCGCCGTCCCACCGTCCAACCGAATATCCTAACCAAGTTGGTTCGCCCGACACCGGCAAGGGCCGGCCATCGGTGAACACCTGGCGGAAGATCATCCCAACTAACGTCTCATACAGGAACGCCGTGACTCCAGGCGTTTGAAGCACCTTGAACGGCCCGCCGGAAAAATCAATGCGTGGAACGCCCGGTGGCATACAATACCCGTACGGATCGTCGACGTGATCGCGGCTCTCACGCTGCGCTTGGATGGCTGACGCCCAAGGCGTCATCCGCACATCCTCCGGTTTCAAATCCTTAGCCAAGTCGAAAAATAGGCTTCGGGTGAAGCAAACATCGCGGCCGTAGAGGGCGCATTCGGCGACCCAAATACCGGAAAGATCGGGCCTTCCATCGGCTGTCCGCGGGGCCGTCGCCGACAGGTTTGGCTTGCCGTCAGGGAGGCGCGGAGTTCCAGGTATTGGGTAATTCACCCACTGCGCGCGAGCAGGGCACGCCAGGAGCAGAAAAGCCGCAATAGTGGCGAAAGCCGTGGGTTGTGTGTTCATTGCGCGTCTCCCTTCCCGGGCTTTCGGCACGAATTCCTCACGTGCCTACCGATGTCCGTGGGTCACAAAAGCTCCTTCCGGCCAATAATACGGGTCGCCCCGGCTGACCTGAACCCCGGAGCGCCGGAAAGAACACTTAGTGCCGGATCTGGGAGGTGACGTCCTTCGTCTCGTAGACCTCGCAGTTGCCTCGCTCGCGGACAAGCCCTGCTTCGGGATTCGGGTTGCGCCGTACCACTCGTGTCGGATACACATACGGCTCGGCCAGCACCTCAGGGTCTTCCACGGTGACGTCGTACAAGAGCGCATCGCCTTCACGCTTGAATCGCTCCACGACATGCATCTGATCGGAGTGGAATAAACCGCCACGCCCCAGCCACGTCGTATCGGTGAACGCGACGGAGTCCAGCACCAGCGTGTCGCCGTCCCAGTGTCCCACTGTATCGCCCATATACGTGATATCGCGCTCGGCCGATTTGGGGTGCGGGCGCCCATCGGTGGGGATCACGCGATACTCGCCGTATCCGCCTCCTGCATCGCCTCCATAGTAGAGAAAGGTAACATCGCGGTCCGTCTGGTAGATGCGCCGGGGTGGGCCCTCCCGCGGCACCCCCAAGGGCTGGCAGGTCATCACCGGGTCATACTTGTTCGTCCACATGTCGAGCTGTTGAACTTTGTCCCAATACTCCGGCTTGTAAATTGGACGGCCCAGATTGCCGAACCGCGACGGCGAGTAGAGCTCGAAATCTTCGGTCTGATTGGTTGTCCGATTACTGTCTGCAGACTGCCAGGGGCTGCGCCGGCGTCCTCCCCCATTCATGTAGTTCCCAATCCAGTCGTTCCAGGCCCAATTGCCCGAAAGATCAGGATGCTCGCCTAGTCGCGGTGTGGGCGCCGACTTGTTTACGGGAGGTTCCGTTTTAGCCATCACGCCGCGCGGGATCTGCCCCGTGACCTGGATGGCCGTCTGCACGCTGGCCGGAACGGGCGCAACCACATACACGTCGCCCGTCTCCGTCACGTTCGTTGTCAGGTCGCGGACCACCGCGCCGTTCCGCCGCTCGGCCATCTTTCCGGCGTAAAGCACCCCGATCTTGTTCAGCGGGTTGTTCCAGTCTTGATAGTCGCCGTAGGCGAACTCGGTGGTCATCGAGCCGTGCGTAACTACTACGCGCTCGGCCCTGTAGTTCGCATCCAGGGTAGCTGTCGCGGTGGCCCCAGGAACGCCCGGAATCGGGAACGTCACCACCGGCTTACCGCTCTCCCACGACACGGAAGTTTTGCCCACCTTCGCGACACCGTCCGCGAAAAGCGTGCCTGGGTTGGCTCCCAACCAGAATGTCTCCGTGGTCCCTGCCACCGCGGCCTTGGGTGCACCCTGGGGACTGGCCCAAATTCGGATGAGCCGCTCCTCGACGCTCGCCGGCATCGGAGTGGTGTTCCCCTTCGTCGGACCGATCTGGGCGCCGGGGATGTCTTCGTTCCAGGCGTACAGGCCGCTGACCACCTCGATGTTTGAGTATGCCTGTCCATTTCGCTTTGTGCAGTCGTACTGAATCCGCTGGCTGAAGGTCTGGTAGTTCGTGCTGGCGCGATACTTGGTCAGCGTGCAGGGCTGTCCGTCGACTTGGAGGGTGCCTTTGCCCTGATATTCGAGGGTTGCCACCATGTCACGCTCATCATGGCCCTTCAGCATGCCCATGCTCCACATCCACCTGAAGAGCACGGCCTTCAGGTCTTTGGCATCCGCCGCGGGTGTGTAGGGTTCGGCGACCGGCCCGCGAGGACCCTGCGCACCGGCTGTAAACAGCCCGCCGATCGTGAAAACGATTGCGAGCGCGAACCTTGCCCAAATCATCCCTCGTCGCAAGGACATAATGGTCCCCCAGTTGTGTAATTACTGCCAACACCGCTGCTTATCATAGCCGTGACTGCCGTCTAATTATCGTCGCCGCTGCGGTACCAGATGCGGTAGAGCGTGGCACCGCAGCGAGGCTCAAGTTATCTTGACGGAATTTCCGTTCTGACTTTTCGTCCCGATTATTCTACACCTAACAGCCGCCGCTTGTGCCGGCCTGTTTTCCTTTTCACGCACCGGGTGTATGTCCGCGAGCGCGGGCCAGACAACCGGTTCTAGAACGACTCAAGTGACTTCCAGATCGGGGTTGTCGTTGACGGCGTGACGGGGTTTCTGCTTGCAGCCCGGGTAACGGGCTCTGGAACCCGCTGCACTACAATACTCCAAGGACAAACCGAATGAGAAACCTGATCTTGCTCGCCACCGCGCTTTCCTCCTTTCCCTGCTTCCTGCGGGCGCAGCTCGCGCAGCCGCCGCCCGGAGTAACGGAGGGCGTTCTGATGGAACGGATGAACGCTTGCCCGGCGAATCCCGATCTTGCCGATCTGGACGCTTCGCCCGTTTGGTCGGGCTGGGGAGGAGCGGGCAATGCCCGCTTTCAAACGAAAGATGCAGCCGGTCTCACAGCAACCGATTTACCCAAGCTGAAGCTCAAGTGGGCCTTTGGACTTCCCGGCGGCATGAGCATGTATTCTCAGCCCTCAGTGGCGTTCGGCAGGATCTTCGTGGGAAATGACAACGGCGTCGTATATTCGCTGGACGCCAAGACGGGCTGCCTATACTGGGCCTACCAGGCCGATATGTTTGGCCGGTTCGCTCCCATCGCCGCACCGATCTCCGGGTATCCGGGCACCCGGTACGCGATCTTCTTCGTCACCCGCTCTACTACTGCCTACGCGCTCGATGCGCATAACGGCAAACTACTCTGGAAAACGCAGGTCCGCACCGGACTGAATAACCTGAGCGCTACGGCTGCCTATCATGACGGACGGCTTTATGTGCCGATGTCCGGGACCGAGACGCTGGTCGGGGCGGATCTCAATTATGAGTGCTGCAAGTCGCGCGGGGCGGTGGCCTCGTTAGACGCCAACACGGGCAAGGTGCTGTGGGTTACGCAAAGTATCCCAGAGCCGCTGCGCCAACTCGGCGAAAACGCGAATGGGAAGCAACGTTGGGGGCCTGCGGGCGCTTCTGTGTGGAACACGCCCACAGTCGATGCCAAGCGTGGCCTGATCTACGTCGGAACGGGCAACAGCTTTGGCCGCATCGCAGCAACGACTAGCGATTCCATCCTGGCCCTTCGGATGGAAGACGGCAAAATGATGTGGCATCACCAGGAGTTCGTGGGTGATGCTTTCATGGCCCGTTGTCAGGCGGTCAACGGCGCCGACTCCAATTGCGCGGAAAAGCTGGGTCCGGATTATGACTTCGGCGGTTCGTCGGCCATTCTCGAAACCGTCAAAGGCAAGGACATTTTGTTGGCTGCGGGGAAAGGCGGTGTAGCCATTGCGCTGGATCCGGACAAGGAAGGCCAGCTCCTGTGGCGGACCCAATTGTGGGAAACTCAGGCGCCGTCTGCCTCTGGGTTAGTGGTCTGGGGAGGCGCGGCAGATGGCGCTCATGTGTACTATCCGCTGCAGCAGCCTGCCGGCGGGCTGAAGGCACTGGATATCCAAACCGGCCGGGTGGATTGGAACGCGGCCATCAACGCGGACCGCCGCGGGCAGGCGGGTCCGGCCAGTGCGATCCCGGGAGTGGTCTTCACGGGCGGATGGGATGGGATCCTGCGCGCCGTGGACGCCAAGGGAATGGTGATCTGGTCATTCAATGCCGTGCGAGATTTTGACACGATCAACCACGTGGCTGCCAAAGGAGGGTCGTTCGGTTGTGCCGGTCCAGTGATCGCTGGTGGCATGGTCTTCGCCACCTCTGGTTACCCGGGCACGCTTCGCGGCACACCGGGGAACGTCCTGCTCGCGTTCGGCGTGGAATGATAGCGTCGAATCGCGGCGAGTTGCAATCCCGCTGGATTTTCGCCAGTATTGCTGAGAGGATGAGGCGGATTCCGTGGATCTTGTCGATTGCCGTAATTGCTACAGGCACGGTGACCGCGCAAGTACCCGAAGGACAGGCCCAGAATCAACCGAAAGCTCTGCCTCGTGATCCCACGCAAAGCCCGGCCTCGCAGCGTCCGCCGCGAACCGTTACGCCGCAGACCTATCCGATTGAGCAAATTCAGGCCGGTGAGTTACGGTTTGGCTCGCAGTGCGGTTTCTGCCATGGCCGTGACGCCGCAGGCGGGGAAACAGGGCCGGACCTTACTCGCTCCAAGCTAGTTACCGAAGACAATCGTGGCGATAAAATCGGACCTCTGGTTCGCGCTGGCCGCCCGGAACAGGGTATGCCGGCCTTTAATCTGAGCGATGCTGATTTGGCCGCGATCGTCGCTTTCATCCACAACGAGAAGACCACGGCCGAAGCGCTTGGCGGCGGGCGCCGCTCCGTGGACGACGCGGACTTGGCAACCGGGGATGCCGCAGCCGGGCGTCGCTACTTCAACGGTGCTGGTGGCTGCTCCGCGTGCCATTCTGTCACGGGTGATTTGGCCGGAATCGCCTCCCGATATCATGGACTCGCTCTGTTGCAGCGGATGCTTTATCCCAGCGGACGGCCAGCTCCGGCGCCGCCAGACGCGCTCTCGGCGCATTTCGATCAACTCGCGAAATACACCGATGATGACATGCACAACGTCTACGCCTATTTGGTTACGTTGAAATGACGCGCCTCCTGCTCGGAATCTGCCTCACTGCGCTCACGTACGCGCAAACCGATAGCTGGCTCACGTTCCACGGCGATTACTCCGGCAAACGGCACTCCAGCCTGACCGAGATCACTCCGGAGAACGTCGACAAGCTACAACAGGTATGGCGATTCGAGACAGGCCAGAATCAACAAATCAAAGCCTCGCCGATTGTCGCGGGTGGCGTCATCTACATCACCACGCCGGACAACATCTGGGCCATCGACGCTCGCACCGCCAAGGAGCTCTGGCACTATGAGAATCCTCCCAACAACGCGTTCCACATCGGCCACCGCGGCGCGGCTATTTACAAGGACACGGTCTACTTGACCACCCCGGACTGTCATCTGATCGCGCTGAACGCCAAAGACGGAAAGGTGAAATGGGACGTCGTGATTGCCGATTCCAACAAAGGTCACTGGTCGACGAACGCTCCTCTCGTCGTGCGTAATCACGTCCTGGTCGGCGTCTCCGGCGATTTCAACTGACCCGGCAGGTTATCGAAATCGATCGACGCGGATACCGGCGCGACACGGTGGATTTTCTACAGCACGCCTCCGCCCGGCGCCAAGGAGCCCGACAGCGGCGGCGCAACCGGCGGCCAGATGTGGACCACGGGCACGTACGATCCCGATCTCAATCTGGTCTACGTTGGCACTGGGAATCCCACGCCGGTATTGAATGGAGCAGCCAGGCCCGGCGATAATCCCTGGACCTGCAGTATCGTCGCACTGAACCCGGATACCGGGAAACTGGTGTGGTATTTCCAGGTTTCGCCGCACGACACCCACGATTGGGACGCTGCACAGACCCCCATTCTATTCGACGGCACCATCAATGGCCGGTCGCGGAAATTGCTTGCCCAAGCCAGCCG
>Ga0187810_10000595_pt1 | contig 13586 bp, 7 predicted proteins | sample NC_wetland_sal_i_9_FD_132963 | JGI IMG/M metagenome (GOLD analysis project Ga0187810, IMG submission 132963) | Wetland sediment microbial communities from Neuse River Estuary, North Carolina, USA - ASW_5 | ecosystem: Environmental > Aquatic > Freshwater > Wetlands > Sediment | place: USA: North...
GCTCGAGCATGGGGCCGGGCGTCAAATTGGAGATTTCGGGCCTGACCGCTTAAAACGCGGGGGCCCTCCTGAAACGCCGCGGCGAATCGGCCGTGGCGCAACGGAGAAAGAGGTGCTAAATCTCTTTCTCTTCTGTCCGAGACTGCGGGTGCCGGGCGACCGGCTTAAGGGGCTTGATTGGGCCCGCCAGCATGAGACGGGGGTTTTAGGTCAAGACGCGGTTTACGCGTCCGGCCGAACTTCTGGGACAGGTCAACCGGGTGCCTGGGATTTTCCCCTTGGGGAATCTCGCCAGTGCCCTTGTGCAACCGATCCGTCGGGGCGAAAAGCCGTGGCGGATCAACGGCCGGAGACGATAGCCAGTGGACCGGGATCACAAGAAGAAGCTGGTCGATACGCTGCACGATGCGCTCGCCGATACCACGGTTGTCGTGGTCACGCACCAGACTGGCATGACGGTCCAGGAAGTGACCGAACTGCGGCGGCAGATGCGTGCGGCGGGGGCCAATTTCCGCGTGACCAAGAACCGGCTCGCCCAGCGCGCCCTTGCCGGCACCAAATTCGAGCAACTGAAGCCGCTATTCAAGGGGCCGACCGCGATCGCCTTTTCGCGCGATCCGGTGGCGGCGGCCAAGGTGGCTGTCGCCTATGCCGAAAAGAACCAGAAGCTGAAGGTCATCGCCGGTTCCTTGGACGACCGTCCGCTCGATCTCGCGGGCATCAAGGCGCTGGCGACGTTGCCGTCGCTCGATCAGCTGCGTGGCAAGATGATCGGCCTCCTGCAGGCGCCGGCGACCAAGATCGCGGGCGTGCTCCAGGCTCCGGCCGCACAACTGGCCCGTTTGCTCGGTGCCCATGCGAGCAAGGCTGACAAGGCCGCCTAACCTCAAACCTCAAAACGACTTTCATACCCAGGAGTGACCGATGGCTGATTTGAACGCGATTGTCGAAGAACTCTCGAAGCTCTCCGTGTTGGAGGCGGCCGAACTGGCCAAGAAGCTCGAGGAGAAGTGGGGCGTCTCGGCGGCGGCCCCGGCGGCCGTGGCGGCGGCGCCTGCCGGCGGAGCCGCGGCCGGCGCCGCGGCGGCGGAAAAGACCGAATTCACCGTCGTCCTGATGGCGGCGGGCGAAAAGAAGATCAATGTCATCAAGGAGGTGCGTGCGATCACGAGTCTCGGCCTCAAGGAAGCCAAGGATCTGGTCGAGGGCGCGCCCAAGACGGTCAAGGAAGGCATCAACAAGGACGAAGCCGCCAAAATCAAGAAGCAGCTCGAAGAGGCGGGGGCGACGGTTGAGGTTAAATAGCCCATTAGGGCTTGACCAGCGGGGCGAAGCGGGCGATATATAACTCTACATGCCGATTCATCCTGCCGGTTACCAAACCGGGGCGCGGGGCAACTTGCGCTCGCGGGTTTTTGCCGTTTTAAGAACCGCAGCTTCAGGGTCCGGGTTTTGACGAATCGCCGTCTCTAGAGGTCTGGTCGAAGATTTTGCCGCATCGCTAGCCAGCGTGGCTGGGCGCGGCATCGGTTAAGGAGCATCCATGACGAAGTCGTTCACGGGCAGAAAGCGCATCCGCAAGAGTTTTGGGCGCATTCCGGAAGTCGCGCCCATGCCCAACCTGATCGAAGTCCAGAAAAGCTCCTATGATCACTTCTTGCAGATGGGCGTCCTGCCCGAGAACCGCACCAGCGTGGGCTTGCAGGAGGTGTTCCGCTCGGTCTTCCCGATTCGCGACTTCTCCGACCGCGCCCGGCTCGAATTCGTGCGTTACGATCTCGAGCAGCCGAAATACGACGTCGAGGAATGCCAGCAGCGCGGCATCACCTTCGCGGCGCCCCTGCGCGTCACGCTCCGCCTGGTGGTTTGGGACGTGGACGAGGAGACCAAGTCGCGCTCGATCCGCGACATCAAGGAGCAGGACGTCTACATGGGCGATATGCCGCTCATGACCAAGAACGGCACCTTCATCATCAACGGCACCGAGCGCGTCATCGTCTCGCAGATGCACCGCAGCCCGGGCGTGTTCTTCGACCACGACAAGGGCAAGACCCATTCCTCGGGCAAATACCTGTTCGCCGCCCGCGTCATCCCCTATCGCGGCTCCTGGCTCGATTTCGAGTTCGACGCCAAGGATCACATGTATGTCCGCATCGACCGGCGCCGCAAGCTGCCGGTGACGACGCTCTTGATGGCGCTCGACGGCGCGGCCACCGAGAAGCTCCGCCGTATGCGCGTGGCCGACGGCAAGACGCTTGCCCCCGCCGAGGCGCAGGGCATGGGGAAAGAGGAAATCCTCGCCTATTTCTACAATCCGACGCCGTTCTCGCGCACCAAGAACAACAAGGCCTGGAAGACGCCGTTCGACCCGAGCCGCTACCGCGGCCACAAGATCACCCATGATCTGATCGACGCGCGCACCGGCCGGGTGAGGCTCGAAGCCGGCGAGAAGCTGCCGCCGATCAAGGCCAAGAAGCTCTATGACGACGGATTGAAGGAAATCCAGGTCAGCCCCGAAGAGATGATCGGCCGCTTCCTCGCCACCGATCTCGTCAACGAGCAGACCGGAGAGATCTATGCCGAGGCGGGCGACGAGATCACCGAGGCGCTCTTAAAGACGATCGAGGCCGCGAACCTGCCCGAGGTGCTGGCGATCGCGCTCGATCCCGCCACCGGCGGGCCCTATATCCGCAACACGTTGCTGATGGACAAGAATACGATGCGGGAAGAGGCGCTGATCGACATCTATCGCGTCATGCGCCCGGGCGAGCCGCCGACGCTGGAGACCGCCGAGGCGCTGTTCAACAGCCTGTTCTTCGACGGCGAGCGTTACGATCTCTCGGCGGTCGGCCGCGTCAAGATGAACTCGCGCTTGAACCAGAAGACCGAGGACACGGTCCGCACGCTGCGCAAAGAAGACATCCTCGCCATTCTCAAGGTGCTGGTCGACCTCAAGGACGGCCGCGGCGAGATCGACGACATCGACCATCTCGGCAATCGCCGGGTGCGCTCGGTCGGCGAGTTGATGGAGAACCAATACCGCATCGGCCTGTTGCGCATGGAGCGCGCCATCCGCGAACGCATGAGTTCGGTCGAGATCGACACGGTGATGCCGCACGACCTCATCAACGCCAAGCCGGCGGCGGCGGCGGTGCGCGAGTTTTTCGGCTCCTCGCAGCTCTCGCAGTTCATGGACCAGACCAATCCGCTGTCCGAGATCACCCACAAACGCCGGCTTTCGGCGCTCGGGCCGGGTGGCTTGACGCGCGAACGCGCCGGCTTCGAGGTGCGTGATGTGCACCCGACCCATTACGGCCGCATTTGCCCGATCGAGACGCCGGAAGGCCCGAATATCGGCCTCATCAACAGCCTGGCGACCTATGCGCGGGTCAACCCCTACGGCTTCATCGAGAGCCCTTACCGCAAGGTGGTGGGTGGCAAGGTGACCGACGAGGTGGTCTATCTCTCCGCCATGGAAGAGGGCCGCTACGCCATCGCCCAGGCCAATGTCGAGGTCGACGGCCATAACCGCATCAAGGCCGACCTGACCAATTGCCGCAAGGGCGGCGACTTCGTCATGGCGCGGCCGCAGGACATCGACTTCATCGACGTTTCGCCCAAGCAATTGGTCTCGGTGGCGGCGGCGCTGATCCCGTTCCTCGAGAACGACGACGCCAACCGCGCCCTCATGGGCTCCAACATGCAACGGCAGGCGGTACCCTTGATCCGCGCCGAGGCGCCGCTGGTTGGAACCGGCATGGAAGAGACGGTGGCGCGCGATAGTGGCGTCACCATCATCGCCCGGCGTTCGGGCGTGGTGGACCAGGTTGACGGCATGCGCATCGTCATCCGCGCGACCGAGGAAACCTCGGCCGCCTCGCCGGGCGTCGACATCTACAATCTTCTCAAGTTCCAGCGCTCGAACCAGAACACCTGCATCACCCAGCGGCCGCTGGTCCGGGTCGGCGACGAGGTCAAGGCCGGCGACGTGATCGGCGACGGGCCCTCGACGCAACTTGGTGAATTGGCCTTGGGACGTAACGTGCTCTGCGCCTTCATGCCGTGGAACGGCTACAATTTCGAGGATTCGATCCTGATCTCCGAGCGCATCGTCTCCGACGACGTGTTCACCTCGATCCATATCGAGGAATTCGAGGTCATGGCCCGGGACACCAAGCTCGGCCAGGAGGAGATCACCCGCGATATCCCGAACGTCGGCGAAGAGGCGTTGAAGAACCTCGACGAGGCCGGGATCGTCTACATCGGCGCGGAAGTGAAGCCTGGCGATATTCTCGTCGGTAAGGTGACCCCCAAGGGCGAATCGCCGATGACGCCCGAGGAAAAGCTGCTGCGCGCCATCTTCGGCGAGAAGGCCTCCGATGTGCGCGACACCTCGCTCCGGCTGCCGCCGGGCGTGTCGGGCACCATCGTCGAGGTTCGCGTCTTCTCCCGCCGCGGCGTCGACAAGGACGAACGCGCGCTGGCCATCGAGCGCGCGGAAATCGAACGCCTGGCCAAGGACCGCGACGACGAGCGCACCATCCTGGAGCGCAGCTTCTTCTCGCGCCTGAAGCAATTGCTGATCGGCCAGGAAGCGACCGGCGGGCCCAAGGCGCTGAAATCGGGTACGCGCCTCAGCGAGACCGTGCTGTCCGAGTTGACGCAGGGGCAATGGAAGCAGGTCACGGTCAAGAGCGACAAGCGCATGGCCGATATCGAATCGCTCAAGAAGCTGATGGAGGATTCCATCGGCGCTCTTCAATCGCGCTTCGAGAGCAAGGTCGAGAAGCTGCAACGCGGCGACGAACTGCCGCCGGGCGTGATGAAGATGGTCAAGGTCTTCGTCGCGGTGAAGCGCAAGCTACAACCCGGCGATAAGATGGCCGGCCGCCACGGCAACAAGGGCGTGATCTCACGCATCATGCCGGTGGAGGACATGCCTTATCTCCAGGATGGCCAGCCGGTCGACATTGTGCTCAATCCGCTGGGCGTGCCGAGTCGCATGAATGTGGGCCAGATTCTCGAGACTCATCTCGGCTGGGCCTCGGCCGGACTGGGACGCCAGATCGGCGATATCGTCGACAAGGCGCGGCGTTCTGGCAACCAGACGCGCGAATTGCGGCGGGTCTTGAACGGCATCTATACCGACAAGGTCGACCGCGACGACGTCAAGGACATGGACGATCAGCAGGTCATGGAGCTGGGCGAGAATTTGCGTCTCGGCGTGCCGATGTCGAGCCCCGTGTTCGACGGCGCGCGCGAGGACGACATCGTCAACATGCTGCAGGAGGCGGGACTGGACTCCTCCGGACAGGTGACGCTGGTCGACGGCCGTACCGGCGAGCAGTTCGACCGCAAAGTAACGGTGGGCTACATCTATATGCTCAAGCTCCATCACCTGGTCGACGATAAGATCCACGCGCGTTCCATCGGCCCTTACAGTCTCGTCACCCAGCAGCCGCTGGGCGGCAAGGCGCAGTTCGGCGGCCAGCGCTTCGGTGAAATGGAAGTGTGGGCGCTCGAGGCTTATGGCGCCGCCTATACTCTCCAGGAGATGCTTACGGTGAAGTCCGACGACGTGTCGGGCCGCACCAAGGTCTACGAGGCGATCGTCCGCGGCGACGACAACTTCGAGGCCGGTATTCCGGAATCCTTCAACGTGCTGGTGAAGGAGTTGCGTTCGCTCGGGCTCAATGTCGAGCTCGAGAACCGCAGCTACTGAACCGCCGTCCGCGACCCAAGATAAGGACCGTTCAATGAACGAGTTGATGAACGTCTTCGGGCAAGTCAGCGCCCCGCAGAACTTCGATCAGATCCGCATCTCGATCGCCAGCCCGGAGCGCATCCGCTCCTGGTCCTTCGGCGAGATCAAGAAGCCGGAGACGATCAACTACCGGACCTTCAAGCCCGAGCGCGACGGCTTGTTCTGCGCGCGCATCTTCGGGCCGATCAAGGATTACGAGTGCCTGTGCGGCAAGTACAAGCGGATGAAGTATCGCGGCATCGTCTGCGAGAAATGCGGCGTCGAGGTGACGCTGTCGAAGGTGCGGCGCGAGCGCATGGGGCATATCGAGCTGGCGTCCCCGGTCGCGCATATCTGGTTCCTCAAGTCGCTGCCCTCGCGCATCGGCCTGCTGCTCGACATGACGCTCAAGGACCTCGAGAAGGTGCTCTATTTCGAGAGCTATGTCGTCACCGAGCCGGGCCTGACGCCCCTCAAGCTGCATCAGATCCTCAACGAGGAGGATTTCATGAAGGCGCAGGAGGAGCACGGCGACGAATCCTTCCAGGCGTCGATCGGCGCCGAGGCGTTGCAGAAGATGCTCTCCGCCATCAATCTCGAAGAGGATCAGACCCGGCTCCGCGAGGAGCTGCGCGATACCGCGTCCGAGGCCAAGCGCAAGAAGCTGGTGAAGCGCCTCAAGATCATCGAGGCCTTCGTCCAGTCGAACAGCCGGCCGGAATGGATGATTCTCGAAGTCGTGCCGGTGATTCCCCCCGAACTGCGGCCGCTGGTGCCCTTGGACGGGGGCCGTTTCGCCACGTCCGATTTGAACGACCTTTACCGCCGCGTCATCAACCGCAACAACCGGCTTAAGCGCCTGATAGAACTTCGTGCGCCCGACATCATCGTGCGCAACGAGAAGCGCATGTTGCAGGAGGCGGTGGATGCGTTGTTCGACAACGGCCGCCGTGGCCGCATCATCACCGGCGCCAACAAGCGGCCGCTGAAGTCGCTCTCCGACATGCTCAAGGGCAAGCAGGGCCGGTTCCGCCAGAACCTGTTGGGCAAGCGCGTCGATTATTCCGGCCGCTCGGTCATCGTGGTGGGTCCCGAACTCAAGCTCCATCAATGCGGCCTGCCGAAGAAGATGGCCTTGGAGCTGTTCAAGCCCTTCATCTATTCCAAGCTCGAACTCTATGGCCTCGCCAGCACGATCAAGGCGGCCAAGCGCATGGTCGAGAAGGAACGCCCCGAGGTTTGGGACATTCTCGAGGAAGTCATCCGCGAACATCCGGTGCTCTTGAATCGCGCGCCGACGCTCCACCGCCTCGGTATCCAGGCCTTCGAACCGCTGCTGATCGAGGGCAAGGCGATCCAGCTCCATCCGCTGGTCTGCACCGCCTTCAACGCCGATTTCGACGGCGACCAAATGGCGGTCCACGTGCCGCTGTCGCTCGAAGCGCAGCTTGAAGCCCGCGTGCTGATGATGTCGACCAACAACATCCTCTCGCCCGCCAATGGCAAGCCGATCATTGTGCCCTCACAGGACATCGTCCTGGGGCTATATTACATCACGCTCGAGCGCCCCGATTGGGTCGGGCCCGAGGTCAAGTTCCGCACCATCGAGGAACTGCGCCAGGCGGTCGAGGCGAATCACGTCTTGGCCTTCGACCGCAGCGACGCGCATGACCCGCTGAAATCGGGCAAGCTCCCCAATTTCGAGCAGATCCGAAAGAAGGACGGCGTCACCTTCCACCGCATACCATATTTCAGCGACACGGCGGAGATCGAGCGCGCGCTCGATTCCAAGTCGGTTGCGCTCTCGGCCCGCGTCCGCGCGCGCCGCCCGACGCGCGACGCCAATGGCGACCTGACCTATCAAACGGTGTTGACCACGCCGGGCCGCATGATGCTGTCGGAAATCCTGCCCGAAAATCCGAACATCAGCTTCGATCTGGTGAATCGACTCCTCACCAAGAAGGAGATCACCAACGTCATCGATCAGGTCTACCGCCACTGCGGCCAGAAGGAGACGGTGATCTTCTGCGACCGGCTGATGGCTTTAGGATTCCAGCAGGCCTGCAAGGCCGGCATCTCCTTCGGCAAGGACGATCTGATCGTGCCGGAGGCCAAGCACAAGCTGGTCGACACCGCCCGCGCCAAGGTGAAGGAATACGAGCAGCAATATCTCGACGGCCTCATCACCCAGGGCGAGAAATACAACAAGGTGGTCGACGTGTGGTCGAGCTGCACCGAGAAAGTGGCCGAGGAGATGATGAAGGTCATCCGCTCGGCCGAACCTGGCACGCCCATCAACGCGGTCTGGATGATGGCCGATTCCGGCGCTCGCGGCTCGGCGGCGCAGATCAAGCAATTGGCCGGCATGCGCGGCCTGATGGCCAAGCCCTCGGGCGAGATCATCGAGACGCCGATCATCTCGAACTTCAAGGAAGGCCTGACCGTGCTCGAATACTTCAATTCGACGCATGGCGCGCGCAAGGGCCTGGCCGATACCGCCTTGAAGACGGCGAATTCGGGCTATCTGACCCGCCGCCTGGTCGACGTGGCGCAGGACGCCATTATCACCCAGGTTGATTGCGGCACCACCAAGGGCCTCACCATGCGCGCCGTAGTCGAAGGCGGCGAGGTGATCGCCCCCCTGGCCGACCGCATCCTGGGACGAACCGCCGCGGTCGATGTGCTCGATCCCTTGAACGGCAAGGTGCTGGTCAAGGCCGGCGGCCTGGTCGATGAAGAAGCGGTCGAGCTGATCGATCGCTCCGGCCTCGACGCGGTGATCATCCGCTCGGTGCTGACCTGCGAAGCCCCGATCGGGCTGTGCGGCAAGTGCTATGGCCGCGATCTGGCGCGCGGCACCGTGGTCAACATCGGCGAGGCGGTCGGCGTCATCGCCGCCCAATCGATCGGCGAGCCGGGCACCCAGCTCACCATGCGCACCTTCCATATCGGCGGCGCGGTGCAGCGCGGCGCCGAGCAATCCTCGGTCGAAGCGGCGTTCGACGCCAAGGTGCGGATCAAGAACCGCACCGTGGTCATCAATTCCGCCGGCGTGCCCGTGATCATGGGTCGCAACGCCGAGCTCGTTCTGCTCGACGATGCGGGCCGCGAGAAGGCAAAGCACCGCATTCCTTACGGCGCCAAGCTCTTGGCCGATGAAGGCAAGATGGTGAAGAAGGGCGAACGGCTGGTGGAATGGGATCCCTACACCATCCCGATCATCACCGAGAAGGACGGTTTCGTTCATTACACCGACCTCGCCGAGAGCGTGTCGATACGCGAAGTGGTCGACGAGGCCACCGGCATCTCCGCCAAAGTGGTCATCGACTGGAAGCAGCAGTCCAAGGGCGGCGATCTGAAGCCGCGCCTGCTGATCAAGAACGCCAAGGGCAAGGTCTTGACCCTCTCCAACGGCCGCGAGGCGGTCTATTTCCTGTCGGTCGATTCCGTGTTGTCGGTGGATAACGGGGCCGAAGTGCGCGCGGGCGACGTGCTGGCGCGCATCCCGCGTGAATCCTCCAAGACACGCGATATCACCGGCGGTCTGCCGCGCGTCGCCGAACTGTTCGAGGCGCGCAAACCCAAGGATTTCGCCATCATCAGCGAGATCGAGGGCCGCGTCGAATTCGGCAAGGACTACAAGACCAAGCGCCGCATCATGGTGGTGCCGCCCGAGGACAAGAAGACCGAGCAAGAGCCGGTCGAATACCTTATTCCCAAGGGCAAGCACATCAGCGTGCAGGAGGGCGATTTCGTCCAGAAGGGCGATTTGCTGATGGACGGCAATCCAGTGCCGCACGACATCCTGCGCGTGATGGGCGTCGAGGCGCTGGCGAGCTATCTCATCAACGAGATCCAGGAGGTCTATCGTCTCCAGGGCGTGCGCATCAACGACAAGCACATCGAGGTGATCGTCCGCCAGATGCTGCAAAAGGTCGAGATCGTCGATCCGGGCGAGACCACGCTTCTCGCCGGCGATCAGGTCGACCGCGCCGCGTTCGACGAGGAGAACGTCAAGGCCAAGGCGGAGAAGCTCAAACTCGCCGTGGCCCGGCCGGTGCTGCAAGGCATCACCAAGGCGAGCCTGCAGACCAACTCCTTCATCTCGGCCGCCTCGTTCCAGGAAACGACGCGCGTCCTCACCGAAGCCGCGGTCTCGGGCCGCATCGACGTGCTCTCCGGCCTCAAGGAGAACGTCATCGTCGGCCGCCTTATCCCGGCCGGCACCGGCAGCGTCATGGCGCGTTGGCGCCAGATCGCCACCGACCGCGACCGCGAATTGGCGGCCAATGCCCCGCCGGCCCCAGCGGAAGAGGCCGTTCCCGCCGAGGAAGGCAAGAAGATCGCCTGATAAGCCGCCGATTCGGTACAACGGAAAGGGGCCGCTCCACCGGCCCCTTTTTCGTCTCCTTTTGGGGCCGGTATCGGCGATTTTTTGCTCCCCCTTGCCTCCGGCCAAACCCGCATCGGACCTGGGGAAAACCCCGCTCCCCGGCCCTGATCCGGCTTGACGGGGTGGGGTCCAATCAATAGTATCCGCGCACCCTCGAGGGGGGCTGGCCGTAGGTAGCCATCCTAGACGCAGCTTGGTCGCCTAAGCTTCCAACTGGCTTTGCGCCGTGAAAGACGGCGCGCCTATTCTGGGGTTTTGTTTTAGCCGTGACGGCGGCGCCACGTAGGGCGCCCTGGCGCGGCTGTTTCGCTTGTAAGGAACGGACGAGAGATGCCGACGATCAATCAGCTGGTCAACCAACCGCGCCGACCGCTCGCTGCGCGCAACAAGGTGCCGGCGTTGGCGCAAAGCCCGCAGAAGCGCGGCGTCTGTACGCGCGTCTATACCACGACGCCGAAGAAGCCCAATTCCGCGCTGCGCAAGGTTGCGCGCGTGCGCCTCACCAACGCCTTCGAGGTCACCAGCTACATCCCTGGCGAAGGCCATAACCTGCAAGAGCATTCGGTGGTGCTGATCCGCGGCGGCCGCGTCAAGGATCTGCCCGGTGTGCGCTATCACATCATTCGCGGCACGCTCGACACCCAGGGCGTCAAGGACCGCAAGCAGCGCCGCTCCAAATACGGCGCCAAGCGTCCGAAGTAGAGCAGCCCATGTCACGCCGCCGCGCCGCCGTCAAACGCGAAGTCCTGCCGGATGCCAAATTCGGCAACGACGTTCTCACGAAATTCATGAATTGCCTAATGTATCAGGGCAAGAAGTCGGTCGCCGAAAGCATCGTCTACGGCGCGCTCGACCGCGTCGCCAAGCGTTCGGGCCAGGACCCGCTCAAGACTTTTCTCGATGCGCTTGGCAACGTCAAACCCTCGGTCGAGGTGCGCTCGCGCCGCGTCGGCGGCGCCACATATCAAGTGCCGGTTGAAGTGCGGCTGGAACGCGGCCAGGCGCTGGCCATCCGCTGGATCATTGGTTCGGCGCGCGAGCGCAACGAACACACCATGGAAGAACGTCTTTCGGGCGAATTGATGGACGCCGCCAACAACCGCGGCAACGCGGTGAAGAAGCGGGAAGATACGCATCGCATGGCCGATGCGAATAAAGCCTTTTCGCATTACCGCTGGTAGGCCAGCGGTCCCCGGAGTAACTCATGCCTCGCGTCACGCCCCTCGATCGTTACCGCAATATCGGCATCATGGCTCATATTGATGCCGGCAAGACGACCACGACCGAGCGCATCCTTTATTACACCGGCCGCTCCTACAAGATCGGCGAGGTTCATGAGGGCACCGCCACCATGGACTGGATGGAGCAGGAACAGGAACGCGGTATCACCATCACCTCGGCCGCGACCACCTGTTTCTGGCGCGATCACCGCATCAATATCATCGATACGCCGGGCCATGTCGACTTCACCATCGAAGTTGAGCGTAGCTTGCGCGTGCTCGACGGCGCAGTGACGGTGTTCGATTCCGTGGCGGGCGTTGAGCCGCAATCCGAGACGGTGTGGCGCCAGGCCGACAAATACGGCGTGCCGCGCATCTGTTTCGTCAACAAGATGGACCGCGTTGGCACCAATTTCTTCCGCACTGTCGACATGATCGTCGACCGGCTTGGTGCCAAGCCTCTGGTGCTGCAACTGCCGATGGGCGTCGAGAGTGAATTCTCCGGCGTCATCGATCTGGTGCGCATGAAGGCGATCAAGTGGCTGGACGAAACCCTGGGCGCCAAGTTCGACGTCATCGAGATTCCCGCCGACATGGTGAAGCAGGCGGCCGAATACCGCCACAAGCTGCTCGAGATGGCGATCGAGCAGGACGACGCCGCGCTCGAGGCCTATCTCGCCGGCAAGGAGCCGGACGAAGCCACGCTCATCAAATGTATCCGCAAAGGCACCGTTGCCTTCGCCTTCGTGCCGGTGATTTGCGGCTCGGCCTTCAAGAACAAGGGCGTCCAGCCGTTGCTTGACGCGGTGGTGGATTATCTTCCGGCTCCGACCGACATCGCCGCCATCAAGGGCACGAAGATGGACACCGACGAGCCGATCGAGCGCCATGCTTCGGATGATGAGCCCTTTGCCGCTCTCGCCTTCAAGATCATGACCGATCCCTTCGTCGGTTCACTGACCTTCGCGCGGATATATTCCGGCATCCTGACCACGAGCTCGATGGTGCTGAATTCGGTCAAGGACAACCGGGAGCGCATCGGCCGCATGCTGTTGATGCACGCCAACCACCGCGAAGACATCAAGGAGGCTCGCGCCGGCGACATCGTCGCGCTGGCCGGGCTCAAGAACACCACCACCGGCGACACGCTGTGTGATCCCGACAGCCCCGTGGTGTTGGAGCGTATGGAGTTTCCCGAGCCCGTTATCGAGATCGCGGTTGAGCCCAAGACCAAGGCAGACCAGGAAAAGATGGGAGCGGCGTTGGCGCGGCTTGCCACCGAGGATCCCTCGTTCCGCGTCGCGGTCGACAAGGAAAGCGGCCAGACCGTCATCAAGGGCATGGGCGAGTTGCATCTCGAGATCATCGTCGACCGCATGAAGCGCGAGTTCAAGGTCGAGGCCAATGTCGGCGCGCCGCAGGTGGCCTATCGCGAGACCATCACCCGCACCTCTGAGGTCGATTACACCCATAAGAAGCAGACCGGCGGCTCGGGCCAGTTCGCCCGCGTCAAGATCCGCTTCGAGCCGCTGCCGCCGGGCTCCGGCTATCAGTTCGAAAACGACGTGGTCGGCGGCACCGTGCCCAAGGAATACATTCCCGGCGTAGAAAAGGGCCTGAAAGGCTCAATCGACAATGGCGTGTTGGCGGGATTCCCGGTAATCGACTTCAAGGCGACGCTTTATGACGGCGCCTATCACGACGTCGATTCCAGCGCGCTCGCCTTCGAAATCGCGTCGCGCGCCGCCTTCAAGGAAGGCATCCAGAAGGCCGGTCCCAAGCTCTTGGAACCGATCATGCGCGTCGAGGTAGTGACGCCTCGGGACTATATGGGTGACGTCATCGGCGACCTGAACAGCCGGCGTGGACGCATCACCGGCCAGGACCAGCGCGGCAACGCGGAAGTCATCAATGCCATGGTGCCGCTTGCCAACATGTTCGGTTACGTCAACACCCTGCGCTCGATGAGCCAGGGCCGTGCGCAGTACACCATGCATTTCGATCATTACGAACAAGTGCCCCAGGCGGTTGCGGACGAAGTCCGCGCCAAGATGGCTTGAGACCAACGGAATTGAACGGAGATTAAACCCATGTCGAAAGCGAAGTGTGAGCGGACGAAGCCGCATTGCAATGTGGGGACGATCGGCCACGTTGACCACGGGAAGACGTCGCTGACGGCGGCGATCACGAAGGTTCTGGCGGAGAAGGGCGGGGCGGTCTACACGGCCTA
>Ga0187810_10000596_pt1 | contig 13572 bp, 13 predicted proteins | sample NC_wetland_sal_i_9_FD_132963 | JGI IMG/M metagenome (GOLD analysis project Ga0187810, IMG submission 132963) | Wetland sediment microbial communities from Neuse River Estuary, North Carolina, USA - ASW_5 | ecosystem: Environmental > Aquatic > Freshwater > Wetlands > Sediment | place: USA: North...
ATGGTGTGGTTCATGCCGGCGCCGTGCAGCAGCGCCACGGTGGGCAGCGACGGCTCGAAGGCGCGGCCACCCGAACCGGCGAAGACGCGCGCGCCGCCGACGGAGAATTCCATCTATTCCGCCGCCTTGGGTTGGGCGGCGGCCTTTTGCGCCGCGCGCAGGCCTCGCTCCAGATCGGCCAGGATGTCGTCCTCGTCCTCGAGCCCGACCGAAAGCCGGATCATGTCCTCGCCCACCCCGGCCGCCTTCAGATCAACCGCGCTCATCTGCTGATGCGTGGTGCTGGCGGGATGGATGACCAGCGTCTTGGCGTCGCCGACATTGGCGAGATGCGAGATGAGCCGCACGCCGTCGACGAAGGCCTCGCCGGAAACGCGCCCGCCCTTGATGCCGAAGCTGACGATCGAGCCCGCGCCCTTGGGCCAAAGCTTCGCGGCGAGAGCGTGGTCGGGATGCTCGGGCAAATCGGGATGACAGACCCAGGCCACGGAAGGCGAGGCTTTGAGGAATTGCAGCACGCGCCGCGTATTCGCCATGTGCCGGTCCATCCTGAGCGGCAGGGTCTCGATCCCCTGGATGATGTGGAAGGCGTTGGCCGGGCTCATGCACGCGCCGAAATCGCGCAAGCCCTCGGCCCGCGCCCGCATGATGAAGGCTTGCGGCCCGTATTCCTCGGCGAAGTCGATGCCGTGATAGCCGGCATAGGGCTCGGTCAGGGTCGGGAATTTCTTGGACTTTTCCCATTCGAACCGGCCGCTATCGACCAGCACCCCGCCGATGGCGACGCCGTGGCCGCCCAGCCACTTGGTCGCCGAATGCATGATGAGGTCGGCGCCGTGCCCGAACGGGCGCAGCAGATAGGGCGTGGCGAAGGTGGAATCCACCAAGAGCGGCAAGCCCGCTGCGTGCGCCACCTGGGCGACATCTTCGATGTCGAGCACTTCGAGCCCGGGATTGCCCAGCACTTCGGCGAAGACCAGCCGGGTTTCGGGCTGGATCGCCTGGGCGAAGGCCTGGGGATCGCGCGGATTGACCAGGCTCGCGGTGATGCCGAAGCGGGGCAAGGTGAGCTTCAACAGATTGATCGAGCCGCCATAAAGGGAAGCCGCCGCGACGATGTGCCCGCCCGAACCCATCAGCGTGGCGATGGCGAGGTGTAGCGCGGCCTGCCCGCTCGCCGTCGCCACCGATCCCACGCCGCCTTCGAGCGCGGCGATGCGCTCCTCCAGCACCGCCACGGTCGGGTTGCCGATGCGCGAATAGATGTAGCCCGGCTCCTCCAGGTTGAAGAGCGCGGCGGCGTGCTCGCTGTCGCGGAAGACATAGCTGGTCGATTGATAGATCGGCACGGCGCGCGCGCCGGTCAGCGGATCGGGCTTCTGACCGGCATGCAGGCTCAGGGTCGAGAATTTGGGGAATTTGGGCTTCTCGGCCATGGCGCTATTGCGCGGACCAGCCGCCGTCCATCGGGATGGCGGTGCCGGTGATGGTGTCGGCGGCGGGGCTGCACAGGAACAGCACCAACCCGGCCAATTGCTCGACGGTGACGAAGGAATGCATCGCCTGCTTTTCGGCGACCATCTCCTTGGCCTCCTGTTCGACCGGTTTGCCGGAGGCCTTGGCGCGCGCCTGGATCTGCTTCTCGACCAGCGGCGTCCTGACCCAGCCGGGGCAGAAGGCGTTGCAGGTGATGCCGTCATTGGCCACCTCCAGCGCGGTCACCTTGGTCAGGCCGATGATGCCGTGCTTGGCCGCGACATAGGCGGCCTTCTCGACCGAGGCGACCAGGCCGTGCCCCGAGGCGGTGTTGACGACGCGGCCCCAGCGCTTTTTCCTCATCAGCGGCAGCGCCGCCTTGGTGGCGTGGAACGCGGCCGAGAGGTTGACGGCGATGATCGCGTCCCATTTGTCCTCGGGGAAATCGACGATCGGCGCCACGAACTGGATGCCGGCGTTGTTGACCAGGATGTCGACCGAGCCCAGCTGCTTCGCCGTGTCGGCCACCATCTGCCTGATCTCGGCGGGCTTCGCCATGTCGGCGGGGGAATATCCCGTCTTGATGCCCGGCTTGGCGGCGAAATCGCGCCTGATCCGGTCGATCGCGTCCTTCTCGCCGAAGCCGTTGAGCATGACGTTGGTGCCGGCATCCGCCAGCGCCGAGGCGATGGCGTGGCCGATGCCGCTGGTCGAGCCGGTGACGAGGGCGGTTTTTCCGGTCAGCGCGGGCATGAACTCTCCTATCGTTTGAACAATTGTTCGGCGCCGCCGCGCTGCTTGCGCTTGGCGGCGATTTCGGCGCGGGCGCGCGCGATTTCCTCTTCGAGCTGGGATATATAGGCCTCGAGCTCCTCGACCGAAACCGGCGTCAGATCGCGCTTCTTGGGCTTCTGGCGCTGCGGCGCCAGGTCTTCCTCGTCCATCGGAGCCTCCCTCCCATGCCCGTTCGGTTGTTGCCAGTGTGCCGCGATCCGGCTAAGGGTGCAATCCGCGCCCGCACGCCATCATGAACGCGACCATCGAGAAAGGCCCGCCATGTCCGAGCTTCCCCCGCACGCGAACGTCATCGAGATAACCCAACCGGGTGGGCCGGAGATGCTCAAGCCGGGGCAGCGGGTTTTGTCCAAGCCCGGGGCGGGCGAGGTGCTGGTGAAGGTCGAGGCGGCCGGGGTCAACCGCCCCGACGTGGCGCAACGCAAGGGCGAATACCCGCCGCCGGCGGGCGCCTCGGACATTCCCGGCCTCGAAATCGCCGGCACGGTGGTGGCGCTCGGGCCGGGCGTGAAACATCTCAAGCTCGGCGACCAGGTCTGCGCGCTGGTGACCGGCGGCGGCTATGCCGATTACTGCATTGCGCCCGAGGCGATCTGCCTGCCCGTGCCCAAGGGTTTCTCGATGGTCGAGGCGGCGGCCTTGCCGGAAACCTACTTCACCGTCTGGACCAATTTGATGCAGCGCGGCGCAATGAAAAAGGGCGAGACCGTCTTGATCCACGGCGGCAGCTCGGGCATCGGCACCACCGCCATCCAGATATCCCGGCTCTTCGGCGCCAAGGACATCTTCGTCACCGCCGGAAGCCCGGAGAAATGCCGGGCCTGCGAGAAACTCGGCGCCACCCGCGCCATCGATTACAAGCGCGAGGATTTCGTCGAGGTGGTGAAGGCGGCGACCCAGAATCGCGGCGTCGACCTGATCCTCGACATGGTGTGCGGGCCTTACCTGCCGCGCAACCTTGCTTGCCTGGCGGTGGAGGGCAGGGTGGTGGTGATCGCGCTCCTGGGCGGCAATAAGGCCGAGGTCAATTTCGGAAGCCTGATGATGAAGCGGCAGACCATCACCGGCTCGACCTTGCGCGCGCGCTCGGTCGAGCAGAAGGCGCTCATCGCCGAGCCCTTGAAACGCGAAGTCTGGCCGCTCTTGGAAAAGGGCAAGCTCAAGCCGGTGATCTACAAGACCTTTCCGCTCAAGGAAGCGGCATCCGCGCACCGGCTGATGGAAAGCTCGGCGCATATCGGCAAGATCGTGCTGACGCTTTGAACGAATTGCCCTTTTCTTAGCATCCCGGAGCGACTATATAACCCTCATCCCGGACAAGACGTGGTCTTTTGGGACGCCTCCATAAGGCGTTGCGCGGGCCACCGGCCTTAGGAGATTGAATATGTCGTTGCCCTTGATGCCCAAGGCCACCGCGGTGTGGCTGGTCGAGAACACCGCGCTCACCTTCGACCAGATCGGCGAGTTCTGCGGCCTGCACCAGCTCGAGGTGCGCGCCATCGCCGACGGCGAGGTGGCGGTCCAGATGCAGGGGCTCGACCCCATCGCCAACGGCCAGATCACCCTGGCCGAGATCGAGCGTTGCCAGAAGGATCCCGCGTTGCGGCTCAAGATTTCCAGCGAGGCGCTGCCGGCCCAGCTGGTCAAGCACAAGGGCCCGCGCTACACCCCCATCGCCAAGCGCCAGGACAAGCCCGACGCCATTTCCTGGCTGGTCAAGAACCATCCCGAGTTGTCCGACGGCCAGATCTCCAAGCTGGTCGGCACCACCAAGCCCACCATCCAGGCGGTGCGCGAGCGCAGCCATTGGAACACGACCAACATCAAGCCGCGCCATCCGGTGGCGCTCGGCCTGTGCACCATGGAGGAGCTGGAGAAGGCGGTGAAGCGCGCCAACCGCGGCAAGAAGCCCGAGGAAATGCCGGCGGTGCAGCCGCCCGCCGCCGAGGACATCGTCGCCTCCACCAGCGAAGAGCCGGCGGCTTAGGGGTTTAATGGTCTTTGGACGATGACCAGACCCACTCAGAAGAAATCTGAGCGTCAAACTCTCGATGCGGTATTGGCCGCTCTAGGAGTTAAGGCTGATCGCGAACCCGAGGAGGGTGAGGCGCCTGATTTCACTATACCGATTTCTGGCCAGACGATCGGCGCTGAGATTACGATGTACCGCTCGGGGACGACGGTTGATGGGGGTTTTCCGCATCGGACAGTCGAATCTGAATGGGAGCGGCTTCAAAGACTCACTCGCATTTTCCAGGTTGAGCATCCCGACCTCCGCCAAATGAACGTCGGTTTAATGTTCAAGTCCGAAGTGCCGCCACGGAATGAGCACCAGGCATTCATCGAGGAAATTGCAGGTTTTATTCGCCAACATGCGAGTGAGTTGGGCGCTAAAGACACTGGGTTTTGGGAGCCGCACTTCTCGTCACCGCTGATGGGACGGTATCTCCGCACTCTTTATCTGCGCATCAATGAGTTCGCAGAATGGTACTCCAATATCACCGCAGGGTGGGTCGGTCTTCCGGATAAAACCCTTGTTGATATTATCACTGAGAAATCAGCAACGAGTTTCCGACCGACTGATCGGCTCTGGCTTGCCATCCAGTGCAGCCACCGAATTTCTGAAACTGTGTTGCCTATCCATGGCGTGACAGATTTCAATACCATTCCGGGGCTGACGGCGGCGCTACACGCTTCCCGCTTCTCTAGGGTCTTCATCCTCGCGTTTAATGGCGTCTTCGGTTGGGAACGGGCGACAGGCTGGAGCAAGTTAGCGGGGGAGACGCCACAAGCGCAGGGCCCATCCTTCGATGAGATCAAGGGAATTTTGAGTGATCCCGAATGGCTGGCAGATCCCGATGGAAAAGCCATGCGCGTGGCTATGGAGTGCGTACGCGAGTTGCGGAATAAAGGCTGACTTGCAGGCGTTTCGGAATCTCTAAGCGTATAGCTACGCGCCGCCCTTCGCATACCCCGCGCCTTTGAGATGCGCGGTTATCTCGGTCAGGATCGCCGGGTCGTCGATGGTCGCCGGGGTCTTGTAGTCCTCGCCGTCGGCGATGTGGCGCATGGTGCCGCGCAGGATTTTTCCCGAGCGGGTTTTCGGCAAACGATCCACCACCACCGCGGTCTTGAAGCTCGCCACCGGGCCGATGCGGTCGCGCACCAGCTTGACGGTTTCCTCGGCCACGGTCGCGGAGGGCTTCGACGCGCCGGCCTTCAAGACCAAAAAGCCCACCGGCACCTGGCCCTTGAGCGCGTCGGCGGCGCCGATCACCGCGCATTCCGCCACTTCGGGATGCGAGGCCAGCACCTCCTCGATCGCGCCGGTGGACAGCCGGTGGCCCGCGACATTGATGATGTCGTCGGTGCGCGCCATCACGAACACATAGCCGTCCTGGTCGATGAAGCCGGCATCGGCGGTCAGGTAATAGCCCGGATAATCCGCCAGATAGGATTGGATGAAGTGGTCATCCGCGTTCCACAGCGTCGGCGCGAAGCCCGGCGGCATCGGCAGCTTGACGCAGAGCGCGCCGATCTCGCCCGCTTTCATCTCCTTGGCTTCGGGCGACAACGCCCGCAAATCGTAGCCCGGCGCGGGCTTGGTCGGCGAGCCGTGCTTCACCGGGAACATGCCCAGCCCCATGCAATTGGCGGCGATCGCCCAGCCGGTCTCGGTCTGCCACCAATGGTCGATCACCGGCACCTTGAGCTGCAACTCCGCCCATTCCACCGTCGGCGGGTCGGCGCGTTCGCCCGCCAGGAACAGCGTGCGGAACTTCGACAGGTCGTATTTGCGGATGAGCTTGCCGTCGGGGTCCTCGCGCTTGATCGCGCGGAAGGCGGTGGGCGCGGTGAACATGGCGACCGCGCCGTGCTGCGAAATCACCCGCCAGAAGGTGCCGGCGTCGGGCGTGCCGACCGGCTTGCCCTCGAACAGGATGGAGGTGTTCCCGCAGATCAGCGGCGCGTAGCAGATATAGCTGTGCCCCACCACCCAGCCCACGTCCGAGGCGGTGAACCAGGTCTCGCCCGGCTTCACGCCGTAGACGTTTCCCATCGACCAGGCGAGCGCCACGGCGTGGCCGCCATTGTCGCGCATGATGCCCTTGGGCGCGCCGGTGGTGCCCGAGGTGTAGAGGATATAGAGCGGGTCGGTGGCTTCCACAGTCACGCAAGATGCGGGCTTGGCCTTGGCGCATTCCTCGGCCCAATCGAAATCGCGGCCCTTCACCAATTCGCATTTCTGCTGCGGGCGCTGGAGAATAAGGCAGGATTCGGGTTTCGCCTTGGCGAGATTTATCGCCTGGTCGAGCAGCGGCTTGTAGGGAATGACGCGGTTGACCTCGATGCCGCAGGAAGCCGACAGCACCATCCTGGGCTTGGCGTCGTCGAGCCGCGCGGCCAGTTCGGGCGCGGCGAAACCGCCGAACACCACCGAGTGGATCGCGCCGATGCGCGCGCAGGCGAGCATGGCCATGACCGCTTCCGGCACCATCGGCATGTAGAGGATGACGCGGTCGCCTTTCTTGACGCCATGCGCCTGCAACGCGCCGGCGAGCTTCGCCACCTGGTCGCGCAGCTCGCGGTAGGTGAAGCGTTTGACCGTGTCGGTGACCGGGCTGTCGTAGATCAGCGCCGCCTGGTCGGCGCGGCCGCGCTCCACGTGCCGGTCGAGCGCGTTGTAGCAGGTGTTGAGCCGCGCGCCTTTGAACCAGCGGTAGAAGGGCGGGTTGCTCTGGTCGAGCACGCGGTCCCAGGGCTTCTCCCAATCGATCGCCTTGGCCGCCTCGCCCCAGAAGCCTTCGGGATCGTCCAGCGAACGGCGATAGGCTTCCGCGTAACGGCTGGTCATTGTTATCCTTCCCGGCTAGAACTGTGGGCCAAAGGCGGCCTTTTGTGAAGCCGCCCAAGGGGCAGGGATGGCCAACGCCTACGACACCGGGCTCGACCGCAACCGGGCCAATTACGTGCCCTTGACGCCGCTGGGCTTCATCGCCCGCTCGGCCGCGGTCTACCCGAAGCGCCTGGCGGTGGTGCACGGCAAACGGCGTTACAGCTGGGCCGAGAGCTATGCGCGCTGCCGGCGCCTTGCGAGTGCGTTGCAAAAACATGGCGTCGGCCCAGGCGACACCGTGGCGGTGATGGCCGCCAATACGCCCGAGGCCTTCGAGGCGCATTTCGGCGTGGGAATGGCGGGCGCGGTCCTGAACGCGCTCAACATCCGGCTCGACGCCGCGACGATATCCTTCATCCTCGATCACGGCGAAGCCAAGGTGCTGATCACCGACCGCGAATTCTCGGCGACCATCGAAAAGGCGCTGGCCTCGGCCAAGACGCGGCCGCTGGTGATCGACATCGACGACGAACTCGCGCCGCCCGGCAAGCTGCTGGGCAAGATGGATTACGAAAAGTTCATCGCCGGGGGCGATCCGGATTTCGCCTGGGTCATGCCGGAAGACGAATGGGACGCGATCTCGCTCAACTACACCTCGGGCACCACCGGCAATCCCAAGGGCGTGGTCTATCACCACCGCGGCGCGTACCTCAACGCGCTCGGCAACGTGCTGGTGTGGAACATGCCGCCGCATCCCGTCTATCTCTGGACGCTGCCGATGTTCCATTGCAACGGCTGGTGCTTTGCCTGGACGGTGGCGGCGCTGGCCGGAACCAATGTCTGCCTGCGCCGGGTCGAGGCCGCGCCGATCTTCGCCGCGATATCCCAACACGGCGTGACCCATCTCTGCGGCGCGCCGATCGTCATGAACATGCTGGTGAACGCGCCGGCGGAGCTGCGCCAAGGCCTCGGCAATCGATCGATCCGCATCATGACCGCGGGCGCGGCGCCCCCCGCCGCCGTGATCGAGGGCGTGGAGAAGCTGGGCTTCGCCGTCACCCATGTCTACGGCCTGACCGAATCCTACGGCCCGGCGGTGGTTTGCGCCTGGCACGAGGAATGGGATGCGTTGCCCGCGGGCAAGAAAGCCGCGCTCAAGGCGCGCCAGGGCGTGACTTATCCGGTGCTCGACGGGCTGATGGTGGCCGACGCGCAAAGCCTGAAGCCGGTCGCGCCCGACGGCGAAAGCATGGGCGAGGTGTTCATGCGCGGCAACATCGTGATGAAGGGCTATCTCAAGAACGCCAAGGCGACGGACGAGGCCTTCGCCGGCGGCTGGTTCCACACCGGCGATCTGGGCGTGATGCACCTCGACGGCTATATCCAGATCAAGGACTGTTCCAAGGACATCATCATTTCCGGTGGCGAGAACATCTCGACCATCGAGGTCGAAGGCGTGCTCTACAAGCATCCGGATGTTCTGGAGGCGGCGGTGGTGGCGCGGCCCGACGAGAAATGGGGCGAGACGCCTTGCGCCTTCGTCACGCTGAAACCCAACGCCAAGGCTTCGGCGGAGGAGATCATCGCCTTCTGCCGCGACAATCTCGCGCGCTTCAAGATCCCGAAGACGGTGGTGTTCGGGCCCTTGCCCAAGACCTCGACCGGCAAGATCCAGAAATTCGTGCTGCGCGGCCAGGCCAAGGCGCTCGACAAATAGCGCTGAAACGAAGGTCGTGTCTCATCTTGAGCGCTGGATAAGCGCCGTGCGCCCTTCGACAAGCTCAGGGTAAGGCGGTTTTCTTAATGCCATCGATAATGTTTCCTCATGCTGAGCCTGTCGAAGCATGAAGGTCGCGGGATGCCCATGCAGCTTCAAACTGAGGCACTATAAAAACGAACCGCCCCTCCGTTCGATATTCCGATATACATGCAGGATTGAAATCGTCGGGATTCGATATGCGCGCCACTCAGCGAAGCAAGCCATCCCGGAAGCCGTTGCTTGACCGGCTGTTACGCGCCGCCCATCGGGCGCCGCTGGCGGTCCCGGTTTCCTGGAATTTCTGGCGCCGCTACCGGTCGCCGGGCGGGCCGCGTCTCGAAGTCGTCGGCGCGGGCAATCTTTGGCGTCACCGGGACACGGTGATTCTTTTCGTGCATGGCGCCTTCGGCGGCGCCTGGATGTGGCAGGAGCATTTCCTGCCTTACTTCAGGAAATCGGGCCGGAGCGTTTACGCGCTGAGCTTGCGGGGCCACGGCCGCAGCAAGGGGCGCGATCAAATCCAAAGCTGGCGGTTTTCGGATTATATCGACGACGTTCGATGCGTCATCGAAAGGATCGGCGCGCCGGTCATCCTGGTCGGGCATTCGCTGGGCGGTCTTATCGTGCAAAGGCTCATCGGGCGGGTTCCGATGCGCGCACTTGTCCTTTTGGCGTCGGCGCCTCCCGAGGGCATCTTGCTCGTCGGCAACAGCCTGGTATTGCCGCATCCCACGGCGCTTCTGGAGAATATCCTCAGGACGCGGTCGGACGGAAAAGCGTCGATGGCGGAACTGTGGCGGCGAGCGTTATTCTCGCATGAACTGCCCGCCAAGCAAGTCGTCGCCTATGCCGCCCGTCTCGGACCCGAAAGCCGACGCGCCTTGGCCGATGCCCGCATGCCGGGTCCCGTCCTGCCGGCGCAAAGCATCGGGATTCCTTCACTGGTACTATCTGCGAACGGCGATCGCATCATCGAGCGTTCCATGGCGCGGCGCACCGCACTTTTCCACGGCGCGACCTTGCGGATCGTCAGACCCTCCGGGCACGCGATCATGCTCGATGCATCCTGGAGAAAAGCGGCGGAGATCATCCGGGAATGGCTCGAGGATCACGGCCTGTGAATCACGGCCGCGAAACCCGGAAATCCGTGTCGCGCGGCCGGGCGCTCGACAGCAAATAGCCCCTAAAACGAACCGCCCCTCCGAGGGGAGACGGACGTACCGCCCGCGTCGAGCAATGTCTGCTTTCGGGGGTAAACCGGACATGACGCGGACATCGCGGAATGTCCGTTGATGACCCGAAGCGGCTGGGAGCTGAATCCGGACGTCCAAAGAGTTGTCCAGCCCATGATTTTGGGCGGCGCGCAGGCGGAAAAACGCGCGCCGATTGACGCCTTGTCTTATGCAAACGGCGGGTCATACTGACACGCGACGATGCGGCAGGCATCGAAGAGGGGGTCTATCATGGCCATCGTAAAAGCCGCCGTGGTGCAAAACGCGCCGGTCGTCTTCGATCGGGACGCTACGCTCGATAAGGTCGCGCGCTTGGCGGCACAGGCGCGCGCGGGCGGAGCGGAGCTCGTCGTGTTTCCCGAGGCTTTCGTGTCGGCCTATCCGAAAGGGCTCAACTTCGGCGCGGTCGTGGGCGGACGCACCCCGGCCGGCCGTGAGGATTTCCGGCGTTATTACGACAGCGCCGTGGACGTACCCGGCCCGGCGGCCCAACGCCTGGGCGAGATCGCCGGCGATAATGTCGTCCATCTGGTCATCGGCGTGATCGAGCGCGAGGGCGGGACGCTGTATTGCACGGTCCTGTTCTTCGCCCCGGACGGCCGGTTGCTCGGCAAGCACCGCAAGCTGATGCCGACCGCCTCCGAGCGTCTCGTTTGGGGGTACGGCGACGGCTCCACCCTGCCGGTCTTCGAAACGCCTCTCGGGCGTCTCGGCGTGGTGATCTGCTGGGAGAATTACATGCCGATGATGCGCATGGCGATGTATGCCAAGGGCATCCAGCTTTATTGCGCCCCGACGGCCGACGACCGCGACACCTGGCTGCCCTCGATGCAGCATGTGGCACTGGAAGGGCGGTGTTTCGTCCTGTCCGCCTGCCAGATGCTGCTCCGGGCCGATTGTCCAGCCGACTACGCCGCGATCCAGGGCACCAATCCCGACACGGTGCTGATGCGCGGCGGAAGCTGCATCATAAGCCCGCTCGGACAGATTCTGGCCGGTCCAGTGTTCAATCAGACCCAAATCCTGCACGCGGACCTTGATATGAACGAGATCGCGCGGGGCAAGTACGATTTCGACGTCGCAGGCCACTACGCCCGGCCGGACGTGTTTCGCCTAAGCGTCAACGAGCGCGCGACGCCGGCGGTGGTCTTTGAGCGGAATCCGGAGGCGGAGGGCGGCGGTTCCGGCTGACGGCAATCCCTGCTGTCGGCGCCGCGCGCGGCTCGGGCGGCGTTATTGGCCAAGAGCGCATTGGCCTCGCACGGTATCACCAGCGCCGCCAATCCATGTCCGTTATCGGGGGCAAAGCGGACATTCCTATCTCTAATTTTCGGCAGTCTTACAAATAGGAAGGAGCGGCGTTGCCAAATCCGGCGACGGCTATCCCTATACCCTAAAACGAACCGCCCCTCCAAGGGGAGGGGCGTTCGGGCGCCGGACTAGCGTTCGTGTTCCAGCTGGAAGATTTCGTCCTTGATGCGGAGCTTTTTCCGTTTCAGGCCGGTGACGGTGACGTCGTCGGGGTGGGGTCGGTGGATTTCGTGATCGAGTTCGATTTCGATGCGGTGATGACGGGTACGAAGTTCCTCGATGTGATCCTCAAGCGTCATGGCTCCTCCTGCTGGATGAGGTGACGTAACCAAACCATCATAATACCGCCGGGCGGGTTTGGCCAAGCGGGAATGGATTAATTTTTGGAGATTGGGGCGCCCCCGAATCAAGGCGGCAAAATTCAAGGGCTTGGAATCATTGGCTAGAACGGTTCCACGCCGCCCATAATTATTATTATTAACAACGCGTAGATTGAGCCGCGGCCCCGGCGCGGAACATCGCCGCGCGGGTTCCGGCGTTGCGGCCCGCGCCGCCGCCGGCCGAAAGCCCGAAGGTCTTGAACCTCGCCTGCGCCCCAGGATTCCTCCCCGCGAGGCCCGGTTTGCGCCGATATTGCGGGATTTTCGGGGCCTCACCCCCAAGGGCCGGTTTTGCTATAATGCCGCGATTATCCGGCGCTTCAGGCGACATTCCGGCATGGATCTCGACGTCGAAGCCATCAAGGCGAAAATCGAGCTTCTCAAATCCGAGCATCGCGTGCTCGACGAAGAGATTCTGCGCTGCGAGGAAAACCCGCCCGACAATCCGCTCGACATGCAGCGCCTGAAGCGCCGCAAGCTGGCGCTCAAGGACCTCATCACCAAGCTCGAAAGCAAGCTGCTGCCCGACATCATCGCCTGACGGGTTTCACCGTCATTCCCGCGTAAGCGGGCTTGACGCCTGCCAAGCGTCCACCGGACGCTTGGCCCGAACATGCCGGGAGCATATTCGGCGGCGTCAAGGGGCAAGCGACGCGTTGTGGCTCTGGACCCCCGCTTTCGCGGGGGTGACGAATGCTTGCGGCCAATTGCCGCGGACTAGGGCGGAAACCCGGCCCGGCGCAAGGCCGGGGAAGCCAACTAAGGGATTGCTCTTGGTTCCCCGCCATCGGACAATTCGCATCCCGCCGCAACGGAGACGCGTGACGACACCGTGATCTGGGTTCACACGATCGATCCGCTCTATTCGCTTTCAGGCTTCGTCGTCGGCGCGCTGGTCGGCATGACCGGCGTCGGCGGCGGCGCGCTGATGACGCCGCTGCTCATCCTGCTGTTCGGCATCCATCCCGCGACCGCGGTCGGCACCGACCTGCTCTACGCCGCCGCGACCAAGACCGGCGGCACGCTGATGCACGGCTATACCCGCACCGTCGAATGGCGCATCGTCGGATGCCTGGCCGCGGGCAGCCTGCCGGCGACGGCGCTGACGCTGTACGTCCTGTCCCGTCTCGATCTCACCGGCAACGCGGCGGGCGCGCTCATCACCCTGGTGCTGGGCCTCGCGCTGTTCGCCACCGCGCTCGCGTTGATCTTCCGCGCGCAAATCCAGCAGCTCTACGCCCGGCGCGTGGGCGAACTCGATCCGCGCCGCACCGCGATCCTGACCGTGGCGACGGGCGCGGTGCTGGGCGTGCTGGTGTCGGTCTCGTCGGTGGGGGCGGGCGCGCTGGGTGTCACATCCCTGGTGCTGCTCTATCCCAAGCTCCGCATCGTGCGCATCGTCGGCTCGGACATCGCCCATGCCGTGCCGTTGACATTGCTGGCCGGGCTCGGCCATTGGATGATCGGTTCGATCGACGGCCACCTTCTGGTCTCGCTGCTGGTCGGCTCGATTCCGGGCGTCGTCTGCGGCAGCTATGCCTCGACCATGGTGCCGGATACGGCGCTGCGCCTCACTTTGGCCGCCACGTTGATCCTCGCCGGCAGCCGGCTGGTGTTCTAGAGCCGCTTGCCCAAGACCCGCGCGAACCTATAATGCGCGCTTTCGCGGACAGGAAAGGCGGCTTCATGGCGCGGGCCAGGCCCTTAGTCGGCATCATCATGGGCAGCACCTCCGACTGGCGCACGCTGCGCCACGCGGCCAAGACGCTTGGCATTCTCGGC
>Ga0187810_10000597_pt1 | contig 13512 bp, 7 predicted proteins | sample NC_wetland_sal_i_9_FD_132963 | JGI IMG/M metagenome (GOLD analysis project Ga0187810, IMG submission 132963) | Wetland sediment microbial communities from Neuse River Estuary, North Carolina, USA - ASW_5 | ecosystem: Environmental > Aquatic > Freshwater > Wetlands > Sediment | place: USA: North...
GGGTGGATGGCAGAGAGGCAATCGAGCGGGACAAGGCTGTCGAGCTCAAGCCGACTGCCGGTCGAGCGCACGGAAATCTGCCGGCGCATCATTTCGTTCGCGAGAGGGCCGCCGTTACGATAGCCCGAGAAGGCGTAGACGGCCCACTCCCCAGAAGGGGCGAAGTTGAACTCGTGGTACGCCGGCTGCCCTTCCATCGCGATGAAGGCTTCGAAGCAGGTGTGGCGCCAGAGCTGTGTGGCGATGCACGGCACGGCGGACGAAGGGACGCGGATCCGGCGAATGTCTCCGTCGAGGCGGAAGGTCATCCGGAGTTCAGCACGTGCCGAGCGGCGTACGAGGACCGCAATGGCGCGCACCGCCTCAGAGCGTGTCGACGGATGGCACCTGAGGTCGATCCAGTGTTCGACGGCCATAACCGGCTCGATGACCGCTACGCGGCCGCTGCAGTACGCCAGGCGGCGATCGCGGCCAGGGCGCGCTCCGGCCGCTCGGTCAACTGGGCCAGCCGGCCAAGGTAAACCGCGCCCGTATTGCCGTTCAGCGACAGGAAATCGCCCTCGTTCAGAGCCGTTGCCCCGATGCGGCACTGGCGGCGGTCAAGGTCGATCTCCAACCCCGGGCACGCCACGAGGCACACCTTGCCAAGCTGGCGCGCCACGACAGCCGCATGGGAGGTGCGCCCTCCCGAGCCGGTGAGGATCCCGGCCGCCAAAGCCATCCCCTCGATATCAGTCGTTGCCGTTTCCAGCCGCACCAGGATCGCCGGTATGCCCGCCTCCGTCAGGCGCTTGACCGCGTCGATGTCCAACGCCACGGCGCCGCTCGCTACGCCCATGCCCGCCACTTGCGCCACCGCCAGCGCGTCGGGCACGGGCAGGGCGAAACTCGTTCGGACCACGGAGTTCAGGTCGATGGCGGCAAGGCGTGCGAGCGCGTCGGCCGGCGTCAGGAGCCCTTCAGCAACCATGTCCACGGCTATGGCCAGCGCCGCCCAGTCGGTGCGCTGGGCTCGCCGCGTCTGTAGCAGGAACAGCACGCCGGATTGGATGGTGAACTCGAAATCCTGTGCGTCGCCGAACAGCACTTCCAGCTCGCGACAGATCTCGTTCAGCCGCGCCCAGGCGGCTGGCAGCACCAGGCGCAGGCGCTCGCTGTCGAGCAGCTTCTGGCGCCCCGCCACCACATCGGCGCCCTGCGCGTTGAATTGGAAGTCGTAATACAGCTCTCGCGCGCCGGTTGCGGGGTTGCGGGTGAAGGCCACGCCGGCGCCCGACGTGCCCCCGGCATTTCCATACACCATGGTCTGTACGGTCACCGCGGTGCCGAGCTCGTCGCTGATGCCGTTCAATCTGCGGTAGCTGGCTGCCTTCGGCGCAGACCAGGAACGGAACACTGCGACGGCGGCCTCCGCGAGCTGCTCGTGCGGATTTGTCGGGAAGGCTCTTCCGGTCAGCGTGCGGTAGCAATCCAGCATTGCGGTTGTCAGCGCCCGGAGCTCGCGATGATCGAGCTCCTGCTCGCTCTCCGCCTCGGCCTGCCCGAGCGCCGCCGCTACCAGCGAGTCGAATGGCGCCGTCGGCAAATCCGCCACCACGTCCGCATAGCCCTGCACCAGCCGGCGGTAGCTGTCCCAAGCGAGCCGCGGATTTCCGCTCAGGCGAATCAGGCCTTCGACGGTGTCCTCGTTCAGGCCGACATCCAACACGGTCTCCATCATCCCCGGCATCGAGACCGCAGCCCCCGAGCGAACGGAGACGAGCAACGGCCGGTGCGTTGCACCAAATCCCAAGCCGGTCGCGGTTTCCAGCCTGGCGATACCCTTGGCCAGCGCGTCCTTCAGAACTGGATCGTTTGCCGCCAGGGGGCGCCCGCACCAGGCCGTGGGCAGGACGAAAGCAGGGGGCACCGGAAGGCCAATCTCCGCCATGCGCATCAGGTTCCAGGCCTTGTTGCCAACCTCCTGCGCACCGCCCTTTGGCGGCGCTGCTCCAGGAAGAATTGGATAGAAGTCAGTCACGGATCACATCCTCGAGCACGTATTCACGCAGGATAAAGCTCGCGTGCTTGAGCGCGTCGGCTGCCGCCTCGAGCTTGCCGCCGATCGCTGTGAACAGATGCAACTGGCGGAAATCCGGGGCGTGCTGGACAGTGGCCGCCGCGAGCGCACGCTCCGCATCGTCGGCCTGGTGCTCGAGGGCGGCGATGCGGTCGATAGCCCTCAGGAAGTCTTCGGTCTCGGCATCGCTGGCCGCGCGGCCGATTTGTGTGGCATGGCCGAGCGCCTTGATCCATTCCTGCGACGCTTCCACCAGCAGGTCGGCCAGCATCTGCAGTGTCTCCAGCGGCTTGCCCTGAAGCGCGCCCAGAACGAGCAGGAAGTGCGCGGCCTCGAGCTCGTCGGCGGCGTCGTCGGCTTTTTCCAGCAATGGGATGAACACTGCGTACTCCGGACGGCGGCGAACAGCCTCGCGCATCGCTACGACAAGCTGGTCGGCATCATGCTCAAGCTGGTCGGCGCGCCGCGCGCGTTTATCCGCACCTTTGGGCCCCGCCGCCAGCCCGTCGCGGACCGAGCTGGCAATCTCGAAGATCAGACCGGCGTGGTCGCCAGCCAGACGCAGCAGCTGTCGTCCCTCGTTGCTGAAATGCGTGGCCAGAGCTACCCGGATACGATCACGAATCAGCCCGTGCGAGAGTCCGTTGAGCAGACCTTCGGTCGCAGTGCGGAAGACGAAGCCCATGAACTCAGCCGCCTCCGCATCGCCGAGCACGTCGCATAGACGGTCGCCGAAATGCATCGACGATCCGGCGGTGGCCTCGATTGACTGGTTGACCAGTCGCGCGCCACCCAGCTCCAGGAAGCCGCGATGCCCAATTTCGGCATCCGCCGCGGAGCGCAACAGCGCCACGCGGTCCGGACCGCGCAAGAACCCGCGCAGCTGCTTGCGTGCACGGTTCCAGTCGATGAGGAACACCAGGCGCGAGCCGAGAAATTCGAGATTCGCGCGGCAGCCGTCAGCATCCGTCGCCTCGAATCGCCCGGTCGTCATATAGAATGGCGCGCCGTCCAGCACCGAGGTGCGCCCGCTTTCCCACTTCACCGGGCGGGGTTTCAGCATGTCCTGGCAGAATGCAAGCCGCTCGGGATGCACATCGGTATAGGTCACGCTGATGGCAAAGTCCTCGACATGGATCACAATCACATGCGCGTCATTGGCGCCGATGTCATTCTGGATCACCAGCCGGCCACCAGTGCGAGTGGCGGTGGTCGCCAGGCCTGGATGGGAGAATTTCAGCTTCGCAGTGCGATTAAGCCCGCTCATGAATGCCGCGACCAGCGGGCGATCCGCTTCGTCCAAATTGTAGGCGGCGGCGCCGTCCACCGTCTCCTCGGCCAGCTCGGTCTGCATGACGTTGAGCCGTTTGTGCAAATCCATCACCAGCCGGTGCAGGCTGTCGGCACGGTCGTGCCCGATCTGCGTCATTGCAGAAATGGCGTCGGGATCCAGCAGGTCGTCGGCCGCCGCAGGCAGCGCGCCAAGCAATCCATCGAGCCGCGCGGCGAGTCCGTCCGGCTTGGTGGCGAGCACGGGCTCGGCCATCAAACGCATGTCGTCGGCGATGCGCGCAACGATCCGAGCAGCTCCAGCCACGCGGCAGGATTTTCCCATCATGCGCGCTCCAGACACCACGGCATCAAAATCAGGTTCGTCGATGCCGCACGCGATGCGCTCTTGCTTCAGGGTGGCCGCCGCCTGCTCCGGATGCTCGGCATGTTCCACGGCCATCTGCAGCAGGGAGAGGGCGTACTTCAGCCGATCATTGGCCGCCAACGCCGCGTTCAGACACGCGGCGGGCTGCAATTCTTTCTCGCCGATCGCCGCCAGGATCTGCGTCTTCATCTGCGCCCACCTTGTTTCTCAGGCGCCGGAACACCTGCAGTGCACTTGTGACCCAATTTCCATGTTGTTGCTGTTGTAGTCCGACAGAGCCGGGCGCTTGCTGCCTAAATCTAAGCGCGGTCGTGTTCTCTTGGCAATCCGCCATCCATGTCTGATAATTCGAAATGTTCCGATCCAGGCCGGCAAGTGAGTCGGAGCAATATTGAACGCTGAATCGACAATCGCCGCCGTTGCGGCTGCAAGCGAGTTGGCGTTCCCCGACCCCCGCCGGCTGCGTTCGCGCGACGTGTTCCGATTGGTCGCGCGTGCGTGGCCCTTTATCCGCCCTTATCGCCGCCATCTGGTATATCTCTTCCTGGCGACGATGCCGCTGCCGCTGGGCGGACTCGTTGCGCTCGAGCTCACGCGCGTTTTCTTCGACGTCGTCGGTCGTGGCGCCGGCTTGACACCCGCGCTGGCTTGGATGCTCCGTGTGCCGCTGCATGCCGATCGACGCACCGTGCTGATTCACGCCTGCATCGTCGGCGGGATTGCATCGGTTGGCGCATTGATCGTAGTCGGATTGATTCTCGGCTACGCGGTCTGGATTTTACAGCGCATCAGCAATCTCTTCCGCGTCAATCTCTACACCCGCATGCAGGAACTGAGCGTCCGGTTTCATTCCGAGGAGAAGATCGGCGACGCGATTTTCCGCATGTTCCAGGACTCCGCAGCGATTCCGCAGGTCATCAACGGCTTGATCGTTCAGCCGCTGATTTATGTTCCCGTCGCCATTGCCTCGCTCCTCTACCTGGTCTGGTACGACTACCGGATGGCGCTGATCGCGGCGCTGCTGATGCCTGCGAACTTCATGCTGGCGTGGATGTATGGCGATTCGCTGCGCGGCGCTTTCATCCGCGAGCGTGAGACCACGGCGGGTGCGACGACGCGGATCGAAGAAACGCTTGCGTCGATCAAAACCGTCAAAGCCTTCGGCACCGAGGCTCGCGAAGCGGAAAAGTACGCGCGCGACAATTGGGACGCATTCATCGCCGCCCGCCGCGCACGCCTGATGCTGGCGCGATACCGTGTCATGACCAACACCGTTCGCGGTCTGGCTTATGTCGCGGCGCTGTACGTCGGCGCCACGGAAGTGATGGCGGGTGGAACCGGGGGCCTTGCCCGCGCGGCCGTTTCGCTTGGACTGTTCCAGGGTTCGCTCGCGCTGTTCGGCCGGGTTAGCGCGCGCACGCGAAATCTCACCGACCTGTGGGGCAGCATGCAGGACGTGGTCGTCGCAATCTCGCGCGTGCTCGAGATGCTGCGCCAAACGCCCGAGCAAAGCGTCAGCAGCGGCCGTGGAATCCCGCCAAAAACCGCGACGACTGTGGCCTTTGACCGCGTGACCTTCGGCTACGACCCGCGCACCCCCGTCCTCGCCGGGGTGAATTTCGCCGCTCGCGTCGGGGAAATCACTGCGATCGCCGGCCCCAGCGGCGCCGGCAAGAGCACGATCATTTCGCTCATCGTGAGATTTTTCGATCCGGCGGCGGGCCGTATCCTGCTCGACGGCGAGCCGATTCGTGACTTCGATCTTCCGGCGTGGCGCGGCATGCTGTCCGTCGCGCTGCAGGAAAATCCGCTCTTCACGACGACGCTTCGCGACAACGTCGCGTACGGGCGCCCGAACGCCTCAACCGCCGAAATTACCGAGGCGATTCACCGCGCAGGCTTCGCCGACTTCGTTCGTTCTCTGCCGGCCGGGATGGACACCATGCTCGGTGAGAAGGGCGCGAAACTTTCGGCCGGGCAGGCGCAGCGGCTCGGCCTTGCACGCGCGATTTTACGCAACGCGCCAATTCTTTTGCTCGACGAACCGACCTCGGCCCTGGATGTGGCGACCGAAGACGCCGTGATGCGTGGCGTGCGCGATTGGGTGAACCAGGCGCCCAAACGGCGCATGGCGATTATCGCAACGCATCGACGCACCACCGCGTCGCGCGCCGATCGAATTTACCGGCTTGACGCCGGCCGGCTCGTTGCCGCCGGCGGATCCGCCCATGACGACAGCCCGGTCCGCGAGGTGAGCAGGTGAAAAATGCCTGATGCCGTCGCATCCGCCGCTGACCCGGCGCGGTCGCCGCTCGACTCGCGCGCGAACCGGCTTTACGCCGGCGAACGGCTTTCGCTCAATTGGCGCGAGGCTTGGCGCTTGCTGGTCAAGAGTTGGCCGTTTGTCAGCCGCCATCGCCGGCTGGTCGCGATCAAGTGCGCGCTGGTTTTCATCTCGCTGATCTTCTTTCTGATGACGCCGTGGCCGCTGAAAATCGTCATCGACAACGTCATCGACGGCTACCCGCTCACCGGCATTCCAGCCGCCATTCTGACTCCGATCGCCGGCGCCAGCCGAACCTCCCTGCTCGTCGCCGTCACGCTGTTTCTCGCGCTGGCTGCGATCCTGATTGGGATGGCCGGTGGTGAAGGGCATTCGCTCGGCACCAACGTGGCGAGCGGCGGACTCGACCAGGCCGGCATCACCGCCAATGACGCCAACGACGGCGGCAGCCTGTGGAACGGTCTGTTCGGCTACCTCGAGGCGCGCGTCACCATCGATCTGACGCAGCGCATGAACCACTCCGTGCGCACCGCGATCTATGAGCGATTCTTGCGCGCGCCGCTGGCGCTGTACGCCGATCAGAAAATCGGCGACGCCGTTTTCCGCGTCATGTACGACAGCGCGTCGATCGGCCCGGTATTTTATCGCGGCGTGCTGGCGCCAATCATGTCGCTCTTGATGTTCGCGATGGCGTTGATCGTGCTCTCCGCGCAATTCAGCAATCAGCCCGTGATCATCGTCGCCGCGGTTCTCTTTCTGCCCGTGGCCGCCATCGGCAGCAGCCTCTTTGGACGCGCGCTGCGCGCCCAGAGCCAGTCGATGCGCGAAAGCGGCAGCAACGTGATGGCTGCGTTCGAGGAGCGCATCGCCCAGGTCCTGCTCGTCAAGGCATTCGGACAGGAAGGCCGCGAGGCCGCCGCCGTCGACGCCGCCAGCTGGGATTCCTATCGCGCGACTCTGCGGATGCTCGCGATCGTGTTCGTGCTCGCCATTGTGCTGGCGCCCGTTTGCGCCGTGCTCGTCGGATACTGCCTCTACTATCTCATGATGCAGGTGATCGCGGGCCGGATGACGCTCGGCGATGTCGTCCTGCTTGCCAGCTACGGATGGATGCTGGCAAATCCGATGGCGATTATCGGCAACACCTGGGCCTCGGTGCAGGTGTCGGTCGCGGGACTCAGGCGCGTGCATAGCGTGCTCGACAGCCTCGCTGAGCCGGCCGGCGACGCGCGAGGCGACGGACTCGGGCGGCGGATCGTGAGCCTTGAATTCGGCGGCGTCGCCCTCGGCTACGGCGCTGCCACGGTGCTCAACGACATTACAATGTCGATGCACGCGGGCCAGATGGTTGCGCTGGCGGGGCCGAGCGGATGCGGCAAGACCACGCTCATCCATTCGATCCCGCGGTTTCTCGAACCGTCGGCGGGAACGATCGCCTTCGACGACGTCGATTCGCGCGCCGTCGCACCCGACTCGATTCGCGCGCGCGTCGGATTCGTATTTCAGAATGAGTCGCTGTTCTCGACTTCGATCGAGGACAATATCCGCTACGGAAATATCGGCGCGTCGCAGGCCGAGGTTCGCGAAGCGGCCGCCATGGCGGGTGCGGCCGAGTTTATCGATCTGCTCCCCGACCGATACTCGACGATCCTCGGGCGGCGCGGCGCGCGCCTGTCGGTCGGACAGAAACAGCGAATCGCCATCGCGCGCGCCCTGCTTCGACGCCCGGAAATAATCGTGCTGGACGAACCGGCCGCGCCGCTCGATCCCGCCTCGGAATCCGATCTCATAAAAACTCTGACCGCGCTCGCTCGCGATCGAATCGTCATCATCGTCGCCCATCGCCCCGACACCCTCGCCGCCTGCGACCGCGTCTTCTTCATTCACGGCGGAACGATTGCCGCCTCTGGAACGCATGCGCACCTGCTCGCGACCAACCCTGCCTACCGGGCTTATCTGGCACAAACCGCCGCCGAAATCCCCGCCTGATTCCGGCCCGTCGATTGCCGCCGGGCGCTCATCCTATCCTCCTATCCTCCTCCGCAGTGGCGCAGGCGTCCCTGCCTGTGCCCTGCCTATTGCGACGCCGTGCGCGTCATTCAGGTTGAAGCAATTGTACGAGAGCCGGCCGGCTGCGCTAGATTACGCCCAGGAGGCAGACCATGCGGCTTCAGGACAAAGTTGCGATTGTGACGGGCGCCGCCAGCGGAATCGGCCGATCGACCGCTATTCTCTTTGCTCGCGAAGGGGCGCGGCTCGTGCTGAATGATATCGACACGCAGGGGTTGGAAGCCCTGATGCCGCAGATAGCAGGATCGGGCGCCCGCACGGTGGCGGGAAACGTGGCGGACGAAGGCATCGCGCGCCGCCTCGCGGAGGAGTCGATCTCAGCCTTCGGCCGCGTTGACATTCTGGTGAACAACGCAGGGATTCATTTCGCCAGGGACATCACCGAGATGACCGTCGAGGAGTGGGACCGGCTGATGGACGTCAATCTGAAGAGCATGTTTCTGTGCTGCAAGCACGTCATTCCGCACATGCTAGGACAGAACAAGGGAACGATTGTGAATCTGGCATCGATTTCTTCGTTCGTCGGACAGGAAATGGACGGGGCCAGCACCTTTGCCTATAACGTCACCAAGGCCGGCGCGCTGCAACTCACAAAGTCCATCGCGACGCGCTATGCGTCCGACGGTATCCGCGTCAACTGCGTATGTCCCGGCAACGTCGAGACCAATATTCTCAAACGAGGGACGCCGGCCGAAGTGGCTGAGTTCTGGCGCCAGGCATCTCGTACTGAGCCCATAGGCCGCAACGCTCAACCCGCCGAGATCGCCAACGCAATCCTCTTTCTCGCTTCGGATGAATCGTCGTTTGTAACCGGCGCTCCTCTCATCGTCGATGGAGGATACCTGGCGCGTTAAGAGCCTGTGCCCTACCCAAGCACCGGGAAAAATCATGGGACTGCTCCCCGAAAGCACGAACTCGCAATATCGCGGCTCGCCATGGTCTGCCGCCTTTCTCGGCTTGACCGCGGTCCTCACGATCGGCCCGGGCTGCATCCACTATTTTCTTCCCGACGGCGGAGCCGGCGTCATTGCTGGACTGGATCTCAGCGCTGACCGAACTGTTATTGTAGGCGTCTTCGCGTGGATGGGAGCAACACAGATTGCCTACGGCTTTGCCCAACTCCTGGTGGCGCTTCGCTATAGGTCGCTGACGCCGCTGTTCTTGCTGCTAGCCTTGATCGAACGGAGCCTGGCCGCCATCGCGGCATGGATAACCAAGGGATCAGGCGTTGCGCACCATCCTCCGGAGGCTTATGGCGTGCTGGTGGCGATACCACTTCTGCTTGGTTTTCTCGTGTTGTCTCTTAGGCCGCGGAACGGACCGGACGGCGTCTAAAACTCGAGAGCGGCGCCGTCGACCTGGCGTCCGGGCTCGATTCCCAGCAAGCGCGTCACAGTCGGATGAACATCGATCATGCGCGCGCCCTTGATCTCACGGCCGCGCGGGAGTCCGCTCCCTCGTCCGTAGAGAATCCCGTGGACCCCCGGCGTGTCGGGCGGGTAGCCGTGAGCCGATACTAATCCTACCCCCATAAAGGGACTCGGATAGATGTCGCGGCCGAACGTCGCCAGCGGTTTCAGATACCAGGGCGCAAGATCAGGATCGACCATGTAGTAACCGGGATGCGCCGAAAGAATCAGGTCGCCTACTCGATTGCTCTGCCCGAGCTGCGCGAAATCCGGCGGACTATCGCGGCGAAGTATGTCGAACTCGCGGTGCGTGGCGAGCGCCTGGTAGGCGCGATCGACCTGCGACTTGTCATCAAAGTAGATGAAACTCGTGGTCCCGGTGGTTACGTCGCGCCCGCGAATACCATGCCGACTCAGGATTCGCCTGACATTGATCAGATGCGTGACTGGGAGATGGCCATGGTCCGACATGACGAACAACGTGACCTGCTCCCGGTACGCGAGCCGCTCGATCGCTTCCATCAGCCTGCCCACTTCGCTGTCGGCCCGGATGATCGCCTCGCGCGCGCGGGGCGAATGGAGCCCGTCGCTATGAACTATCTCGTCCGGCTGAGCGAAGTATCCGAGGATCAGGCGTGGCCGCCGATCTTCAGCCATTTCCAGATAGTGGATGATCTCATCCGTCCGTTGCGGCTCGCTGGCATACTCCGAGAGTTGCCACGGCACTCTCCGCTCAGGCGACACATAGGTCGCCAGTGGTCCGCGGCTTTTCGAGAATCGCCCGAACCATCCGAGCGCAGCCGTCCTGACCCCCTGACGCTCGGCGACCTGATGCAGCAGTTCGCCTCCGGCCAGCCAGTCCGCATCGACGTCATGGTTGAACAGCCCCAGGAGAGGATCGATGAACTGGGCGCTGACCACACCATGATTTCCGGGCCAGCAGCCCGTGGAAGCTGAAACCCAATTCGGCTCGGATATCGAAGGAAACACCGGCTCCAGGTGATGGGTCCACACGCCGTCGCGCCGAATCCTGGCAAAATTGGGAGTCGCGACTGAATCGAGCATCATTTCCGAAAGTCCGTCAATCAAAAGGACGATGACGATTCGGATGGATCGCGCATCCCGGCCGGTATCGACGGGAGCTGCTTTCGAATGGGTTGTTTCGTCCATCGCGACCACCCTGGCAAATCTCACTTGCGACGGTCGCGCCGGAGTTGCGCCATCATAGCGAACAACTCGACGACATTCGACGCGACTTCGCCGGCCGAGAACTCCCGGTACAGCGATGCGACGTTCACGACGATGCGTTCGCCATCGCCCCAGGACGAGTAATCGGCCAGCGAGATGTCTCGCGCCGCCTCCAACACCGTCATGCCCGCGTCGTAGCGGCGTCGCGCCTCTCGCTCGATGTATTCGAAATAGCCCTTAAGTGCAGCGACGCCTTTCTTGTCGGTGATCGGCCCGTGGCCCGGAACAATGATGTCAACATTAGAATCGATAATGAGCTGGCATGCCGCGATCCAGTTGCGCACCGGCCCGGCCCATATTATCGGATGGCCCTCGATGAACAGGATGTCGCCCGTGTACATGACGCGATCCTCGACGGCGTGCGCGAGCACGTCGCCGCGCGTGTGTGCCGGACCGACTTCGATGAGACGGACGGTCTTGCCGCCGACGCGCAGGTCCAAACGGCGCTCGAAGGTCCGCGTCGGCATCGCGACGTTGATGCCTTCGAAGTCGAATGGTGCAAAGATCTCGGCAAAGAATTTTCCGGCCTCTCCGAGCGAGCCCGCGTTGCGCTTCATCTCGGCGAGCCGGCCGGCGCCGCCATCACGAGCCATCTCCTCGGCGCACGCCTTCGACGCGATGATCTCGGCGCCGTTGACCAGCTCGTTGCCGAAACAGTGGTCGCCATTGGAGTGCGTGTTTACCAGCTTGCCGATGCGGGCGGCGGCGTTCGGCTCCGCCCGGCGCATCGTGTCGAGCATCTCGCGGGTGAGCTTCAGATCGAACAGCGTGTCGACCAGGATCGACTCGCCGCCGTCGACGACGAGCCCCGCGTTGCTCCAACCCCAGCCGCCATCGGGCTGCAGGTACGCATAGCAGCCGTCGCCAAGATCATGCAGGCCCCTGGTGTAATTCCATTTGCGCGTGCTCATTGGAGACTCCCTTGCGTGTTGGTTTACCGGCTTAGCAGCCGTGCGAAATTGGAATACGGTTCCAGGTTTGGTGGCCTGCTTTCATAGCACGCGGACGGCTTCTTCGATTCGTCTTGCGAGGGCGGTGTAGTCCTCGCCCTGTAGATGGAGCGGTGCGCCGAATGCAACCGACGCGGCGCCCGGATGGATCATCGAGGCGCCGCGAGGAAGGATGCGGTCGAGGCCGCGTAGCCGCACTGGAATCACCGGCAGGCGCAGGCGCGCTGCCAACATCGCCGCTCCCGGCTGGAACGCCCCGATCTCGCCGGTCAGCGAAAGCCCGCCTTCGGGGAAAATCAGGATGGACCAGTGGTCGCTGACCAGCTCACCGATATGACGCAGCGTCTGACGGGTGTCCGCCTCCTGCTGCGAAAGCGGGAATCCGTTGAACAACATCGCCGCGATGAAGTAGTTAGTGCCGGCGACCAATCGGCGCCATGTGGAATAGCGCTCGGGATGGAAATGCGCGTCGAAGAATTCCTTGAGCATCGCGGGCGCGACGCGGTAGCGCCAGCGCGCGGGCAGCGCCGTGAAGATCGCCGGAGCATCGAGGTAGCTCTGATGATTGGCGGCGAAGATCACCGGTGCCTCGATCGATTCCAGGTGTTTCAGCCCCGTGGCGGTGAGCTTGATTAAGAGCCGGGTCATCGGAATCGCGAATCCGGCCAGCCCGGCCCACCGTATCGCGCGTGCGGCCACGCTGCGGTTCCAGGTGCCCGGTTCGACCGGTTCCTCGGGCAGGGCCGCTGGCGCGTGCAGCATCTTCGCGAGATCCGCGACTTTGTTTGCGCCTGTGAATGCGGCCTCATCGATGGTGGTGTTGAACTGATGCTCGAGTTCGACGAGCAATTCGACCCGCTCAAGCGAGCTTAGCCCAAGCTGATCGAGAGTGGTCTCGCCGGTGATTGCGCGATCGGGCGCATATCTCGCGATCACTTCGCCCAATTCGTCGGGCGCTTTGGCGGCGCCTGCCGGCGCGCCAGCATCGACCCATTTCTGGATCGCGCTGCGCTGGAGTTTGCCGGTTTCCTCGGTGCGCGGAAGGTCACCGGCAGTCCAGACCGAAGCGGCTCGGATCCTCTGATGCGGTTCGAGTCGCGCGTTGGCGAGACCGACCACCTGTTCTTTGTCGGCGCCGGGTTCGAGCACCAGCACGGCGTGAACACGATCCTTGCCGACCACCGCGCAATCGCGCACTCCCGCAAGCGCGTTGATGACGAGTTCGACGTCCTCGGGAAAAATCTTCAGCCCAGCGGGCGTAACGATCATTTCCTTCTTGCGTCCGCGGACGAACAGATGGCCGGCGTCGAGTTTGCCGATGTCTCCGGTGTGGAACCATCCGTTCTCGAACGCTTCCATGCTTTCCGAAGGCGCCTTGAAATAGCCGGGGGTGACCATCTCGCCGCGCACCAGGATTTCTCCGTCCGGAGCAATCTTGACTTCAACGCCGGGCAGCGGCTGCCCCGCGCTGCCGATGGGATGCCCGTGAAACGGATGGCTGAAGCTGATGACCGGTGCAGTTTCGGTCAGACCGTATCCCTGCACGACCAGGAAGCCGAGGCGCGACCAGAACTCCTCGAGGGAAGGTTCCAGTGGGGCGCCGCCGACTACGAAGCCCCAGAACTTGAGGCCGAACGTGCGATGCACGCGTCGATAGCGCCACCATCGCACCAGCCAATGCGAGTTGGCGGAATAGGGCGCGGCAGTTTCCGGAAACCGGCGCACTACGTATCGCCGCATCACTTCGAGCATCTTGGGAACGCAGATTAGGAAGGAGACGCGGCGGCGGCGAATCTGTCGCACGACCTCCTGCGGGCTGTAGCCGCGCATTAGAA
>Ga0187810_10000598_pt1 | contig 13499 bp, 15 predicted proteins | sample NC_wetland_sal_i_9_FD_132963 | JGI IMG/M metagenome (GOLD analysis project Ga0187810, IMG submission 132963) | Wetland sediment microbial communities from Neuse River Estuary, North Carolina, USA - ASW_5 | ecosystem: Environmental > Aquatic > Freshwater > Wetlands > Sediment | place: USA: North...
CCTGGAAAAGCATCGCCAGTCGGTGCGCGGGGGCGCGATCGCAGCCGACGTGCAGCAATTGATCGACAATCGAACGGCGGCGCGCAAGGCGAAAGACTTTCAACTCGCCGATGAACTGCGCAAGGAAATCGAGCGGCGCGGCTACGAGGTCAAGGACAATCGCGACGGCACGGCGAGCTATCAGCTGCGGCAGGCACCCGCAGCCGGGACGGGGAAAGGCGCCTGACCGCCGACCCTGATTTGCCTTGAATGGTTGCGCGAAAGTCTCTTAGAATCGCGCCTTGACGAGTCCAATCGTCTGCGCAGAAGGAAGCTATGCCGATTGAGTTAAAGAAGTTCGACACCAGGCTGCAGGCCGAAGGACCAGAGGTACGCCATCTCGATCCCGCGGCGGCGCCGTACTACCTGCCGATTGGCGACGAAGTGGAAATCTTCACCGCCGCGTACAAAGCCCGCCTGCCCGTGCTGCTCAAAGGCCCGACCGGGTGCGGCAAGACGCGCTTCGTCGAGCACATGGCGCATCAGTTGTCCACGCTGGCCGACGGCCCCAATGAGCTGATAACGGTTGCGTGCCATGAGGATCTGACCGGCAGCGACCTGGTCGGCCGCTTCCTGATCCAGGCCGACGAGACGGTGTGGGTTGACGGTCCGCTGACGCAGGCGGTGCGGCGCGGCGCGATTTGTTACCTCGATGAAGTGGTGGAAGCGCGCAAGGACACGACGGTGCTGATTCATCCGCTGTCGGATCACCGGCGGATTCTGCCGATCGAAAAGCGCGGCGAGACGATCGAGGCGCACACCGGATTTCTGCTGGTGATTTCGTACAATCCCGGCTACCAGAGTATCCAGAAAAACCTGAAGCATTCGACGCGCCAGCGCTTCGTGACGATCGAGTTCACGTATCCGCCGGCGGACAAGGAAGTCGAGATTATCGCGCACGAGGCGGGGGTCGCGCAGGATATCGCGCTGCAGCTCGCGGTGCTGGGCGAGAAGGTGCGCAATCTGAAGGCGTCGGGATTGGAAGAGGGCGTTTCGACGCGCCTGTTGATTTACGCCGGCGAGCTGATCCGGCAGGGAATTGCGCCACGGCGCGCTGCGACCGTCGCGGTCACGTGGTCGCTGACCGACGAAGCCGACAGCAAGCGCGCGATCGACGAAGTGGTGAAGGCGATCTTTCCATAGGTTGCGGCAAGATTGGTGAATCGACGCGAATGGCCAGAGGGCAACAAACTTAGCGAGGTCGCGTAAATGACAGTCCGGGTAAACTTCAAGGTAATTCTGGCCTCAGCCGCGATACTCGCGACCCTTGCCGTGGGCGATTGCGCGATGGCGCAAGCGCCGCTGGCCGGGCTCCAGGCACAATCAGGACCGAGGCTGGATTTTCCGGCCGGGCTCGCGACCGACGGGCGCGCGATTTACGTAGCGAACAGCCGCAACAATACGATCGAGGCGATCGATGCGGCGTCGAAATCGCTCCGCATCGTCGCCGGCAAGCTTTTCCAGCAAGGCAGCAACGACGGCGCCGGCGAAGCGGCGCGCTTCAACAGCCCGGACGGAATGGCGCTCTACGGGCAGGATCTCTACCTCTGCGACACCGACAACTCCGACGTCCGCAAGATCAACCTCGGCAGCGGGATGGTCACCACGATCGCGGGGACGGCGAATATCTCGGGCACGGAAGACGGCACCGGCGCGGCGGCGCACTTCAACCTGCCCACGCAGATCGCGACCGACGGCACCTCGCTGTACGTGGCCGACAGCGGCAACAACACGATCCGGCGCATCACGCTCGCCGACATGAAGGTCAAGACGATCGCGGGACAGGCGGGCACGACGGGCAAGAACGAGGGCAATCCAAACAAGTCACAGTTCAACGGCCCGCGGGGAATCGCCGTGGACAAGAAGGCCATCTACGTCGCGGATACCGGCAATGACGTGATCCGCAAGATCGACATCTCGACGCTCGAGACCAGCACGATTGCGGGCACGGGCGAGACCGGGGACAAAGACGGTCCCGCGCTGGAAGCGCAGTTCAACGATCCCGGCGCGTTATGCACCGACGGAACGACGCTCTACGTGCTGGACGCCGACAATCATTCGATTCGCAAGCTGGATCTCACCGCCAACACCGTAAGCAAAGTCACGCTGGTCAACGGCCATATCGGCTCGGGCTGCGCGCTCACCAGCGACGGCAAGCAACTGTACTTCTCCGACACCACGGAAAACGCCGTGGAGGTCGTCGATACGACCAGCGGCAACTTCACCACGCTCTATCCCCCGGGGCAGTAGGGCACGCGCGACGGGCATCGCGTCTTGATCGATCTGCGCAGCGACACGGTTACGTTGCCGACGCCCGAGATGCGCGAGGCGATAGCGCGCGCCGAGCTGGGTGACGACGTTTACGGCGAAGACCCGAGCGTGAACCGGCTCCAGGCGATGGCGGCGTCGATGATGGGCAAAGAGGCGGCGGTGCTGGTGGCGAGCGGCACGATGGGCAACCTGGCCGCGATGCTGACCCATTGCGCGCGCGGCACTAAGGCGATAGTCGGCTCCCAGTCGCACACAAATCTTTACGAGGCAGGCGGCGCATCGGCTCTGGGGGGCATCGTGCTAACCCCCGTTGCCAACACCGAGGACGGCGAGCTGGACACCGGCGAACTCGCGCGCGAGCTCGTGACGCCGGCCGACGAACACTTCGCGCAGCCGGCGCTGGTGGTCATCGAGAACACTCACAACCGATGCGGCGGCGCGCCGATCACGCTGTCGCACATGGCGGAGGTTTCCGCCGCGGCGCATCGCCGGCAAATCCGGTTGCATCTTGACGGCGCGCGAATCTTCAACGCGGCGCTGGCGCTGGAAACGACGCCGAAGGAAATCGCCAGCGTCGCGGATACGGTTTCGTTTTGCCTGTCGAAGGGGCTTGGATGTCCGGTGGGCTCGATTCTGTGCGGGAGCCGCGAATTTATCGCCGCTGCGCGCCGGACCCGCAAGGTGCTGGGGGGAGGAATGCGGCAAGCGGGAATAATCGCGGCGGCCGGGATCGTGGCGCTGACCACGATGGTCGATCGGCTGGCGGAGGATCATCAGAATGCGCGCGCGCTGGGGCAGGGACTTGCGCTGGTCGCGGGACTGAACGTCCGTGCGGTCAAGAATCGGACCAACATGGTGGTATTCGACGTGGACGGCGACGCGCAAGCGTCGCGCCGTTTTGCGGCGGCGATGCGCCAGCGGGGGGTACTGATCTCGCCACGCGAGGCGACATCTTTCCGCGCCGTGACACATTATGGAATTTCGCGCGCGGATATCGATCAAGCCGTCGCAGCAGCCGCACAGGCCGCGGGCGAAGTCTTCGGCGACTAAGTCCTTCAATCGCGCGCATGGGAAATCACGGGATGGATTCGCTCGAATCGCTGTTTTCCTTGCGCGGGCGCCGCGGGCTGGTATCGGGCGCATCGTCCGGGTTGGGAGCGGAATGCGCAAAGGCGCTGGCGATTGCGGGCGCCGACGTTGCATTGGTCGCACGGCGCAAAGACCGCGTCACGCGAATTGCGGCCGAGCTGGCGACGACGCACGGCGTCAAAGCGATTGGCATAGGCGCGGACGTGACGCGTGACGATGACCTCGATCGCCTGATGGCAGAGGCGTCGGCCGCGCTTGGCGATGTGGACATCCTGGTGAACAACGCGGGCGTATCGCCGACCGGCCGCGCCGAGAACTTCAAGCGTGAAGCGTGGGACGAAGCGATCGCTGTGAATCTGACCGCGCCGATGATGCTTGCGCAGCGCTTCGCGCGCCGGCTGATCGAAACCGGACAGCCGGGCCGAATCATCAACATGGTTTCGATTTATGCCTCGGTGGCGAGTTCGGTGTACCGGCTGTCGGCATACGCGGCGACCAAGGCGGCGTTGGCGAATTTGACGCGTCAGCTGGCGGTGGAATGGGCGGGTTATGGAATTCTGGTCAATGCAATCGCGCCGGGATGGATTCCCACCGAGGCCACCGAGGGCGGAATCGCGAAGCCGGGGAACAAGGAACGGATGGAGGCTTTCACGCCGATGAAGCGGCTGGGGCTGCCGCACGAGATTCGCGGCGCGGTGATCTTCCTTGCCAGCGCGGCTTCGAGCTACGTTACGGGTTCGGTAGTTTCGGTGGACGGCGGATACCAGGCGTGGTGAAATCGGCAAGCGTGCGAGGACGAAAAAACTTGCGCCTGCGCGCGGCCGCGATCGGCGGGCCTTCGTTAGATCAGGCACGGGGATGAACGGCAGCGGGCTTCGGGCGCAACTTTTCCGGCGCAAGCCCTCGGCGGCGTTGATGGCGGAAGCCGAGTCGCGCGCGGGCGGCCTCAAACGGGCTCTGGGAGCGCTCGATCTCACGCTGCTGGGGATCGGCGCGATCGTCGGTGCCGGGATTTTCGTGCTGACCGGAGTCGCCGCGGCACGATACGCGGGGCCCGCGATCGTGCTCTCGTTCGTCGTCTCGGGATTCGCCTGCGCGATGGCGGCGCTATGCTACGCGGAGTTCGCCGCGATGATTCCGGTGGCTGGCAGCGCCTATTCGTATTCGTACGCCACGATGGGCGAGCTGGTCGGCTGGATCATCGGATGGGACCTCGTGCTCGAGTACGCGGTCGGCGCGGCCGCGGTAGCCGTGGGATGGTCGGGGTACCTGACTGTCATCCTGCACGGCCTCGGAATTCATTTGCCGGTCTCGATCACGCACGCGCCCGGGTCGGTTCCCGGCGCGATCATCAACCTGCCCGCCCTCCTGATCGTGATGCTGATCACTTACGTGCTCTACATCGGGATCTCCGAGAGCGCGCGAATCAACTCGGTCATCGTGGCGGTGAAGCTCTGCGTGATCGGCGCGGTGATCGTGGTCGGGGCCTTCTTCATCAGGCCCGAGAACTGGAGTCCGTTCGCGCCGATGGGTTGGACTGGCGTGATGCAGGGTGCGGCGGTGATCTTCTTCGCCTACATCGGCTTCGACGCCGTCTCGACCGCCGCCGAGGAAGTCGTCGACCCGAATCGCGACTTGCCGCTTGGCATCCTCGGTTCGCTGTTTATGTGCACGCTGCTTTATATCCTCGTCGCCGGCGTGCTGACCGGGATGGTCCCGGCGCGATCGATCGACGTGAACGCGCCGCTGGCCTCGGCCTTCGTGCTGCGCGGGATGCATGCTTTGTCGGGGTTCATCTCGCTCGGCGCGGTTGCCGGCCTGACCTCGGTGCTGCTGGTGTTGATGCTCGGCCAGTCGCGAGTATTTTTCGCCGTCGCGCGCGACGGCCTGCTGCCGCCCGCCTTCAGCAGGATTCATCCCAAGCATCGCACGCCGTATATTCCGACCACGCTGACCGGCATCGCAGTTGGCATCACCGCGGCGCTGCTGCCGATTCAGGACATCGCGGAGCTGACGAACATCGGCACGCTGTTCGCCTTCGTGCTGGTATGCTTCGGCGTGTGGATCCTGCGCCGGGTCGAGCCCGGCCTGAAGCGCCCGTTCCGCACGCCGCTGGTGCCGCTGGTGCCGATTCTGGGCGTCGTCTTTTGTCTTTACCTGATGGCGAGTCTGCCGCTGGTTACGTGGATTCGTTTTTTCGTCTGGATGGCGATCGGACTGGTCATCTATTTCAGTTACGGCCGCTTCCACAGCCGGGTGCAGAACGACGCTGTCGAGCGCGAGCGCGACACCGCGTCTGGCCGATGAACACGATTTAAGCGCTATTGGCCGGAGCGGTCTGCCGCCTTCTGCGCCGCTGCTGCTGCGGCTGCTGCTGCCGCCCGGGTCTGAGCGGCCTTTTCCTTCGCCGCCTTGCGCTTCTCGCCGCGAGCCAGGTTTTCGTTCAGTTGCTTGGCGCCCGCGAGGCCCAGGTCCTGCGATTCCCACTTGGGCTTCGCGACGGATACCCATTGCCCGCCTTCGAGCGCGTAGGTGAAGACCAGGTACTTGAGCTTGCCCGTCGCGAGCCCCTTGGCGGTTGGCCCCGGCTTGGTCGGGTCGTACTCGACACCGCCCAGCTTGCAGCTCACGACCAGATGATTGTGCAGACCGTAGTTCGGCAAGTACTCGAACTTCTGCTGCAGATCTATGTACTGCTGACCCTTGGCTTTCTTTTGGTCTTGCTCGTCAAAGTAGGGCGCGACGACATCGGAAAGTTTATCCTCGAGCGACTTCTGGAGCGCTGGCGAGAGGTCCTTTTGCGCGCGCGCGTGCTGCAAGTTCATCGCATATGCACGCGGTGCATCCAACGAAAGTGGAAACAAAAGCGCGGCCGCAAGAGCGGCCGCGCTGAATATCTTGAGACTTTTCATGGCGTCCCGGCCACCATCATATTAGACGATTGACCGGCCGCATATATTTTACGGGCTGCTGGAGCTGCTGCCGAGCCCGCGCCCAAACGACGCGACCTGCGACTGCCATTGCTCGCCGAAAGCCAGGATCAGCACCTGCTGGTTGATGTGCGTGTCCTTGGTCAGCGATTTCATCGAGCCGCCGCCTGCCGTAGCCAGCACTTTGTAGGCCGCCTGCGTCTGCCGGTAGAACTCCGGCAACGGCGAGATTTTCGGCGGCTCCTCGCGATGCACCTTGAGCCAGAACTCGCGCTCGAACCGCTCGTGCTCCTCGGCCGCCACGTCCACCGTGTTGAACGTGCCGTTGTTGGTTTTGAACTGCCGGATCAGCCCCAGCAGCGGTCCGAAATCCTCCTTGTGCGGAGGGGAATCGCCCACCAGCACCACCACCTTCTTGGCGTATGGCTTCCAGTCCATCTTGTTCATCGCCGTCTCGCACGCGCCGAACGTATCCTCTTCCCATTCGCCGCCGCCCATGGCCTGGATGCTGTTGAGGAAGGCGCTGAGCTTTTGCGGCGACAGCGTCAGCGGCTGGATACGCATCGGCTCGCCCTTGCCGCCGAACACGATTATTCCGACTCGCGCGATCGGCACCAGCCGGTGAATCGACATCACCAGCTGCTCCATCTTGGCCTTGACGTCGTCGATGATCAGTTTCATCGAGCCGGTCCCGTCGATCACCAGCACCACGTCCAGTCCCTTGCGCCGCAACTCGCCGATGAACCCGCCGAAACCGCCGCCAATCCCGTGACCGTAGCCTGAGCCCATGCCGCCGCCGCGCCCGATGCCGATACCGCCGCCGCCGGCCGCGCGCACGTAGTCGCTGGCCAGCCCCACCGCCTGCGAGGTATCCACCGCGGTCGGCGCTTCCATCTGCTGCTGCGCCACGTCAGGCATCGGCACTTCGGGCATGTCGAGATCCTGCATCTCGCTGCCCCCGCCGCCGCCGCCGCCCGCTTCCAGGTTCACCATGATCAACTCGCGCCCGCGCTGCTCGTGCACCGTGATGATCAGGAACAGCAGGGCGAGTACGTGAAGGGCGACCGATAGCGGAAAGGGCCCGATCAGCAGACCGAGCGCATCTTTCATCTTCTGCAGACGGGTCGCGTCGGCTTCGTCCTCGTCGCGGCGCGCCTCGGCCTCGAGCTCTCTCTTGCCGATGATGCGGTAGAGGATGAAGGCGACGACGAACGTGGACAGGGTCAACAAGATTATGATTAATGCGATCATATAAAAACGTGCTCCTCGCTTGGGCCACGCCTGGCGCACCCGAGGACGCGATCCTCATTCATTATATTTGAAGCCGCGCGATCTTTCCCGCGCGCGGGCCGTGCGAAAATCAAACTCCTACGCTCCGCCTCCCGACGTTGCTCCGCCAGGGGCCCCACCGGGGGGTAAAGAAGACACGGCGATTGCTATCGCCTCTGCGCCCGCCGACTTGGCCATATCCAGAATACGAACCATATCTCCTAGTATAACCTTTGGGTCGCCCTGGAAAATCACTATTTTGTCGGTCGAATTCGCAAGCGCGTCATGAAGCTTGGGCACCAGCTCAGGCTCGGTGACCGGGGCGTCGCCCAAATAGAGCTGATGCTCGGCCGTGTAAGTAACGATGATACCCTTGGGCTTTTCGTTCGCTGCCGGCTGAGCTTCAGCTTTGGGTAAATCGACGTGGGCCGCCGACTCAATGGTCACCGCGGTCGTCACCATAAAGATGATCAACAGGACGAGAAAGATATCGGTCAACGGGGTGATGTTGATATCGGAAAACACCCCGCCGCCTTGGTTTTTACTCATTGCCATGGAGAAATACCTTTGCGGCTATCGATGCGCAGGTCAGCCACCCGGACCGCCCCGCTCAACCTCCGCCACCCGAGGTGTTGGCTAGTTGCGCACCGGTAACTCGCTTGGCCGCGATTGCAATCTGTTCGGCGCCTGCGCCCTTGGCGATGTTGAGGATTCGCACCATGTCGCCAAGCAGCACTTTGCGATCACCCTGGAACACGACGATCTTCTGGTCTACTTTGCCCAGCGCCTCGCGCAGGCTCGAGCTCAGTTCGCGCTCGGGAACGTCCCTCGAGTTCACGAACAGCTCGTGCTGTGCCGTATAGGTCACGATCACGCCCTTGTTCTCGGGCGCAGTATTGGTCGCGGTGGGCAGATCGACGTGCGCGGCAGATTCGATCGTGACGGAAGTTGTCACCATGAAGATGATCAGCAGCACCAGGAAGATGTCGGTCAGCGGCGTGATATTGATGTCGGAAAAAACGCCGCCACCGCTGCCGCCATGTGGTCCGCTAATTGCCACGCCCTTGTCTCCCTTGGAGTGCGGCGTCGATCAGACGGTCGTCATTGATGTGCTGAATGGCGCTTATGTTCTCAACCTTGACTGAAAAATAGTTGTAGAAGATAACCGCCACGATCGCAACGGCGAGCCCAAGCGCCGTCGAAATCAACGCTTCCGAGATACCGGCTGCAACGACCGAGAACCCGCCGGTGCCCATGATCGCCATCGATTGGAACGCTACCAGAATACCTACCACGGTGCCGAACAGCCCGATGAACGGAGCCGATGCGCCTGCCGTCGCCAGCACCCAGAGGTAGCGCTTGAACTCGAGCCCTTCCTGGTAACGCCGCTCGTCATCGAGCTCGAGCAGATGATCCCGGTCCAAAGTCTGCGAACCCGAGATGAGGGTGTGATAGATGCGCTCGGCCGCTGTGGCGCGCGCCTGCGTGGCCTGCAGCGCATCGTTGAACTTGCCCTGACGCAGTTGCGGGATCAGCGCATCGGCCAGTCTCGCCGTCTTGGGTCCTACGCCCCACAGCGCCCATACGCGTTCGAAAATTATCGCCAGGCAGACGACCGAAATGAAGAGCAGGGGATACGTTGCATAGTAGCCCTGCTGAATCATCGCCAAAATACCGAAGTTGCTTTGCATCTCTTGTCCTCTCGGGTTTGAAATAGATTTGAGCGGTGAAATTTTGGTCCGCTCGACCCGTTGCGTAACTGTCCCTAAATTGCCTTGCGGTTCTCCCTTGAACCGGCCACGAGCCCTATTTTCACAGATTGGGCTCCCACCTGCCGGTCAAGTCGTCTGTGATTGGCGCGGAAACTTGGAATGCAACAATAGAAAGAATTTGTCAAGAGTCGCGCGCGAACCTAAAAATATGTGACCGATTCGCTGACAATCGCCAATGCGCAATCGCTGCGCAAACGCCTATGCTACGCTCGATTATCCGGTCCGCGTGAATTTATTCTACCCCGTTGGCCATGCCGCGACTACTCTGGACTGGCCGCTCGCAGCACCGCGAATTGTCTCGTTGCCTTGACTTCCTGGCCACTCACGTCTATCCAGAAGCTTGCCAGGACATGCCGCAGATTGACCGCGATGCGGTCATTGTTTTTTTTGCTTGATCGGCGCTTTGGAGAAATTTGAATCCACCAGTAATTAAGACGGAGCATATCCCCATTTTGTTCAGACGGGTTGCACTGGCCGCCGCGTTCATGTTCGGACTCGCCGCTTGCAAGACCGCGCCAAAAGCTGCTCCCATCGCACCCCCCATCGTGCAGGTCTCGATGACCCCGCCCGACGAGCCCACCAAGGCGTTGCCGCCGGACCTGTACAAGTCGATGCCGATATATCCGGGCGCCAGGATCGAACACGTCCGCAAACCCAGGGGCGAAATGCGCGAAATTCTGCTCAGCGCCGACGCCTCGATGCCCCAGATGGCTGCGTTTTACAAGGACGAGCTGAAGAAGAACGACTTCCACATCACCTCATCGCTCACCATGATGGCGCGCAGGACCTGGTCGTGCGATTTCCACTACAACGGGCGTCAGGGCACCGTGATGCTGTACCCGAGCGACCAGGACAAGACGAAGATGACGATCGATATCATCTACGAGCTGCCCGCCAATGTGGATGAATCCCTGCTCGAACCCAGAGAAGACTTCGACGTAGAAGGACCGGGCGAAATCGCCCAACAAACCCCAAATCCCAACCCCAAACAGAAGAGGAATTAACAAGATGGCACTATTAACAGGCAAAGTTGCAGTCATCACCGGCGCCGGCCGCGGCATCGGCCGCGAAGAGGCGCTATTGCTCGCCAAACACGGCGCCAAGGTCGTCGTCAACGACCTCGGCGGCCACTTCGACGGCACCGGCCAGTCGCGTTCCCCGGCCGAGGACGTGGTCAAGGAAATCCGCTCCGCCGGCGGCGAGGCAGTCGCCAACTTCGAGAGCGTCACCGACTTCAAGGCCGCCAAGCGAATCGTCGATTGCGTAATCGACAACTTTGGCAAGTGCAACATCGTCATCAACAACGCCGGCATCCTGCGCGACCGCATGATCTTCAACATGAGCGAGGAGGACTGGGACGCGGTCGTTTCGGTCCATCTCAAAGGCTCGTTCAACGTCGCCCGCCACGCCACCGCCTACTGGCGCGAGCAGCACAAGGCCGGCAACCTGCTCAATGGCCGCCTGATCAACACCAGCTCCGACTCGGGCATCCTGGGTAACGCCGGACAGAGCAACTACGGCTCGGCAAAAGCCGCCGTCGCCGCGATGGCGATAATCGTCGATCGCGAGATGAACCGCTACGGCGTCACCGCCAATGCGATCGCGCCTGTCGCCCGCACCCGCCTGACCGTCGACGCCACGCCTCAGACTGCCGCCGGGATGGCGCAGAAGCCGGGCGAATGGGATGCGTTCACGCCCGCGCATGTGGCGCCGCTGGTGGTATGGCTGGCGAGCGACGACGCCAAAGACGTTCACGGCGAAGTGTTCCGCGTCGGCTTGGGCAGCGTGTGGCTGATGCGTGGATGGCACACCGGCGCCAAGGTTTCCAAGCGGGGCTCGATGTGGGAGCCGGCCGAACTCGGCGCCAAGGTCAAGGAAGAGCTGGCCAAGGGCGTGACCAAGAAGGAGAGCATGGGCGAGGTGATGGCCGCGGGCAGGTAGTATTTTGGCCGCTCAGAACAAACCCAAAAGCGCGGCTCGTCGCGAGCCGCGCTTTCGTTCCATCCTGTTCATTTGCGCCGCCAACACCGCGCGCAGCGTGATGGCCGAGCATATCCTGCGCCGCGAACTCGACGCGCTCGGCTTCGACCATCGCATCGAGATCGCCTCGGCGGGAATCGCGCCATACGCCCGCGATGGGGCCCTGGTCTCGCTCGATACGCGCCTGGCGCTGCGCGAGGTCGGCATCGATATCGGCGACGAGGCGACTTCAACTGACCTCAAACGGCACCCCGAGATGCTCGAGCAGACCGATCTAGTCATCGCGATGACTGAGCAGCAGGCGCGCGAGTTGCTCGAGCGATTTCCCGCCGCCGCCGGGCGGCCGGTGTTCACGCTCCGTTCGTTCGCGGGCGAGGCAGGCGACATCGACGACCCCTACGAACAGGGCGACCTGGTATTCGCCGAATGCCGCGACGATATTCATCGCCTCGTCCCGACGATTATCCAACGCCTGTTTCATCTCTAGCGCGGGACCGCGGCGCGCGGGATCATAGTGGCCATGGAATTCAGCAATCCCGCCGACGCCGAGATTCGCGCGATCTTGGCCCGGCCAACCACGGTCGCGGTCGTGGGATGCTCCGACAATCCGGCGCGCGATTCGCTGCGCATTGCAAAATTGCTCAAAAGCCGTGGCTTCAAGGTAATTCCGGTCAATCCGCAGCTCGACCTGGGCGCGCTGCGCGGCGCTCTGGGCGAGAAGTGCTATCCGGATCTGGCGTCGATTCCCGGGCCGATCGAGATCGTGGACGTGTTTCGGCGCTCGGAGTTCGTGCCGGAAATCGTCGAGGACGCGATCGCCAAAGGTGCGCGCGTGCTGTGGTGTCAGCTCGGCGTGGTCAACCTCGGCGCCGCCCGCCGCGCCCAGCAAGCCGGTATGACGGTCGTGGTGGATCGATGCCCGGCGATCGAATACGCGCGCCTGTTCTGAGGTATCGCCGCGCAGGCGGAAATTTTCGATGAAGCCGCGCAGATGGAGGACGCTCAGGAGCGACATCGCCTACCGGACGCCGATTTTCAACCTCCATCGGCGTCGCTCGGCGCATTCGCGGCGCGGGGAACGCGACTTCTTCATTCTCGATGCGCCCAATTGGGTGAATATCATTCCGATTACGAGCAGTGGCGATGTCGTGATGATTCGCCAATGGCGTCACGGCATTTCGGGGTTCACGCTCGAGGTGCCGGGCGGGATGGTCGATCCCGAGGATCCGTCGCCGATGCATGCGGCGCGGCGCGAGATGATCGAGGAGACGGGGTTCGATTCGGACACGATCGTGGAACTTGGCAAGGTGCATCCGAATCCCGCAATCCAGGGCAACATCTGTTTCTCGTTTCTTGCAGACAAGGTGCGCCAGGTCGAAAGGGTGGTCTCGATCGGCGACGAAGAGACCGAGGTGGTGCTGGTGCCGATGCGCGAAATACGCGGCCTGATCGCGTCGGGCAAGGTCATGCATGCCCTGACGATCGCCGCATTCTCGTTCCTGCACGTGTACAATCCGCCGCCGAGGGGCAGCCGTAAGAAGTAGCCGTGCCGTTGGATTGACAGCCACCGGAGCGTGCCCTAGCCTCAAGGGTTTGCTACACTGCATGAACGAACCGACTGGGCCGGAGCCGTTTACCTCGACCTGCGGCAACCGAATTTTTATCCATGTTTGATACGCTCAGCGACCGCCTCGAAGGGGTCTTCAGAAAACTCAAGGGCACGGGGCGCATCACCGAGCGCAACATCGAAGAGGCGCTGCGCGAAGTCCGGCTCGCGCTGCTCGAAGCCGACGTCAACATCAAGGTCGTTCGCGATTTTATCGAGCACGTCAAGAGCAAGGCGCTCGGCGAGGAAGTGCTGCGCTCGCTCACGCCCGAGCAGCATCTGATCAAGTTCGTCGCGACCGAACTGCAAAACGCGATGGGCGGTTCGGCGCGCGAGCTGGATCTGAAAGTTAAGCCGCCGGTCAAGATCATGATGGTGGGGCTGCAGGGCTCAGGCAAGACGACTTCGACGGTAAAGCTCGGGCGATGGCTCAAGCTGGAACGCAAGCGCCATCCGATCCTGGCGTCCACCGACGTTTATCGCCCCGCCGCGATGGAGCAATTGCGGGTGCTCGGCGCGCAGGCGCAAATTCCGGTCGTCGAG
>Ga0187810_10000599_pt1 | contig 13494 bp, 10 predicted proteins | sample NC_wetland_sal_i_9_FD_132963 | JGI IMG/M metagenome (GOLD analysis project Ga0187810, IMG submission 132963) | Wetland sediment microbial communities from Neuse River Estuary, North Carolina, USA - ASW_5 | ecosystem: Environmental > Aquatic > Freshwater > Wetlands > Sediment | place: USA: North...
TATGGCGCTCGATCGGGCAAGAGTTGAACAGTTGAAGGCGCAGTACAAGACGCCCAAGGATCTGCCGTTCAAGATCGGCAAGCTCGGGCACATCGTCATCAATTGCAGCGATATCGAGCGCTCGCTCAAATTCTATACCGAGGTGATGGGCTTCGAGTGCTCGGACATCTACACCGACGACATGGCGCCGGGCGGCATGGCCTTTTTGCGCTTCGGGCCGGACCACCATTCGATCGCGCTGGTGGGCTCGATGGACAAAGGCCAGGCCAATTCCAATTACGAGCTCAATCACATCGCCTTCGAGGTGGCGACCTTGGACGAGGTGCTGCGCGCGCGCGAACATTTGCAGCGCCACAACGTGAAGCTCGATTTCGAGGGCAGGCGGCGGGCCGGCGCGCAGATAGCGGTCGAGTTCTGCGACCCCGACAATCACCGGCTCGAGATCTTCTGGGGCTTGGACCAGCTCGCGCCCGGCCAGAAGGCGCGGCCGCCCGAGGAATGGAAATGGGCGCACAGCCTCGAAGAGGCGATCCAGAATCCGGTGAAGGGTCAGGACACGCGGCTCAAGGATCCATCGCTGGCGCGGAAACTTTCGGACGCGGAGATCGCGCGTTTACGTGAACATTCGATCCAGACCCAGACCAAGAAGCTCGGCGGCGGGAAGAAATAGACTAATTCACTCCTGCAACCTCGGTTATCCATCCTAACGTCTTTTCTGTTCGATATATGTAAAAAGCGTTGAGTGTGACAGATAGCCCCAATAGACTGCGAGTCGCATGGACGTTTCGCCAGCCTCACGCCGGCTCAAGCAATTACGCAAACAAGCCAACCTCTCCATTCGAGAAGTGGCTCATGCGCTTGGTATGGAATACGGCAGCTCCTACCAACACTACGAAGATCGATTCAAAAAGCCATTTCTCCCGCTCGATCTGGTTATGAGGCTCATACCAATATTGGGACGTGGCGGCGTTCATCCTAAAGATATTTATGCCTTAGCCGGACTCGATGGTTCTGGCGAACTACCCCTTCCCTCTGGGATCTCCAATGATGCAAATCAAATCGAAGATGGCAGATTAAGAATTGAAGAGATCGACCTGCGATCCGCAACCAGCCTAACGAGCGATTCTAATAAGCCCGTTACGACATGGAATCTGCCAAACAGCTTTTTGCAAGGATATAGCGGCGCATCATCTAAGGAATTACGAATTGTCACTGTTATTGGTGACAGCATGGAACCCACATTAAGATCTGGTCAGCGATTGCTCATCGACATTGCCGATCGCATGCCGAGTCCACCGGGTATTTTTGTCCTTCGTGATGGCCGTGGATTCTCTATCAATAGAGTTCAGATTGTTCCGCAAAGCCAGCCGATGCGCGTAAAAATATCTTGTGAAAATTCTAAGTACGAAGCTTACGAGAGCACTCTAGAAAAAGCTGATATCCAGGGACGCGTTATCGGTCAGTGGAAATGGCTATAAGCGGTCTGACTTTCGGAGAGGCCGTGCCAAACTACGCCTTATTCTAAATCTGTTGGAAGAGTGAAACGGGGGTGGGAGACCGCCAGATATCGAGATCAGAAGTCATGTCTCATGGCCATTTCTTGCTGCTCGATCGCCTGCACGATTATACGGGTAGGGCAGAGCACATAGTCGCTACAGCCGTGAAACTAGGCCGTCTCAAGGACTGGGCGCGGATTGAGGCCTTTTTAAATCAGAAAGCTGTGGACTTGACGGCCTTAAGGGATGTCCTGGAAAGGCATGCTCTGATGGATGCTTGGAAGAATTTTTGTCTCAAAAGTGGAATTAAGGACCCTCTCGCGGTAGGATGATTTTATGAAGGACCTGTCCCGACAATACCCGGATATTTCGGATATCCTGGCTCGCAAGGCCAAGGGCCGAAGGCAGCTTGCCGCTCTTAGTTATGGTGAGAAGCTAGCCATTTTGGATTCTCTACGAAAGCGCGCAGAACCAATTCGTCGCGCTCGCGAAATTCGCAGACAGCAGCACCAGAATTTCCCGAAATAGGCCTGAAGCTTCGGGAGAGACTGAAACCGCTTGTGCGGTCAAACGCCTACGTGATCCACCCATATCGCTCTGCATCCCAGGACAGTCGCAATTTATCCATAGCGCACCTTGAAAATGAGAATTGTTGCTGCAAATACGAGAGTGACACCATTTGCGGCGATGAGCGGCAAATCGCCGATCATAATTCCATAAAATAGCCATAGGCTGGTTCCGATAACCAAAACCGAGAACATCCCCAATGAAATGTCGTGGGTCGAGCGGGTTGTCCAGGTTTTAATGACCTGTGGCAAAAAGGCAAAGGTTGTGCAGAAGCCTGCTGCCAGCCCAAGAACCGTAGTCTCCAAAATCAAGATGCACCCCCATCAATTACCATGAATCAACCATGCCACGGCCGAGTGACTACGCTGTTGGCTATCTGCGCAAAGTGATGAGCACCACCTCGCCACGTGTGTTGAAGCGGATGGGCGGATTTGAGACGCCGAGGCCGCGACTGATATAACCGGTCATGCTTCCCTGACTCCACAAGCCGCTCGCCGCATGCCGGCAGCGCCTGAGTGAGGTGATCAGAGAGCGGCCGCCAGGAAGGCAGATTTGCCCGCCATGGGTATGGCCGCAAAGATAGAGCGCATAGCCGGCTTCATCCGCATAATCGGCCATCTCCGGCAGATCACGGCGGCATTCTGTAAGCGCCTTGCATTGATCGATGTAGCTGCGACTCTTCGCCGTCTTTCGATAGCAGTCGATCCGTTCTTGAAGAGCGGCGTTGTAAAGCTGCCGCTGCGATTCGCAGATCGCCGCAAGAGCCGCGTGCTGACACTTGTTGGGGAGAAGGCGGTATTTATAGGTCAAAAACATCTGGTCATTTTACCCATTAAGGGAGTCAAAGGGATAATTCCCTTTTAGAGCATGCGTCTTGGATACTTGGAAAGGCCACTCTTTTTTTTCGCGGTTCACGCGAGTTTTACGACCTCTACTGCCATGGAATTAAGCGACAGGGTCGGATGGAAGAATGGGTCATCGCGGATCATGTTCGCCCATTTATTTACGAAATAATTCTGTTCCTTGCTATAGACCTGGGCGGAGCTGAAATTAGACGAGTCTCCCCGGCTAGCTTTTTCCTTGTGATAAAGAACCGCCTCTGGGGTCCATAAATTCCTCCAGCCGCGCGGCCAAGCCTTGGTCGTTTGCACTCGAAGAAGTCTTGCGCGAGGCCGCGTCCGCAGGGTGACGCGAAAACACCCATCGATCCCAGAAGTTAACCTGCCTTGATGTCGGCATCTACTACCGAACTCGCGGCCGCGCCTATCTTTTCAATTTCAACGCTGAGCATCGGGATGCCACAGAGGCCCCATATGTCTCCGTACGCCCGAACCTGTAGGACCACCGCTTCGTCGAGCCAGTGATGATGAACATGCTCTTGCTGTATGCCTTCAGAGATGGCCGTGTTGATCAAGTATTCGCCATCCGGTAGGCGCGGCAATTGGAAGCGAAACCTGGCGATGCATCGCTCGCCTGGTACAAGAGATATCGGGGAGTCGGGATGGGTGAGGTGAGTGTTTTCACCAAAGATCTTCTGACCGAGGCGGTCACGAAGTATAAAGCCTATGAACACGTTGCGGAGCTCGGTGTGGGCCTCGCAAACAATTTCTATGACGATCTCGTCGCCTGCGCTTGGCAACCGGACTGGATTTCCGACCGTGTCGAGCACGCGTACATTCAGAACGCTGGCTCCGCGACGCCCATGCCATGAACTCTCCGGGTCGAAGGAAGATACGAGTATCTTGCCAGGAGGCGGCGTGGCGGCAGTACTCGACTCCGTCTGCCGCGGAGCGACCTGCCGCCGACCTCCGATTCTGAATGACGGCGAGTTGTCCTTTCCGCGATCGACTGCGGCGATGTAATCGCGGCATATCTCCTTGGGTGTGCCGATTGCCCGCACTTCACCGCCATCCAACCAAACCGCGCGATCGCACAAACTTAGAACCGCATCGGGCGAGTGCGATACGAACAGCAACGTGCCACGCTTGCAGAACGACCGTATGAAACGCATGCATTTATGCGCGAACGCAATGTCGCCGACGCTGAGTATTTCATCGACGATCAGCATATCAGCATCGACATGGGCGGCGACAGCGAAGGCGAGGCGTGCATACATTCCACTCGAATAGGTTTTCACCGCAACATCCATGAAATCGCCAATCTCCGCGAACTCCTCGATAGATTGAAATCGTTCTTTGATCTGTGCTTCGGTCAGACCAATCGCCAAGGCCGAAAGCATTACATTCTCTCGGCCGGTGAATTCAGAATTGAAGCCTGCTCCCAGTTCGAGCATTCCGGCGAACCTGCCATGCCTCTCGATCAAACCGGCGGTCGGTGCCACGGTGCCGTAAGCAAGCTGGAGCAAAGTGGATTTGCCGGCGCCGTTGCGCCCGACGATGCCGACCGCCTCACCGCGTCGTAACTCCAGATTCACATGCTTCAAGGCCCAGTAATCCTGGTAGTAGCGCCGCCGCGGAAAGAAGAATTGCTTCAGCCGGTCCTCGGGGCGGCGCCACATGCGATAGGCCTTCCCCAAATCGCTCATGCGCATAATCACATCTGACGACATCAGAAAGGAACCCGCTCAAAAAATAAGATGGGTGTCCAGCCTCGGCCTGGTTTTAATTCGTGCTTGGTCATCGTCGCAATATAAAAACCCCGTGCCTAAACAAAATCAGCGAAAGTCGGACGCAGCTTAACAAAGCAAAGATAACCCAGCCACGCGAACACCCAGCCGGAAAGGCAATAGACAATGAAACCCGGAGAAATATGGACCGAGCCGCTGAACAGCGCTGCTCTAACGTCCTCCAGCGCAAAGGTCAATGGATTGGCGTAGTAAAGTTTCTGCAACCGCTCTGGTACCGCGGCCAATGGATAGAAAATCGGACTGATGAACATGATCACCGGGGTAACGGCGGCGACAATGTGATTAGTGTCGCGAAGGAAAATGCCGATGGCGGAGAGAAACCATACGAATCCGACCGCGAACAGTGCGAGCGGGAGAATCAATAACGGTACCGCCACGGCGCTTGCCGGCGGGACTCCGTGAAGCGCCATGTAAAATACCATCAGAGGCCCGCAGCTGACGATGAAGCGGAAAACCGCTCCACCGAGTACCGTCCACGCCAGAAGCTCGACCGGAAACAATATCTTCTTGATGTAAGTAACATGCTCCAGCATCAACGTAGGCGCTCGATTAATGCACTCGATGTAGAAATTGAAAACGGTGAGTCCGGCGAAATAACGGAGTGCTACCTCCCACGGACCTTGTACCGATTCCTGCCATCGCGGTTGAATGATTACGCCAAAAACGATCGTGTAGAATGCCAACATCGCGAGCGGCAAGAGGATGAACCAGAGCTTCCCAAGTACCGATCCCTTGAAGCGAACCGTGACATCGCGTTCGATAAGGCGATGCAGCAATTGGCGATGCCGCCAAACACAGGCAAAGGGGGCGAAGGGGCCATGCCCCTGGCTGCTCGTCATACTTAGCTCCATCTCGACCGCACGATAAAACGTGATAAAAAAAGACATTCTTGGACCACCCAAGTCAAGCTCGCAGGGCACTCAACCTATTGCGGGCTATGGGACGGGCCATGGAACGCTAACCCAACATCGCCAAGCTTCGTATCCCTGAGACCATCCATAAACGTGGCATTGTCCCTTGCCGCGATAAGCGACCGCAAACCACGGCGAGTAGTTGCAAAATTCCATTAGTGCTAGAGTGAAAAGATCGAAGCGACGGGATGGCGGTCCTTGAAGGGAAGCACTATAGAGGGAAAGGGACCGGTTGTTGAGTCCGACCGGCGTGCGACAGCGCCTCCTCCCAAGCGCCGGCGGCGCAGAAGGGTTGGTCGCGTGTCGCCGATGGCAATTTCGCCGTGCCCCGCCGGGAGAAAGCGCTGTCCTTCACGGGCGAGCGCATGACGAGCGCGGTCGACGGCCAGATCGCCTTCGAGCATTTCCACCGTTACTGCCTCGCGCGTGACATCTGCGTTGGCAAGGACGTGCTCGATGTCGCGTCGGGCGAGGGCTATGGCTCGGCGCTACTCGCGAACGTTGCCCGTCGGGTCGTTGGTGTCGAGGTTGATACGGCCTGCGTCGTTAATGCGCGCGCCTCATACGCTGCCGCCAACCTCGAATTCATCGCGGGCGACGTGCAAGCGCTGCCGTTGCCCGACGCCGCTTTCGATGTGGTAGTGAGCTTCGAGACGGTCGAGCATCTGCGCGATCAGGGCGCTTTTCTTGGCGAAGTGCGGCGCGTATTGCGGCCAGGCGGCGTGTTGCTGATCAGCGTGCCCGATCGTGACGTTTACCCGGCGCCCGGCCAGCCGTTAAACCGCTTCCATGTGCTCGAATTGTCGTGCCCGGAGTTTGACAAATTGCTCGGCACCTTCTTCGCGCACCATTGCATTTTTAGGCAGCGCACACTGCTCGGCTCTGTCATAGCGTCCACCACGGAGGCCGACGGCGGCGGGCGCAGCTACGAACGTCGCGCGCCTGACATGATGGAGGCTATGCCGAGGCTTTCGCGCGCCTTCTACTTGATAGGTGTTGCGAGTGACGGGCCGCTTCCGCGATTCGGCGCAAGCATATACAGCCATGATGGGTCGGTCGAAGAGATGCTTGCCGCGAAATCCGCGCTACGTCAGGCACGGGAAGAGGCCGACCGTGAGCGAATGAAGGCGCAAGCGGCATCGGAGCGGCTCGCGTTGATGGAGGCCAGTACCTGGCGGCGCCTCGGCGCGCGGCTGTGCGTGGCGTGGCGGCGATTGCCCTGGGTGAAACAGCACGACCCGACCGTGGAGCTTGTTGTCGATCTGCCGAATATCGTCAACAATGACATTTCGCTAGAAATTCATGGCGTGCTTCAAATCGAGGGCTGCGCGCTGGCCCGGGATGGTGTCGCGGCGATCGAGGTATCGATCGACGGCTTACATTATGACAATGCAAATTACGGCCACCGTCGCGGGGATGTCGTTAAAAAATATCGCGATTGGGAAAACGCGGCATTGAGCGGTTATACTTTGCAGATTCCGTGTCGCGCGATCGGGCCCGGCGAACATTTGGGGCGGGTAACATTACGGACACGCACGGGACGAACGCGCGCAATCGAGTTCAAGTTCTCGATCGAGAAACAAGAATCGCCCAATGAGATTCTGCGTAGAAAGATAACACGGTCCGAGATCGACCTGACCGAAAACATCCTTTCCGGTATTGATTGGAAACCGTCCTTCGGTCTTCTTCTTGGCATTTCTGGTGCCGATGACTATTTGTCGTTGGGCGGAACGCTGAATAGCCTGCGCAATCAGGCCTACGGCCGCTGGCATGTGATCATCGCTTCCAAGGCAAGCGGCGTCCCCGAGGCGCTCCTTGCACGGTTGCGCGGCGAATACCCCGATATCGCGGAGCGCATAAGGGTCGCGACAGATAGTCAGGGCTCATATTTTGAAGATGTTTTTGCTCGTGCCTGCGGCGCTGGACAGCCCGATCTCATCGGCATTTTGTCGGCGGGAGACGTTCTCGGCGACGATGCCCTGCTTGAGCTGGCGGTCTCAAGCGGTCTCGATCGCGAATCAGAATTTTTTTACGCCGACGAGCGGCGCATGAGTCCCGTCAGCGGCAACGTCGAGGCCTTCTTCAAGCCGCGGTGGTCTCCCGATTTGCTGTTAGCCACGAATTACATCGGGCGGATCTGGTGTGCGCGCCCGGCCCTACTGGATCGCATCGGCGCCAATCTGGACGATTGGCGTCACTTCGGGGAATACGATCTCGTTTTGCGCTGTACGGAGGCCGCGCGCGGTATCCAGCACGTTCCTCATGTCCTTTGTGAACGGGCCGTAGCGGAGATCGATGACCCGGCGCGGGAACGCGGCGCCCTTTATCGGGCCATGGAGCGGCATCGCATCGACGGTGAGATCGTCGAAGGCTGCGCGCCCGGCTATTACCGGCTGCAGCGGCGGCCTCGCAGCCGTGGGCTCGTCTCAATCATCATGCCGACGACAGGCAACGCCGCGTTGCTTGGTAAATGCCTCCCGGGCTTGTTCGAGCGCACCGCGAATCAAAACTTCGAGCTCGTCATTATACCTAACAACACGAGTGCCAACTCCGAAACATCTCCATATCTGGATACGGTCGCGCGCGATCCTCGGGTCAAAATCGTCGACGCGAAGGGACCTTACAACTTCTCGCGTTTGTGCAATCTCGGGGTGGCGGCTTCTCGGGGTGAATTTCTCCTGTTTCTGAACGACGATATCGAGGTGGTCGAGCCTGACTGGATGGACCTGTTGGTCGGTCACGCTGAACGGCCGGAGGTTGGCGCCGTCGGCGCCCGCCTGATCTATCCAGATGGCAAGATTCGACACGCCGGCATATTCTTCACGGGGATGACGGGCGAGGGACGCCACGCATTCCGCTTTTCCTCCCAGTCGGACCCCGGCTATTTCGGCCTCGCGAAGACCGCGCGCAACGTGCTTGCGGTAACCGGTGCCTGCATCATGATGCGGCGTGGCTGGTTCGATAAAATCGGCGGATTCGACGAGCGCTATGCCGTCGTCATGAACGACGTCGACATCTGCTTGCGCTGCTGGAACAATGGCGGGCGCGTTGTATACGAGCCCGCCGTCTCCTTGATTTATCTTGAATCGGCAAGCCGTCGCACCCTTTCCGACGCGTCCGAGGCGCATGATGTCGATGTTTTCTGGGAAAGATGGGGAACGTTGCTCGCGGCCGGCGACCCGTATTACCACCCGAATCTGCTGCACGATCGCGACGATTATGGGGCTGACAAGGAATCGGCTCAGCTGATTTATGCGGGCCACCCGCTATTCCGGCGCGAGGATATTCGGCGGATCCTGGCGGTGAAGCTCGATCATATCGGGGATTTCATCACCGCAGTGCCCGCATTGAAGCGCTTGCATGGCCATTTCCCGGAAGCGGAACTCTACCTTCTCGCCTCTCCGGCTATTGCTGCCTTGGCCAAGGACTTCGTGCCGGAGGTCAAGGAAATCATCGGCTTCGAGTTCTTTCATGGCCGGGCGGAGCTGGGCCAGCGCGAACTGTCCGACAACGACTTCGCGGCGCTAAGCAAGCGGCTTGCCCCCTACTGTTTCGACTTGGCCGTGGATCTGCGCAAGGATTTAGAAACGCGAAAAGTGCTCCGTTTAACCGGCGCGCGATGGCTGGCTGGCTATGAATACGGGAACCATTTTCCATGGCTCGACATCAGCCTCGAGTGGGAGGGCGCCCACAAAGCACTCAGCAAGCGTTCACAAATCGGGGACGACTTGTCTCGTTTAGTCGAGGCTGTCGCGGCGGCGGCGATCTCAGAGCGGAAGATCCTTACTCTGCCAGCCTCGCAAGGCAATGGTCGCTCTCACGATTTCGTGCGCAATGGCCGGCATTTGGTTTGCATCCATCCGAGCGCCGGTACGGATGTGAAGCAGTGGCCAACCGAGTATTTTGCCGCGCTGATCGATCTTCTCGTGTCCAATCACGACGTCGAGGTTGTCTTGATCGGCACGGCCGACGAGGCGGGGATCGCCGATGCGGTGCTTGAAAAGACTAAACACAAGCATGTAGTGCGATCGTTAGCCGGTGAAATCGATTTGACCGATCTCCCCTCTCTGCTCGCCAAGGCGGCGCTTTTTGTCGGGAACGATAGCGGCCCGAAGCATATTGCCGCGGGGCTCGGCGTGCCTACGGTGGGAATTCATGCCGGGACAACGGACGCGCATGAGTGGGGACCGATCGGTCCCAATGCCGTCGCGGTTCAGCGCAACATGCGGTGTAAGCCCTGCTCATTATCCAGAGCCGATCAATGCCCGCGCGGGCTTGCATGTCTGACGGAATTGCATCCATCCGTGATTTACAAGGTGTGCCGCAAAATGCTGTCGGCGGGCGATCAAGCGTCCCTCAGGGCTAGCGAACCAAAGTAAAACAATCGAAGCAAGTTATAAGCAGGACAAGAAGATCGACCTTTGGGATTCATTCCACGCGCTCCATGTCTTGCTGAAATATTTGATGATTAACCGGCAGGTAGCCGCGTAGATTAACGCATGGCTTCTCAACCATTCGGCAGCTTCAGCCCGGCAACCTCTTCGGGCATTCTGGACCGCGCCATGCCGCGGTGGGTTTGCGAACCAGTTTGACCCCGACTTACCTCACTGCAGAAAGGTAAGCGTGGATTCTCTACATCTTTTTTCTGTGTACCGTTCCGATGATGGTGGCCTTCAGCGGCTTCGAGGGGGCGCTGTTTGGGTCCTCGTTGGCGTCGTTAGTAGCCTGGCGATATTCATCATTTTGTCCAGTTTGTGTCCCTAACGGAGCAGAGAATATTTAAAGATTACATAAAGAGCACGGAACGCGTCACGCAAACCAAGCTTCTTGCCCTCCTCATAAGTACGACCGTAATAGGAGATGCCGACCTCATAGAAAACACAACGCAGCTTGGCCAGCTTAATCGTGATCTCCGGCTCGAAACCGAAACGGTTTTCCTCAATATGCACCGCGCGAATAACATGGAGGCGGAACGCTTTGTAGCAGGTCTCCACGTCAGTCAGGTTTAGGTTTGTGAAGCAGTTCGATAGGAAAGTCAGTATACGATTGGCGATCATGTGCCAGAAATACACGACACGATGCGCTTCGCCGCCGGAAAAGCGCGAGCCATACACCACATCGGCGCCATGCTCTAGGATCGGCGCGATAAGGCGCGGATATTCCTTTGGGTCGTATTCTAGATCGGCATCTTGAACAAGAACGATATCGCCGGTTGCCTGGGCAAAGCCGGTGCGTAGAGCGGCTCCTTTGCCCAGGTTGCGCTCGTGATAGACGATCTTATCTACCAGCGGCGCGATTTCTGATTGAAGCAATTCGCGCGTGCCATCGGTCGAACAATCATCAACAATTATGATCTCCTTACGTGGAACGGGTGACGCTCTAACCTGATCAATTATCGTCCTGATTGTCCCGCTCTCATTGTAGCAAGGCATAACAATCGACAGCGTATAATCGTCTCTATTGATCGTAGTGGTGGAGTTATTTTTCATGCGTGCCGCGGACAAATTGCGATTGAGCCAAACTGGACGATGACGACTATCCTTGTTCTCATGCTAGGAATATGAACCGCTTCGGCCGGTCAGGGAATCCTCTGAATGAGCCAATCCATTAGTTCAACATCGACCGGGACATTCCCAAAAAACGGGTAGCAGCATAGATTAACCCATGGCTTCTCAACCATTCGGCAGCTTCAGCCCGGCAACCTCTTCGGGCATTCTGGACCGCGCCATGCCGCGGTGGGTTTGCGCCCTAATTTTGATCTTCATCAGCTCAATTCCGACCTGTTATGTCTACCAACATTATGATTCTCAGCAAGGATTTAGCAGCCTCATTCAATTTGACATACAATATCAAGACAGGGAACTTCCAGAAGTAAAGGCGCTCAAGCCAGCCATTTTTTCTCCCAGTGGTTACGATGGACAGTTTTATGCCCAGATCGCGCTCGATCCTTTCTTGGAACGGCCCGATTTATGGACCGCTTTGGACGCTCCCGCATATAGATCCCAGAGAATTTTCCTGCCGGCGGTCGCCTTCTTAATTGGCTTGGGCCGGCCGGCTGCCGTCATTACGGCTTATGCTCTTCTTAATCTTGTCTTCTGGTTTCTACTGGTCGGCGGGATCGTCTATTACCTGAAGGCGCGCACCGTCCGGCATTATCTCTGCCTGGCCGCCAGCGTCTTGACCACCGGCGCTTTAATTTCGATCGAGCGCTCATTAACCGATCTGCCGGGAACAACGCTTCTGTTTTATGCGGCCGCTCTTGGAAGCGCGTCCGCCTCGATCGCGCTCTCATTGGCGATCCTGACCAAGCCGACATCCGCCTTATTTCTATTGAGGTTTGTCTGGCCTCCACCAAAAAAAATCGACGATCTGAAACGGGGGATCGGGTTGATTATCCTTGCTCTGGCTGCCCCCATCCTTTTTGAAATATATTTGTTTCATGTTTTTGGCAGCGTTCCGGGGAGCGGAGGAAATCTCGGATGGCCTTTTAAGGATTTGATCCATGCCGTGTTATCGAATTGGCAGGCTCTATCGATAACGCCTTTTCAGTTTAATTTACGATATGTATCGAATTGGGAATGGAAATTCTTCGAGTCTCTGTCGCTGATTTCAATGATGGTTCAGACTAGCTATTTTATTGTTTGGAGAAACCTCAATTGCGTCTTTTGGTGGATGGGAGCAGCCTTCGCTATTTTATTTGTGTGCCTGACTTCAGTCGTGTTGGTTGAAGAAATAGCCTTCACCCGCGCGATCCTGCCGCTGACGCTGGCCTTCAATCTTCGGCTGGCCCGCCAAAAAGGACTTCCATTTATCTTCTATTTCATTGCTGGCAATGTGGGGATGGGGTGGGGTCTGCACAAAATGTTGGAATTTTTCTTTTATGGATAGGCGGCTCTTGCGCGTCCAATTTGTACCAGAAAGAGACATTACGGACGCAGCCATGCCAGAAGCGGATATTCCTAAGCGCACGATATAGACGAAAGATGTTCCGCCTTGCGGCTTTCCGATACCCCGCAAAGTTCCATCATTTGCGCTGTTCCAGAGTTCATATCGAGAATATCGGGTTATATATTTGTATTATACTGAACCTCCCGAGCGTTGGACGTCTTGCCTCACGACGCAACCAGATGAGTTGCATCTATCGGCCGTTGTCGATGCAGCAGAGAGTGGCAAATGAGATTTCCGCAGTTACTCGGGAACCGAGTGAAGCGCTTCGCTAGGAAATGTTGGCTACCGGGGGCTGGCGTAGATGATCTGAGTTATTTAGCGGATAAATTTGGCAGCGACAAAGGCACGCTGTTCGACGCACATCAATACACCCGTGTTTATAAGAGCTTGTTCGATCGAATCCGCGAGAACGACATCGTGTTCGTAGAAATGGGCTTGCTCCGAGTTGATGTGGACGAGCGACGTCCCAACAACGGCTCCGAGGGGTCGACTGCCACCTCCGGGCTTCGGGCCCCTTCCCTCGAGATGTGGCGTACTTATTTCCCGAGAGCCCGACTCTTCGGTTTCGACATTGATGATTTCTCCAGCGTACATATCGATGGATGCACGATTGTCCGTGGCGACATGTCGTCAGTAACCGATCTCGCTCGTCTCGTAGGCACGATCAATAACTCCCTTGATATAGTCATTGACGATGCAAGCCATGCTTCTCATCATCAGCAAATCGCTTTCGGATATCTATTTCCTCATCTGCGATCCGGAGGCATGTACATTATTGAAGATCTTCATTGGCTAGACCCGACAATGGAGAGGGAGGGAGCGCCAACGACTCGAGACGTCTTGAGAAAATTGCAAGTGGCGGGCGCTTTTCGAAGCCCGTTTCTTACCAGCCAGCAGCAGAGATATATTGAAGCAAATCTGGCAA
>Ga0187810_10000600_pt1 | contig 13475 bp, 11 predicted proteins | sample NC_wetland_sal_i_9_FD_132963 | JGI IMG/M metagenome (GOLD analysis project Ga0187810, IMG submission 132963) | Wetland sediment microbial communities from Neuse River Estuary, North Carolina, USA - ASW_5 | ecosystem: Environmental > Aquatic > Freshwater > Wetlands > Sediment | place: USA: North...
ATTCCGGCCGTTGGTGGCCTGGGCCGACCGCTTCCGCATCGATGCGGAGCCCGGCGACGAAGTGGACGAGTCCTGGGCCCTCAAGATGTTCCGGCGCTCCAAGATCATCGACGCGTTGGCGACGCCGTGCGACCGGCTGATGCGGAGAACCTATCGGGTCACGCTTCCCGCAACGCGCCTTCCGACGGCCGCCGTTTCCGTGCCGCCGCGGATCACAGCAGGCTTGTGGTACCTCGTTCTGGTGGCTCTGGGCGCATACATCGTCTGGCGCGTAACGGCGTTCGTCGGCGCCTCGCTCGGCTTTTCGGAACTCGTCAACGCCGTGCTGCGCGGACTTGCAACCCTGGCCCGCGTGGTCGTGCTGATCGCCCTGGCGAGCGTCATCTGGGTACCCATCGGCATTCACGTCGGCCTGAGGCCGCATTTGTCGCGCGTGGTTCAGCCCGTCGCCCAATTCCTGGCCGCCTTCCCGGCAAACCTCCTGTATCCGGTCGTGTTCTTCCTGATCGTGCGCTGGAACCTGAACCCCGACATCTGGCTGTCGCCGCTGATGGTGCTGGGTACGCAATGGTACATCCTGTTCAACGTGATCGCGGGCGCCAGCGCGCTGCCGCGCGAACTGCGGGACGTCAGTTCCAACCTACAGCTCAAGGGCTGGCTGTGGTGGCGCAAAGTCGCCCTGCCCGCCGTGTTCCCCTTCTACGTGACGGGAGCCATCACCGCCTCGGGCGGCTCGTGGAACGCGGCGATCGTCGCGGAAGTGTTGAGTTGGGGCGACAAGACCCTGCACGCCTATGGCCTCGGCGCCTATATCACGGATGCTTCCGTCAAGGGCGACTTCCACCGCGTCGTGCTCGGCATGTTCGTGATGAGCTTCTTCGTCGTGGTGGTGAACCGGCTGTTCTGGCGGCCGCTTTACTGGTATGCGGAACGCAAGTTCCGCCTGGAATAGGAACCCGGCATGGACGCGGTGACCCTTCTCGATGTGCACGATGTGCGCCGTTCCTTCCCAAGACCCGGCGGCGAACAACTTTTGGTGCTCGAAGGCGTCGAACTGACGCTGCACGAAGGCGAGATCGTCGGCCTTTTGGGCCGCTCCGGCTCGGGGAAATCCACGCTGCTGCGTCTGATCGCGGGTCTCGCCAAGCCGCAAGGCGGCACGCTTTCCTATATGGGCAAGCCGATCGAAGGCCCGGCGCGCGGCATCGCCATGGTGTTCCAGAGTTTCGCACTGTTCCCCTGGCTGACCGTGCTCGAAAACGTGCAGCTTGGCTTGGAAGCGCTCGCCCTTTCGGAAAAGGAAATCCGCACGCGCGCCCTGGAGGCGATCGACCTCATCGGCCTCGACGGCTACGAAAGCGCCTATCCGCGCGAGCTTTCCGGCGGCATGCGCCAGCGCGTGGGATTCGCACGCGCACTCGTGGTTCATCCCAATATCCTTCTGATGGACGAGCCGTTCTCGGCGCTGGATGTGTTGACGGCCGAAAACCTGCGCACCGACCTGATCGAGCTGTGGAGCCAGAAGAAGCTGCCCATCAAGGCCATCCTGCTTGTCACCCACAACATCGAGGAAGCGGTGCAGATGTGCGACCGCGCCCTGATCTTCTCGACCAACCCCGGCCGGGTCACCACCGAGATCGCCATCGACCTGCCGCACCCGCGCGAACGCACCGATCCGCGCTTCGAGGATTTCGTCGACCGCATCTATGTCGAAATGACCGCACGGCGAGTCGAGCGCCAGCGCACGGTGCAGGCCGTGGGCGTCATTCCAGATACGCCGATGACCCACGTTTCCTCCAGCGCCATCGCCGGCCTGATCGAGGCGGTGGCGGCCGCGCCTTACGAGGGCAAGGCGGACTTGCCCGACATCGCAGGGGATCTGCAGCTCGAGATCGACGACCTGTTTCCGATCACCGAAGCCGTGCAAACTCTGCACCTGGGCGACGTCGAAGGCGGCGACATCAAGCTGACGGCTTTGGGCAAGCGCTTTGCCGACGCCGACACCAATGAGCGCAAGGAGATCTTTTCCCGCGCCCTGATGGGCAACGTGCCGCTGGCGGCGCACATCCGTCGCGTGCTCGACGAGCGCGCCAGCCACACCGCGCCGCGGCGGCGCTTCATCGAAGAACTCGAGGACAAAATGACCGAGGACGCCGCGGAGGAAACCCTGCGCGCGGTCATCAGCTGGGCGCGGTTCGCCGAGTTGTTCTCCTATGACGACGAGAGCGAGACGTTCAGCCTGGAGAACCCGACGTAGGCGGCGCTATTTCGGCATATCGTCGATCTTGATCTGTTCTTGCAGCGTGAAATCCGGCACCGAATAGGTCGCGATATAGGCCGCATCGCCGTCGCGATAGCTGATCGTGTAGGTCTTGCCGTTCTGATCCGTGGTCCAGATCTGGTCGGCGGAGAGGATCTTGGTCGGGTCCTTGCCGTCGAAATGGCAGATGTAGAGCGTCTGCCGGTCGGCTTCCGTCAGATAGCCGTCTTTGTTGGTGTCGGCTTCCACCACCCGCATGACGACCTGATGGATGGGTGCGATCTCGTCTGCCGCGTAGTCGTCGTAGGCCCAACGGCCGAGCAACAACGGCGTCTGCGCAAGGATCACGCGGTCGAACCCCTTGAACAGCCAACTCGTCGTCTTGGTCTTTTTGTCCACGATCAAGACGTTCACGGCGGCGGCGGCGTCGTTCTCGGCGCGATGGGTCTTGATCTTGCCCCAGCGCATCAGGCGATAGAGCGCGAACGAGTTGGCTTCGGTCGATCCGCCCACGATCAGATCGGGCTCCAGCCCGTAGGTGTAGCTCGGGCGCGGGCTCACCTTCTGAACGATAGGCGGCACGACGTAATTCAGAAGCGGCCGGTCGATCCGCTCCTTCGAAAACAGCGTCAGGAACACGATGGCGGCGACGAGGGCGAAAAACGCCAGCACCGCATTCAAGCGCCAGAGAAACCGGAAGAACCCCGCCATACCCCCTCCATCCCGGCAGCGATCATAGCCGAACTCGGGCGAGGCGGATGTACCTGCGGGGACATAAGCGAAATGGGAATTTCACCGTGTCGGTTCAAGGGGGGCGCGAAAAAATTCCTTGCAGTTTGGAATTCGAGCATATCGAAACGGGAAAGCCTTTCGCACCAGCCGCTTGGCGCAACGCCGCGCGGCAAGCGAGGACCAAAGTGCTCGTCGCGAAGTGAAAACGGATTGCAGCTACTGCGGAACGTCGGGCGCCGCTTTTTCCGCCAAGACGCGGAAATCGACCAGGGAATAGACCGCGGCCGTCGTGCGCGTGCCGTTGCGGTAGATCACGAGATAACGATCAGGGCTGGTCTGGTCGGCCGAGACGATGGCATCGGCCGTGAGAAAGCGCACCGCGGGACCGCCCCCGACGCGATGGTAATAGAGCGACTCCCGCTGCTTCTCGCCGCCCGTGTTGCTGACCGTGAGCACAACGCCGCTGACCGGCGAAAAGGCGCCGTCGGTGGTGCGCAGCTCGTCGCGCGACAGGATCGTCTGGCCATTGTCGGGAAACATCCACTGGCTCGAAGCATCTTCGCTGTCGACGATCAGCAGATTGACCGAGGCGCCCGAGGGCTGGCCGGCATCGGTCTTCCAGCGCTCCAGGACGAACAGCCGCTCGCGCGTCCCGCTCAGCACGACACTTTCTTGCGAGAGGCGGTACTCCGCGTCCTGCGCGGCGGAGTACGGACCGGAGCCGGGCGGCGCCGGATCGTGATGCCAAAACATAAACGCCAGAACGACGAGCCCGGCGACCGCAAGCACGCCCGCACCGGCCGTGCCGGTGTGCCATTGTTGCCGCAAGTATAGGCTCGGCTGCCGCAAGGCCGCCCCCCGCGCAGTAAAAAAGCAGTCTGTTCCCGCGAGCGGGCGTTTGGCAATGCTCCGCTTGCGGAGAGGCCGGTCAATTGCCCGGTTTCGTGCGGAAATCCACGTTCGAATCGGCGGTTAGGTAAACGACGGACGCCATGACGGCCACGTTCTGGTTGAGCTGGGCCCGATCGACGACAGCCAGCGTGTCGTCGGCCGAATGGTGGATGTCGAAATAGCGCGTCGCGTCCTGGTCCACGGAAAAAATGGGGACGCCTGCCTTGTGCAGACCCTCGACATCGGAACCGCCATGCGTGGGCGGGGTCGCAGAGACGAACACCCTGAGCGGCGCCAGTACCGCCCGCAACGGCGCGAGCGCGGGCGCATTGGCGGCGGCGAGCTTGACGTCGTAGGCGCGGTCGGAACCGAGATCGGCTTCGGAAACGATCACGATGTTCTTCAGTTCGGACCTATGGGCCGCCAGATACGCATCGGACGATCCGCCGCTTTCTTCCGAGCCGAACATCACCATGCGGATCGTGCGGCGCGGATGCTGCGGCAGCCTGGCGATCAGCGAGGCCGCCGCGGCCGTGATCGCGACGCCCGCGCCGTCGTCGATGGCACCCGTGCCGGGATCCCAACTGTCGAGATGCCCGCCGATGACGACGATTTCGCCCGGCTTGGCACTGCCGGTGATTTCGCCCGAAATGTTCCAGGCGACCGAGTTGGGGTCGGACCACGACGCCAGCCTGAGACGGACGCGCACCGGCCCGCGCGCCGCCATGCGCTCCAATTGATCGGCATCGGGAACGCCGAGGGCGGCGGTGGGAACGGGAGGCGCGTTATTGTTGTCGTTCACCGCCGTCCCGGTGTGCGGCGCGCGGCCTTCGCCGGTGGAGATCGAACGCACGAGATAAGCGACGGCGCCCCGCTTTGCGGCTTCCGACGCGCCGTAGCGCGCCACAACCGCCGCGCCATAACCCGAGCCGTCCATCGTGCGCGTCATGGGCTGGTTGACGACGACGATCTTGCCCTTGAAGGCGTTCGGCCTGGCGGCAACGAGATCGGCGTAACTCCTCAGCACCACGACGGGTGCCTCCACGCCGTTCGGCGGCGTCGCGGGCGAGCCGCCCAAGCCGACGATCGCCAGCTTCTGCGGATAGGGGCCGACGACCTCGGCCGCTTCCCCTCCACGGTGCCACGAAGGCTTGGCAAAGGCTTCGGCATGCACCTTGGCGAAGCCGAGTGCTTTCAATCTGGCGATGCCCCAATCGCGGGCGCGCAAATATTGCGGCGTGCCGACCATGCGCGGACCGATCTCGGTCAGCGATTCCAGCAGATTCCACGCCGTCGGATCGTTCAGCGCGCGATCGCGCAAGGCGGAGGCGGTGCGGACGTCGCCGGCGTTGGATGCGGGGGAAAGGCACAAAGCCGCGACAGCAGCCGCAAAGAAGACGTTCGGTCTGGACATGGCGGTGGAGCATGAACAGTCCCTCGCCCTTCGACAAGCTCAGGGCGAGGGACCGATTGGTGGGAGATCGCCTCATGCCGAGCTTGTCGAAGCATGAAGGCGAACGACGCTAGTTCTTTTCCTTGTCGACCAGCTTGTTCTTGGTGATCCAGGGCATCATGGCGCGCAGGCGGCCGCCCACTTCCTCGATCTGATGACCGGCGGAACGAGCCCGCGTCGCCTTGAACGAAGGCTGACCGGCCTTGTTCTCGAGCACCCAATCGCGGGCGAAGCGGCCGGACTGGATGTCGGCGAGGACGCGCTTCATTTCCTTCTTCGTCTCCTCGGTCACGATGCGCGGGCCGGAGACGTATTCGCCGTATTCCGCCGTGTTGGAGATCGAATAATTCATGTTGGCGATGCCGCCTTCGTAGATCAGGTCCACGATCAGCTTCACCTCGTGGCAGCATTCGAAATAGGCCATCTCGGGCGCGTAGCCGGCTTCGACCAGCGTCTCGAAGCCGTTGCGGATCAACTCGACAAGACCGCCGCAGAGCACGACCTGCTCGCCGAACAGATCGGTCTCGGTCTCCTCGCGGAAGGTGGTTTCGATGATGCCCGCCTTGCCGCCGCCGATGGCCGAAGCATAAGCCAGGCCCAGATCATGCGCGTTGCCGGTGGCGTCCTGCGCCACGGCGATGAGGCACGGCACGCCGCCGCCCTTCTGATATTCGCTGCGCACCGTGTGGCCGGGGCCCTTGGGCGCAACCATGACGATATCGAGGTCCTTGCGCGGCTCGATCAGGCGGAAATGGACGTTGAAGCCGTGGGCGAAGAACAACGCCGCGCCCTCTTTCATGTTGGGGGCGAGGTCGTTCTTGAAGATGTCAGCCTGCAGCTCGTCGGGCGTGGCCATCATCATGCAGTCGGCCCATTTGGCCGCTTCGACGTTGGACATCACCTTGAAACCCGCCGCTTCCGCCTTCTTGGCCGAGGCGCCGGGACGCGCCGCGATGACAACTTCCTTGACGCCCGAGTCGCGCATGTTGAGCGCATGGGCGTGGCCCTGGGAGCCGAAGCCGATCACGGCCATCTTCTTGTTGGTGATGAATTTCAGATCGGCATCCCGATCGTAGTAGACGCGCATAGGCGGACTCCTGAGGTAGTAAGGAAGTGGCGTGTTTTCACCACTGGATGGCCGGGTCAAGCCCGGCCATGACGATTTAACAAATCACATCGACTGCGGACCCCGAGAAATCGCCGCGACGCCGGTACGGGAGACTTCGACGAGGCCGAGCGGGCGCATCAGGTCGATGAAACTGTCGATCTTGGACTTGGCGCCGGTGATCTCGAAAACAAAGCTCGTGTGCGTGGTGTCGACGGGCCGGGCGCGGAAGGCATCGGCCATGCGCAGGGCTTCCACCCGCTTCTCGCCGGTGCCGGCCACCTTCACCAGCGCCATTTCGCGCTCGATGCCGGGCTTGTCGATGGTCCAGTCCACCACGCGATGCACCGGCACCAGGCGGCCGAGCTGGGCCTTGATCTGCTCCAGCACGGCGGGCGTTCCCGAAGTGACGATGGTGACGCGCGAGGTGTGGTCGTCGGGATCGATCTCGGCCACCGTGAGACTCTCGATGTTGTAGCCGCGGCCCGAGAACAGGCCGATGACCCGGGCGAGCACGCCCGCCTCGTTGTCCACCAGGACCGCGATGGTGTGGCTTTCGACTCTCTTTTCGTTTGCTGCAGAGCTCATGCTTTGCTCCGGCGTTTCATCCATAGGTTATGGAATTCCTCGGCCGGAATCTCCTTGGGCTGGAATTCCGGCTGGGCCGCGATTTCCGCAAGCGAGGGAACCGGCATCACGCCCAGGGCCGTTCCGCCATATTCCTCGCTCGAATCCGCGTAGCCTTTGCGGCCGTCTTTGTAGATCTCCACTTTGCGGCGCTCGTAGGAATCGTCGCCGATTTCGCTGTAGATGTGGATCGGAGCGCCCGGGTCCTTGTGCACCCATTTGACGTAAAGGTATCGCATCAGACCATCATCTTTCCGGCATCGCTGACTTCGGTGGTTTCTTCTTCCGCATCCGACAGGATCATCTCGTTGTGCGCGGCGCCCGAGGGAATCATGGGATAGCAGTTCTCTTTCTGATCCACGACGCAATCGAACAGCACCGGCTTCTTCACGTCGATCATCTTCAGGATCGCGGCGTCGAGTTCGTCGGGGTGCTCGGCGCGGATGCCGACGCCGCCGAAGGCTTCCGCCAGCTTGACGAAATCGGGCAACGCCTCGGAATAGGAGTGCGAATAGCGCCCGCCGTGCAGCAATTGCTGCCATTGGCGCACCATGCCGAGATAACGGTTGTTGAGGATGAAAATCTTGATCGGCAGACTGTACTGCACCGCCGTCGACATCTCCTGCATCGTCATCTGGATGCTGCCTTCGCCCGCAATGTCGATCACCAGGCTGTCCGGGTGCGCCGCCTGCACGCCGACGGCCGCCGGCAGGCCGTAGCCCATCGTGCCCAGGCCGCCGGAGGTCATCCAGCGGTTGGGCTCCTCGAACTTGAAGCGCTGGGCGGCCCACATCTGATGCTGGCCCACTTCCGTGGTGATGTAGAGGTCGCGGCCGCGGGTCAGCTCGTACAGCCGGTCGATGGCGTATTGCGGCTTGATGAGGCCGTTCACCTGCTTGTAGTCGAGGCATTGCTTGGAGCGCCAGCGGTTGATCTGCGCCCACCATTCGGCCAGCGCCGCCTTGTCGGTCTTGCAGTTCTTCTGCTTCCAGACCTTCACCATCGCTTTGATCGCCTGCCCGGCATCGGCAATGATCGGCAGATCGATGCGCACGTTCTTGTTGATCTGAGACGGATCGATGTCGAGGTGGATCTTCTTCGAGCCCGGCGAAAAGGCGTCGATCCGGCCGGTCACGCGGTCGTCGAAGCGCGCGCCCAGGCAGATCATCACGTCGCAATCGTGCATCGCGTTGTTGGCTTCGTAGGTGCCGTGCATGCCCAGCATGCCGAGCCAGTTCTTGCCCGAAGCGGGATAGGCGCCCAACCCCATCAGCGTGGAGGTGATCGGAAACCCGGTGAGTTCGACCAGCTCGCGTAACGCCCTGCTCGCCGCCGGGCCCGCATTGATGATGCCGCCGCCGGTGTAGAAGATCGGCCGCTTGGCCGAGGCCATCAGCGACACCGCCTGCGAAATCGCATCGATGTCGGGCTCAAAGGCCGGGTGATAGGTGCGGTGGACGATGCTGTCGGGCTCGACGTAGAAGCCCTTCTTGAACTGAATGTCCTTCGGGATGTCGACCACCACCGGACCGGGACGGCCCGTGGTGGCGATCTGGAAAGCCTCGTGCAGTATGCGCGGCAGATCGGCGATGTCCTTCACCAGCCAATTGTGCTTGGTGCAGGGACGCGTGATGCCCACCGTATCGCATTCCTGGAACGCGTCGGTGCCGATCAGGTGCGTGGCGACCTGGCCCGAGAGCACCACGAGCGGAATCGAATCCATCAGCGCGTCGGCAATCCCCGTGACCGCGTTGGTGGCACCGGGGCCGCTGGTGACGACGGCCACGCCGACCTTGCCGGTCGAGCGCGCATAACCTTCGGCGGCATGAACCGCGCCCTGCTCGTGGCGCACGAGGACATGGACAAGATCGTTCGCCGCGAACAGCGCGTCGTAGATCGGAAGAACCGCACCGCCCGGATAGCCGAAAATGTGCTCGACGCCGTGATCCTTGAGCGCCTGGATCACCATCTCGGCGCCGCTCATTTGTTTCATCGGTGGGATCATTGTCTTGTCCATGTCTCTTTTATCTAACGCGCTTCTTGTCCGAAAACCGCCGAATTACGCTGCCGCACCCGGCCCACATTTCGGGAGGCGCCAAAGCCAGAAAAGCGAAAGGGGCGTCGCCGCCCCTTGATCGCAAGCCGCCTTACCGGAACGCGGGGTTTAATCCCCTCCGGAACGCGGCCTGCGAAGAAGTACGAGCTTGGAGGTCAAAGGTTTATCTTTCTTGATGGGTCGCAACCTATGGAGAGGCGGGCCGCCGGTCAAGCAATTTTAGGAGAGCTTTTGTCGCATGTGAGACACAAAGTTGCCGAAATCGTCCACTTCGATCCAGTCCCAGTCGGCCATCCGGTGCCGGAACCAGGTAATTTGGCGCTTGGCGAACTGGCGGGTGGCAGTCACGGCCGCCGTGACCGCATCCTCTTGCGTCATGGCGCCCTGATCGAGCGCCCGCAGTTCCCGCAAGCCCAGGATCTTTGCGGCCGGGAGCGTGGGATCGAGGCCCGCCAACGCCGCCGCCTCCGCCCGCGCGCCGGCCCCGAGCATGGCCTGGAACCGCACGGCGATGCGCTCGCGCAGGATGGGCCGGGGCACGTCGAGGACGAAACGGGCCAAGCGGAGACCTTTGAGCACCGGTTTGCCGGCCTCGCCCTGCCAACTCGAGAGCGGGCGGCCGGTGGCTTCGAACACCTCCCAGGCACGCAGCACCCGCTGCGGATCGGTGGCGCGAAGCTGAGCGGCCGTGGCGGGATCGCGGGCGGCAAGCTCGGCATGCAGCCCGGCGACGCCGAGGACGTCCAGCCGCTCGCGGGCGCGGGCGCGGATGTCGGCCGGAACGGACGGAATCTCGGATAGGCCATCGGTCAGGGCGGCGAAGTAAAGGCCGGTGCCGCCGACGAAGATCGGCAGACGCTTGCGGGCGCGGGCCTCGGCCAGGGCCGCAATGGCGTCGGTCTGATAGCGGCCGACCGAGTAGCGCTCCGTGGCGCTGACATGGCCGTACAGCAGATGAGGCGCGCGGGTGGTATCGGCGGCGGACGGCCGCGCCGACAGGACGGCCACCTCGCGATAGACCTGCATGGAGTCCGCATTGACGACAATACCGTTCAACGCCTCGGCCAGCACAAGCGCGGCCGTCGACTTGCCGCTGGCAGTCGGGCCTGCAATAAGCACAGCTTCAGCGTTCATGTCCCCTCATGCTTCGACAAGCTCGGCATGAGGGATATAGCTAAACCCTCACCCTGGGCTTGTCGAAGGGTGAGACCGACGAGTAACGACATTGACCGGCCAATTCTCCCACGTGCTGAACGTTATCGCACCGGACGCCGATCATCTGGCGCAGAAGCTGCGCAGCTTCGGCGAGCCGCTGTGGCTGGCGAAGGGTCGCGCCTTCGACATCCGGCTGGAAGGCGATGCGCGGGGCGTGCTCGATGAGGCGCGCGCGCTGGCGGGCGCCGCGGCGGCAGACATCAATGTGGTAGCGGCGGACCGTCGGCGCAAGGCGCTGCTGGTTTCCGACATGGAATCGACCATCATCGACTGCGAATGCCTCGACGAGCTGGCGGCCATCGCCGGCATCGGGCCCAAGATCGCGGCCATCACGGAACGGGCCATGAAGGGCGAGATCGCCTTCGAGGGCGCGCTGCGGGAACGCGTGGGATTGCTCAAGGGCCTGCCGCTGACGGCGCTGGAACGCGTGTGGCGGGAACGCGTGCACCTGATCGCGGGCGCCAAGGAATTGGTGGCCACCATGAAGGCGCATGGCGCGCGCACCGTGCTGGTATCGGGCGGCTTCGCATATTTCACTTCGCGCGTGGCGCACGCGGCGGGCTTCGACGAATTCCAGTCGAACGTCCTCAACGACGACGGCACGGCGCTAACCGGCACGGTGGGCGAGCCGATCCTGGGACGCGAGGCCAAGCTGGAAGCGCTGGAGCGCTCGCTCAAGAAGCTGGGATTGCGGGCACGCGACGCGCTGGCCGTGGGCGACGGCGCCAACGATCTCGACATGATCCAACGCGCGGGCCAAAGCGGCGGATTGGGCGTGGCGTTTCATGCCAAGCCGGTCGTCGCCGCGGCCGCGGGCGCCAGCATCGCGCACAACGATTTGAAAGCGCTGTTGTATCTGCAGGGATATCGGGACGAGGAAATCGTTTCGAATTAACGCGCCACGCGCGCCCCCTCTCCGAAAAATCGCATTGCCAGAGAGCGCCGTCGCTCGCGCAGCTTGCGATTTTTCGACCCTCCCTCAAGGGGGGCGGAAAAAACTAGAACCTCAACGCCACGTAGGTGGTTGCGCCGCCGCGGTTGACCAAGAGGACCTCCACCTTGCGGCCGGATCTGAGGTCGGCGTCGATGCGCCTCATCACATCGTCCGGCGTACGTACCGGCTGACTCTGCACCGCGACGATGACGTCTCCGGGCCGCACGTTCTTCTCGTCGGCCGGGCTGTCGGGCGCCACGTCGGTAACCACCACGCCCACCACGCCGCCGGGCACGCGATAGGCTGCGCGCGCATCGTTGTCGAGCGGCGACAACGAAAGACCTAACTGGCTCATCTTGGATTTCGGCTTGGGCGGCGGCGCCCTGTTGGACTTGGGCGCGGGCTCGTTGAGGCGCTGCACGGTAAGGCGCAACGTGAGCCGCTGCTTGTTGCGCATGATGTCCACGGCGACGGTTTTGCCGATCTGCGTGGACGCCGCGGCGCGCGACAGCGTGCGCGGATCGACGATCTTCTTGCCGTCGAAGCCGAGGATGATGTCGCCGGTGTGAATGCCGGCGCGCGCCGCGGGCCCGTTGGGCGTCACGGCGCTGACCAGAGCCCCGATTGCGCCCGGCAGGCCCATGCCTTCGGCGATATCGTCGGTCACCTGCTGGATGTTCACCCCGACATAGCCGCGGCGCACCACGCCGGCGGTGCGCAACTGCTGGATCACATCGCGCGCCAAGTTGGACGGGATCGAGAAGCCGATGCCGACCGAACCGCCGCTGGGCGAGTAGATCGCCGAATTCACGCCCACGACATTGCCGCCCATGTCGAACAGCGGACCGCCGGAATTGCCGCGGTTGATCGGGGCGTCGGTCTGGAGAAACTCGTCATAAGGACCCGCATCGATGTTGCGGTTGCGCGCCGAGACGATGCCGGCCGTCACCGTGGAACCCAGGCCGAAGGGATTGCCGATGGCGATCACCCAGTCGCCGATGCGCGCCTTGTCGGAGTCGCCGAAACGGGCGGCCGGCAGCGGCTTGCGCGCCGAGATCTTGAGCAACGCGAGATCGGTCTTCTCGTCGCGGCCGATGAGCTTGGCGGGCAGCGTGGAACCGTCGTTCAGCGTCACCGTGATCTGGTCGGCATCTTCGATCACATGGTTGTTGGTCACGATCAGGCCCGAGGGATCGATGATGAAGCCGGAGCCGAGCGAGGTGACATGGCGCGGCAGATTGCTCTTGGGGCCCATGAAGTTCTTGAACAGGTCCTCCAGCGGCGAGCCGGGAGGCAGATCGGGCGCCACCGACCTCTGGGTCGGCTTCAACGTCTGGCTGGTGGAGATGTTGACGACCGTGGGCAGCAGTTGCTGCGACAGGTCGGCGAAAGAATCCGGCGCACCGCGCGCCGCGGCGGGCGAAACGAGCAGCAGGCCCGAAAAAGCAATTCCGGCAAAAAGCGAACGCCAACGCATGAAACCTGACCCTTAACGCGTCGTGGACGGACTACAGCATATGCGAGCGGCGTGTGAAGCAAAGAGGGCGTGAATTATCGCCCAGAAACGGCCCTTTGCGCATCAACGGCGGCGAATGTGGCTTTGACGCGGCGCTTGAAGGCGGCGACTCGCGCGAATAGCTCCCGGATTTCCGCGGTATGGGCGCCGGTCTTGAAGGCGTTGCGATTGCCTTTTGGCGCGCCACCTTGGTTTTTTGCCTTCAAAACGGGCCGATTCGCTAAGCCCTTCATCCGGCTGTATTTCCGCCTTGAGGTCGGTATTCGCTTTCCAAAAAACGGGGGAGAGGAACCCGCGGACCACCCGGGCACCACGCGCGAAGGGGAAATGGGAATGCCGCCCTAGCCGTTCAAGGGCGCGATTCGGCGCACCCGCCCACCGGGTTCGGCGAGGCTTCCGCGGCGCATTTGCGGCCGAAGTGAGAACGGGTCGCGGCCTGCTCGCGCGCACGAGAGGGCTAAAGGCGCTTTGCCAAGCAAAGCGGACGTAGAAATTTTGCCACGCGCCTCGCCGCTCGCCCCTGCCCCCTAAACGGGGGAGGAAACGAGCATCACGGTCGTACCGTCAGGAAAGATCGTCGCTGTGGAGGAGCCAGAGCTGCGCCAGGGCTTCGAGCCCCTTGGCATCTTCCCGGTCGAAGCGGTCGAACGACGGACTGTCGAGATCGAGCACGCCGATGACAAAGC
>Ga0187810_10000601_pt1 | contig 13435 bp, 12 predicted proteins | sample NC_wetland_sal_i_9_FD_132963 | JGI IMG/M metagenome (GOLD analysis project Ga0187810, IMG submission 132963) | Wetland sediment microbial communities from Neuse River Estuary, North Carolina, USA - ASW_5 | ecosystem: Environmental > Aquatic > Freshwater > Wetlands > Sediment | place: USA: North...
CAGCCCGGTGATGCCGTAGCCCTTTTCCTCTGCGGCGCCCAGAATCTCACTCAGCACCTGACGGTGCACGGTCGTATCCCGAATCACGCCGTCACCCCTGGCCGTTTCTTTACGCCCGGCCTCGAATTGCGGCTTGATCAGGGCAATGACCTCGCCGGGCCCTTCGCCGAACCAGGCTTTGAAGACGGGCAGAAAGATGCGCAAGGATATAAATGAAGCATCGATGGTGACCAGTGAAATGGGTTCCGGGAACCCCATCACATAGCGGGCGTTGGTACGTTCCATCACCACCACGCGCGGATCGTTGCGCAGTTTCCAGTGCATGACCCCATAACCCACATCCACCGCGTAGACTTTGGCCGCGCCGTGCTGCAGCAGGCAATCGGTAAAGCCGCCGGTACTGGCGCCAATATCGGCGCAGATGCGCCCCGATACGTCCAGCCGGTCGAAGGCCTGAAGTGCTCCTAATAACTTTTCGCCCCCGCGTGAGACAAAGGGCGGTGGTTGGTCGATAGAAAGTTCACTCCCACGTGGAAATTTTGTGGCAGACTTGAGCACCACCTGTCCGGCTACGCGCACCTGTCCGGCCATGATCAGGCGCTGCGCCTGCGAGCGGCTTTCGCACAACCCCTGCTCTTCCAGCAAAACGTCCAGGCGAATTCTCTCCATGGCGCAATTGTACTTGCGATAAGCAACTTGTGATATATTAATCGCATGCTGAAATATCTCTTCAAAGCCATGCGTCCGCGTCAATGGACCAAAAACGCCTTCGTCTTTGCTGCTCTGGTATTTGATCGCCAGCTCCTCTTGCCCAAATCCCTGGAGCACACTTTTCTGGCTTTCGTGATCTTTTGTTTGCTTTCGAGCAGCGTATATCTCATCAACGATATTCTCGATGTAGACGCAGATCGCAATCACCCGGTGAAGAAGAACCGCCCTATCGCCGCCGGCAAGCTGCCCATCCCGGTAGCGATCACGGCCGCGGTGGTGCTGATTGTCATTTCGCTGGTGGGCAGCTACTTGCTGGCCGTCGAGCTGGCCGCTATCGTCTTTGCTTACCTGGTGATGAACCTGGCCTACAGCAAATGGCTAAAACACATTCCCTTGATCGATGTTCTCATCATTGCGGCTGGTTTCGTCTTACGCGTCGCCGCCGGCGTTTCGGTGATTCACGTGCAGCGTTTCTCCCCCTGGCTGTACGTGGTCACTTCTTTGCTGGCCCTCTACATCGGCTTTGGCAAGCGCCGCGCCGAGATCGCCACGCTCGAAAGCGAGGAAAAAGGCCCGCACCGCAAAGTTCTGGACGGCTATTCCATCCCCTTCATCGACCAGATGATTACGATTGTCTCTACCTGTACCATCATCGCCTATTCGCTCTACACCTTTTCGGCGCCCAATCTGCCCGATAACCACGCCATGATGCTGACCATTCCCTTCGTCCTTTACGGCATCTTTCGCTACCTGTATATCATCCAGATCAAGAATGCCGGCGGAGAGCCCGAAGAGATCCTGCTGCAAGATCATCCTTTGCAAGCAGCCATTCTCCTCTGGGGCATCGCTGTGATGGTCGTTTTCTACATCTATTAGCCCTCTCATGCCAGCGCTCACCTGTTCAGCTCCCGGCAAGTTGATTCTGTGTGGAGAACATGCAGTTGTCTATTCGCAGCCGGCCATCGCCATGCCGGTGATGCAACTGACCACCACCACTAAAATCTTCGCGCATCCTACCGCGCCGCAGGGCGAAATTTTCGTCCGCGCCGAAGCCACCCAGACAGCCGCGAAGCTGGATTCACTGCCAGCGGAAAACCCGATCCGCAAAACGGTTGAGCTGGTCAAAGGCTATTTTGGTCTCGATCACTTCCCAGCCTGTGAAATTCACATCTCTTCCACTTTACCCATCGCTTCCGGGTTGGGTTCTTCCGCTTCGCTTTCCGTTTCCATCATCTGTGCCCTGACCCAATTCATCGGCCACCCGTTGGCACTCGAACAGATCAACCAGTTGGCTTATGAAGCCGAAAAGTTTCATCACGGTAACCCCTCCGGGGTCGATAATACGGTGATCACCTATCAAAGGCCCGTCTATTTTCAACGCGGCAGTGCGCCCGTATTCATAAAGGTCGCTGTACCTTTTTACTTCGTCATTGCCAGCACGGGCATTTCTGCCTCCACCTCACAGGCCGTGGCCGGCGTGCACGAGCGTTGGCAACAAAACCAGCCCCAATATAACGCGCTTTTCAACCAAATTGGCGACCTGACGCGTCAGGTGCGCCGGTACCTGGCCAGCGGCGACGCTGCCTTAGTAGGTACCCACCTCAGCCAGGATCATGCCTTGCTCACTGAAATGGGTGTTTCTTGCCCTGCCTTGGATCGTCTGGTCACGGCTGCACAGCAGGCCGGCGCGCTGGGCGCCAAACTATCCGGCGGTGGACAGGGCGGTTACATGCTGGCTCTGGTCACGCCTGAAACGAGCGCCAGGGTGGCCGCAGCCCTGCGCCAGAACGGGGCCGTCACGACCTTGCCGATCTCGTTACCGGCTTCTCAGGGAGGTTAAGATGGGCGAAATCTACTTTCTAAAGTTGGGCGGTTCTCTTATCACCGATAAGGACCGCGAAGCAACGGCGCTCATCCCGCAGATCGACGCGCTGGCCTTGCAGGTCAAACACTTTCTCGATGTCTTCAGCGATGTGCACCTGCTTCTCGGGCATGGTTCCGGCTCATTCGGTCATATGGCTGCCAATCGTTATCACACACGCTCCGGAGTGCATTCCCCAGACGAATGGCTGGGCTTTGCTGAAGTTTGGGCGGCTGCCAGGGCTTTGAACCAGATTGTGCTCGAGCGCTTCGGGCAAATTGGCCTGCCGGTGGTCAGCTTTCCGCTTTCTGCCGCCGCCGTCACACAGGATGGCGACCCGGCCAACTGGAATACCCGCCCCATCGCTGCCGCCCTGGAACATGGGCTCCTGCCTGTGGTTTACGGCGATGTCGTCCTGGATGATGTTTTGGGCGGTACCATCCTTTCTACCGAAGAACAGTTCGCCGCCCTGGTGCCGGTGCTCAGGCCGCAGAAGCTCTTTTTGGCCGGGCATGAAGCCGGCGTCTGGCAGGATTTTCCCGCCTGCACGCGCCTGATCCCGGCCATCACGCCCGCTACTTACCCGGCTCTGGCGCAGAACATCTTCGGCTCGGCCAGTGTGGATGTCACCGGTGGTATGGCTTCCAAGGTCAGCAGCATGTTACACTTGATTGAAGATTATCCGCATTTGCAAGTGACCCTCTTTTCGGGCCTGCCTGAAGGCGCTGTTTTTCAGGCCCTGAGCGGCAAGCCGGTGGGGACGGTTCTCAGATCTGCTTAAGTTTTCTGAATAGAATAAAAGAGGAGGAGAAAAATGAGATTCGACCGTAAAGCCATGGAGGCAATTGAAGACCAAACCCTCGCTCCTTATGCGGTGCATGCCAGCCAGTCGCGCGGGCGTCTTTACCCAGAAGCCGAACCGGATTATCGCACCTGTTTTCAACGCGACCGCGACCGCATTTTGCACACCACGGCCTTTCGCCGTCTGGAATACAAAACTCAGGTTTTCATCAACTTCGAGGGTGATTATTACCGCACTCGCCTGACCCACACCCTCGAAGTGGCCCAGATCGGCCGCACCATTGCCCGCGCCTTGGGTGCCAACGAAGACCTCACCGAAGCAATTTGCCTGGCCCACGACCTGGGGCATCCGCCTTTTGGACATTCCGGCGAAGCCACCCTCAATACACTGATGCAGGGGTTTGGCGGCTTCAACCACAACCACCATTCCTTTCGCATTGTCACCGAAGTCGAAAAACGCTACCCCGAATTCCCCGGCCTCAACCTCACCTGGGAAGTGCTCGAGGGCATCGTCAAACACGAGACGGCCTATGATGTGGCCGATGCCAGCGGCTTCGACCCGGAATTGCATGGGCATCTCGAGGCCCAGATCACCAACGTTGCCGACGAATTGGCCTACACCTCGCACGATCTGGATGATGGGCTGCGCTCGGGTCTTATTACCCCCGCCATGCTGGATGGCATCGAACTCTGGCAGATGGCTGCCGTACGTTTTCGCAAACAGGGCGGCAACATCGACGATCTCATGCGCCACCAGATCATTCGTGAGCTGGTCGGCATCGAGGTCAGCCGCATGATCTACGACAGTGCCGCCCGCATCGAAAAATCGGGCGTCAAGACGCTCAAAGAACTGCAATCCTTGCCCTATAGTCTGGTTGGGTTCGAAGAGGAAATGACCGAAAATAACCGCATCCTCAAGGAATTCCTCTTCAACAACATGTACAGCCACTACCGCGTCGTGCGCATGCAGAAAAAGGCTGAGCAGGTGCTGACTGCCTTATTCCAGGCCTACCAAACGACCCCTACCATGCTGCCGCCGCAATTTCAAGAATTGTTCGCCGAAAAAGGCAAAGAACGGACCATTTGTGACTATTTAGCCGGCATGACTGACCGTTTTGCCATCGAAGAGTACCAAAAATTGTTCGATCCTTCCCTCCTGCCCTAAGCGGGGTTAAAATGGTCGGACGTTTAAGCTAATACCCATACTGGAGTTCGCATGAACAAACCATCCTATTTGACCAAAGAAGGCGCTGAAAAACTGCGGAAAGAGTTGGAAGAACTCAAAGGCCCTGCGCGCGATGAATTAGCCAGACGGCTGCGTCTCGCGATCCAACAAGGCGATCTCTCTGAAAATGCCGATTATATTGCTGCCAAGGAAGAACAGGGGTTTTTGGAGGGTCGCATCGCTGAATTAACCGCCACCCTTACCAATGTCGTCCTTATCGACGAAAGCGGAGTAAAGAAAGACAAGATCGATGTAGGTTCCAAAGTGACCATTCAGGAAGAAGATTTTCCGGAAGAGACTTATTTTCTGGTCGGGCCGCAAGAAGCCAATCCTGCCAAGGGTCGCATCTCGCACAACTCACCCATCGGCGAGGCCCTGCTCGGGCACAAAGCCGGGGATGTGGTCGAAGCCGTCACTCCGGGCGGCCCCATCAAGCTGAAGATTCTCCGCATCGAATAATTAATTCAATCCAACAAAAAACCCCTTACGGGGTTTTTTGTTGGATTTTTACTTGGCCCACACGCTCAATTCCAGCGTCAGCCGTTCAAAATAGCTGCCGGCCGGCAGGGCGCCTTGTCCATAGGTCATTTCGACCACCTTGGCCTGTAATTGCAGCGAGGCCGTCTCTAACAAGAGTTGTTGCCCGGGTTCCACTAACACAGGCTCACCCTTCGAGGCCAGACGTTGGCGGGTGGCCGGGTCATTCATGGCTTTAGCGCTCATCAGAACCTTGGTTACAGTCTGAATATCGTTCTTGTCGAATAACCAGACTTCGAAAGCCGAAACCTTCTTGGGTTCGCCCACGCCCACCGTATCCGAAATGCCCACGCCGCATTCGCCCAAAAATTCGCCGTTGGCAGCATCTACGCTGAACGAATCATCGTAGAGATCGTCGCCGATGGCAAAGGTGGTCATAAAGTGAGCAGCCGGCATGTCCGTCGCAGCAGGGGCAGGCGCCGCGGCAGTGGTTGGTGCAGCCGCCCTCGGTGTTTGGGTATAAGCGGGGGCATAAGCCGGCTCTTCGAGCGGATTCTCGTAATCGTGAGCTTCAGCCGTAGGTGGAATCTGCTCACGCGGTTTGCGATTGCGGAAGAAGAAGATGTAGATCAACACGCCGCCGATGGCCAGGAAGAGCACACATAGCAGCCCCAACAAAATGCCCGAGGTGCCGCCCGTGCCGCCGGTCGCGGCCGTTGGGGTGGTGGCAAATGTAGGTAAAGTAGAGGTAGAAGAATTGGCCGCAGTTGTGGGCAGGAGAACGGCGCCACCGGTGCTGCCCAAGGCAGCCTGCAGGGCCGTCAGGTCATCGTTCGAAGGCACGTGAGCACAGTAGGTGTTGATCTGCAAGGCACTGATCTCGCTGCCGAAGTTGACCACGTTGATGCCCATCGAGGTCAGCCGTGAGGCCGCCTCAGTGGAATCCTTCGTCTTCTGGTATGAGTCAGAAACCATACAGAAATACTGCGCCTTCAAATCGGGGCGCAAGTAACTGGCATCTGCATCTTTCCATTGTACGGGGAAGAGCCCCCAGCCCAGAATGGGCAACCCGATGATGAGACCAATGACCAATCCGGCGATGCCGGTGGCCAATGGATTTTTGAATAAATCGCGAATCTTCTCCATAGCCAACTCCTTCAGAATCCCACATAGACGACTCTATTCACCATTTTAGGTGAACACATTAAATCTGGCAACCAATTTTCCAATAGAATCGTTGCAATAAATGTACCTAATCTTGCACGGGTTCCCCGATTTGTTCGGCCAGGAAAGTCTCTTCGCAATTGATGCATTGCAATTCTCGTTTATTGGCAACTACCAGTAAACCGCCGCAATTCGGGCAAGGGGTCGCCACCGGGCGCTTCCAGGAGGTAAAATCGCAGGCAGGATAATTGGAACAGCCGTAGAAAATGCGCCCCTTACGGGTTTTGCGCTGGACGATGTCGCCGCCGTCTTTCGGGCAAGCCACACCGATCTTTTCGAGAAAGGCCTCGGTATAACGGCACTCCGGGAAGTTGCTGCAGCTGATGAATTTTCCATAACGGCCCCAGCGTATGACCAGGTCGTGTCCGCAGTTCGGGCAGGCCCGCCCCACTTTTTCGAGTTCGGCCTTTTGCACAGGCATCTCGGCCTGGGCCTTTTTCACCTGCGGTTCGAATTCATCATAGAAATTGCGCAGTACTTCACGCCATTCGCCTTCACCTGAGGCCACCTGGTCCAGGTTGGCTTCCATCCCGGCGGTGAAGTGCAGATCCACGATCTCCGGGAAATGCTCCACCAGCAGATCGTTGACCAGGATGCCTGTTTCGGTGGGCGAGAGCCGCTTGGCCTCACGCACCACATAGCCGCGCTGTTGGATGGTCGACAGAATCGGCGCATACGTCGATGGCCGGCCGATGCCGTTTTCTTCGAGCATTTGCACCAGCGAAGCCTCGGTGTAGCGCGGCGGCGGCTGGGTGAAGTGCTGCTCCGGCAGCAGCCGTAAGAGTTGTTGCTTTTGTCCTTCTTCCAGCCCGGCCGGGATCTTGACGTTCTCGTTGTCTTCGGGCCGTGAGTCTTCGTCCAGGGCTTCCTCGTACACGATCAAAAAGCCGGGGAAGCGTAGCGTGGACCCTGAAGCGCGGAACAAGTACTGATGGTCCTTGCCGGCTGCGTTCACATCTACCGATAATGTATCGTAAACGGCCGTTTCCATCTGGGAGGCCACGAAGCGCTGCCAGATGAGCTGGTAGAGCTTGAATTGTTCTGGGGTCAAATGCGACTTCAACTTGTCGGGGATGCGCCAGACCGAGGTGGGCCGGATGGCTTCATGCGCTTCCTGCGCCGAGACGGCCCGCGTCTTGTATTGCGGCGCCGCCGCAGGTAAAAAGTCACCGCCATATTGTTTTTGGATAAAATCACGGCTTTCTTTTTGGGCCAGTTCCGACACGTTGGTCGAATCGGTACGCATGTAGGTGATCAGGCCGGTGGTGCCGCCCTCGCCCACATCCAGGCCTTCGTACAATTGCTGTGCAATCATCATGGTGCGCCGCGCGGTGTAACCCAGCTTGCGCGAGGCTTCCTGTTGCAGCGTGCTGGTGATGAATGGCGCCGACGGTTTGCGCCGCCGTTCGCTCTTTTTGATCCTGGTAATGGTGAAAGGTGCCGCTTCGATCTCGCTCAGATATTGATCGACTTTTTCTTTGTTCGCCAGGTCGGGATCTTTTTCATCGACCTTCACTAACCGGGTCAAATAAGCCTGGCTCTTGGTCTTGGGGGTAATTTCGGCAGCGATCGACCAGTATTCCACCGGGTTGAAGGCGTCGATTTCACGTTCGCGCTCTACGACCAGGCGCAGCGCCACGGACTGCACGCGTCCGGCCGAAAGGCGGCTGCGCACCTTCTCCCACAACAGCGGACTGATGGAGTAGCCCACCAGGCGGTCGAGGATACGCCGTGTCTGTTGGGCATCCACCAGATTCATATCGATCTGGCGCGGGTTGGCAAAAGCCGCGTTGATGGCCGGCTCGGTGATCTCGTGAAACACGACCCGGTGGTAAAGGTTCGGGTCGATCTCGGCAGCTTCCAGCAGGTGCCAGGCAATGGCTTCCCCTTCGCGATCAGGGTCTGTGGCCAGGTACACTTCTTCGGCTTCTTTGGCCAGGGCCTTCAATTCTTTGACGATGGGCCGCTTCTCGTTGGGCACCCGATATTTGGGCTCGAAGTTGTTCTCGACATCTACCGATAATTCGGAGCGCAGTAAATCACGCACATGGCCTACCGAGGCGCGCACTGTGTATCCTTTACCCAGAAAACGCCCCACTGTCTTGGCCTTGGCCGGGGATTCTACGATCACCAGCTTGCCGCTGCGGGGTTTCTCTTTTTTGGCGGGGGCTACCAGCCCATCGTGGGCGGGTGTTTTGCCAATGCGGTAGACCTTTGTGCCGCATACACTACAGGTACCAATAGTGACCGGTGTACCGTTTTTGTTGAAATCGGCCACCGGATCTTTGATTTCTCGTTTCGTTTTACATCGTACGCAATAAGCTTCCACAGAAACCTCTCCTATAAGAAAGGGGTTAGGTGATTGTCTTTGAGGTAGTTCACCAGCTCTTTTACCTTTTGGCTTTCACCCCTTGGGCAAATCAATAACGCATCACCTGCATCCACAATGATCACATTTTCCATGCCGATGGTAACAATAAGGCGTTCTGGATCCGTTGAACAGATCAGTGAATCACTCGTTTCAAAACCGATGTGCCGTGCATTGATGAGAATATTACCGCGCGCATCTGGTTTCACAACATCGAAAATCGAATCCCAACTGCCTACATCGTTCCAGCCCAATTCACCGGCCGGGAGGATCACACAGTGGTCCGACTTTTCCATAATACCATAATCGATTGTCTCAGGATGAATGCTCTCCCAGATATCATGAAAATGAGCAGTTGAATGATCGAGGCCAATTTCTGCCTGCACCTGCGCAAGTTTGCTGGCCAGGTCAGGCATGAGGGATTTGAATTTATCCAGAATGACATCTACACGCCAGATGAACATCCCCGAATTCCAGCTGTAGCTGTCTTTTTCCAAAAACATTTGGGCCGTGGCCTGGTCTGGCTTTTCTTTGAAAGCCCGCAGCTCGAATACATCCATCCCGGCATACTGACCGATGATCGCTCCGCTTTCGATATAGCCGTAACCCGTCGCCGCATAGGCAGGTGGAATGCCCAGCGTGACCAGATATCCTTTTTGCGCCACGTCATAGGCCGCCTTGAGAACTTTTTGAAAACCGGGCACATTCTGAATATAGTGGTCAGCGGTCAGCACGGCCATCACGCCCTCCGGGTCGATCTTCTGGATGGCGGCTGCCGCCATTGCCACCACCGAGGCCGTGCCTCGCGGCATCGGCTCGATGAGAAAATTCCGGGTCGGCACGTCTGGGCACTGCAAATGGAGCTGCTCGGCCTGATCGGCGATGGTGACCACAAAGATTTGCCCCGGATCGAAAAGCCCACCCAGGCGGTCGACCGCAATTTGAAACAACGTACGGTTGCCGAACAGGGTTAACATTTGCTTGGGTTTGGCCCGGCGTGAAAGCGGCCAGAGGCGAGTACCCCCGCCCCCTGCCATAATGACTGCATAAAAATGGCTGGACATTTAACTGACCTTATAATCGATTTTGGATTCTCTGGCCGCGACGTAATTCATTCCGCCGACCTGATTCACCAGCCCCTTGAGTTCCAACATCGTGAGTGTAGCCGAAACCGCCTGGATCGGCAAGCCCGATAGATTGCAAATCTCGTCGATATATTTCGGCTCGCGGGTGAGATATTGTAACAGCTTCTTCTCTGCCGGTGTCGTATTAATGGCCTTACGGTTGGCTTGCTTTTCGGGGATGTTCTCGAGTTTCAATACATCCAATATTTCGCTCATGCGTAACAGCGGACGCGCACCCTCTTCGATCAGGCGGTTGGTCCCCTCGCTCTGCGGGGTCAGGATGCTGCCCGGCACGGCAAACACGTCGCGCCCCTGGTCTACGGCAAACTTGGCCGTGATCAGGGCGCCACTGGTCTCGCCGGCTTCAACCACGATGGTCGCCAGCGAAAGCCCGGCAATGATGCGGTTGCGCGGCGGAAAGTTGCTGCTTTCGGGTTGTGTGCCCAACGGGTAATCGCTGATCACTGCCCCCTGCCCGGCGATTTCTTCGGCCAGCTTGCGGTGTTCGGGTGGATAGATCACATCGACCCCGCTGCCCAGCACCGCGATAGTGCGCCCGCCGGCGCGGAGTGCCTCCTGGTGGGCGATAGCATCCACGCCGCGCGCCAGGCCGCTTACCACGGTCACGCCATTTTCGGCCAAAAAACGCGCAATCTCACCGGCCACTTGCCGCCCGTACGGTGTTACCCGGCGTGTGCCCACCACCGATACGGCCCAGTCGTCTTCTACATTGATAGAGCCCCTGGCGAACAAGACCGGCGGGGGGGTGGCAATTTCTTTCAGACGTCTGGGGTAGAGGTCGTCGTCCCAGGTATAGACCTTGACGCCGGCGGCTGTGACCTTCTCCAAAACTTTTTCGAGGTCGACACTGCGGCGCACCTGAATAAAATTTTCGACGACCCGGGCAGGCAACCCTGCCGAGATCAGCCCGGCAGCGGGTGCATTCCAGGCAATCTCAAGGTCACCGTAATAGTCGAGCAAATTTTTCATACGCACGGCACCAATGCCGCGCACTAAGTTAAATGCGATCCAGTAAGCCTGCTTTTCCATCCCTGTACTCTGTTAGTACCCCGTCGAACCTGAAAATGTTATTTCAGTCATAATATTTCTACTTTACCATCATTGTTAGAAATTCATAGAATAAGGCTTGACAGGTATTATTCCCAAATGGGCAATTTGACCGTGATCACCTTTTTTTCGACATCCACATTTAAAATCACCGAATCGATGGCCGGCAATAAAATCTCTTCATCGCTTTCGGCCGTTTTGACCACGTACACATCATTGGCTCCGGTCAACAGTACTTCTTCCAGCCGGCCGATGGAATTTCCCTGCTCATCGACCACTTGCATGCCCAGCACCTGGTGCGGATAGTGCTTCCCGGCCGGCAGAACATTCAGATCCTGGCTGCGTAAATACACCAGTTGATTGCGCAACGGGGCCACCACATCGCAATCTTCCAGCCCGTCGAAGGCAATCAAGTAATTTTGGTCCATGCCGCGCACGGATCGGACAGAATATGCTTCTTTTTTCTTGCCGATCAGCAAGACCATTCCCTTTTTAAGTTTTGCCCCATACTCAGGGTAAGGTTCAAAAATGACTTCGCCTTTTACCCCATGCGGACGGCGAATCTTCCCGACTGCAATCGACAAAGGCTCGCCTGATTGGGGCGAGCCTGGTTTTCGTGCATTTTCTTCGCTGGAACCTGGAATCGCGGTCATCGAGGTTCTACAATATCCAGTGAAGCCTGTTTCCCTTCACGCGCCGATGCCACCCGCAATAATATGCGCATGGCGTTGGCCACACGGCCGCCTTTGCCGATCACACGTCCCATATCTTCTTTGGCGACGCGCAGCTCCAGCGTTTCACGCCCGGCGTTACGGTTCTGGTTGACCACCACTTGCGAGGGGTCATCTACTAAAGACAACGCAATGTACTCGATCAGTTCTTTCAAAATAACCTCCTCGTACCCCGCTAAACCTCATCTGCTGGAACTTTGGCTTTCATGCAAGAAAAATTATCTTGATTTACACGATTGTTCCCGGTCTGATGGGGTACTCGAGTAATTCTTAAAGAGCGATTATGCCTTCACTGCGTGTTTTTCGTAGGCAGTTTGGGCTTCTGCCAGAAGGGCCTCTACAGGCTCACCCTTCTTGAAGCGCTCAAAGCGGTCCATCAATCCTACCTTTTGGAAGATACGCATGACCGATTCACTGGGTAGAGCACCGTTTTTCATCCAGCCGTAGACCTTTTCTTCTTTGACTTCGATCGTGAAGGGGTCAGTGGTGGGATTATAGGTGCCTACGATCTCCAAAAAGCGGCCGTCGCGGGGGCTTTCTTTATCCGCAACTACGATACGGTAGCTGGGCTGGTGCCGCATACCAGTTTTGCGCAAACGAATTCTAACCATCGAGCACTTCTCCTGTTTTAGTTCTTAAAATGATCAAAATTGAGGTGACTGCAAAAACTCCACGTTGGCGAGGGCATGCTGAAGGGGGCACTTTCCGCCGTTTCATTCTTGATCACTTGAACATACGAGAGATTCCTCTCCCGCCTGTTTTCTGTAAGGTTTTGATCAAACGCTGCGCATCGCGAAACTGTTTGATCATGCGGTTGACATCCTGCACATCGGTGCCGGACCCCCTGGCGATACGGCGCCGGCGCGAAGCATTCAACAAATCGGGGTTTCGCCTTTCTTTCAGCGTCATCGAACTGATGATCGCTTCCGTCCGTTTCATCTGGGCCTCGGCATCTTCCGTCGACACGTTCTTGGCTGCCTGCCCCATACTACCGGGGAGCATATCCATCACCTGCGAAAGCGGACCCATCTTGTGCAGTTGTTTCAATTGTTGGGCAAAATCCTCGAGGTTGAATTGCCCCTTGAGCATTCGCTCGGTTTGATCCTGCTGAGCTTTTTGATCGAAAGCCGCTTCGGCTTTCTCGATCAGCCCAATCATATCACCCATTCCTAAAATTCGCGACGCCAATCGCCCCGGATCGTAGGTCTCGAGTGCATCCACGCCCTCACCCGTACCCAGGTATTTGATGGGTACGCCGGTAACGCTGCGCACCGAGATGGCCGCGCCGCCGCGGGCGTCGCCGTCCATTTTGGTCATGATGAGGCCGGTGATCTTGACGGTGTCACGGAAGCCCTCAGCGATGTGCACGGCTTCCTGTCCGACCATGGCATCTACCACCAGCAAAGTCTCGCTAAGTTTGACCTTCTTGGCGATGGCCTGCAATTCATCCATCAACGGTTGGTCGAGCTGCGACCGCCCGGCGGTATCGATGAGAACAACTGTGTAACCGCCTTTTTGTGCCTTATCAAAGGCGCGTGCCGCCAGTTCGGGTGGTTTCAGTTTGTCATCGGCTACAACTTCCACGCCGATCTTTTCACCCAGCGTCTGCAATTGCTTCACAGCCGCTGGACGGTAAGGATCCCCGGCCACGAGCAGCACCCGTTCACCGTCAGCGCGCAATTTGCGAGCCAGCTTGGCCGCCGCCGTCGTCTTGCCCGAACCTTGCAGCCCTACCAGCATCACTGCATAAGGTTTGACCCCGCTCAGGTTGAGCCTTTCCGGCTCGCCCAGCGTCTTGATCAATTCTTCGTGGACGATCTTGATGGCCTGCTGTGCCGGGTTGAG
>Ga0187810_10000602_pt1 | contig 13425 bp, 8 predicted proteins | sample NC_wetland_sal_i_9_FD_132963 | JGI IMG/M metagenome (GOLD analysis project Ga0187810, IMG submission 132963) | Wetland sediment microbial communities from Neuse River Estuary, North Carolina, USA - ASW_5 | ecosystem: Environmental > Aquatic > Freshwater > Wetlands > Sediment | place: USA: North...
CGAACGTCAGGCTCGCGCGGGACGAAGCCGAGAGCGCGCTGCTGTGGAAGGCGCGCAAACGCGCGTTCGGCGCAGTCGGCCGCCTCGCGCCGAACTACGCGACGCAGGACGGCGTCGTTCCGCGAACCTGCCTGCCGCGGATTCTGCGCGTGATCGCCGACGTCAGCCGTCGCTATGACTTGCGCATCGGCAACGTATTTCACGCGGGCGACGGCAATTTACATCCGATCATTCTTTACGACGAGCGCCAACCCGATCAGGTCCGCCGGGCAATCGACGCGGGGCGCGAAATCCTCAAGGCCTGCATCGAGATGGGCGGCAGCCTCACCGGCGAGCATGGAATCGGCGTCGAGAAAATCGGCGAGATGTCATTAATGTTCTCTTTTGACGCTCTCCGCGTCATGACTGAGCTGCGCCACGTGTTCGATCCGATGGAGCGATCAAATCCCGGCAAAGTGATTCCGCAGCCCGGCACGTGTGTCGAGGTTGCCGCGCCGCGGCGGCAGGTGCCGATCTAGGCGCCGCTTTCAACGGATATCGTGGCTGCGACTGCATCTTCAAATCTGGCGAAAGGGCTCAACTCAATCGTCGGCGCTGACCGCGTTCGCGCGCCAATCGATCGCGAGGCACGCGCCGCCGATACTATCGTCGAGCCCGCCAGCGTCGATGAAATCTGCGAGATCGTCCGCATGTGCGAAGCGGATCGGATTGCACTCGCGCCGATCGGCGCGGCGCGCTCGCTTGCGGAGATTCGCCGCTCACCCGTCGCGCTCGGTATCTCGATGGCGCGGCTGGCGCGAATCGTCGCCTACGAGCCCGACGACATGACAATTGTTGCGGAGTCGGGAATCACAGTCGGCAAACTGAATGCGGCGATGGCTCCTGCCCGCCAGCGGCTCCCCGTCGATCCATGCGGCCCCGGCATAACGACTCTCGGCTCGTTAATCGGCGCCGCGCATTCGGGACCGCTTCGTCTTTCCGAGGGCACCTCGCGCGACCTGCTGATTGGAGTTCGTTTCGTCGGTCACGGCGGCAGCGTCGTTCACGGCGGCGGCCGGGTGGTCAAAAACGTCGCGGGTTACGATTTGATGAAGCTTATGGGAGACGCATTCGGCACACTTGGAATAGTTACTGAGGCGACGTTCAAAGTGCGTCCCATTCCATCTGACTACTGTCTCGCGGCCGTTCCTTACGCGGGCGCAGCAGACGCCTTCGCCGCCGCCTGCATACTCAATGACTCACTGCCACTGACTAATCTCGATATACTCAGTCCTGCCCTCGCGGCGCGCTTCAATTTTACCGATCAATTTCTTCTTCTGGCCGGCTTCTCTGGAAATCCACCGGAGATTGGCTACCAGGCTCGGCGGATTCGCGACTTGCTCGGCGCGCGCGGCGAAATTCTGAGCGCCGACGAAGCTATCAGGAGTTACGAACTGCTGCGCGATATCGATTTTTATTCGGCTCCGCTGGCCGCGCAGATCGCGGTTCCGCCCGCGTTTCTGGCACGAGTGCTGGAGAGCTTCGGCAACGAAACCGAATTTCGCGCCCACGCCGGCTCGGGCGTCGCGCAGATAATTCCGGGCGGCAAAAGCTCGGCCGAAGCTGCAGCCCGGACCGTCGCGCGATGGCGTGAGGTTGCGCGTGCGGCGCGCGGTAATCTTCGACTGATCGCCGCCGCGCCGGCGATCCGCGATTCGATTGAATTCTTCGACACTCCCAACCCGGGCGCGCTCGCGCTCATGCGCCGGCTCAAGGCGGCCTTCGATCCGGCCGGGATCTTCAACCCCGGGTGCTTCGTCGGAGGAATCTGATGACCGAGGCTTCTGTCACGTCATCAAATCCGGCTCGCGACGTCTCCGACTACGACCTGCTGTTCGACTGCGTTCATTGCGGGCTTTGCGCCGAGGCTTGCCCAACCTATGTTGTAACGCGATGCGAGATGGACTCGCCGCGCGGCAGAATCTACTTGATGAAGTCGCTCGCCGAGGGCCGCATCGATCTCGACGACGACGCGGCGCGCCATTTCGATTTGTGCCTCGGCTGCCGCGGTTGCGAGACCGCCTGCCCGTCGGGCGTACGTTACGGGCGCTTGATCGAAGGCGCGCGCTTGTTCGTCGCGCGCAACCATCGCCGCGGCTTCGTCGATCAACTTAAGCGGCACGCCGTCGGCGCGATTTTCCCGTACCCCGGTCGTCTCCGGGCGCTGCTCGGGCCGCTCAAGCTCGTCGACCGCCTTGGTCTGAGGCCCGCTCTAAGAGCTGTCGTGCCACGCATGATCAAAGATTGGCTCGATCTTCTGCCGCTGCTTGAACCCCGCTTGCGCCCGCTCGCCAAGGGCGCGACCGGCGCGCCGCGCACCGGCGCACCGATGGTCGTGGTGCATCACGGATGCGTGGCACAAGCACTTGCGAATTCGGAAAATCTCAACAGCGAGCGTATTCTCGCTGCGGCCGGCTATCGTGTCGTCCAACTCGAACCGACCTCATGCTGCGGAGCACTCGATCTGCATTCGGGTAACGGATCGCGAGCCCGCGATTTTGCCCGCGCGAATGTTCGCGCGCTGGTGAACTCCGGCGCCGATGCAATCGTGTCGGCTGCATCGGGATGCTCGCTGGCAATCGCCGAATACAGCGACCTGCTCGGTGACGATCCGAAATTCGCCGAGGCTGCGCGCGCAGTTTCCGCGAAAGTGCGGGAGCTAAGTTCATTGCTGCTCGACGCGGGGGCGGCATCGAAGCGCGAATTTCGATGCAGCGTCACTTATCACGACGCTTGTCATCTGGCACACGGACTCGGCGTGCGCGAAGCGCCGCGCAAATTGCTGGCTTCGATTCCGGGCGTGAAGATCATCGAAATGATCGAGTCCGATCTGTGCTGCGGTTCGGCCGGATCGTACAACTTGACCGAGCCCGCAATGGCGCGCGACCTAGCGCGGCGCAAAGTTGACAATATCGTTGCGACCGGCGCGGACTACGTGGTGCTGGCGAATCCCGGATGCGAGTTCCAGATCGGCGCCGAACTTCGCCGCCGCGGTTCGAAGATCAAGGCCGTCCACCTCGCGGACTTTCTCGCGATGGCGTTTCAGTGATCCTGTCCGATGAACGGCAGCCGGCATGAACTCAAGCTCTACTTCGCATACACCAGTCCGTACTCGTATCTCGCGATGCAGCCTGCCTACGACCTCGAGCTGTCTCATCGCGTGCGCGTCCGCTTCATCCCATACGGGGTGAACATCCGAAAGGTTTACGGTCCGCTGGATCGCGCGGACGCCGACCGGCGCAAGGTTCGCTATATGTATCTCGACGCGCGCCGAATCGCGAAGCAACGCGGAATTGTCATCTACCCGCCGAAAAAGATTTTCAGCGCGCGGCTGGCGTTCTATGGCGGTCTTTTCGCTGCGAAAAATCGACAGTTCCGGCCGTACTCGAATCGCGTGTTCGAGCGATTCTGGAGACAGGAACTCGATGTGGAAAGCCGCGCCGCGATTCCGCGATCATTGCCGAGGTCGGTCTCGACCCCGGCGAATTTCTTCGCTATGCCGACACCGACGCACGCGCCGAGCTGGATGCATGTTTCGCCGAGGCCGATCGCGACAAGGTCTTCGGCGTGCCGACCTTCATCGTGGATGGCGAGCCGTTCTGGGGCGAGGACCGAATCGAGTGGGTGATTCGCAAGCTCGACGCGATGGGTCTGCGCCGCTGAAATTCCCGACCTCGTTCGTCCTGTCAGGGGTGCGCAGCGATCAGAGCTCAGGACTCGAGGGCAGGAAAGTCTCGCCCATCAGGTAGGCGTCGACCGCGCGCGCCGCTTCGCGCCCCTCCCATATCGCCCATACGACCAGCGATTGCCCGCGACGTGCGTCTCCGGCGGCGAAAACTCCCGGCACGCTGGACATGTAACTCTCGCAGAGCACGTTGCTGCGCGAATCGAGCTTGAGCCCGAGCTCGGAGATTATGCCTTCGGGCTCGGGGCCGAGAAATCCGAGCGCGAGCAGCACGAGGTCGCACTCGATCTCGAATTCGGTGCCCGGAATTTGCTCCATCACCATCCGCCCGTTGTCATGCTTCCAGTTGAGCCGCTCGCAGTGGAGTTTTTTCACCACGCCGTTTTCGCCGGAGAACCTGGTGGTGTTCACGCTCCAGTCGCGCTGCACACCCTCTTCGTGCGAGCTTGAAGTGCGCATGATCATCGGCCACTCGGGCCACGGCATCTCGGCGGTGCGCTTCTCCGGCGGCATCGGCAACAGCTCGAACTGATGCACGACGATCGCGCCCTGGCGGTTTGAAGTGCCCAGGCAATCGGATCCCGTATCGCCGCCGCCGAGAATGACAACGCGCTTTCCGCTGGCGGTGATCTCCGCCGCCGGATCGAGCGTGTGGCCAAAGTTACGCTTGTTCTGTTGCGGGAGGAAATCCATGGCAAAATGGATTCCCCTGAGGTCGCGTCCCGGGATCGGCAAGTCACGCGGCTTAGTCGCGCCCATCGTGAGCACGATCGCGTCGTACTTCGCGCGCATCTCGTCGGCGTGGATGTCGAAGCCGACGCGGCAGTTGGTGACAATCTCGAGCCCTTCGGCTTTCATCTGCTCGACGCGGCGGTTGACGATCCACTTTTCCAGCTTGAAGTCCGGAATGCCGTAAGTGAGCAATCCGCCGACGCGATCCGATCGCTCGTAGAGCGTGACCGAATGACCCGCGCGCGTGAGTTGCTGCGCGCAGGCCATCCCCGACGGTCCGGAGCCGACGATCGCAACGCGCTTGCCCGACTTGCGCGCGGGCGGCTGCGGCACGATCCATTTTTCCACCCAGGCGTGATCGACAATGTTCTTCTCGATCAGCTTGATCGTGACCGGATCGTTGTTGATGTTCAGCACGCAAGCTTCTTCGCAGGGTGCGGGGCAAACTCTGCCGGTGAACTCGGGAAAGTTGTTGGTCGCGTGCAGGCGGTCGACGGCCTCGCGCCATCTGCCGCGGTAAACAAAATCGTTCCAGTCAGGGATGAGGTTGCCGAGCGGGCAACCCTTGTGGCAGAAGGGAATCCCGCAGTCCATGCAGCGGGCGCCCTGGGCGCGCAGCTTGTCTTCGGGCATCTTGAGATCGAATTCGCGCCAATCCTTCAGCCGTTCCCGAACCGGACGCCGCGAAGGAGTCTCGCGCTTGATCTCCATGAAGCCCGTGATCTTACCCATCGAAGCCGTCGTCTCCCGAGTCAGGTCAATTCTGACTAGTCAGTCGATTACTCAGTTGCGCCGGCGCCGGTTAAACTGCGGCCAGCCGCGTGAGATCGGAATCCAGGTTGAGATGCTGCCGTTCGAGCACCATCCGATACTCAGTCGGCAATACCTTTACAAACTTCGCCGCATAGTCCTCCCAGTTGTCGAGGACGCGCCGCGCGACCGCGCTCTCGGTGTACTGCAAGTGCCGCACGATCAGCGCATGCAACTGCTTGAGTTCGTCGCGATTGCCGACCGGACCCATCTCGACCATCCCGGTGTTGCAGCGCGGCGCAAACGAGCCGTCTTCGTCAAGCACGTAGGCCACACCGCCGCTCATCCCGGCGGCGAAGTTGCGGCCGGTCTTGCCCAGGACCACGACCAGACCGCGCGTCATATACTCGCATCCATGGTCGCCGACTCCCTCGACGACCGCATGCGCGCCGCTGTTGCGCACCGCGAATCGCTCGCCGGCCACGCCGCGGAAGAATGCTTCGCCGCCGGTGGCGCCGTAGAGCGCAACGTTGCCTACAATGATGTTGTCCTCGGCTTTGAAGGCGGCAGTCTTTGGCGGACGCACCGACATCACTCCGCCCGACAGACCCTTGCCGCAGTAGTCGTTGGCGTCGCCTTCGAGATGGAGCGCGATTCCCGGCGCGAGCCAGGCGCCGAAACTCTGGCCGGCCGAGCCTTTGAGATGGATCTGAACCGTGTAGGGCGGCAATCCCTCCGCGCCGAAACGCCGCGACACTTCCGCCGACAGCATCGTGCCGACGGTGCGGTTCACGTTGCGGATGGGAAGATGGATTTCCACGGGCTTCCGATGCTCGAGCGCGTCTTTTGCGAGCTCGATGATCTGGTTGTCGAGTGCGGCGCCGAGACCGTGATCCTGCAGCTCGACACAATGCAGCGGTTCGCCCGGCCCGAGGTCGGGTCGACGAAGAATATTGGCCAGATCGACGTTGCGCGCCTTCCAATGCGCGATCGCCTCGTCGGCGTCCAGGCATTCGACGTGGCCGACCATTTCGGCAACGGTGCGGAAGCCCAACTGCGCCATGTATTCGCGCAGCTCGTCGGCGATGAACATCATGAAGTTCACGACGTGCTCGGGCTTGCCGGCGAACTTCGCGCGGAGCACCGGATCCTGCGTCGCGATGCCGACCGGGCAGGTGTTGAGATGGCAGACGCGCATCATGATGCATCCCGAGGCGACCAGCGCGGCGCTGGCGAAGCCGAATTCTTCGGCACCCAGGAGAGCGGCGACGGCGACATCGCGGCCGGTCTTGAGCTGGCCGTCGGTCTCGACAGCAATGCGTCCGCGCAGACCGTTCATCACCAGGGTTTGCTGGGTCTCGGCGAGTCCGAGCTCCCACGGAATGCCCGCGTGCTTGATCGATTGCAGGGGAGAGGCGCCGGTGCCGCCGTCGTAGCCGCTAATCAGCACGACGTCGGCCTTGGCCTTTGCGACGCCGGCGGCGATGGTGCCGACGCCGACCTCGGCGACCAGTTTGACGCTGATGCGCGCGCGGTTGTTGGAATTTTTGAGATCGTGGATGAGCTGCGCGAGATCTTCGATCGAATAGATGTCGTGATGCGGGGGCGGAGAGATCAGTCCCACGCCGGGCGTCGAGTAGCGAATCTTGGCGATGATCGCATCGACCTTGTGACCGGGAAGCTGGCCGCCCTCGCCGGGCTTGGCGCCCTGAGCCATCTTGATCTGGAGTTCGTCGGCATTGACCAAGTAATGGCTGGTGACGCCGAAGCGCGCGGACGCGACCTGTTTGATCGCGCTGCGGCGCCAGTCGCCGTTGGCATCGGGCACGAAGCGCGCCGGATCCTCGCCGCCCTCGCCGGTGTTGCTCTTGCCGCCGATCCGGTTCATGGCGATGGCGAGGGTTTCGTGCGCCTCCTTGCTGATCGAGCCGAAGGACATCGCGCCGGTCTTGAAGCGTTTGACGATCTCGGCGGCTGGCTCGACTTCCTCGAGCGGCACGGGGGGGCGATCAGACTTGAACTTGAGCATCGAGCGAAGCGTAGTCAGCGAGCGGCTGTGGTCGTCGATCGCGCGGGTGTAATCCTTGAACAGCCGGTAATTTCCGCTGCGCACGGAATGCTGGAGGCGGGCGATGGTGTTGGGGTTGTACATGTGGAACTCGCCGGCGCGGCGCCACTGGTACTGGCCGCCGATATCGAGAGCGCCGTCGAGATTGGCCGCGACCTTGAACGCAAACGTGTGACGCGCAGCGGTCTCGCGCGCAATGACGTCGAGGCCGACGCCTGCCACGCGCGACGGCGTCCAGGTGAAGTAGCGGTCGATCACGCCCCGGGCCAATCCGATCGCCTCGAAGATCTGCGCGCCGCGATAACTCTGGGTCGTCGAGATGCCCATCTTGGACGCGACTTTGGTGATGCTCTTGGAGACGGCCTTGATGAAGTTGTGGACGGCGGTGTCTTCGTCGACACCCTGGAGCTGGCCGTCGCGAATCATCCCGGCCAGCGTCGCGTAGGCGAGGTACGGGTTGACCGCGCCCGCGCCGTAGCCGACCAGCAGGCAGAAATGCATCGCCTCGCGCGGTTCTCCCGACTCGACTACGAGGCCGACCCGGGTGCGCGTGCCTTCGCGAATCAGGTGATGATGCACGGCGCCGGTCGCGAGCAGCGCGGGAATGGCGGCGTAGTCGGCGTTCACGCCACGATCGGAAAGCACGATTATGGTATGGCCGGATTCGATCGCGTCGGAGGAGGCGCGGCAAAGCGCGTCGAGCGCGGCGCGAAGCCCGGCTTCGCCTTCATCAACGCGGTAGAGCGTGGGAAGCGTGACGGTGCGCAAGCCGTCGACGTTCAGATGCTTGATCCTTTGAAGTTCCTGGTTGGTGAGAATCGGCTGCTTGAGTCGAAGCTGGCGGCAATGAAGCGGGGATTCTTCGAACAGATTATCCTCGGCGCCGATGGTCGTCTCGGTCGAGGTCACCAGCTCCTCGCGAATCGGATCGATCGGCGGATTCGTCACCTGCGCGAACAACTGCTTGAAATAGTTGTAAAGCAGCTGGGGTTTGTTCGACAGCACGGCGAGCGGCGTGTCGGTGCCCATCGAGCCGACCGGCTCCTGGCCGTTGGTCGCCATCGGCGCAAGGATCATTTTGAGATCCTCGATCGTGTAGCCGAACGATTGCTGCAGCTTGAGCAGCTCGTTGTCCGCGAAGCAGTCAACCGCAGGCGCGTCGCCCGCCTGGGGGAGCGAGTCGAGCGCGACGAGACCGGCGTCGAGCCAGCTGCGGTACGGCCGGCGCGCGGCCATCGAATTCTTGATTTCTTCGTCCTGCACGATTCGGCCGAGCGAGGTATCGACGAGAAACATCCGGCCCGGCTGCAGCCGCCCCTTGAGCGCGACGTTCTCCGGCGCGATGTCGAGGACACCGGTTTCGGACGCCATCACGACCAATCCGTCCCTGGTCACCGTGTAGCGCGATGGGCGAAGGCCGTTACGATCCAGCACCGCGCCGATTCTGATTCCGTCAGTAAAGGCGATCGATGCGGGGCCGTCCCACGGCTCCATCATGCATGAATGAAAGTGGTAGAAAGCGCGCTTGGCGTCGCTCATCTGCGGGTCGTTCTGCCACGCTTCGGGAATCATCATCATCACCGCGTGCGGGATCGAACGTCCGGTACGAACGAGCAGCTCGAGACAATTGTCGAACATTGCGGAGTCGCTGCCGTTGGGCTCGACGATCGGCAACAGCTTCTTGATGTCGTCGCCGAACAGCGGCGAAGAGAAAAGCTTCTCGCGCGCGTGCATCCAGTTGATATTGCCGCGCAGCGTGTTGATCTCGCCGTTGTGCGCCATGAAGCGGTAGGGATGGGCCCGGTCCCAGCTTGGAAAGGTGTTGGTCGAGAAACGCTGATGGATCATCGCAAGCGCGGTTTTGACGGCGCCGTTGACCAAATCGGGGAAGAACTGCGGGATTTGCGTAGAGATCAGTTGACCCTTGTAAACCACCGTCAGCGCCGACAGGCTGCAGAAATAAAACAGTTCGGGATCGAAAAGCCCGAGTTTTCCGGCCGCGGACGCGGCGCGCTTGCGAATCACATACAGCTTGCGCTCGAGCGCTTCAGCGTCGGCCAGGTCGGGGCTGCGCGCGATGAAGACCTGGCGGATTGCCGGCATCCCGCGCCGCGCGATATCGCCGCACGCGGATTCGACCACCGGCACGTCGCGCCATCCGAGCAGACGCTGCCCTTCCTCGTTGACGATTCTCGCGAACGCCTCCTCGCACTCCCGGCGCTTGACCGTGTCGAGCGGCAGGAAAACCTGGCCCACGCCGTATTCGCCGGGCGCCGGCAGTTCGAAGCCGAGCCTGGCCGCTTCGCCGGCGAAAAACTCGTGCGGAATCTGCAGCAGGATTCCAGCGCCGTCTCCGGTGCGCGGATCGCATCCGCAGGCGCCGCGATGGGTCAGATTATCGAGCACCTGCAGCGCTTTAACCACGATGTCATGCGAGCGCTCTCCCTTGATATTGACGACGAAGCCGACGCCGCACGCGTCGCGCTCATGGGCGGGATCGTAAAGCCCCTGTGCTTGGGGAATGCTTCGGTAGTTGTGCATCATGACACCCTTCTCGGTTCCGCGGGCGCAGGCTTCGCGGCGCCGTGGCGATGGCGCCTGCCGTTGGCAGGCTCGTGCGAGTCGCCTTCGGGATGAACCGAAATCAAACCGCGCTCAGTATGGGTCGACAGCACCACCATCGTCTCCGTCCGCGCCACTCCCTCGATCGAGCGGATCGTACTGATGAGGTGCTCGAGCGACGATGTGTTGTCGGTTTTGATTTTCAGCAGGAGCGTGTGCTGACCGGTGACGTGGTGGCACTCGAGCACGTCGTCGAGCAGCGCAACGGTTTCCTTGAACAGCGCGATTGTTTTGGGGTGCGAAATCGACACGCCGATAAAGGCGGTCACGTCCTTGCCGAGCCGGGTCGCATCGACGGCGGCATGATAGCCGGTGATGACACCGCTGTCCTCGAGTTTCTTGACGCGTTCGTTGACCGACGGCGCCGAAAGCCCGACTTGCTCTCCGAGCTTGACGAACGGAATGCGCCCATGTTCCTGCAGGATGCCGATAATCTGCAAATCAATGGCATCAAGATCGGGGGAGTCTCCGCCGAATTTCATAAGGTTATCCTCGCCGAGTGACGATGAAGATAGGCACAAAACGAAAAGCTGTCAAGTGTTTGTAAGGATTTTACGCGTCGAAATTGAGTTTGTTAAGGTCGATATGCCTTGCACCGACGAAACATAGGCTCAGACGAGCGATTGCCGCTCGCCTATGCTGCCGTTGTTGCGATGTTAGGGCGATCGCTCAGGTAGCGCGCCGCCCGCGCCGAATCTGCTTTTCTGGCGCGCGCTACTCGCCCTTGAAGTTGGCCGCGCGTTTTTCGACGAACGACCTCGCACCCTCGAGATGATCCTTCGACGTCAGCATCAGGTGCTGGCCGTGGCGCTGGTAGTCGAAAAAGTATGGCAGATTAAGATTGAGCCCGACCCGCAGGGTCTCCTTCGCCAGGCGTTGCGCCAGCGGGGCCTGCGCCGCGATCTTTCGCGCGAACGCGGCAGTCGCTTCGCCGAGCTGCGCGTGCGGCACGACCTTGTTCACCATCCCGATTCGCTCGGCTTCGGCGGCGTCGATGATGTCGCCGCTCAAGATCAGTTCGTACGCGCGCGCAAGTCCGACCAGGCGGGGCAACACGAGCAATCCGCCCGCCTCGGGAATCAATCCGCGCCGAATGAAGACCTCGCCGAAGCGCGCCTGGTCGGAACAGACGCGCATGTCGCACATCAGCGCGATGTCGCATCCGTAGCCGACGGCGGCGCCATTGACGGACGCGATGGTCGGCTTCGGATAGGTGACGAGCAAGTCGAGCGCAACGGGACGATGCTCGCGCCATTCCTCGACCTCAGTGCGCTTGGCCGGTTTGGCGTCGCGGAACTCGGGGTTGAGGAAAATTTCCCTGACGTCGTCACCCGCGCAAAAGCCGCGCCCCGCCCCCGTCAGCACCACGACCCGGACGCTGTCGTCCGTCTCGGCGTCGCGCAACGCGGCAAGCATCTCCTCGTAAGTTTTGATCGTGCACGCGTTCATCACCTGCGGGCGATTGAGCGTGATGGTCGCGACGGCGGCGCGCTTGTCGTAGAGAATGTCGTTGAACGGCATGGCTGTGGCTCCTTATGCGACTACACATGTGTCAGCTATTTCAAATCGCGGAAATTTTCAATGCGAATCGCATTGATTTGTATGGCGGCGCTGACCTCAAGCGTGGCGGTCGCGAGCACTGCGCAGGCCGCGGCCAACTAGGAATGTGGATAGGCGTCGCTGCCCATCTCGAGCGCATCCAGCCCCGACCATTCCACTTCCACCAGCACGCGGTTGCCTACCGTGCGCTCGACGATCTTGAAGAACAGGATCGCCAGTCCGAATACCACGGCCAGGTTCACCGTGACACCGATCAACTGGGCGAAAAATTGACCCGCGCCGCCGTAGAGCAGGCCGCGCACGGGACCCGCGACACCGTTCCATCCGTCGCCGTAGCTGCCGTCGGCGAACAGACCGAGCGCGAGCGCACCCCATAGGCCGCACGCACCGTGCACGGCGACCGCGCCGACGGGATCGTCGATTCGAAAGCGGCGTTCGAGTTCAAGCACCGTCCATACGACCAGCAGTCCCGCGATCACGCCGATCAAAACGGCCGCCGCAGGCGTTACGAATGCGCACGGTGCGGTGATTGCAACCAGTCCGCCCAGCAGGCCGTTGCAGGCGATCGCGATGTCGGGTTTGTTGTACTGATTCCACAAATAGAGCAGCGCCGCCAGCGCGCCGGCTGCCGAGGAGAGCATGGTGTTTGCCGCGATGATCGCGATGCGGGGATCCGACGCGGCCAGCGTCGAGCCGGCGTTGAAGCCAAACCATCCGAACGCGAGAATCAACGTTCCGCTGACGGCCATGGGCAGGTTATGCCCCGGCAATGCGCCGATGGCGCCGTCGCGCCGGAACTTTCCGATGCGCGGACCGAGCATGTAAGCGCCGGCAAGACCCGCCACTCCGCCCGTCATGTGCACCACCGACGATCCGGCGAAGTCCAGATGGCCGTGGCCCAGGCCGAGGTTCATGCCGAGCTGTGAGAGCCATCCCCCGCCCCATACCCAGTTGCCGTACAGCGGATACAGGAACATCGACATGAAGAGTCCGTAGATGAAGAACGCTTTGAACTTCCATCGCTCCGCCATCGCGCCGGTCGGGATGGTCGCGGCGGTGTCCATGAAAACCAGCGAGAATACAAACATCCCCAGGCTGGCGGGATCGCGGCTGACGCTGAGCAGCGCGAACTTGCTGAAGCCGATGACTCCGTACGAATGCGCGCCGATCGTGACCGACAGCTCGTGATGGCCGATCGCCGCCATGCCAAGTGAGGGCCAGTGCGCGACGCCGCCCATCATGAAGCCGTAGCCGGTGAGCCAGAAGCCGATGATGCCGATCGGGTAGATGATCAAGTTCATCGCCATGGTATTTACCGCGTTCTTGGAGCGCGTGAACCCCGTCTCCACCATCGCGAATCCGAGCTGCATGAACATCACCAGGAAGGCCGCGACCAGTAGCCATGCGAGGTTCAGCGAATTGTCCAGCGGCGGCGGCGACGCGGCAGTCTGCGCGCGCGCCAGCGACGGAATCAGCATCAGCGCGGCGCAAGTGGCGGCGGCCAATCCCAATTGCGATCGTCTCGGCATCATCTCACCTGCCCTCGATATGAGCGGCGCGGAGGAGTCGGCGCCGCCGGGTAACGGTTTGCAAGCCAGATCAGAAAAGCAAAGATCCCGATGAGCGACGTGAAAAACAGCACGTAACCGGCCGTACGACGCGCGCGCTGCATCGCGAGGCTGCGTGGATGGAGTTTCCGCGCGCGGCCTCTGGGCACGACGCGCGACGGATCGCGCAAGTCCGCAAGCATCTCGGCCGCGCTCGCGTAACGGTCGCGCGGGGAGCGCTCGATCGCGTGAAGGATGATCTCCTCCAGATGCGGATCGAGATCGGGCTTGAATGCGGTGGGCGGCTGCGGATCTTCCGTGGTCTTCGCGCGCATCACGTTGTAAACGTTGGGTCCCGAGTGCGGCAGGTGGCCGGTCAGCATCTCGTAGAGAATCACGCCCAGCGAATAGATGTCGGTGCG